>Ga0214469_1000132_pt1 | contig 22587 bp, 18 predicted proteins | sample RVTome_10_FD_187340 | JGI IMG/M metagenome (GOLD analysis project Ga0214469, IMG submission 187340) | Soil microbial communities from uranium-contaminated site in the Upper Colorado River Basin, Wyoming, United States - RVT153D57 HiSeq ... | reverse complement strand
ATCCGACCACATGGGCCCTTCTCGCGTAGGGCCAAAACACTGAACCTCGACCCGGCATTGGCTGCCCTCGACGGAAGCTCCCGCGAGACCGTGTGGTCACCGTTCGGCGAGCGAGACCTCGTACTTACTACCTCCGTGTGACAGGTGTAATCCTGATCAGGCAACGGTCGGGCTGCTTCTTTCGGTACGCCGAGCATCGTGCCGATCTCAGGCCAGCTGCGTTGGGCCTCACGGGCCGAATGCACCGCCTCGGGGAGTTCTGCTTCGACTTCTTCGCGTCGCTCCGCAGCTCAGCGATGGTCCGGAGGGCCTCGGTGTCGCTTCCCCTAGATCCGTGGATTCGACAAGCTCAACCCGGCGTCGAGAGTCGTGCCGACCCCCATTGGCGTGTGTGATGCACGACCATGACCTGGCTCTGGGAACCCTTGGAGACTCCTGTTCGGACACTCCTGTTCTGGAAATCAGGGAAATCGCGCCTAGCTGTTCAGCGTCTCTTGGCGACGACCCAACCGGTGGCCGCCCATGCGGCGACCGTCCACAGAGTCAGCACGAGGTAGGAGGCCCCTGCATCGGTTACGAGCCCGTCGGTGAGCCCATCGCGGATCACCAGCGACATGTGCCAGAAGGGGAGGACCCGCTGGACGGACCCCCACCACTCCGGGAACTGTTCGATCGGGACGACTATCGGGCTGAACAAGAGCACCAGGAAGATCACCATGTTCGTGATCAGGTTGGTGACCCTGGGCTCGGGGATCACATGGCCGAGGGCGTACCCCACCGAGGTCGCCATCGCCGATGTGAGGAGGATCGCCGGGATCACCAGCCATGACACCTGGAGGTCGATGTCGTAGATCATGGTGGCGATCAGGATGGCGGCGGCGGTCCCCGGAATCGCTATGACCGTGAAGATGGTGAAGGTCGCAGCCGCGGACGCCCCCCGGGGAACGGGCAGGGACCAGACGTAGTCGTAGGTGTTGCGAATCTTGTGGTCCATGACCGAGGCCGGGACCATGGCGAACCCGACAGGCACCATCGCCAGGGCCGGGATGCCGGTGACGATGAAGGTCTGCTGAAGCGGCGTGAGATCACCGAAGTAGTACCCGTACATGAGGGCCATCCCCGCCCCCATCAGCACCTGCACAACCAGGCCGATCGTGAGGTAGCTGCGCAAGCTCTTCGTCTCGAATCGCAGCATCGATCGATAGCCATCGACCCAGAACCCCACACCGCTGCGCACCGGGAGATGCTCCGAGACCGCGGTCATTTCCGGCGCACCAACACGAGGCCGGTGATCACACCGGTCACAAGGGTCCAGACGGCGACCACCACCCAGTCGAGCAGCGTGACGGTCACCAAGCCAGTGGTGAGCGAAGAACGAACGACAACCGCCATGTGGTGGAAGGGAAGGAACTCGTGGACGGTGGCCAACCAAGATGGAAGCCGGTCGACGGGAAAGCTCACGGGCGAGAACCCGATGATGAAGAAGATCGCCAGCTGTGTGAACAGGAGAGTCACCTGCGGCTCCTCGACTCCATGCGCCACGGCAGTTCCAATGAAACAGCCGCAAAGGAGGGTGAGGAGACACCCCGGCACAACCGAAGGCGACACCATGAAGGAGATGTCGTAGCGCCATACCGCAACGAGCATCGCTGCCGCCACACCGGGGATCGCCGCCAGGGCGGCGAGTGTGACCGAGGCCATCGTGGCTGCGCTCCGGGGAACCGGCAGCGACCAGAGGAACTCGTATGACCCCTCCATCCGCTGCTGAGCGATCACCTGTGGCGTCAGCACCAACCCGATGAGGATGAGGGACATCACCACCGCACCGGTCGAGAGATAGAGGGCCATGTCCGCGTCGATGTTGGGTATGAGCAGGCCGAAGCCGAGCACGAACCCCGCACCCGCCAGGATCTGGACGACGACGATCAGGGGAAACAGGAGCCGTGCCCCCCGAGTCTCCCATCGGAGCATGGCCGCGTAGCTGCTCAGCCAACTGGCAGGGCCGGACCTCTTCGCGGGAAGACCTAGGGCGAGAGCGCTGTCAACGGTCATGGCCGATCGTGCTCACCTCGCCGGTGAGGCGGATGTACACGTCCTCGAGGGAGGTCGCACCCAACGCGTACTCCTCAGCCTGACCGGAGGCGACAAGCCCCTGCGCCCACTCGATGGCTTTACCTACGTCCTGTTCGGCGATGACAGTCGCCAGGTTGTGGCCCACTCTCGTGCTGCTGGTCACGAACCCGGGCTCAACGGGATCCGGGGCTCCGGGGACGAGCATCACCAGCATCCTCATACAGCCCCGATCTTCCGACTTCAACGATGAGGGGGTGCCCTGGGCGACGAGACGGCCTTCGTTGATGATGGCGAGCCGGTCCACCGACTTCTCGGCCTCGAGGACGTTGTGAGTCACCAGGAACACCGCAGATCCTTCGCCGGCGACGGCGCGGATCCGCTCCCAGAGGAGCCGGCGCCGCATCGGGTCGACGTCGTTGGTCGGCTCGTCGAGAAAGACAATCGGTCCGGGGACGACTGTGGCCATGGCAAACCCCACGAGCCGTCGCACCCCACCCGACAGCTTGGCGCCGAACGTGTCGGCCCACTCCTCGATATCGAGTGCCAACATCAACTCGTCGGTTCGCCGCCGGGTTTCGGCCGGGGACGCACCTCGTATCAGCCCGGCGATCTCGACCGCCTCCCGGGCTTTGAAGGAGTCGATGGGCATCTGAGCTTGAGGCAGGTAGCAGCAGAGCTGTCGCGCCGCGGCGGGGTCGGCTACGAGGTCGTAGCCACCGAGTTGGATGTTCCCACTGGTCGGCTTGAGCAGACCCATGACCTGCTTGACCAGGGTCGACTTGCCGGCACCGTTCGGGCCCAGAAGCCCGTAGACCTCCCCCGGGCTCACCTCGAGGGTGAGCCCGTCGTTGGCCGGTGCGGCGTCGACGTCGAACGACTTGATCAGGTTCTCAACCCGGAAGGACCATCCGGTCAGCTGCTTCGCTGGTGCCGACGCCGTCATCGTTCAAGGAGCGGGACTGATCGTGATCGAACCAGCACTCGACTCGGCGAAGATGCGTCGTCCCGCGGATGGGTCGGTCGCCACGTTGATATTCACCGATCCGGCCGCGGTGTCAGCGTCGACGTCGTATACGTCGTCGGGGACGGTGAGGTCGACGTTCCCAGCACTGGTGCTGGCCGAGAGCGAGGTGAACTCACCGAGGACCGTCAGCTCGACGAGACCTGCGGACGTTTCGGCCTCGACGTCGCCATCGGCCAAGGAGCCGGTGATGTTGCCTGCCGAGGTCACCAGACGCGCCGGGCCGGCGACGTCATCGACGTTGACCGATCCTGCCGAGGTCTCCAGGTCCGTTCCGCCGGTCGTCCCTCGCACGTCGATGGACCCTGCGGACGTGCGCACCTCGACCATGGCATCTGAAGCCACTGTCCCACTCACGCTGGTCGTGCAGTTGATCTGGAACCAGGAACACTCCCCCTCGACCCGGGCGACTCCATTCTCGTAGGTCACCACGACGGTGGGCTCTCCAGCAAACAGCCACTCCTTGGTGATCGTCACTTCGGTCTGCTCACCGGCGACCAGGTCGACGCCCCCGGTGACATCGATCATCAATTGGCCGACTTCACCGTCGAAGGTCTCGCTCTGGATTGCAGTGCTCGTCGGGAGCAGCCAGACGGCGAGCGTCACCGCTCCTCCGATTAGGATCAGCACAAGCAGGGTCCACAGCCAGCCCCGACCCGGCGTCGGAGACCGGCCCTCGGGGGTCGACTGCACTTCGGGTACGGGTGTCATCGATGTCATCTCTCCTCCTTCTCTCTGTATCTCGTCGGCGGGTCACAAGTGCTCATCGCGGAACCGTCTCGCTGGCCAGGGGCTCACGCGCCGGACCGCTTCTGAACCCACCACCGGCCAGGAGGACCGCCACCGCATAGAGCACCCAGATCCCAGCCCGGATCCATCCCAGGGTGTCGGCGTGGCTTCCGATGAACATCGGTGTGATGAACTCACCCGACACGGCATTGCTGCTTGCGTGCATCAGCATCGCCATGAGGACGCTGCCCCCGCTCCCCGTCACGATCCAGGCGAAGACGACACTGGCGGACAGGATGTAGACGACGTCGGCCGCGGGTATGTCACCTGTGATGAACAGTGGCAGGTGCCAAAAGACGTGGATGACTCCCACGACCAGGCCAGCGGTGAGAATCGAACGGCGTCGCATCAGCTCGGATAGGGCGAAGCCGCGGAACCCGGGCTCCTCCCATGGGCCGAAGATCGGAACCAGAAGCACGAGCAAGAACGTGAACGGCACTTCTGTCCAGGTCCCCAGGTCGGCTCCAGATGGCGACGGGGCCCCCAACCAGACGGTGGCGAGCGCCGCCACGACAGCGGCAAGCGCCGGCAGCAGCAGGGCGATCGTGTACCACTTCCATCCCACCCGCCATCTCGTGATCTGTCCGAAGAGCGCCACCAGCCCCTCGCGACCCTTGGTCAGCCACAGGATCAGCAGAGCGGCGAAGAAAGGCCCCGAGCCGAGCGGGTATCCGGCGATGGGGACCAACCACCATGAGAAGACACATGCCAGCACGACGAAGGCCACCAAGGCGTGACGTTGCATGACGGTCCTGATCATGGGATGTCCTCCCGGTTGATGCGGATGGCGATGGTCCGCTCCCCTACGTAGTCGGGAAGAAGGCCCATGGCGGCGCTCACGTCGGCGGCGGCGACCTCCCACCAGATCTCGTGACCACCAAACCGGCAGGTGGAGGTGGCCGGATGCCCGCGCAGAGGGCTCTCGAATCCCTTCCAGACCGCATAAGCGGAGGGGCATTCCTCGGGGGCGTGACGATGATGGAGCATGAACGACGCCATAGCGGGAATATGTGTCGTGGCACGGATGGTCACATCGGGGAGGCACCCTGATTCACCACCCTGAATCCGGGTGATGAACGGTTTGTCTCGAACGGGTGTTAGGTGGCCTGGCCGGCTCGCACGAGGGCCCTGGCCACCTCCACCCGCGACGACACACCCAGCTTGTTGAAGATGTTGCGCATGTGAGTCTCCACAGTCTTGGTGCTGAGGAACAGCTCCTCGGCGATCTCACGGTTGGTGCGACGGTCCACCACCAACTCGGCCACTTCGAGCTCCCGGCCGGTTAGTGAAGCCACACCCCCTTCGCTGGTTTGCCCTGGTCTTGTGCGTCGATGGATCGTCCGGCCCAGCTGGCGGAGCTGCGCTTCCACCTGGAGGCAATACGAGGAGGCCCCGAGTTCGTCGAACTCGCGGGCAGCCAGCTCCAATTCGTCGGCTCCCTCTTCGACACGATCAGCGGCGATGAGAGCGCGTCCGAGCAGGGCCCGGCACGGGGCGACGTGAGCACGCGCACCTATCTGGTCGGCTCCAGCCACGGCCGATCGAGCCAGGGTCACAGCCCGGTCAGCGTCGCCATCGACCAGGGCAACCTCGGCGTTCGCCCGATCCGCCATCAGCCCGGTCAACACGAGTCCGTGATCAGTCGCCTCCCTCTCCAGTCGCGCGACGGTCATCCTCGCCTCGTCCCATTCGCCCGCGGCCAGGTGACAGCGCGTGAGCACTTCGAGAAAGTGTGCCCTCCAGCCTCCTGCCAGAAGGGGCACCTCCTCACCACCGACACTGGAGAGCAATAGCTCCCTGGCCGCGGAAGCGTCTCCGAGCTCGAGAAGGGTCTGGGCATGGATCGCTCCGGCGAACGCCGTGATCACCCCGTTGTCGATCGAATCTGCCAGTTCGACACTTTCCACCCCGGCTCGCAGCCCGGTTTCGAGATCCCCCGCCATGGTCGCCGCCAGGGCGCGATTGAAGAGATTCATCGAGAGGCCCTGGGCATCACCTACGAGACGAGCCGACTCGATCGCATCGTCGAGGACTTCGGCTGACCGCTCCATCCTCCCGGTGAGCGCCAACGACGTTCCCAGGATGGGCGTCAGTATCGGGAGGAGATGGGTTTGACCATGGATACGAGCGAGCCGGAGCCCGCGCTCGCCGTGGTCACACCCGAGGACGTTGTGGTCGAGATAGGTCTCTGCAGCCGCCAGGTTGCTGAGTGCATCCAGCCGGGAGGCGATGACCTCGTCGGGGAGGGAGTCGATTAGCCGAGCACAGCTCTCGTGGAGCTCCAGGCCGAGCCCAACTCTTCCGGCGAAGGCCGCACCCATCGTGTGGGCGGCGAGCGCCGCGGCGAACAGCGCAGGGTCGTCCAACGACCTGGCGGCGTCGACCGCCCGCTCGCCCCACTGCAGCATGTGATCGTGGTCTGAGAGATAGAGACTGGCTGCGGTCAATGCGACGAGCAAGGACACGGCCGCACTCGACACCTGATCTCTGAGGCTCTCGTAGGTCCTCTCCAGTCGGGCTCTGGACTCGGAGTGATGACCCAGGAGCTGCTCCATCTCGGCACATCGAACGACGGTCTCGACCGACTCGTCACCCCGATCGTCGATAGCGAGGCACTCTTCGAGGGTCTCGTGGGCATCGGAAAAGCGCCCCAAGGCTCCCTGGGAGGCGGCGAGCTCGTTGAGGAGCCCAGCCCGATCCCCGATGGGTGCATTGCGGGGGAGAATCCGGAGGGCGGCCGTCAGCCAGCGTATCGAGCTGGTGGGCGCCTTCTCCGCCGCCTCCCGAGCAGCTCGACCGAGGACGGCGACCGCGTCCATATCACCGTGGCGGGCCGACTGTTCGACATGGGTGGCGAGGGCGGTGGCCGGCACCCTTCTCTCCTGCAAGGCCGCGACGACCCTGCGGTGACAGGACACTCTCACGCTGGGAGAGCACGCCCCGTAGACCGCGCGATGGACGACGGGATGGCGGAACTGGAACCGGCGCGGCACCTCGGTCTCCCTGACCAGGTCACGGGCCAGCAGAACGTCGATCGCCTCCAGGATCTCCTCCTCGGGGCGACCTGAGGCGGCCACCGCCAGGTCGAGGTCGAACGGGTCACCGACGATGGCGGCCGATTCGGCGGCGTGGCGCACCGGAGGTGTCAGCCCGTCCAGCTCGGCAGCGATTGCGGTTGCCACTGGTGACGGAACCTCGAGCCCACCCTCCTCAACGACGGTGTGGTCGAGACCGGATCGGGCCAGCTGCAGGGCATAGAAGGGATTACCACCGGAGAGGCGGAGCAACTCGCTGAGGTCGACCGTCCCGACATCGGCCACGAGCTCCGTGACGCTCTCGACGTCGAGGGGCCGGAGCTCGATCGCCACCACGTTGGACATTCCATGGGAGGCTCTGATCGAAGCCGCCACGGTTGGGCCTCCCTGGCCGGACCGCAACGCGATGGCTACGAGGATCTCACCTTGGGGCGGATCGCGGAACAGGTACGACGTCAGCTCCAGCGAGGCACCGTCGGCCCAATGTATGTCGTCCAACATCAGGAGGAGCGGCCGACGGGCGGCGAGCCGCTCGAGCAGCTCACGCACGGCGCGATGTGCCCGGAAACGCTCGGTGACACTCGCCGGATACTCCACGGCCTGATCGAGTTGATGCAGAGACGGGAAGACGGCTGCCAGAGCCCCGAGGCGATCGGTCTCGAGCCGCCCCATGTCTTGTGATCCCAGAGACGCCAGAAATGCGTCGAGGGCGTCGGCGTAGAGACCGAACGGACGCTCGGTGTCGAATTCGGAGCCCCGGCCCCGCACTGTCAGGAAACCATCGTCATCTGCGATCGTCTCCAGCTCGTCGAGCAAGCGGGTCTTGCCGATGCCTGCTTCTCCGGAGACGACCACGAACCCCGAGCGTCCCTCACGTGCCTCGGCCAGCTCGGCTCGAAGCAGCTCCAGTTCCGCCTGGCGGCCAAGAAGGTGGTCACGTGCTCGGCGCATCAGCGGACGGAAGCTACTCCTCAGCCGCGAGGCCGCGTTGGCGGAGTAAGGGTGCAAGATCAGGGTGTGCCCCCGATGTGCCATCGGGGCTCACTGGGGAGGATCAGGCCATGGAATCCTTATCGATCGAGGTCGGGCTCGAGACGCCACCTCCCCTCGCCGTGCCGGAGAGCACCAGCGGCCCTGCCGTCATCCACACGACCGGGCTGTCCAAGAGATTTGGGTCTATCGAGGCTCTCGCCGACCTCGACCTGAGTGTCCCCCAGCACTCCATCGTTGGGTTTCTCGGACCGAACGGGGCAGGCAAGACGACGGCCATCAAGCTCCTGCTCGGGCTGAGCCGCCCCACGTCGGGGCAGGCCACGGTGTTCGGTCTCGATGTCGTGCGGGAGAGCACGGCCATCAGGTCCCGGGTCGGGTATCTCGCCCAGGACCCCCGCTTCTACACACACCTGACGGCGCGAGAGACCTTGGAGTTCACCGCGAAGTTCTTCTTCCGGGGGCCAAAGTCGGCAATCCAGAACCGGATAGAGGAGACGCTCGACCTGGTAGGTCTCACTGACAAAGCCGACAGGCCAACCAAAGGATTCTCGGGAGGCGAGAGACAGCGGCTCGGAATCGCCCAGGCACAGGTCAACCATCCCGACCTTCTCGTGCTCGACGAACCGGCCGCGGCCCTGGACCCACTGGGCCGCCGGGACGTCCTCAAGATCATGGAACGTCTGCGCGAGCACACCACGATCTTCTACTCGACCCACATACTCGACGACGTGCAGCGGGTCAGCGACCAGGTGGTGATACTGCACCAAGGCCGCAAAGTGGCAGACGCCAACACCTCACAACTTCTCGACGGCGGATGCGCCTACCAGCTCGACATTCGCGGTGACAGTGCCACAGCAAAGTCCGCGCTCGAGGGCCAGCCCTGGGTGAGTGAGGTGGTCCTGTCCGCCACCGAAGGCGGGGACAGAATGACGGTCACCGTGACTGATCAGGACGCCGGCGATTCCCTGCTCCTGCGGTCGATCCTTCGCGACGACGCACTGACTGTGACCAACTTTGGCCGCAAGCAGCACAACCTGGAGGAGGTCTTCCTCAATCTGGTGGAAGGAGAGGAGACATGACAGCCACGACCCGGGTCGACAGTGTCGAGTTGGTTCCGGCGGGAGGAAGCGGCTGGACGGTCGGACTGAGCAATCTCCTACGCAAGGAATTCGGTCAGTGGTGGACGACGAAGCTGTGGTGGATCCAGACCCTGATCTGGCTGATCATCCTCAACGGAGTCACCACCGTGATCATGCTGGACAGCTCGGGGATGGAATCCGACGCGCTGGTCGACGAAACGGTGCAGACCTTCTTCCTGGTGGCGGCGACCGCCGTCGGAATCGCGATCGTGCTCACCCTGCAGGGATCGATCGTCGGGGAGCGGGAGCTGGGAACCGCGGCGTGGGTGGTGTCCAAGCCGGTATCACGCACTGCCTTCGTGGCCAGCAAGCTCATCGCCCACCTAACCGGCTTCGCCATCACCGCCATCCTCATCCCGTCCGCCCTTTTCCTCGTAACGGCACAGTTCCTTCTACCCGAGCCCGTGGCGTACGGCCCGTTCGCCATGGGCATGGCGGTCACGGCGCTCAATGTGTTGTTCTACGTAGTGCTCACACTGGCATTGGGCTGCCTGTTCAAGGGCAGAGGACCCATCGCCGGCATCGGTATCACCCTTATCCTGATGGGCCAGTTCTTCAAGGGGATGCTTCCCGAGGCGATCGTGCTCGCCACCCCCTGGCTGCTCGGGGATGTCGCTGCTTCGTTTGCGATCGAGCAGCCGCCGGCCTTCGACCGCATGGTGCCGATGATCGTCGTAGGGATAGAGATCGTCATCCTGGCCCTTGTCGGTGTCTGGCGATTCAATCGTGAGGAATTCTGACAACACCGCGCCGTTTCCCGGCGCTACCCCGAAAAGGTGAGCGAGCTCGATGATTGAGCTGCTCCGCAACCTCGCCATCCTGGTGGCATTTGCGTGGCTCGCACGATCGCTCCTCGGTACGCGAGAGATCACCTGGCGCAGGACGATCTTGGCCACCCTCCTCGGGCTGCTCCTGGGGTCGATCGGCGCGGCCGTCCTTCTGGTCAGGGACCTCGACACGTTCGACGCGTTCGAGACCATCAGGACCCAGTTCTACCTCTTGATGCTCCTCCTCGCCATCCCGGCGACGATGGCGCTGATGGTGTTCTTCGAGTTGATGTTGAGAACTCGGGACGTCCATCGGCGCTTCCGACCGTTTCGCACACTGAAGAGATGGGTCCGAATGTGGGTCAGAGGTCTTCAGGTGACCCGGATCGTGACCCGGCACGGAGTCGCCCCCCTGCTCGGCCTGGGAAGGGGCGAATCATCGGCCCGAACTCCAGCCGAGATAGCCAGACGCACTCGCTTGTCGCTCGAAGAGGCCGGCGGGATGTTCGTCAAGCTGGGTCAACTCCTCGTGACCAGACCCGACCTGCTGCCACCCGAGGCGGTGAAGGAGCTGAGCCTTCTTCATGCCGACGTGCCTCCCATTCCCGAGGAGCGAGTGAAGGCAATCGTTCTCGAAGAAGCTGGGAGACCCGTCGAAGATGTGTTCTCCGAGATCACCTGGGAACCGCTGGGCTCAGCATCGATCGGCCAAGCCCACGCCGCCCGCCTCATCGATGGTCGCGAGGTAGTGGTCAAAGTGCGCCGGCCCGGCCTGGAAATCCAAGTGGATACCGACCTCGCAATAGTGAGGTGGCTGGCCGATGTCGCCAAACGCCGCACCAGCTGGGGAAAGGCCTACAACGTCACCGACTTGGCATCAGAATTCTCCGCGGTCCTCCGCGCCGAACTTCGCTTCTCGGCCGAAGCCAAATATGCCACAGAGATAGGCGCAGCCTGTGCAGGCGACCCACTGATACGGGTTCCCGCCATCGTCGAACAGTTGACTACCGATCGGATGCTGGTCATGGAACGCATGTTCGGCGCCCCGCTCTCAAAATCCGGAATTGGCGGTGTCGACCCCAACCACGCCAGGAGCCTCGCCGATGCGCTATGCCGATCTCAGGTCGGCGCCATGCTCCATGGGAAGAGGTTCCATGGAGACCCACATCCTGGCAATGTTCTGGTTCTGGACGCCGGTTCGATCGGCCTCGTGGATTTCGGCATCACCGGACGGCTGGACACTTACGAGCGGGCTGCTGTGTACGAAGTGCTCCTGGCAATGCGTCTGGAGCAGCCAGCGCTGCTCTACGACGCTCTGATGACGGTCGGCGCCATCACCTCCGAGCACGACCCCGACGAGATCGAACGACACCTCGCCCAGTTCCTGACTTCGTTGACTGGCCCCGGATACCCGGGCCCCGAAGCCCTCACCGGCCTGCTCAGGCTCACCGCGGGGTTGGGCATGCGTCTTCCCCCTTCGACGACCACGATGTTCCGCGCCGTCGCCACCCTGGCCGGCACTCTCGAGACGCTCTCCCCCCGCTACCCGATCTTCGACGTCGTCGCCGACATCGGCGGAGCCGAGATGAAAGAGCGGATGCAGCCGTCGTCAGCAACTGAATTCGTGCTCCAGGAATGGGCCGAGTTCGGACCCCTGGTACGCCGGGCTCCACGGCACCTCGACCGGATAGCCCGTCTCGCGGAGAACGGTCATCTAACCGGGCGAGTGCGGCTGTTTGCCTTCCCGGATGAGGTGCGGACGCTGGAGCGGCTTCTCAACAGGTTCGTGTTGACCCTTCTCACCATCGGCCTGGGAGGGGTTTCGGTCGCTCTCCTGACGTCACAGGGCGGGCCGATGGTTGCCGGGATCCAGGTACGTGTCTTCGAGTTGCTGGGCTGGGCGATGGCCGCCTTCGCCACGTTGCTGTTGCTACGGATCCTGCTCGGGGTCCTCCGCTCGGAACGAATGTCCTGACCAAACGGGCTAACAGGCGCCCAACGGACGGGCATCACGCACCCGGCTTCGGGCGTGGCCACCACCCACAGCACCCCGGAGTGACTGCGATGACGAACGCACGTGTCCCACGTGGCCACACCGGAACCAGATTTCAGGGTGTCCGCTAGGGGTGTTCCCCCGATGTGCATCTGTACTCGCTCGCCGATGATCGTGCAATGAGTGAAGAAGCCTGATGTCGACGCAGAACAGGCAGGCGATTCCGATTCAGCGGAGGAGATGAGGAAATGAACGTGACGACAAAGGTGGTGTTGGGTGCCGTCAGCACGTTCCTCTTCATCATCGCGGCCTGCCTGCTGGCGGCGACGATCGCCCTTGCATGGCTCTACGGAACGCAGAGGAACTCGGAGGGCTTTGTCGAGAGCCCAGAGGTTTCAATGTCGACGAGTGGCTTCGCCCTCACCTCGACCGATCTCGATCTCGGATCGCTCCCCGAGGAGTGGCTGCCTTCCGATGTCGTCGGGACACTCCAAGTTCAAGCTCAGTCGGAAGACGGTTCACCACTCTTCGTCGGTGTGGGCCCCTCTAGCGACGTAGAGACTTTCCTGGCAGACGTAGAGCACACAGAGGTGACGCGATTCGGCAACCAGGAGCGACTCTCCTACACCGACCATCCTGGTTCTGTGATCCCGCAGCCACCTGGGGACCTCGGATTCTGGACTGTGAGCTCAGATGGCGCCGGCCGACGGACCCTGGACTGGGAGCCCGAGTCCGGGCAATGGACCCTGGTGGTCATGAACTCCGACGCCGCTTCCGGCTTGGATGTCTCGGCGTCCGTCGGAGTGAATACTCCATGGATTCCGATCGGCATGTGGATTACAGGAGTGCTGACCTTCGTGGTCGCGGTCGGCGCTTTGGTGATTGCGGTCCTCGCCGCCAAACGGCCGACCACAGCCGAGGCGAGCGAAACTGGATCACCCGAACCCGCATCGCGATCGAGTTGAGGCTCGCACGCCAGCGATCGAAGGGGTCTCCCAATGGTCCCGAGACCGAGGACCGGAGACTCGGGCCAGAACAGCTCCTCGACTAGTTCGTCGGCTCCAATCCGACGAGAAAGTCGATGAGTCCATCGGTGTCGTCGTCGGACCAGCCGTCGGGTTGTGTCACCGCGATCCAAGCCTCGGCATTCGCTTGTTTCGAGTAGAGGTGGCCGTAGCCCTCGGGGATCGAGCCCGCAGCCGGGAGGTCCATCATCACCTGCCAGCCTGTGATGAGCTGGGCATACTGGAATTCATCGCTGATCTCAGCGCCTCGTTGTCCGTCGAGCAGCCAATCGGGCTCTCTCCAGAACAGCGATGGGGAGAAGAACACCACGGGGTCGGAAGCGTGCTGTAGGTACACGACTCTGGTGTCGCCCCACTCAGCGTCGGGTTGATCGAGGGCGTTCTCCTGGTTGGTGAAGCGGACCGTCCGCCCGGCCTGATAGATAGGTGTCGCAGGTGAGGTTCCCGGGTCACGATCAGCGACCAGTTCGTTCCACAACTCGTTCACGAACGGAGGCCCAACCATCAGGGCCCCATCGATGGGCTCGTTGATGATGTTGATCGAGGTCAGGATCGACTCCACCCCAAATGAGCCGAGCGAGAGCCCGTAGAGATAGATCTCAGGTCGCCGGTCCTCTGGAATTGTCGACCAGTATTCGTGAATCGTCCGGAAGACGATTTGTGATGTCTCCTTGACCTCATCCTGGTCGGCGAGGAGTGAGATCCAACTCGGAAGGTACGAGTACTGAGCTCCGGCGACCGCGACATCACCGTTGTAGATGTATTCGAGGGCCAGGAGTGCATTGGGTTGGAGAAACCCGGTTCCAGTCGTCGTCGCAACGACGAGGATCTGACGGTCGAAGGCGCCTGTCCGAATCAGCTCGTCGAGAAGTAGCTCAGCACGGCCCGCAAGTGTTGCCGACGACTTCAGCCCGACATAGACCCGAATCGGCTCCATGGCGCCGCTGCCATGGAACTCATTCAGGTCATCGACCGTCGGTCCGGTCGCTACAAAGGTACGGCCCTTTTCCCCGAGTGTCTCCCAGTCGATCAGTGATGCGGGGCTTCCCGACCGGTACTCAGACATCGGCGGAGCAACCCCCTGTGCAGTGATCGTGTCCCGCGGGGCGAATATCTGATTGGCCACTGAGAAGAAAGTGTTGACTGCCAACCCGCTCCACAACCCCCAAAGGATCAATGCCAGGCCGGCACCACCGAGAAGCACGGCAAGACGCACTGGGAACACCTTGCTCAGCCACCGTATGAGGAAGTGGAGGAGCTTCAAGATCAATCGGAAGACAATGAGGATGAGAGCCGAAAACAGGAATGCGACCGGCAGGATGATCAGCCAGATCGCGGGCGTGATCCGCTCCATTCCGAAGACGTCGCGCACGTCGTTCTGCCACCCGACGAAACCCCACATCCCGGCCACGACGAGCAAGCCAAGAAGCACGAACCACACCCCGCGAACCACGAGCCACCAGCGTCCCGCCGGTTGAGGAACCTCTAGGAATCTCCACGTCCATTGCCAGGCCACGCCCAATCCGTAGCCAACCATGAACGAGATTCCCGAAACGACCCCCTGAGTCAACGAAAGCCTGGGAAGCAGGGAAGGACCGAGAGAAGTCACGAACATGAGGACCCCGGTCAGTACCCCGGGCCTCGACACGGGACGCGAGAAGACCTTGGGGACTGCTGGCGTGATCAGAATGGCGGACTTGGAGATCACCAATGGAAGCTAGGCCATACCCAACTAGTCCAGGAGGAACTGAGGCGTCGACGGACAGGCGATAGACCAGAGATCGCACTGATCAGGGCAAGGTTGCAGCTGACAGGATTTGAACCCCCGCCCTCTCGTAGCGAAAAGATGCGGTCGAACCCCTGTGAGCAAGCCCCAATTCTCAGATGTGTGGAGCGAGCGTGATGAGACGTCTTGAGAGACCCACACCTGGGCCTTGCTACTCACAGACGCTCTCATCGTATGATCGACCACGGGTGGAGGTTGACCCGATCGAGTGTGGCTTCCTCGCGGTGCGCCGTGATGGCAGGCTCGCGGAGACGTCGCAGCCCCCTGCGGTTGCTGGTGAGATGAGGAGTTGTCCAGGCGAGCTCCGCCCATCACTTCGAACCGCCGGCGGACTCTCCCCAAACAAGTTTGGCGCCACTTCGCCCGAAGCCAGCCCAAGGCCTAGCGACCGCTCCGTCGGATCGCCGTCGAGGTCACTGTCTCCGCCTTTCATCGGGAGGACCGCCCACGATTCTCGAGCTTGAGGCTCTGGCTCCTTCGTGACACCGACGAGCCGTGTTGGAAGTCTCCTCTCCTCACTTCTGACTTCGAGTTGATGCCGAACGATCCGTACCTCGATCAGATCGAGAACTCCACCCGGACGATCAGAGGTGTTGCCTCCGCGGTGGTCGGAGGATCGGACGCCCGTCGCAGTCTTGCCGTCATCGAGGCAATCAAGGAAGCCGGTGCCACAGCATCGAGGGTGAGCGACACGAGTTTTCTCGGCAGCAGTGTTTGAACGACTCCCCACGACCTGAGCTGCAGAAAAAGGCCGCCGACAATCCCCAGACCTTGGCACGAGGACGTCAACTCACTCAGGTTGCCTGTGGCCCGGAGCTCCTGTTCTCTCTAGGAACTGGCCGATATCGGACAGAGACTGGGTAGCGCTCAGGGCTGGCCAACGGCGGCCACGCCGGCCTGCTCGTTCGACTCCTTCATACCTTCGAGCAGCTCGAGAACCTCTGAGTCTTCCACGTCGTCGACGATGAGAGGCTCACCCACGTCTCTCAACAGAACGAAACGAAGACGGGATTGGCGTCTCTTCTTGTCGTGTCTCATACCTTCGAGGATGTCTCGAGCCTGGAGCGATCTCGGGACCTTCGGGCTCAACCCGATGTGACCGACCAAGGTCTCGACCCGGTCGACCAGGTCTGGACTGGCGTACCCCTTGCGATGGGACAGTCGAGTCGCCGCCACCAGGCCCATCGCCACCGCTTCACCGTGGTTGATCTCTCCGTTCGACGCGTACTCGATTCCGTAACCGAACGTGTGACCCAGGTTGAGGTACGTCCTTTGACCCTTCTCCTCGAAGGGGTCGGCCTGAACGATCGCGATCTTGATCTGGATCGCCTGGGCGACGAGAGATTGCAGGTCGGCGAGCATGCCAGGAAGCAGGTCGCCGGTCGTAGCCCACGATGTGGACTCGATCCGCCCCAACAGAGAGTTACTCGATATCAGGCCGTGCTTCACGACCTCCGCCAGGCCGGCGGCGAAGTCTCTGGGCGGGAGGGTCTGGAGGGTGCCGATATCGGCAATTACCGCTTTTGGCTGTTTGTAGAGACCGAGCAGGTTTCTCCCCTGCGGGACGTCCAAGCCGACCTTGCCCCCGACACTCGTGTCGACCATCGCGATCAGATTGGTCGGGCAATGCACTAGATCCACACCGCGTAGATACGTGGCCGCGGCGAAACCTGCGATGTCTCCGATGATGCTCGTGCCCAGCGACACGACGGTCGCCGATTTGTCCACGCCGGCCTCGAACAGCTGCTGATAGACCGCGGTAACCGCATCGAGCGTCTTTTGGGATCGGCCGGCCGGAAGAGCGATAGCGAGATCGACTTCGCCCAGGCTCGGGACGTAGCGATCTCGAATGACTTCGTCGGTGATCACGACGATGGGGCCCTGAATCGAGGCGAGCTGGCGAATGAGGGGGAGAATGCCGGCGCCAACCGTGTACGGATAGCCCCCCGATGGGCTGGAAACATCGTACGTGCTGTGGCTCGACCACAGTTGGGCAACTTCGTCGGCGATCACGTCCGGCCCGGCGTGATCCGTGATCAACTGCGGGAAGCGCTCGTAATCGTGTTGTCTCTCGACCATCAACTCGATGATCCGCTCGCGGGGGTCCTCGACTTGAAGGAGGGGGCGATCACGACGTGTTTCGTCGTTGATCACACGGTGATGGATCTCATCGGGGGTGGCAACCAGGCAGAAGATGCGTCCGTTCTGGCTCAGCGACTTGAAGTTCTCCGGATCGAGGATCATGCGACCACCGGTGGCGATCACGAGTTCGGTCCGCTGACCGAGCTCGTGGGCCACGCCTCTTTCGATGGCACGGAACTCTCCCTCGCCCCGTTCGGCGAAGATCCTGGATATGGGACCGTGGCGCGTCTCAATCAGCTCATCGGTGTCGACGAACTCCATTCCGAGCTTTGCCGCCAGTGCATGCCCGACTGTGGTCTTCCCCGTGCCCATGAAACCCGTGAGAACGAGGTTGTGCTCCGGATGCATCAGACACAAGATAATTGAAGGCCCAACTTCTCCGGCCATCCGGGCACCGTTGCGCACGGAGCGCGCCAGCAACCGTCGCGAGGCGCCGCTAGTTAGGGCGAGCTGCCGTCGCGCGGGGCCCTGTGACCAGGGAATTCGGTTGAGCTGACGTGAACGGCGCTCAACTCTTCGATTGGTCGAATCTCTGTGTCAATCGACCGACCTGCTGGTCGCCAACTCGATAGTCGTATATCCAGGAGAGAGACTTCTCGGTCAAGGCGTATCGAAACACCAGACGCAGGATGACATCTCGAACCGCACCGCCGATGGGCCCAGGGGTCTTTGAGCTGCTGCTTCGTGCTCCTTGGGTGACTATGCGCTCTACCCGCCTACGTCGCGAGGCCTCGTAGGCCGCAAAAGCGGCCTCACTCGTGCTCCCCATTTGCTTCGCTTGTCCCAGGGATAGGCCAAGGAGGACCGCGTCCTCGAGGGCCATGGAAGCCCCTTGTCCCGAGCTGGGGGCGGGCGCGTGGGCCGCGTCGCCGATCACGACCATCCCATCCCGGAACCACTTCGGTACGTGTCGAAGGTCGTAGGTGTTGTCTGCGGCCAGCTCGAGCCGGCCTGCCCTGATCAGATCAGTTGCCGGCGAATCGTCGTACTCGAACAGGGCCGCCAGCTTCGACTGCCACTGTTCATTCGTGGTGGAGGCGCGCTCGCCCTGGCTGATTTCGGCACGCGGAGCGTTGACGAACCACACCACGTCACCGCTCGGGGTCGGATGCGCCCCGAAGAAGGCCTGTCTCCCGAACCAGAAGCGCCAAGCCTCTGGTTCCAGTTCAACAGCGCCGGCTCCGCCGGGAGTGATACCCCCGAAGTTGGTGAGCCCGACGTAGCGTCCCTGAGGCGCATGCTCGTCGATGAGTCGCCTGACGACGCTGTGCACACCATCGGCGCCAATCAGCAGGTCTGCCATCTCTGTCGCGCCGTCGGCAAACGTCGCCTCTATCTTGCCCCCGACGCTGAACGCGCCGGTCAGACGACGGCCGTGTTGGACCGCGATGCCCCTCCGCTCGGCCTCTTCGACGAGACGCAATGCAAGGCGAGACCGCTTCATGGTGAGCGCCGGCATACCGTTGGCCAAAGGCACCCCGAGAGGCAGTTCGCCGAGCACCTTGCCCGCCGCGTTGCACATGACGTTGCGCCGCGTCGGAAATCCCGATTCGAGTGCGCAGTCCAAGGCGGAGATGGAGGCGAGGGCATCGAGACCGTTGGGCGTGACCGTGAGATAGGAACCGATCTCGCCGTCCCCTCGCGGGTATGCCTCGGTCACTCTGGTTTCGATTCCCACGTGTTGCAGCGCCATGGCAACCACCGGACCCGCAAGACCTGCTCCGACAACCAGAACCTTCATGTTGATACTCTTTCCCACGACTTCAGAATATCGTGATTTCCGAATATTTCGATTTTAGAAGGATATGGTAGTGGCACGTACACGTCAAGCCGTCATTGCCGAGCTCGGCGCCGCCATGCAGGCATACCAGCGAACAAACGCCGAGTTCGACGATGAGATCGGCCGCTTGCTCGACCTCAACCCGACAGACCTGCGTTGCCTCGACTGGCTCACCGGGGGGCGCATGTCCGCTGGCGAGCTGAGCCGGGCCACCGGGCTCTCATCGGCCGCCACGACTTCGATGATCGACCGTCTCGAACGCAAGGGGTTCGTCCGCCGGGTACGGGAGGCGGACGACCGGCGCCAGGTCTTCGTCGAAATGACCGAGGACGGCAGAGACCGCGTGTGGCGACTCTACGGTCCCCTGGTCGAGGAGGGGGCACAGCTGTTCGAGCGGTTCACCCGGGCCGAGCTGGACTCGATGCTCAACCTGATCGAGAAGATGCAGACGCTGGCGGTGGAGCATCGCGACGCTCTCCGCGAAGTGTCGGAGGCCGATATCTAGGCACTAGCGGCGACGGTGGGTCGATGGGGGTCAGCGCCAACCGAGTCCGGGTGCGACGTGCGTCAGGATGCTCTCCAGGGCGTGGGCGTTGTATTCGACACCTAGCTGATTGGGCACAGTGAGCAGGAGCGTGTCGGCGGCTGCGATGGCCTCGTCTTCAGCCAACTGCTCTATCAGGACGTCCGGTTCGGCTGCATAAGAGCGACCGAAGATGGCCCGGGTGTTCGCGTCGATGTACCCGATTTGATCGCTCTCCTGCCTCCCGACACCGAAGTAGGCCCGGTCCCGGTCGTCGACGAGGGCGAAGATGCTCCGACTCACCGATACCCGAGGCTCACGCGTGTGACCGGCTTCTCTCCACGCTTCGCGGTATACCTCGATCTGCTTGCGCTGCTGGACGTGGAGTGGCTCGCCACTCTCATCGAACTTCAACGTGGAGGTCTGCATGTTCATCCCTTTCTCAGCAGCCCAGACCGACGTGTCGTTCGACCCTGAGCCCCACCAGATCCGATCGCGCAGGCCTTCTGAGTGAGGTTCGAGCCTCAGCAGACCGGGCGGGTTGGGGAACATCGGTCGTGGGCTGGGTTCGGCAAACCCCGTCCCCTCGAGCAAATCCAGGAACACGTCGGTATGTCTTCTCGCCATGTCGGCGTCGGTCTCGCCCTCAGCCGGCGTGTACCCGAAGTGGTGAAAGCCGTCGATCACCTGCTCCGGTGACCCGCGACTGATCCCCAACTGGAGTCGTCCACCGGCGATCAGGTCGGCCGCGCCGGCATCCTCGACCATGTAATGAGGGTTCTCGTATCGCATGTCGATGACTGCGGTGCCGATCTCGATCCGGTTGGTCCGCGCGCCGACTGCTGATAGGAGAGGGAAAGGCGAGCCGAGCTGTTGGGCGAAGTGGTGAACGCGGTAGTAGGCGCCATCCACACCGAGTTCCTCGGCGGCGACGGCGAGCTCGATCGACTGGACGAGGGCGTCAGAAGCAGTCCGGACCTGAGAGTGGGGAGAGTTCGACCAATGGCCGAACGAGAGAAAGCCGATCTTCTTCACGATCGGATCAGTTTGGCGCGTTCAGACACGATGGCGACATGTCCGCCGTCGACCCATCGGCCTCCGGTCGATACCGACGCTCAAATCAGCACGATGGCTCGAGGATCGCGTCCTGCTCGGCTCGGTGTCATGTGAGTGGAAATGGAGGTTGGATCCACCATGGCACGTCCGATGGCTGGATCGCGATCACCCACTTGACCCACCAGAACCCACGGCGCTCGGGTGCGACGATGCGCGCCGGATATCCGTGTCCTGGGCTGAGTGGCTCGCCGCCGATGTGTGTCACCAACCACAGCTTCTCGATATCCCGCGCGGGGAACCTGAGCTGGTACCCGGTCTGCGAAGTCACCGCTATCGACCTGGATTCCCCGACGTCGAGGAGACGGTCGAGTCGCACACCGGTCCAGGTCTGATGTGAGTACCAGGCGCTGGTGCAGTCGAGCACAGCGTCGAAGGTGTCGTGTTCCAGAGCCTCGATGTCCGCCAGATGGAGACGATGGCCGGTGATGTCGATCGTCCACTGCTCTACATCGATGTGCTGCACCCGGTCATCCAGCCAAGAGGTCACCGGCAGGCTCGCCGGATCGAATGACCCCCGTTCGTGAGAGCCGGTGAATCGTCGGCTGCCACCCTGGATCCCGAACACGTCCAGTGCGCCTTCCAACCCGATCCAGGCGACACCGGCGACGGCGGTGAAGGACGCGGTACGCAGGAAGCCGCGCCGACTCAGGTCAACGGCCCTCTTCACACCAACCGGATGGGACCGGTAGTGGAACCACAACAGAACCAATGCGATCACGGCGCCGCCGATGTGAACCTGCATCAGCGTCAACGGGCCGATCCGCCCCTGATAGCCGAAGCCATGCATGATCCCTGTGATCAGCGTGCTCGAGATGAAGACCAATAGGGCGATGGAGGTCCAGGTGCTGGGCGTCCACGTCCTCAGGCCGCGACGGACAACGGCCTGTTTCCACGGGGTCAGGAAGAGGATCGCCAGTGCGACGACACCGTGGTACACAGACGGATGAATCCCCCATCTAGTGCCCGCAGTGTTTGCGACGAGACCCGTGAAGATCGCCAGCGGCACCAGCACAAGCAACGCCAGGTTGGTGCGACGACCTGAACCACTCGTCAGACGCTTGACCCATTTCATACGTATTCGTATTATATACTTTGCTAGTTAGCAATATGTCAACAGACAAGAACATCCTCATCGACGTTTGGTTGATCTCCTTGCTGGCCAACCGCATTGTCTCGGAGATCCTCGAAGACATCGCACTGTCGGTCGACGAATTCGCGATGTACGGCCTCATCTCCGACCTCCAGCCGATCACCGCTGCCGACCTCGTCAGAGCAACGGGACTGTCGCCTACCACCGTCTCCGGCATGGTGCGCCGCTGCGAGGCTCGTGGTGAGCTCGTTCGGCATGAGAATCCAGCCGACGCGCGTTCGGCTCTGCTCGACCTGACCCCCAGCGGATACCGCCTGCTGGGTGACGCCGTTCCCCTCCTCGTCGAGGCCATCGAGGCGATCAAGAAGGGTCTCGGTGGCGAGCACGACCCGGTGAGAGGGTCGCTACGTGATCTCGACCGTGTCCTTCGCCACCTTCTCGATCTGGGCCCGAGGCCGTACGAACTCGACTCCGACGAAACCGGCAACCCCGCCATCACCTATCCGGGAACCCCTCTGAGCTCAGAGCAGACGTATGAGGTGCGCCAATACATCGACTGGATTCGCATCCGCGACAGCTGAGCACGTTCCTTCTCAGCGATGCGACTCGCGAGATGCCGGCCGAATGCTCGTGCCGTGCGGGAGTACCTCCGCTCTGACTTCTCAGGCCCCGGTGGTGGGAACCGATCTCGCGTTGGACCACCAGCGAAAGAACGTCCCGAGTACGAGAAAGATCACCAGGATGAGAACCGAGTAGGCCGCCACTCCGAGATAGCCCGCGGTCTCACCGGGATCAAGGAACGGATACGGATACCAGTCGACGAAGGGACCACGAATCAACGTGACCCCCAGAAACACCGTTGGAAAGGCGAGCCACGCCCAGACCACGCTTCGAGCGAGCCTCCCCTCTGGAGGAAAGAGGAGCCAATCGATCACGGCCGCCGCCGGTGCCAGGGAGTGGAGAACATAGTTGATCCACGCCGACGTCAATCCGACATCGGCCTCGATTGGACGGAGCAAGACGGCATAGACCAACCCGGTGACCGCCATATAGAGAGTCGATGCACCCCGCAGCAATCCGTTGGTGCCCATCCATCCGGGCCGGATGGCCTCCACGGCGAGGACCGCTGCCAAAAGGATGTTCGACAAGACGGTGAAGTAGAAAAAGAAGTTGACGCTCTCGAATGCAACCACCAGAGCGGTCACAATCAATGCTGCCAGTCCTGCCCTCACCAGCCGGGCGATGAATCCACGCCCCAACGTCGACAGGACCATCCCCTCGGCAGTCACGCATAGAGCATACGCCGAGGGTCGGT
>Ga0214469_1000130_pt1 | contig 22690 bp, 22 predicted proteins | sample RVTome_10_FD_187340 | JGI IMG/M metagenome (GOLD analysis project Ga0214469, IMG submission 187340) | Soil microbial communities from uranium-contaminated site in the Upper Colorado River Basin, Wyoming, United States - RVT153D57 HiSeq ... | reverse complement strand
CGCCCTGCTTCTCGGGGTTGTGATCTGGCGTGGGTCACTGGCGGTGATCCGAATGCTCGGCACGCCCCCACCGGAGGTCGACCCATCCGACATCGTGACCGTCGATCAGGATTACAAATGCACCGTCTGCGGGGCCGAGCTGACGATGAGGGCGATCAATCCTTCCGAGGACAAGCCCCCGAAGCATTGCCGCGAGGAGATGGACCCGGTATGGCGCCCCTAGCCTCTCTTTGTGACCGGTATGCCGGCTGAAAGCGGGGAAACTACAGCCTTGTAGTTTTCCACCGGTTTTTCCACAGCCTGTGGGGAATTACACGGTTGTAACCTGGCTGTTACCCGGGCGAGGCATGATCGGGACCGACTACCCTCGCCGCCCGAATGCCGGAATCCAAGAGAAGAAAGCCGAAGAACCGACCTCAATCGCAGAAAGCGATCGAGGCTGCGGCAAAGGCGAAAGATCCCAGTCCGACCTGGTATGTGGCGGTCATGGCGGGTCTCATGGTGGTGGGAGTGATCCTGGTGTTGCTCCGCTTCATCCTCGACCTCGACCAGGTACTGCTCCTGGTGGGTCTGGGGGCCATCGCAGTCGGGTTCCTCATGACCACGAACTACAGATAGCGAGTCAACCGACTTCGCCAACCTGAGGTTGTACGACCCGGATATGGCACAAATCCGCTGAAGTTCGAGCGAGGGGCCTGCTACCAGTCTGTACTTCAGCGGTTTCGACCCGGATATGAGCCGAGGAACCTTAGGTTCGTGGTGAAGGGGTGCGCTTGGGACGACCCGTCTTCGTCTCCCTAGGGGGCCAGGGTCGTGGTGGTGGCCGGGATAGTGGTGGTGGTGGTGGTGGTCGTTGTGGTGGTCGTGGGCGGTGGGGTGTACTCACCGAGGGTCACCGTGACGCTCGACCCCTGATCGACGGTGGTCCCCGGGTCGGGCACCTGGCTCACCACCCGACCGTCCTGAGACTCGTCGGCGACGGGTTGGGTGCCGTTCGCCACCCTGAGCACCAAGTTCACCTCGGATAGGGCGTCGTTCGCCTCCGGTTCGGTCATGTCGCTCAGATCGGGCACCTCCACCGGCTGGGGGCCCATGGAGACCACGATGAGCACGGTGTCACCGACGATGGCGGTGGCGCCGGCTTCCGGATCCTGGCGGATGACCACGTCCTCGGGGACATCGTCGCTGAACTCGTCGTCCACGGTGGGTACCAGATCGAGGGCTGTCAGAGCGAGGATGGCATCGCGCTCGGTCATGTCGACGACGTTGGGGACCTCCACCTCCTCAGGCCCCGATGAGACGACGAGATTGACCGGGTTGGACGATCCGATCTCGACTCCGGCGACCGGGTCGGACTCGATGACGATGCCCTCGGCGAAGTCGGGATCGGGTCTATCCTCGACCTCGCCTACCGACAGATTCACGGCCTCGATCGCCTGCCGCGCCGCCTCGAGCGGCAGTCCCACCACGGGTGGCACCGCGATCCGCTGGCTGCCGGACGAGACGAACATGTCGACCTCGGAGCCCACTTCGACCTCCTCACCGGCCGGTGGCGCGGTGCGGATCACGATCTCCTGCTCGACCTCGTCGCTGTTCTCGAACTCGACGTTGACTAGGAGACCCTCTCCCTCGAGGAGAGTTGTGGCAGCATCCCGTTCCAGACCGGCCACGGGCGGGATGACCACCAATTCGGGATCGTCGCTGCCTCCTCCCAGGCTGTTCCACATGATGAAGAAGAGGATGCCCAGGGTCACCAGGAGCCCGAAGGCAGTGAGGATGAATGGGAGTTGGGAGCGGGGCTCTTCCTCTTCCAGCGCCCGATAGACCTCGTCGGGCGGGACGGTGGCAGGAGGCACGGTCCCCGTGAGAACGCGGGTGGCGTTGTCGCCGTTCCCGTTCACCGGGAGCGGGACGACCGGCGGGATGATCACGTTCTCACCCTGGAGGACGGAGAGCAGGTCCTGGCGCATCTCCTCCGCGGACTGGTAGCGGGCGGTGGGATCCTTGCGGAGGGCCTTCATGACGACGGCGTCGAGTGATTCCGGCACGTCGGGGTTGAGCGAGGCCGGGGGTGGCGCCTCCGTCGAAACGTGCTGGAAGGCGACCGACATCGGTGAGTCACCGGTGAATGGTGGCCGTCCGGTCAGCATCTCGTAGAGGACGACACCCAATGAGTAGACGTCGCTGCGAGCGTCCGCAGGCGCACCCTGAGCCTGTTCCGGGCTGAAGTACGTCGCCGTGCCGATGACCGCCCCGGTGCGTGTCAGTTCCTGGCTGTCGTCCCAAGCTCTTGCTATCCCGAAGTCGGTGACCTTGACGGTCCCGTCCTTGGCGAGCAGGACGTTGCCCGGCTTGACGTCGCGGTGCACGAGCCCTGCTTGATGTGCCACCGACAGCGCGGCAGCGGTCTCGGCGGCGATCTCCGTGGCGCGGCGGGGAAGCAGGGCGCCCTCGGACTTGAGGACGTCGCGGAGGGATCGTCCTTCGACGATCTCCATGACGATGAAATAGGTGCCTTCGGACTGGCCCCAGTCGTAGATCCCGACGATGTTGGGATGGCTCAGGTTGGCTGCGGCCTGGGCTTCCCTTCGGAATCTCTTTACGAATGCCTCGTCGGCGGAGAATTGAGAGTGGAGGACCTTGATGGCCACCAGGCGATTGAGCTCGTTGTCCCGGCCCTCGTAGACGTCGGCCATCCCGCCACGGGCGATGTGGGACGTGATTTCATAGCGTTCGTTGAGGACAGAGGGGGTTTCCATCGAGCTAGCAGGATTGTAGGGAGGGACTGCCCGCAACTCGTGGTCACGGCGACAGCCACACCTCGATGAGCTGGGAGGCTATCGGCGCGGCCGATGAACCACCCGAGGCCGACTCGCCCGAGGTGGCGCTGCCCTCGATGAACACGGCTATGGCGATCGTGGGGTCGTCGACGGGGGCGAACCCGATGAACCATGGATTGGGGAACTCGCTGGTGCCGGTGGCGGTCCCGGTCTTGCCGGCCACGCGGACACCGGGGACGGCGGCCTGGCGGCCGGTCCCTTCGGTGACGACTCGCTCCATCATCTGAGTGAGGGTCGTGGCCGTCTCCAACGACATCGCTCTCCCCAACTCGGATGGCTCCGTCTCCTCGACGCTGTTCCCGTCGGCATCGAATATCCGCCCCACGGCGTATGGCCGAACCGCAACCCCGTCGTTGGCAACGGCGGCCGCGACCATTGCCATGTGCAGCGGGGTGGCGCGCACGTCTCGCTCACCGATCCCGCTCTGTCCCAGGGCCGCGGGGTCGTCTATCAGAGAGCCTGTGTCCCAGACTGCATCGGGGACAGGCCACTCGTACCCGATGTCCTGGTTGAACCCCATCGCTTCGGCTGATATACCGATGTCGACGGCACCCAGTTGGATGGCGAGGTCGGCGAAGATCGTGTTGCAGCTGCGCACGAACGCCTGGAGCATGGTGGCGGAGACCCCGTCGTTGCAGACACCGCCGTTGGCATTTGCGATGGTGGCGTCTGACCCGGGGAGGTCGAACTCCACGGGGTCGTCGAAAGTCGTTCCCGGCCCGGCCGTCCCGGTGTCGAGAGCGGCGGTGGCGACGACCGTCTTGAATGTCGACCCGGGGGCGTACAGCTCGAGAGTCGCCCGGTCCCGGGTTGGCTCCGCATCGTCGGCCAGAAGCAACTCCCACTGGCTGGCGGCGTCGTCCCCGAGCAGCAATTCGGGGTCGAAGCTCGGGTTGGACACGGAGGCGAGGACGGCACCAGTGGAAGGGTCGAGCGCGACTATCGCCCCTCGGTTGGCACCGAGTGCCTGAGCAGCGGCCCTTTGGAGCTCGGCGTCGACCGTCACCTCGATGCTCTGCGGGCGGAGGTCCTGGCCGAGCAGCGCCGCGACCAGGTCACTGATGGTGAGATCTCGTCTCGACCGGAGCACCGATGCGTAGGCATCCTCGAGCCCGGTGCTTCCGACGAGAAAAGAGGAGTACCCGACGAGGTGGGCGAAGCTCTCGCCTTCGGGGTATTCGCGGTCGAACGAACGCGTGGTGGGATCCTCCACCGAGCGGGCGAGGACGGTGCCGTCGGTGGTGACGATGAGACCGCGCTCCTTGCCCCGCTCGGCCAGGGCAGGGCGGGGGTTGCGGGGGTCGGCGCGCAACTCGTCGGCACGCACCACCTGATACCACGTCACCCCGGCGAGGAGCAGCGAGAGACACAGGAATACCCCGATTGCGACACGACGGATCGGACCGTTCATGTCGACTCCTCGTGGCTGATCCGGAGCAGGAGCGCCACGAGCACCAGGTTGCCCACCAAGGCAGAGCCGCCGTATGACATGAATGGCAGGGTTATTCCGGTGAGGGGCACGATGCGGAGCACGCCGCCGATGATCAAGAACACCTGGACCGCCATCACGAAGGTGAGACCGGCGGCGAGCAGCTTTCGAAAGGTGTCCCGGCTGCGGAACGAGATTCCGAGGCCCACCGCCACCACTAGGGCGTAGATGGCGAGGACCGCCACCGTCCCGGCGAACCCGATTTCCTCACCGACGGCAGCGAAGATGAAGTCGGTGGCGGCGTTGGGGATTAGGTCGGGCCGGCCCAGACCGGGGCCCGAGCCGGAGAGGCTGCCGGTCCCCAGGGCGAAGATCCCCTGGGCGATCTGGTATCCCTCGTCCTGGTAGTGCTCGAAGGGCGCCAGCCAGGCCACCATGCGCCGTTGGACGTGATCGAACATCGAGGCCGCGGCAGCGGCGCCGGTCAGTGTCATCAGACCGCCTGCGACCAGATACCCCGCCGATCCCGTCGCTGCGTAGAGGAGGAGCACGAACCCGGCGAACATCAGCAGCGAGGCGCCCAGATCGCGCTGCCAAACCAGGATGAAGATGCTCCCTCCCCAGGCCAGGATCAGCGGGATCAGCTGACGGGGCTCGGGAAGGCGGATGGGGCCGATGCGGCGGTGGGCCTCGCGAAGTGCCTTTTGATGATCCGCCAGGTACGCCGAGAAGAAGATGACCATGCCGAGCTTCGCCAGCTCGGCCGGCTGGAACTGCATCTGGGTGATGCCCAGGTCGAGGACGATCCACAGCCGGGACCCGTTGACCTCGAGACCCTTGAGCGGAAACCCCCATCCGCTGGGCAGGTTGGGAAGGAGGAGCAGTCCCACCGTCACGATCAGGATGACGTTTCGGTATCGCCTCAGCACCGACGTCGTCCCCTTGGAGAGCAGGAAGAGCACGAGCGACGCGACCGCGGCGGCGATGAGCATCCACCACCGCTGCAGCCCGGCCAGCTCCGGGCTCAGCCGATAGATCTCGAAGAACCCGAGACCGACCAACGCCACCACCGGGGGGATGAGGAGCGGTGTCGCCCGCGGGGCGAAGGCTCTGACCGCGGCGTAGAGGGTCCCGAAGGTGATGAGGAAGACCAGGAATGTGAGCCCGGTCTGTGCGTCGACTCCGGCCCCTTGGGCGAAGTTGACTAGTGCCACCGCGAATGCGGCCAGCAGGGATGCGGCGACGATCGTGGCGCCCTCGGAGGTGCGGCCCATCGGAGTCAGTCCAGGGCTTCGACGACGACGACGGTGATGTTGTCCACTCCGCCGGCGTTATTGGCCATCTCGACCAGTTCCCAAACCACTTCGTCGGGCGTTCCATCGAGGAGCGTCTTCGCGATTGCGTCGTCCTTGACCATCTCTGTGAGGCCATCGGAGCAGAGCAGGATGCGGTCGCCGGACTCGAGCTCGACCGTCACCTCGTCGATGTTCACGAAACGGGTGAGCCCGAGAGTGCGCAACAGCATGTGCCGTTGAGGGTGGCTGGCGGCTTCCTCCGGGCTGAGCTGGCCTTGGGCGACGTACTCGGCCGCCACAGTGTGGTCCTCGGTCAACTGGGTCAGCTCCCCGTCGCGGAGGAGGTAGGCGCGGCTGTCTCCGATGTGCGCGATCGTGGCCACACCGTCCTCGACCTGGAGCAGGGTCATGGTCGTGCCCATCCCGTCGAGGCCCGGGTCACGGGCCACCTCTTCCCGAATGGCGCGATTTCCCGCGGCGACACGGTCGGCCGGGTCGACATCGGTCGACGCCGCGGCGTTGATGGCGATGCGGGACGCAACCTCACCCGCGACGTGGCCACCCATGCCGTCAGCCACTATCAGAAGCACCTCGTCTGATGACTCGCCTGATGCCTTGGGGAACACCGAGTCCTCGTTGGTGTCGCGCACCATCCCCTGATGGGTCGCCGTTGCCCAGAGGTATCTCATGACCAGGTCCTGTCGAGGTCCGCGGCATAGATGTCGATGGCACGCCGGTACGCCGCGATCGTCTCATCGGCGGACGTCGCCGAGATGAGGATGAGCAGGAGCTCACATGCTTCCTTGCTCCGCTGGTTGTTGTAGAGGGCCATCGCCCGGAAGACGTTCATTCCGCCGTGGTCGGGGAACTCTTCGACCCCGCGATCGAGAGTGGAGAGTGCTTCCTCGTATCGCCCCAGGGTTCGGTATGTGCTCCCCAGGCCGAGGAGGGCGTCCCTGCGGTCGGTGTCGTCCAGGCCGAGCCGGATGGCGGCTTCGTAGTAGGGGACGGCCTCACTCTCCAGACCGAGTCGGTCGTGCGCCCAGGCGCATTGCAGATTGACTTCGGGGTCGGCGGGATGCTCGCTCTGGAGTTGGACCAGGAGGTCTTTCGCTTCGGTGAGCTCGCCTGCCTCGCGGAGCGCAACCGCCGCGGCGAGTCGGTCCTTCGAGTCGACGACGCTCATCTGATCTCCATGACCGTCTTGCCCACTTGGATCGTGTCGCCGCGCTTGAGCTCGGTCGGCGCCGACACACGTCTCCCGTTGACATAGGTGCCGTTGGTGCTTCCCAGATCGTGGAGCATCATCCCGTTCTCCTGTGAGACCAGCCTCAGATGGAATTCGGAAGCGTAGGGATCGTCGATGACAACATCTGTCTCGCCGGATCTCCCCATGACCACGACATCGCTCACCTCGAACTCCCGTCCTTGCTGGCTCTCCGATCGGACGAAGAGAACCCGACTCCCTTCCTTGCGCTTGCGGCGCACCGATATGCCCAGATGAGAGCCTATCGCCCGGGCTACCTGCCAAACGAAGAGATAGACGAGGCCCAGGAAGATGATGCGCAGCAGGGCGAGGATGACGTCAGGCATCGCCGATCTCCACGAACCGATAGCGATGGCTACCCAGGGTCAGCACCGAGCCCTGGTCGATGGGTACCGGGTCCTCGCCCACCCGTGACCCGTCCACGGTCGTGCCATTGGCCGAGTCGAGATCCCTGACGAAGACGTTGCCCTGCTCCCGGTGGAGGAGGGCGTGTCTCCGGCTTATGTCATCATGGGCGGCCACGACGTCGGCATCGGGCGAGCGCCCTATGAGGACCCGATTGCGCCCGATGTCGAGGCTCTCGGTCTTCGAGGTGAGTCGGGCCCAGACCACGGGCGGGCCGGGGACCACCTCGACGTGGCACTCCGCCCGTCCAGCAGCCACCGAGGCGACCGGTTCGATCTTGACTTCGACGGGGCCTTCCAGCCGGAGACCCTCCTCGGCGGTGTACTCCGTCATCTCCTTGGCCAGGATCTCCTCGAGCTGTGTGGCGTCGACGGTGAGGTCCTTAGGGTTGACCTGGACCACGAACAGATTGGCCGTGGCCGGGCCGGTGGCATGGGGGAAACGGGCGAAGTCGGCTTCACGGGCGAGCTTGCCGGCGAGCTCCGACGGGTGGAGTCTTCCCGAGAAGACCCGGCCGGCGACTCCCTCGATCAATCTCTCCAGCCGTCGTTCCAGGCTGCGGGCAACGCTCACGACGTGAGAGATTAGGGAAGGTCGGGTTCCAGCCGGACTCCGGAGCACCCGTCGAGGGTGCACAGGGTGTCGCCACGCGCCCCCTGGTGCAGCGTCGACGTCGATCGCGTCGGCATCGGTCCCGACTATCGAAACAAGAGGGCCGCCGGTACGATTTCTCCCTCCGGGCGAGTGGCGGAATTGGCAGACGCGCAGGATTCAGGTTCCTGTGTTCGCAAGAACGTGGGGGTTCAAGTCCCCCCTCGCCCACCGGGTCGGTCTCCCCCTGTCGTTAAAGAACCGCCCTTCGGGTTATCACAGGCGGCGCCGGCTGTGATACTTCCCGGCGGTGATCTTCGATCCACCTCCCCGGTCGCGACGGCGGGCGGTGGCCCGCATCCTCTGGCCCACCCTCATCGCCACCGCGTTGATAGTCGCCGTCGTGGTGTCGACGGCGGGCGAGGAGACGCGTCTCGAATTGGCCTACCTCGATGAGATGCGGAGCCAGACCACCGAGCTCTCCCGCAGCGGGTTGGCCATGGCGAACCTACTGGAGCGGCTCGATGAGATCGACCGCGACGAGTTCACCACTCTCATCGAGGGTGTCAACGAAGACCTCGCCGTCGCTCTCGAGTTCGTGGCCGAGGAGCCGCCCACCGACACGCTGATTCCGGTGTGGGCTCTCTACCGGCAGGCGATCGAGTCGTGGTCCAACGGAGTCGAAGGCCTATCCATCGCCATCCTTGCCGCAGCGGATGACCCCGATGACATGGAGGTGGTCAACGCCACCGGAGATGCTCTCGCCGAGCTTCGGGCAGGTGACGCTCTCTTCGGTGATTTGACGTCGGAGTTCGAGCGCGAGGAGATCCCCGAGCCGGCAGCGCCGTTGATCGTCGTCCGGATGACCCCCACCGACGACGACCTGTTCCGCCAGGCGCAGACCTACGTCGCCTCGGCGCGCCGATCCGGGGACCGCCTCGGGCTGCGTCCGGGTCTGAAGCTGAGCCAGCTGGTCTCCGACCCATCGATGCAGGTCGACGTGGAGCGCCAGGTGGTGATCCCGGCGACCGAGACCGTGATCTTCTCCACGGTCATCACCAACACGGGGAATATCGCCAGCCAGCCAGAGAGCGTGAGGATGGAGCTGACAGGTGGCGCAGAGCCTGTTGTCGAAATCGTCGACGTCCCCGCCCTGCGCCCGGATGGGCAGACCACGGTGGAGTTTCCCGAGCAGGCCTTCTTGCCGGAGACTCTCTACGAGGTCCACGTGATGCTCGACCTGGCACGTCCCGACACCGACATGACCGACAACGAAATCCGGGTCCAGTTCACGGTCAACGCTCCCTGACCTTCCCAATCCTGCGGCATACCTTTCTCAGTGATGGGAAGAGGTGGCAGAAAGTGGTGATCGGGGCGCCTGTCGGTACCATCACACCCCCGATGCTCGATCCCAGGCTGCTCCGCGAGAATCCAGACGTCATCGCCGATTCCCTGCGTCGCCGCGGCTCCAAGATCGATCTCGACGCCCTCATCGCCTTGGACGCCGAGTACCGGGAAGCACTCCAGGCGGCCGAAGGGCTGCGATCACGGCAGAAGGAAGCCGGCAAGGAGATCGCAGCACTCGAGGGTGATGCCAAGGAGAAGGCGATCGCGGAGGTCTCCGAGCTTGCCAATGCGGTCAAAGAGACGTCGTCGACGGCGGACGACCTCGCCGAGAGGTTCCGAGTCGCCTGGCTGGAAGTGCCCAACCTCGTCGACCCCACCGCGGCCGACGGGTACACCGACGAGGACAACGTCGAGATCAAGCGGCATGGCGATGGGCTGAGCGAAGGCACCGACCACGCCACACTGGGCGAGTCCCTCGGCATCATCGACACCGAGCGGGCCGCCAAGGTCTCGGGAAGCCGTTTCGGCTACCTGAAGGGGCAAGGGGCGATGCTCGAGCTCTCCCTCGTCCGTTGGACCATGGACAATCTCCAGGATGCCGGCCTCATCCCGATGATCCCTCCGGTTCTAGTCCGCGAGCACGCCCTCGAGGGAACGGGGTTCTTCCCTGAGGCCCGCGAGCAGGTCTATGAGATACCCAAGGACGAGCTCTTCCTCGTGGGGACGTCGGAGGTCCCGCTCGCCGCCTATCACGGAGACGAGATCCTCGAGGGCGAGGACCTGCCTATCCGATACGCCGGTTTCTCCACCTGTTTTCGACGGGAGGCCGGCACTTATGGCAAGGACACGGCCGGGATCTTCCGGGTCCACCAGTTCGACAAAGTCGAGATGTTCGTCTTCACCACGCCCGAAGAGTCCAAGGAGGAGCACGACCGCCTACTCGAAGTGGAGGAGTCCCTCGTCCGACAGTTGGAGATCCCGTATCGCGTCGTGAATGTGGCCGCCGGGGACCTTGGGGCCAGTGCGGCCAAGAAGTACGACATCGAGGCCTGGTTTCCCGGCGAGCAGGCCTACCGCGAGATCACCTCTTGCTCCAACACCACCGACTACCAGGCTCGGCGGCTCAAGGTCCGTTTCAGGGGCGACAACGGCAACACCATCGCCCATACCCTCAACGGGACGGCATGTGCGGTTGGCCGCACCATCCTGGCCATCCTGGAGAACCATCAACAGCACGACGGGAGCGTCCTGATCCCAGAGGCTTTGCGTCGCTACACGGGATTCGACGTCATCGAGCCGTGAGCGAGGTCTCCGACCCGATCTTCGCCAAGATCGCGCGGCGCTACGACCGTATCAACCGAATCCTCTCTCTTGGACAGGAGCGTCGCTGGCGGGCGATCGGAGTCGAGATGCTCGAGCCTGGGTTGGTACTCGACCTGGGTTGTGGGACCGGCGACACCGACTTCGACGACCACGAGGTCATCGGTCTCGACCCGGTCGTCGAGATGCTCCAACTCAGCCCTGTTGCGTCGCGGGTGGTTGCCGTCGGCGAGGCAATGCCAATCCGCGACGAGTCGGTCGACGGTGTCTTCAGCGCATTCGTCTTCCGCAACCTCGCCTCGGTCGACCGCACTCTCGAGGAAATGGAGAGGGTGCTGCGGCCCGGAGGGTCCGCAGTCGTCATCGATCTCAGCCGGCCTCAGAGTCGGGTGCTCCGGGTGGTCCATCGAGTGGCCACCGCAATCGTCCTCCCCCTGGTCGGGCTGGTGTTTGCCCGGGCCCCGGGGGAGTACTGGTACCTCCACAAGTCTCTCGACTCACTGCCACCCCCGGAGGTCCTCTACGAGGATCGGGGGATGGTGCTCGAGGAGGTGTGGCGAAGCGGTGTGTTCGGCTTCGTCTACGGGGTGAGGTTGCGCAAACGGGGAGCCATGGCCGAGAGGGAGCCCGAGGCCGCCTGAAGACTGCTCCTTTAGCGGTCTGGTGCCATATCTGGGTCCCAGTACCTTAGGTTCAGGATTGGGTGAGATCGTGACCCCGCCGTCGAGACACGGGGCACGTCGCCGACGACGGCCGTGAGCTCGGACCAGGCACCCCTGCAGCACCCGGGACGGACCACTTAGGGCTGCTTCCTTCCGGACCTGACCCGATTCGTGGTGTCCCGCCGCGCAGGACCCGATCGTCAACACTCCGACACCGACATCGTTCGACGCGTCGTGACCCTCGGGCGGGGGGTTCGGCCCCGCATGAAGAGGGTTTCGGGTACAGGGCACCCCTAGCGCCCCGCTTACACGATCGAGCCCAAGGCTACCGATGACGCCAGGGCTAGGACGACCTCGCCTCCTGGTACCTTCACCGATTCGCATGTCTTCCCCTCGATTCGGGCCCCACTTCCCGCGTCTGTTCGCGGCGGCGCTGCTCCAGGAGCTGTCGTTCGCGCTGATGATCCACCTCCCCGGGTATCTGAGCGATCTCGGTGCGACAGAGGGGCTCATCGGGGTGCTCTACGCATCCAGCGCGGTGGTCTCCCTCGTGTTCCGGCCGTGGCTGGGGCGGATCCTCGATCTCACCCACCGCCGGACGGTGCTTTTGGTCGCCGGTGTCGTCAACATGGCGGTAGTCCTCGCCCTGACGACTACGACCGAGTGGGGGCCGTACCTCTGGGCTCTCTTCCTCGTACAGCGGACAGTTCAGATCGCCCTGTTCACCACGATCCTCACCTACGGGGCGGACTCCATCCCCGTGGAGCGGCGGACTCAAGGGCTGGCCATTTTCGGTCTCTCCGGTCTCATCCCGATCGCCATCGGTGGTTACAGCGGTGACGTCATCATCGCCACGGTCGGCTACTACGGGCTCTTCTACGCGGCGGTCGGGGTCCTGGTCATCTCCTGGCTGATCGTGTGGACACTGCCTGTCTTGCCGGTTCGCGGCCACCAGCCGAGACGCTCTTTCTGGGCGGCTTTCGCCCAGCGCAACCTGCTGCCTCTCTGGTTTGCCACATTGCTCTTCTCCATCGGCCTCGAGTCACTGTTCACCTTCACGCGCACCTTCGTCGATGAGCGTCAGGTGGGCACCGCGGGGCTCTTCTTTGCCGTCTATGGCGTGACTGCCGCGGTGACGCGCATCGCCGGCGGTCAGATGTACGACCGTGTGTCCCATCGTCCGCTCCTGGTGGGGGCAATCGCGGCCTACGGGGTCGGGCTGGTCTTCATGGGCATGGCCCAGCACGTAGTGATGATGGTGCTGGCGGCGGTCGTCACAGGGACCGCCCATGGCGCCGCCTTCCCAATACTGTCGAGTGAGGTGGTCAACCGCGCCCGGGTGAGTGAACGGGGCTCGGCCATGGCGACTTTCACGTCGATCTTCGACATCGCTCTGCTTGCTGGGGCGCCTTCGGTCGGTTTCATCATCGAAGGTTTCGGCTACCTCGCCGCCTTCACCACTGCGGGCGTGGCCCTGATCCTCGGCGCGGTCGCCTATCGGATCTGGGACCGACGGATCGATGTATCGAACCTCGTCGTCGAGAGGATCGTCGAGTGACTCAGGCCAGGGTGGGGCCGTTGGTGGCGAATACCTCCGCTGCCGCGACGTCTGGGAAGGCAGCCGGCTCCACGGTGCGCAGCGGGGTGACGGTCACATAGTTCTCCGAGCAGAGGACGGTATCCGAGCCGGGGTCGGATCGTCCCTCGCGTGCACCGACGACGAACTGGAGACGACGATCCTCCACGTCGGCGGTGGCGACCCTTATGTAGCCGAACTCGTCGAGGTCGGCCCAATGCACGCCCGCAACTTCCTCAACCGCCACGGCCGGGACGTTCACGTTGAGCACATGAGGACCTTGCTTTCTCCCCAGCAGCCAGTGGGCGGCAGGAAGTGCGAAATGAGCCGCGGTGTCCCACAGCCACGGGTCGGATTGCGCCAGGCTGACCGCCAGCCCTCTCAGCTTGAATGTGTGCGCGGTGAGAGCGGCCCCGACCGTGCCGGAGTGGATGATGGAGTGCCCGGTGTTGATACCGGCGTTGATGCCGGAGACCACCAAGTCGGGAACCGGCCCGAAAGCGCCCAGAGCAGCGGCGGTCACCGCCAATCCGGGGGGACCATCGATGCTGTAGGCGTTGGCGACCTCGTCCATGTCGACCGGAGTCAGCTCCACCCCGGCGTCGAGGTCGAATCGGCCGATCCCGGTGCCTGACCCGGACATGTCCCGCGCCGGCGCGGCCACGATCACCTCGAACTCCTTGGAGAGGGCACGCGCCAATGTCTTGAGCCCGGGCGACTCGATGCCGTCGTCGTTGGTGAGGATCACGCGGGCTGGGTCGTTCATCGGCCTGATGGGGCGACTTGGCGAATCTCGACCTTCTCGGTCAGGCCGGGAATGAGGTCTCCGTCGGCGCTACCGAGACCGTGGCGGGTGACGTTCGCTGCTCCGGCGGCACATGCCAGGCGGAGGATGTCCTCAGGGCCCAACCCTTGCCGGAGCCCGGCGGCGAGGCCGGCTGTCATCGAGTCTCCGGCGCCACGGTGGTCGGCGGGGTCGAGTTCCGGTGTTCGCGCTTCGAGCCAGCTGCCTCCAAAGCAGGCGAGCGCCGTCTCTCCCTGACGAGAGAGGACCACCGCTTTGGCTCCCGCTTCGCTGAGGGTGCCCATGGCGTCCATGAGTGATTGCTGGTCGTCGACGCTCTCGTCGAGGGTGCCGTCATGGTGAAGGTCTTCATCACTCACCTTCAGGATGTCGATGGGCCCGCCCTCCAAGAAGGCGCGCAACTCGGAACCATGGAGATCGGCCAACACATCGACCTCGCTCGCGGCCAGGTCGTGACCGAGCCGCTTGTAGAAGTCGACGGGGACTATCTCGTCGGATTGACCCGTGACCACACACAGGTCTGCCCCGAGGGCTTTGTCGAGAAATCGGCTGTAGACGTCGTCCATCTCGTGTCGTTCGAGGACGATTGTCGGCGAGTCCGCGATGGTGACTCTTTCCCCGGAGCGGCGGTCGTTGATCACGACGGGGCTGCGGTGGGCCACGTCGACACTGCTCACATTCATGCCGAACTGGCCGAGGAGCCCGAGAAACACCTTGCCCGCTTCGCCCCCGAGGGGGCCGCAAAGAAGCGGACGCTCACCGAGGTGCTTGAGCATCCGCGCAACCCAGAAGCCCTGTCCACCTGGATGGATATGGACCTCGTCATTCCCTGATGGGGATGCCTCGATGGTGACGGTCAGATAGAGGACAGGGGCGAGCACCGCCACCGTGTGATGCTTCTGGCCCATGTGTCTCTCCCGGCTGTGGGGTCGAGCATTTACCCGAACATGAGTCGGGCCCAAACCCAGCGCTACCGCTTGGATGCGAAGAAGGACTCCAACAGAGCGGTCGATTCTTCGGCGAGGATCCCATCGACCAGGTCGACACGGTGATTGAGACGACGGTCCTGAGGGATGTTGTACAGGGTCCAGGCTGCACCGGCTCTCGGGTCGGCTGCGCCATAGACGATGCGATCGAGGCGGGCGAGCACCGACGCTCCGGCACACATCGGACAGGGCTCCAGGGTGACCACGAGGGTGTGCCCGGCCAGCCGCCAGTCGCCGATCTGACGCGCTCGGGCGGAGAGAACCAACATCTCGGCGTGGGCTGTCGGGTCGGATAACTCCTCGCGCCGGTTGCGATCCCCCGCCACGATGGCCCCCTCCGGGCTGAGAAGCACTGCTCCCACCGGAACGTCGCCGGCATCCGCGGCCTCACGAGCGAGGCCGAGAGCGGTGCGCATGGCTGTTTCGTGGGGAGTGGGATCAGTCACGGCTGGGCATTATCCTCTATCTCTCCGTCTGGTCTGGCGGAGAACTCCGGAGGGATCGCATAGTCCGGTCGTGGGTGTGCGGCCGTTGGGGAGGGCGCCGTCGGGGGGTTGCGGCCAAGGATTTAATATCGCACTTTGGAGGGATCGCATAGTCCGGTCGTGGGTGTGCGGCCGTTGGGGAGGGCGCCGTTGGGGGGTTGCGGGCAAGGATTTAATATCGCACTTTGGAGGGATCGCATAGTCCGGTCTAGTGCGCGGCACTGGAAATGCCGTTGGGGGTTTGCGCCCCCTCGAGGGTTCAAATCCCTCTCCCTCCGCGGCTGCCCGATGAAATCGGGCAGCTTGGAGTTTGAGCTGCGCTCAAACTCTCGGCCGATGAAATCGGCCGGTCGCGGTCCGCTTTGCGGAAGCGCCAATGGGCGCTGTGGCGTCGCAATTGAATCTGGAGGGGTCGCATAGTCCGGTCTAGTGCGCGGCACTCGAAATGCCGTAGGGGGCTGACGCCTCCTCGAGGGTTCGAATCCCTCCCCCTCCGCGGCTGCCCGATGAAATCGGGCAGCTTGGAGTTGAGCTTCGCTCAACTCTCGGCCGATGGAATCGGCCGGTCGCGTTGCCGCTAGGCGGGAGTTTCCTGCGGAAATTCCCGCTGCGATGAAATCGGGCAGCTTGGAGTTGAGCTTCGCTCAACTCTCGGCCGATGGAATCGGCCGGTCGCGTTGCCGCTAGGTCGCAACTGTCCGTGATCCTGTGCAGGGCGTCCCCTCAGACGGGACGATCTGCACAGCGAGGGTGTCTCAGCCCTCGCTCAGGAGACGCTGGCCTTCCTTGAAGTGGGCGAGACCCTCAACCTGACGGATGTAGCGCTCACCCCTTCTGAATCTCATGGCGATCTCGGCATGTGACTGGCCTTCGCCACGCATGTCGAGGACGCGCTTCTGACGGGGGGTGAGGCTGCGCTCGGAAACGGCGCCGCTACGGGGTATCTCGATCCAGCCGAGCATTCGCTCGACGAACTGGGGACTTCGATTGAAACGTGCCGCTATCTCCTCGACCGGCACGCCGTCCTCCTGCATCTCGAGGACCCGTCGCTCCATAGGTCGCAGATGATCCCTGGGGATGGTGTCGCTCATGGGCCCAACCTAGTGGACTACGAAGACAGGTCGTGAGAAGCGATGACCGTTTCGGGATGGATGCCGCGAGAATGGTGGTTCACATCGCCGGAGGGGTGTCCGAGCGGTCTAAGGAGACGGTCTTGAAAACCGTTGGGCCCATTTGGGTCTCGTGGGTTCGAATCCCACCCCCTCCGCGTCGCGTTGCCGCTGAGCGGCAACGCTTACAGGAGTTTCCTGCGGAAACTCCGGCTGGGATGAAATCGGGCAGCTTGGAGTTTGAGCTGCGCTCAAACTCTGGGCCGATGGAATCGGCCGGTCGCATGCGGTTGGGCGGCAACGCTGGCCGATGGAACGGCGCGACGAGTGGGCCGAATATCCGGTACCAGGTACCTTGTATGTTGTTGGGCGAGAGCCCACCGCACTGGAGAGGTGGCCGAGTGGTCGAAGGCGCTCGCCTGCTAAGCGAGTAAGGGGTTTTTAGCCTCTTCGAGGGTTCAAATCCCTCCCTCTCCGCCATCCAGACGTGAGGACGTGTCTTGCCAGGAGCCAATGACCAGAAGCGGGACCGCGAGCTAGTCGACACCCTGGTCGGTTTCGCCGATGCGGTCGTGTCGGATTTCGACATATCCGATCTGTTCTATCGCCTCGTGGAGAGTTGCATCAACCTGGCCGATGCCGACGAGGCGGGCCTCTTGCTCATGGACAAGGACGGCGTCCTCGGGATCGCAGCCGCCACCAGCCAGGCGACACAACTCGTCGAGCTACTTCAACTCCAGGTGAGCGAGGGCCCCTGTCTCGACGCGTTTCGAACCGGTGAGGTCGTGAAGACCGGTCCCCTGGACGATGAGGAGGCCGAGGCCAGGTGGCCGCAGTTCGCCCCGCAGGCTGCGGCGGCGGGATTCGACTCCGTCTTTGCCATACCGATGCGGCTCAGGGACACGGTGCTTGGCTCGCTCAACCTGTTCCGAATCGGGCCTGGTGAAGCCAGCGACGCCGACATAGCGGCAGCCCGTGCCCTCGCCGACCTCGCCACGATCGCGATCCTCCAGGAACGCGCCGCTACCCAGGCGAGGGAGGTCATCGACCAACTGCAACAGGCTCTGGACACCAGGGTGGTGATCGAACAGGCCAAGGGAATGGTTGCGGAGCGGTCCAGGCTCGACATCGAGACGGCCTTCGAACGCATACGGTCTTATGCCCGGTCCAACAACTTGCGGTTGGCAGACGTCTCTTCCCGTATCACGTCGGGGGAGATCTCCCCAGATGCGTTCACCACCACCGACGGGAGCTCAGCCTCGTCAGTCTGAGCGAGGCCCATCCCCCACCCAGGCACGCAGAGTCTCTACGGGGCTGGCGTTGATGACTCGATCTGGTGTGACACCGGCTCGCTGCAAGGTGGCCACGGCGTTGGCGATATTGGCTATCTCCGGGACCCGATGGGCGTCGGAGTTGGCGGCGAAGATGGCTCCGAGATCCACCGCGCGACGGATCCATTCGGCGGAGAGGTCGAGCCGGTCTCTATGACCGTTGCTCTCCAAGGCGACATCGTGGGAGACGGCCTGCTCCACCACGCTCTCCATGTCGATGTCGAGTGGTGGTCGGATGCCGATGCGCCTTCCAAACGGATGGGCGAGGATCCGCACCTTAGGGTGACGCAACGCCGCGATGACACGCGCCGTTTGCTCTTCTTCTCTCAACCCGAAGTGGGAGTGCACGCCTGCAACTGCGAAGTCGAGGTGGCCTAGAGCCTCGTCGTCGATGTCCAGAGCCCCGTCTCGATCGATGTTGAGCTCAGCACCTTGGAACACCACCAACTCCGGGAACCGAGGACGGAGTGTGTGAATCAGCTCGGACTGAATGGCAAGGTCGGTCTCTGTCAGCCCGCCGAAGTGGAGACCCCGAGTGTGATCCGTTATGAGCACGTACTCGTATCCCCGTTCAGTGGCGATCTCCAGGATCGTCTCGATGGTCATCCGACCATCCGGTGAGCCTTCGCTGTGAAGGTGGAGGTCACCTCGCAGATCGCTAACGGTCACGACTCCGACCGCCTCGTCCGTTGGAAGGGCGCGTGCCGGTGGGGGGATCCAAGGAAGACCGGCCTGGGAGTAGACATCCGGCTCTGCCGGCGCCGGGGGGACGGCCGCGAAAAGGGCGGCGTGGGCGGGCGGGCCGGTGGCTGCCACCATGACCGAGCCGGCGGCGTCGGGCTCAGCCAGGTGAAAGACGATGGGAAGGCCGCCATGGCTGGTTCCCTCCACCCGGAGGTCATTCGACGAGCTCACCGACTCGAGTGCAGCCGACGGCTCCAAGAACCGCGCCGTAGAGGGTCGGTCGGAGGTGACGACAACGAGGTCGAGACGGCTCACCCACTCCTCTACACGGCGGACCTCTCCGGCGATCGCCACGTCGGTGTGGGTGTGACGGGTGAGGTGGGCCGCCATCTCGCTGGCCATGACCCAGGCTCGATGTGCCGGAGCCGAGGCGTCGTCGGGGAGTAGTGAGAGGGTCTCGACCCATAGGTCGAGAGTCTGGGCGCCCACACCGCGCACGCTGAGGGCCACCCCCGACTCGGCGGCCCCGACCAGGTCGGACCGGGTGTCGACGCCCAGCTCGGCCTTGAGGTCCCGGAGGATTCGAGGAGTCATCCTGGGAAGTCGCCGTAGACGCGCTGCCTCCGCGGGATATGCCTGCTCGAGGGGTATCAGCTGGTTGAGGTACCCGGACTCCCGATACTCTCCGATCAGCGCGTTGACTCCCTGACCGATCCCCGAGATGCCGAGGACGATTTCGTCGGGGGCATCCAACGAGGGCAGGTCATCGAGGGCCCAAACGGCAGCCCGGTAGGCCTTGGCCCGGAACGATCGGCGGGTCTCTGCGACCTGGACGAGGTCTGCGAGACGCCAGAGCAGTCTGGCGAAGCCCCGCAGGCTCGGATCGGTGTGCACGGAAGTGATTGTGCCTGGAGGGGGGTTTCAGGATCGGACCGGCTTGGTGATGAAGGAGAACTTGCCGTCGGTCTCGAGGACCGCGAACTCGACCTCCTCGATGTCACCGATCCCCTCGATGCGCGCCGCCTCCCTCAGGTCCTCCATAGTCACACGCTCTCTGCGCATCCGATCCTCGAGTGGGGCCCCGTCGCGTACAACGATGATCGGCTCGCCGGCGATGGCTTTGGACACCTTGGGAAATCGACGCGCCAGCGAATCGGCAGCCAGGGTCCACACCACGAACACGGAGACTGCAGCCATGGCCCCGGTGACCGACATGTCCTCCTGGGTCACGCCCTGCTGCACGATGTCACCGATGACCACGATCAGTATCAGGTCGAGTGGTGTCAGCTCAGCCAGCGAGCGCTTCCCGGTTCCTCTCACGACCAGCCACAAGAACCAGAAGATCGCGGTAGCTCGGATTATCAGCTCCATGTCACCTCCTAGGGAAGAACCCAGGTCGTGAACTCGACAGCCGCCGCCTCCCTGCCCTCGACCTCGACGGCCGCGGTGGCGGATCTGCCCCATTGCACGGCCGGCTCCAGCCGGGCGTCGAAGGAGACTTCGAGGACTGACGAGCCGTCTGGCACCTCGAACTCCCACCATGTCCACTCCTCCGACTGAAAGGAAGCGGCCGGATCCGGGTCGAGGCCGTTCTCGTCGAATATGGCGAGATAAGCGCTATCGACTCGCGTGGTCACTGACGGAGGAAGCGGCGACCCGTTGGTGCTCTCGATCACGAGGGAGAAAGGGGTGGCGAGGCCGGGACGCGTGATTGAGGCATGGTCTACGGTGAGCGATAGCCCGTTGCCGGAGGCGGCGGTACTGCTCATTCGGACGCCGAGAAATCCCGCCAGCCCCGCCAACACGAGGACGAGGATCACGGCCATGGACCCATATCGGACGGCGCTCTCCCAACCGAAAGTTCCGCTGTCCTCCGAGGGAATGGTGGACATCTCCCCTGTGCCCGCGCTGGCCATCCAGAGGGTTTACCCCTGCCTGCATACCGAGAAACCAGCGTTTGACGCTGGCTCCGTTTGGGGATCTCACGCCGATGACCAGAGACGACTCCTATCTCCTCGCCGCCGAGGCCGGTCTCTTCTACGTCGACCAGGGTGAGCCGGGGTACCGACGTGTCAAGCGGGGCCGTGGGTTCTCGTACGTCAACGGCGACGGGCAGGTGGTGAACGGCGAGGCAAGGGAATGGATCGAGAACCTGGTGATCCCACCGGCGTGGGAAGACGTCTGGATCTCCAGAGAGCGAAAGGGTCACATCCTCGCCACGGGACAAGATGCGGCGGGCCGCAAGCAGTACATCTACCACCCTCTCTGGGAGGAGATCAGAGACGAGGTCAAGTTCGACCGTCTCGGTCCGTTCGGGCGCGGTCTGCCCAGTCTTCGGAAGCGATTGCAGTCCGATTTGAGGGGGACCGGGCTCGATCGGTCGAAGGCGGTGGCTCTGGCAGTGGCCGTGCTCGACCGGACGCTGGTGCGGGTCGGGAACAGGCGTTATGCGGCGGACAACGAGTCGTACGGGCTGACCACCCTCACCTGTGAGCACATCGAGGTCGAAGGCCGCCATGTCCACCTCGAGTTCGCGGGGAAAGGCGGGGCTGAGCATCAGCTCGTCTTCGAAGATGCCAGGCTCTCCAAGCTCATCTCCCAATGTCAGGAGCTCGGCGGTCAAACGCTGTTCAGCTATCCGGGGCCCGACGGCACGGTGGGCTCGGTCTCCTCGTCCGACGTCAACGCCTATCTGTCCGACTCCCTGGGAGGTCCCTTCACCGCGAAAGACTTCCGAACCTGGGGGGCGAGCTCTCTTGTAGTCGGCGAGCTGGCCCGGAGCCAGGGCGACGATCTCACAACCGAACATCGAATCCGCGAGGCGATCGACCTCGCCGCGGAGCGACTGGGCAACACGAGGGCGGTCTGTCGCGACTCCTATGTGCACCCCATGGTCATCGCCGCCGCAGATGGAGACGAGCTTCCAAATGCCTGGCTCGGCTCCCGGGCCGGGCGATGGCTGAGCCGCGAGGAGTCTGCCCTGCGCAAGCTCCTTGGTGCCACGGGTGACCTTTCAGCCAATGATGCATGAGAGGTGACCCGGAGTCCCCTCATCCGAACAGCCCTCCAGCAGGGATGCACGTCGGTGTGACTATGCGGTCTCTATCGGTGACGCATCGGCCGACGATCTCTCCTGAGAGACGTGACTGTCGAGGGCCGCGAGAGCCTCCTCCACCGTGTCGAGACGGGCCGCGAAGAGAGGCTCGGGAAATACCAACTCGAGTGTTCGACGCACCTGGGGAGACGGCACCAGGATTATGCGGATTCCTCGCTCGTGGATGTTCCGCTTCGCCTGGACGAGGGCATGGAGCCCGGTCGAGTCCATGAAGGTGACCGCGCTGGCATCGATCACTATGTCTCTGAGGTCGCCGACGAGCACCGACTCGAGCGCCTCGGTGAGCACTTTCGCGGAGGAGAGATCGATCTCACCTTCGAGACGGACCACGACCGCGTCCGGGCCCAAGGGGCTCACGACCGCAGTGAGAAGGTCCGTGGGTACTTGTTCCTTCATATTGTTCTCGGGCATTTCGAATCGAATGGCTTCCAAAACGACTCCCGAGGTCCAGAGGAGCCCAGTCATTGTATCAACCGGTCCGTGCCTAGATCGAAATGGATAGGGCTCTCAGGAAGCCCGGTCTAAGACGCCGTCGGGAGTGCGACGAAAGAGCTCCGGTACGATCTCGGCCCCGACCCGTCTCGAGGCGAGCGCCCACGAAGGCGAGTAGCCGAGAGCCCACCGAAGACTGCCCACGGCAGCCCTTCCCAGGGTCTCCGCCCCGGGACGCGGCCGCAACCCGAGTATGTCCTGGAGACGCTGCGGGAGAGTGGTCACGGCCGCCTGGAACAAAACGAGGTACCCAGCCCTGATCCCGGGGCTCAGCGGCGGGTCGGCGAGGAAGTCGACGACGTCGACCATCTCGGGCGACCTGGCGGCTTCGGGATGCCCGCTCAGCCAATCGGAGAGCCCCCGGGCTGTGACAGGCATAGGCGCCGCCCCGAGGAGCTCGCCGATCCTCGTTTGCTCCTCGACGAATCGGTCTGCCTCTACGACGGTCAAGGGGTGGTCCGAGTACACCTGGTTGGCGGTCAAGAACGAGTCAGTCAGTGCGTTGTGGACCCACGCTGCGTGGTGGGGGTCGGTGGCGTCGTACGCAACACCCCTGCTCGACACCCCTTTGACTCGCCGATGTGCCCTCTCCACCTGCCGAATCGCCGCTTCCACCTCTGGCATCGCCCCAAAAGTGGTGGCGGTGACGTAGGCAGACGTACGTGACAGTCGCCCGAGGGGGTCGTCTCGATATCGTGAGTGTTGATCGACTCCGGCGACGACCTCTGGGTGGGCGGCCTGGATCAGCAGTCCCCGCAGCCCTCCGACGAAGGCCGCCGGGTCTGCGATGAGGCGCCAGGAGACCGACTCCGGCCCGAGCAAGCCGGGGTCCCCCTCGTGTTCGAGGGTGTGCTGCAACGGGTAGGGAGCGTGCTCGAACATCGAGAGGGTCGACTTGGTGACGGCCTGGCGGAGCGTTTCGAGAAGGCCAGATGTCAGCCGCAGGATCCC
>Ga0214469_1000127_pt1 | contig 22958 bp, 23 predicted proteins | sample RVTome_10_FD_187340 | JGI IMG/M metagenome (GOLD analysis project Ga0214469, IMG submission 187340) | Soil microbial communities from uranium-contaminated site in the Upper Colorado River Basin, Wyoming, United States - RVT153D57 HiSeq ... | reverse complement strand
GCACTCAATACGACCACCGTGTCGTAGCCGCGCACCCGCTCGATGTCCAGATCCTCCAACATCGAACCGAGCAGTGCACCCGGCGGCATTGCGCCGAACTCCTCCGGAACCGCTACCGGAGGGGGAGACGGTGGTGGCGAGGCCGACATGACCCAACACCCTTCCTGAAGGTGTCAAATGATCATCTGAAGTGCTCCGGGGTCTGAACCCGGAGCGGTCACATCGGCACTCCAACTCTGACTAATACACTACATCGGAACACGTGTTCGCACAAGTCCATCCGGACGCGAAATTTGAAAGCCAGTGACCGTGCCACAGTCGGCACGGTGACTGCCGGGCGACCCAACCTGATGGGGGATGATGAGCGATGTGCAGGAGCTGAAGACGTTCATCGCGGATCTGCCCAAGGTCGAGTTGCATGTTCATCACGTGGGGTCGGCGTCGCCGCGCATTGTGGCCGAACTGGCGGCCCGCCACGAGGGGTCGAGCCCAGTCCCGGCCGATCCTGAGCGGCTGCGGGAGTACTTCGACTTCCAGGATTTGGCTCACTTCATCGAGATCTATCTGAGCGTCGTGGACCTGATCCGCACCCCCGACGACGTGGCGATGCTGACCTACGAGATCGCCCGCGAGCTGGCCGGGCAGACGGTGCGCTACGCGGAGCTGACTGTGACGCCGTACACATCGATCATCCGAGGGATCGCGGCCGAGGCGTTCTGTGAGGCGCTCGAAGATGCCCGCCGCCGGGCCGGCCGTGACTTCGGGGTCGAGTTGGTCTGGTGCTTCGACATCCCGGGTGAGTCGGGACTTCCGGCGGCCGACGTGACGCTGGATGTCGCGCTGCGGGTCCGGCCGGACGGGCTGGTCAGTTTCGGGCTTGGCGGCCCGGAAGTCGGTGTGCCGCGGCCGCCGTTCGCCTCGCATTTCGACCGGGCTCGGGCCGCCGGTCTGCACAGCGTGCCGCACGCTGGTGAGTCGACCGGGCCGGAGACGGTCTGGGACGCAGTGAACCACCTCGGCGCCGAACGCATCGGGCACGGCATCGCAGCTGTACAGGACCCGGCGCTGATGGCGTACCTCGCGGCCGAGGGCGTCCCGCTGGAGATCTGCCCGACGTCCAACGTCCGCACCCGGTCGGTGCCCTCACTCGACGAGCACCCGCTGCCTGATCTCGTGGCCGCCGGGGTGCCGGTGACGATCAACTCCGATGATCCGCCGATGTTCTCGACGACGTTGAACGACGAGTACCTCGTTGCCGCGACGTTGCTGGATCTCGAGGCGGACGGTGTCGCCGACCTGGCTCGGGCCGGCATCGAAGCATCGTTCATGGATACCGACCGCAAGGCCGGGCTATTGCGGGAAGTCGACGAGTACCTGCGGCACTTCCGTCGATCGGCCACCACGTGATCGACCCACGCCGGCGAGACCTATGCGTTCGGGCTGCTGCCGATAGTCCGGCGGAGCGCGAGCAGGGCGATGTCGTCCGGCGGGCTCTGACTGCCGAGCATCTTGAACAGCACGGCTTCACAGACTGAGTTCGGCGGTGTCGCGGTCACCGCTGCCTGCAGGCGTTGGAGTCCCTCTGTGATTGACTCGTCGCGCCGCTCGACCAGGCCATCGGTGAACAAAAGCAACACCGCACCTTCGGGGCACGAGATGACACCGCTATCGCGTTTCACGTCGCGCAGCGTGCCGAGCGGTGGGTCCACTGGGACGTCGACTGTGACTGTGGGCTGGCCGGGCATGGCCATGAGCGGCAGAAAATGACCGGCCGAGGACAACGCCACCTGACTCGCTCCCGGCTCGAACACCATGTAGAGAACGGTCGTCATCTGGCCCGCCTCGAAATGCTGCGCCTTGTGGTCCAGTCGTTCAAGCACTTCGGCGGGGTCGTTCGTCTCCAGGGCATAGGCTCGCAAAGCACTGCGCAGCCTGCCCATCACGACCGCCGCCGGCATTCCGCGCCCGACGACATCTCCGATGGCCACGCCGGTGCGACCACCCGGCAGAGTGAAGACGTCGTACCAGTCGCCGCCGACTCCACCGGTTCCGCCCGGTAGGTACCGCCCAGCCATCTCGAGACCGGGGACCGACGGCAGCCGCCCGGGTAACAGGCTTCGCTGGAGAACAACTGATGCCACCCGCTCGACGTCGGCCCGACGGGCCTGGGTCGCCAGGGCAACCCTGTCGGCCACCGCCTGCAGGAGGTGAACGTCGTCGTCGTTGAACACTCGGTGGTACCTGGTACCCACATGGAGCACGCCGATGACCTCGCCGGTCACCACTAGCGGGACACCCATCAGTGATCGGATACCCCGGCTCCGGATAACCGGGCTGACCACGTTGGACTCGTCGACGCGCTCGATAGTCCTTGGTCGCCCGGTTGCGAAGATCGTGCCCGCGAAACCTTTACCCACTGGCACCCGGATGCCTTGGCGGACCTCGTCCTCGAGATCCTTGGCGGCCGTGGCAACCAGCTCGTTCGTATTACCGTCCACGAGCAGGACCTCGGCTGTGTCCACCTTGAGCAGGTCGGTGACGCGCGCCAACAGTTCGTCAAGCAGGCTTTCCAGGTCGAGATGAGCCAAGGCCCGGTCGGTCAGAGCTTCCAGGCGCCGCAACTGCTCGGCGTCCTCGCCCAGCGGGGTCATATGCACCCGACCCTCTCGTGGCCGGTCTCGTCGATGAGCACCTCGGCCCACACGACCTTACCTCCAGAAGCGGCCTGGTCGATTCCCCAGATGTGGCTAAGTGAATCCACGATCAGCAAGCCGCGTCCGCCCGGGTCCCGATCGGTCGGGGACCGCATGCCGGGCCACCCCGGGACGCCGTCCTCCACTTCGACCCGGGCTCTCGTCCGGCTGAGCTCGAGGCGGAGGGTAACAGGATCGCCGCCGTGGAGGCAGGCGTTGGTGACGAGCTCACTCACCAGGAGTGGTAGGTCGAGGCCAGCACAATCGAACTGGAGCTCCGTGCACTTGGCCATGACCCAGCGGCGCGCCAGTCTTGGTCTGTCCTGCGTGGGACCGCTGAGCGCAAAGCTGAACCTGAGGATCTGTTCACTCATGCGACGAATGCACGAACATGAAAGCGGTCAGGAGTCCGCTGACCTCGAACAAGCGCTGCACCTGGTCGCTCACCCCGGAGATCACGAGTTCGACCCCAGTGTCCTCCATGGCATTACGGGCACGCACGAGCGCGTTCAGGCCGGACGAGTCCATGAAGTACACCTCGGAAAGGTCGATCATCAAACGATCGGGTTTCTCATCGAGCGCCGATGAGAGTGCTTTTTCGAAGGTAGGGACCGTGGACATGTCGATCTCGCCAACGACGCGTAGGCGAACTGCCCGGCCACCGTCTGCGGTCTCCCGCAAGACGGTCAACAGATCCGGTCGTTGTTCCATTCGCCCATCATTTCCAGCTGGTCAGTAGTCCCCGCCGCTGGCCCAGGTGCGGCAAAAGCTCAGCATAGTCGGTGAACACCCGCAGACGTGTTCAGTTGGACACCCTGAGAGCCATTGCGCGGTGATTTCCGCCATAATCACCGCGTTCATACTATCCGGCGCACGTGCTACACGTACGTGAACTCGTCGTCGCAGCGCCAGAGGGTGGTTAGCCGCCGGATCGCTGATCCACGCTGCTCAAGTGTCCGATCACGGTCTCTGATATCTCGCCCAGCACTCGAAGTTGCTCATCGGTCAGCAGATCGATCATGTGCTGTCGAACAGCAGCAAAATGTCCGGGTGCGGCGGCAGCGATAGCTCTTGTGCCTTCCCTCGTCAGGGCCACGACGGTGCCGCGCCCGTCCTCGGTCACATCCTCGCGCCGGACTAGGCCTCGGGTCTCCATGCGGCGGATCTGATGGGAGAGCCGACTTTGCGACCACTGCATGTGGTCCGCCAGCTCGGTGATTCGCCACCTCCGGCCTTCGGCCTCTACGAGATTCGACAAGACGGTGTAGTCGGCCATCGACAATCCCGACTCGTCGGTGAGCTCGCGCGCGAGTTGCCCTTCGAGCAAGGTGAACATGCGGCGGAACCCTCGCCAGGCCCGCTCTTCGGTCGGACTGAGCCAGCGCAGTGCCATCGAAGGAACAGGTTACAGGGAATATCTATGACGCGTCATGCATTGGTGAAAGCATGATGTGTCATGAAACTGTCCCTACGCGGCGCGCGTGGGGAACGCCACGGCGAGTGACGCAGCTCGGCGCCGGACTGGTTCTCTACGGCGTGAGCATCGCCACCATGCTGTCCGCCGGGCTGGGCGTCGACGCTTGGGACGTCTTTCATCAGGGACTCAGCCAGCGCACAGGAGTTTCGTTCGGCTGGGTGGTGAACGGCGTCAGCGTGCTCGTGCTGCTGGCCTGGATCCCACTTCGGCAACGCCCCGGGCCGGGAACGGTGGCCAATGCTCTCGTCGTCGGGCTGGTGGCTGACGCCGCCCTCACGGTCCTTCCCCGGCCGGAACCGCTGGCCTGGCAGCTGCTGATGCTGGTGGCCGGAATCCTCGCCAATGGCATCGCCACCGGCCTGTACATCGGGGCGGGGCTCGGGCCCGGACCCCGCGATGGGCTTATGACGGGGCTGGCCGCCCGCACCGGCCGTTCTATCCGCCTGGTCCGGACTCTCATCGAGTTAAGCGTCCTGGTCGCGGGCTGGCTGCTCGGAGGTCCGGTAGGACTGGGCACAGTGCTCTATGCGGTTTCGATAGGACCGATCGCGCAGTTCTCGATCGCTCGGTTCTCGCAAGCCGGGGTGAGACCATGACGGATGGGGTAACGCGTGTCCTGGCGATACCGGGTAGCCTGCGGCGGCAGTCGTACAATCGATCACTTGTCGAAGCCGCAGTGTCACTGGCGCCACCGGCTATGTCGATCACCGTCTACGAATCGCTCGATCTGGTTCCTGTGTTCAACGAAGATGTGGAGAATCCCCCGCCGGCCGGTGTGGCGCGGCTCCGGGAAGCGGTTGCCAGTTCCGACGGGCTGCTCATCGCCACCCCCGAGTACAACCAGTCGCTGCCGGGTGTGGTCAAGAACGTGATCGACTGGCTGTCGCGATCCGACGGACCCGAAGGGCTGACCGGCAAGCCGGTAGCTGTCAGCGGGGTCACGACCGGGCCATGGGGAACCCGTCTCGCTCAGACGCAGCTTCGCCAGGTGCTGACCTCGACCCAGGCACTCGTGCTGTCCCGGCCGACGCTGTTCCTGCGCGATGCCACCACATTGTTCGACGAGGGTCGGAACATCGTCCACAACTCGGCAAGCCGACAGCTTCGCGAATTCCTGGTCGCCTTCGACCGCTGGATTCGGCTGGTGTCGCCCGACCCGTGCGTCCCGAAGGAACGGCAATAGTGAGCAAGTCCGTATTCATCACCGGATCGACTGCCGGGATCGGTTTGACCACGGCTCAGATGCTTCACGAGACGGGTCACCGTGTCGTGCTGCATGCCCGCAACCAATCCAGGGCCGCGCAGGGCAGGTCGGTCTTGGACGCTCCAATCGTGGTGGGCGACCTCTCCTCCTTGGCCGAGATCGAGGCCGTTGCCGAACAGGTCCGATCGCTCGGACCGATAAATGCGGTGATCCACAATGCCGGCATCTATGAGTCGGGTGGGCGGGTCGAAACCGTCGACGGGCTGGAACGAACCTTTCAGGTCAACGTGCTTGCCCCGTACGTCCTCACCGCCCTGATCCCGCTGCCCTCGCGACTGATCTATCTGACGTCCGGGATGGCATCAGGAGGTCAGATCATCCTCGACGACCTCCAACGTCGCCGGAGGCCATGGTCGGCGACCGGCGCGTATCAGGACTCGAAGCTGTGCGACATCGCACTTGCGCTGGCGATGGCGCGGCGATATCCCGACACGGTGGTCACCGCGGTCTGCCCGGGGTGGGTGAGAACGCAGATGGGCGGCGCCGGCGCGCCCATCGACGTTCGCACCGGATCGGCGACCCAGGTGTGGCTGGCCAGTAGCCACGAGCCCGCGGCCTTGCGCTCCGGTCGCTACATGCGACACATGCGAGAACTTCCGATCCCCCAGGCAGCAGCCGATCAATCGATCCAGCGAGGGTTGCTCGATGCCTGCGCCCAAATCAGTGGCACCAGGCTGCCATCTCTCTGAGTTGTCGGCCGTTCGACGCAGCCCGACAGAACATCGCCTGCGGTCAATGCGAGGTTCGTGTGGCCGGACCGAGTGGAGTGGCTGGCTGGACAGCGACGGACAATCTTGTTCTCAGCTGTTGTGAGGATGGCGTGTCTGGTGCCGGCCGGCAGCGGAGGAGGCCAGTCGGGCCAGGGCCAATGCCGAGACCAGCAACCCGAAATCGCGTAGCGCGATGTCGTAGTACTCGCCCATCGTCACCAGGTTGACGATGATGCCGAGTAGCCACGCCGCCACCACATAGCCGCCGATCGCGGGCCGGAGCGCGACCAATACGCCGGCCACGATCTCGATGACGCCGACCGCCAGCATCGCCTGGCCTGCGTCACCAGGGACGATGTCGTCGATCCAGGGCGCAAGGTACTGCTCCCAGTCGACCAGTACGTTGAAGAACTTGTCCAGGCCGAACAGAATCGGGGCGACTGTGAAGATCGTGCGAAGCAGTAGGAACGCCTGGTGTGCACCGTCGTTCGTCCTGGTCGGCAATGCTGTGGGCGTGGTGTTCCGGGACATGACATCCTCCAATGCCTCTAAAAGGGAGTACTCTCGACGTTAGAACTCGAGAAGCGTTTCGTCAATAGATTTATCCTTTAGAAAGGTGTCCGGTGCCTGACGAGCTTTCCGATCACGTTGCCGCCATCGGCGCGCTCGCCGAGCCGACTCGCCGCGCGCTTTACCGGTACGTAGCGACGCAGCCGGAACCGGTCAGCCGAGAGCAGGCCGCGAGCGCGGTCGACCTGCCGCTGCACACGGCGAAGTTTCACCTGGACCGCCTGGTCGAGGACGGGTTGCTCGAGGTCGAGTTTCGCCGTCTCTCCGGCCGGTCGGGTCCGGGCGCAGGCCGGCCGTCCAAGCTCTACCGGCGGTCGCCTCGCGAGTTTTCGATCTCCCTGCCAGACAGACGGTATGAGCTGGCAGGTGACGTGCTCGCCACTGCTATCGACCGGTCGATTCGTGACGGCGTACCCATCGCCGAATCGGTGCGGGATGCGGCCGCGGAGGCCGGCCGCCGGCTGGCCGCCGGCTTTCTCGCGAACGATGACCACGGCGGCCCTGAGCACGAGGAACTGGAGCGTACGGTACGTGTGCTGGCCCGCCACGGATACGAGCCGCAGCGGTCAGGCGGCAGAGTCCAGTTGGCCAACTGTCCGTTCGACCGCCTGGCCACCGATCACACCGACCTGGTCTGCGGTCTGAACCTCGCCTTCATCGGCGGCGTGATCGACGGGCTGCGGGTTAGTAACGTAACGCCCGAACTTGCGCCACACAGGGGGCGCTGCTGCGTCCAACTCCACGGGTGACACTTCACGTGCGGGGTCGCTGAGAGATCTGCGCGATGAGCTCGCTCAAGTGACGGGTGGGTCCCACACCGAGTTCCTCCTCCAGCAGGTCGCGGAACCGTTGATACTCGCGGACCGCATCTGCGGTGTTGCCCTGGGCGAGGTGCACATTGATCACCCCCCGCCGGGCGGTCTCCCTGAGCGGGTCTATCTCGACGGCCTTCAATGCCGCCTGTAGGGCATATGCGTACGCACCGCGCTCGGTGAGTTGCCGTGCGAGAGCTTCGAGAACATGAAGCCGCAATTGGTGCGTCCGTTCCCGTTCTATGAAGACCCAGTCGTCGTACCACCCGGGAAGGAGTTCGCCGCCACTCACTTCGGGTTGATCGACGACGGTTGGGGGCACGGCAAGCCGCCCGGCGAGCAGTTGGTCGGCGTGGCGACGAAATTGGACGATGTCGATCGCGACATCTTCGCTGAGCACCACGTCGCCGTGGTCCTTGTCGACAAGGCCGGGGACGCGGCGGTAGAGCGCGGACATCGCTGTACGAAGGCTCGCCTGGGCACGGTGCTCGTCGACGTCGGGCCACAGGGTTCCAGCCAGTTGTGCACGACTCTGGCGGCCGCGAAGCGCAAGTAGTGCAACCAACCGCTGGTTGCGCGATGGCACCTGAATCGTCTGGTGGTGGTTGTCGAGTTGCCAGTAATTGAACAGCCTCAGCTTTAATGTTCGTGTCTGGCGCATCTCGGCAACTCCCCGCTCGGGGCCCCCGGTGTGGCTCGAGAACTTGAGTGTTAAGTCGCCTACCCCGGACCAGGTGGGCTAAACCACAGGGCTGGAAGTGAGCCGTCGGCTGCGCGCCTACGCTTCGAGGAGTCGGTCCAGCCATCGGTCAAGCGCGGCGTGCAACTCCTCGCGGGTGCCGGCCCACCGGACGACTTCCCCAGGGGATTCGAGATCCGCGATTTCGGTGATGCGGGCACGCAGCGACGGCTCGGCCGGGTCCTCGCTCCATGCCCGGATCAACATCAGGCCGGCTCGATCGCTCGGCGGGTCTGCCGACATGTGCGGAGGCATCGGTTCGGGACTAGAGATTCCGGGCGGGGGTGTCATGCTGAGCAAACCTCCTACTGCAATTCTTCGCGCGCCGTCGGCCAGATACGCGGATCCTCGCCGCCCAGCCGCCAGAAGAAGGCACCACCGAGGCCGTACTCGGACACGAGGGTGAGCTTGGCGCGAGCGCTCTGGGAGTCCTCGTACCAAACCTCGTGCCGGGTGCCTGACGAGTCACTGTAGGCGAACCAGGGAGAACCGTCCTCGGACCGCCGAATGGTGGCGTCGTTAGCCCGTGCAATCGATCGCGCTTGCTCGTGGTCGACGGTGATGCCGGGTCCGTCTCCCCAGTCGTAACCAAGCAGGACGATTCCGATGATGACCTTCTCCCGCGGGACTTGGGTCACCGTCCAGGCGATCACGTCTTGAACCCAGTCGGCGGGGGCCACCGGTCCGGGTCGTGAGGTGTCCCACGAGTAGTCGTACGTCATGATGCGTACCTGATCTGCGGCAGCGCCGATGGCCTGGTAGTCCTGCGCCACGTTCCGTTCGTCGTCACCCTCGTCCGAGGTCTTAGGGTGCACTGCGACCGTGAGCTGCTTTCCAGCCGAGTCCAGGGCCGTACCCAGCTTGGTCAGGAACTCCGAGAAGACCTTTCGGTCTCGTCCGCTCAGGTCCTCGTAGTCGATGTCGATGCCGTCGTACCCGTTGGCGACGGCCAGGTCGACAAGTTCATCGATGTGGTAATCCACGGCCGCCGGGTTGTGCAGCATGGCCTGCACCGTCTCGGGATCCCATTCGCCGTCGCGGAGATTGGTGACGGTAGGCATGACCTGAATGCCGCGCGCCTGGAGAGAACGCACAGTGTCCAGGTCGACGGTGGTGTTGTCGGCATCGGCGAGTTCGACGCGGCCTAGCGCGTCCGGCGCGTACCAGACCGGACTCACCTGGTCGAACACCTCGGGATTCTGGTGGACCACATTGAATGCGCGGTCCTGGTCCCAGTACGGTACGTATCCGATTCGCATGGGTGATCGCTCCGGTTCAGGGGACGTACGCGGTTCGGGTGATTCACAAGCGGACAGGAGGCCGACGATCATCCCGCCCACGATGGCTGCCCCGGCCGCCACGACGATGATGATTCGACGTCGTCGGTGCCGGCGCATCGCTCGGTGTCTCACGAGGGCCGACTTCTTGCCGTGGGCTGCGAACTACCTGTCGACCCACGTCTCTTGGGGCTGATCCACCGGCCATCGGAATGGGTTCGCCACGCTTGCGGGATCGTCCAGAGCGCAGCAGTGGCATCGACGAACCGCAGGGCGAGGAATCCCAACCCGTACAGCAGCAGTGCCGGTCGCCGGAAGGCCAGCGCGGTAAGGCAGGTGAGCAGGTAGTCGATCGCCAACGCGAGCAGCAACACCGTTATCAGGACGGCATACGCGTCGACGACGCCGCCGAGGTCGATGTCCCACCCCAGCGACTGCGCCGCGTAGTCGACCAGCATGAACGGCGTGAGCAGAGCCATTGCCGCCGCGAGCAGAAGCAGAGCCAGCGATGCGGCAAGGACCTCGATGAGGAACAGGACGAGGGCGGCGGAGAATCCACTGAACCAGAGTCCATGCCGGCGAAGGGTCTGCCAGAACCCGAGATGCCAGCGGAGTACCTGCCGGTAGTAGTCGCGGAAGTTGTCCGGGTCCTGCGTCGTCGCGTATGCACCAGGATGGAAAGCGATCTTGCCCAGGCGCCGGTGATGAATTTCGAACGTCATATTGAAGTCCTCGATCACCAGGCCTGGCGGGTTGAGGTCCATCTGCCGAAGAGTGCTGGTCCAGTACATGCTGGCGAACCCGGGAACGATGGCGGCGACGTTCGTCCACCTCCAGGTCTGGCCGTACTTCAGCCACTGCATGACCGCGTAGAGCCGGGTGCGGTAGGAGGCGAGAAACCGGCCGACCGGCGAGAGCTCTTGCGGGCGCCAACCGGCTCTGGCGTACCCCGCCAGGGCGACGACACCGGGCATGTCGAGCAGCGGCAGCCCGCGCTCGAGGTAGTGCTCGTCGAGCTCGGTGTCGGCGTCGAGGATGAGCACCACGGGGAACCGGCCAAGGATCTCGAAGTGTTCTATCCCCGCTTCGATGCCGCCCGCCTTGCCGCGCCCAGGCTCGAGTTCGAGGACATCGGCCCCGTTCGCCCGGGCGATCTCGGCGGTGGCGTCGTCACACCCGTCGGCCACCACGTGGACGTTGTCCGGTGGAACGAGCCGAAGTGCCGACTGGATCGTCGCGGCAATGACCGGCTCCTCGTTGTGGGCAGGCACCAGCACGGCGACATCGGACGGCCGCAATCTGAACGGTGTGTCGGTGTCCGGTGGGCCGGCCAAGCGCTCGGACGTGAACCGCAGCCCGCCGATGAGCGTCCACAGCACGAGGTTGACGCCGAGCAAGACCAAAACGAGTGCCCACTCCATGGTGCCGTCCTACTCGCCTGCCGTGCCGGCGAGCGCCAGATCGATCGCGACCAGCCGCTGGTTCTGTTCGAGGATCTCCCGAGTGTGCCGGCCACACGAGAACAGCATGTCGATCGCTGCCAGGTTGGGCACGAACCCGGGACCGACCTGCTCGTACACCGGGTGCTGGAACTGCTGTGCCCTGATCCCGATGCCCGCTTCGACGAACCGCGACCAGTCCACGTCCTGATGGACGGCGCCGAACGTGCTCGTCAGGTGTTCGGTGCCGCCGGTCTTGTTGACCAGCTCGACGAGCCGCTCGGCCCGGTCACCGTCATGCGGCAGCGTGCTCGACCGGACGATGCGCACAGGGCATTGCAGGTACGAGCAGATCGCCTCGATCAGGTCCATGTTCAGGTCGACCAGATGCTTCTGGTCGCGGGTGTATACGTCTTCGACGATCGGATACAACTCCTCGAAGTACGGAGCCCTTTCGTAGGTAGTTCGCAGCATCTTCAGGTGCTTGCGCCGGAACGGCTGACTGTTGTCGATCAGCACGTCCATGATGAGTTGGTGGACCCCGCGCACGTGCCGCACCGGGACGGACAACCAGACCGTCCCCGACAGGGACTTCACCTTCTGCCTGGCGTGGTACTCGGTTTTGGTGTACTGCACCGTGTCATAGGCCACGTACACGTCGCTGGCAAGGATCTTGTCCACCAGCTTGAGCCAGGGCATGAAGTTCGGCTGGTGGATCGATACTGTGACAGGGTTCATGGGCAAGGCACGTCCTCAGAACAGAGCGCGGAGCACTTCGAAGCCTTCGGCGGCTTCCACGCTCACCTCGCGGCCGCGCACCCTGGCCGCTAGCTCCAGGCTTTCCGGGCTTCCGTGGTAGACCGGCGGCCGCACCTGCGACGCATGCAGCCGCATCGCCTCGATCTTGACGTCGAGGTAGTCGGAGATGTCGACGTAGCAGGTCGGGCGGAATCGATCAGCGCCGAACGACCAGAACAGCGACGTGTTGTCATAGGACAGCACCATCGGCACGAAGTGGCGCTGGCCACGGACAGCGGGGCGGGTGGCCGTGATACATGCCCGGAACAGCGCCTCGTGGTCCTGGTTGTAGCTGATCGCGGGAATCATGACCATCGTCGGGCGGATCCGATCGATGGCGAGCTTGCCATCGCTCTCCAGGAGCCCGACGAGTTCCTTGCGAGGTTTCGCATCGAGTGCCAGGTGCGCCGTGGGGTCGGTGATCAACAGGTCCCAGTCATCGACCTTGAGAAGTTGCATGACCGACGCGAACTCGCGCAGCCTGGTTTCGTGGGTGACGAGTCTTGTGTCGCCGTCGTCGAAATGAGCCACGTCGCCGGCTGTCGCCAGGACGACGTACACCTCGCCACCGAGTGCCTTGATGCGCGCCATCGTGCCGGCGCAGCCGTATGTCTCGTCGTCGGCATGTGGCGTGATGACCAGCAGCCGCTGGCGGGCGAGGAAGTCGTCACCGTACAAGGCCGAACTCCTCTCGGTGTGCCGGGGCGAACTCCGTGCTCGTCGCACGGCGGTCGGCGATCACGCTCTCGATGATCTCGTCGAGGCCGAGTTGAGGTTCGAATCCGACAAGCTCCCGGGCGCGTGAGGTGTCGGGCACGCGGCGCCTCATGTCCTCGAAGCCGTCCCCGTACGCCTCGTGGTAGGGCACGTGCCGGATCTGGCTCGCCGAACCGGACAGGACGATGATTCGCTCGGCGAGTTGGCCGATGGTCACCTCTTCCGGACGTCCGATGTTGAAGACTCTGCCATATGCCTCCGGATGCTCGACGAGGGCGGCGAGCCCGGCAACCGCGTCGCGGACGTGGCAGAAGCAGCGCGTCTGCCGGCCGTCGCCGAACACGGTGAGTGGCTCGTCGCGCAGCGCCTGGTCGACCAAGCGCGGAATGACCATGCCGTACCGACCGGACTGTCGCGGGCCGGCCACGTTGAACAGGCGGGTGATGACCGCTGGAACACCTCTCTCGCGCCAGTAGAGGTAGGCGAGCGTTTCGTCCAGCGCCTTGGCCTCGGCGTAGGACCACCTTGTGGTAAGCGGTGATCCGACGATCCGGTCTGCGTCCTCGGCCAGAGTCGGGGCAGTGTTCTTGCCGTAGAGCTCGCTTGTCGACGCGACGAGAATACGGGTGCCGTGGCGATGAGCCGCGTCGAGCACGACCTCGGTTCCGTGGATGTTGGTGCGCAGCGCTTCTAAAGGCTGGTCCAAGATGAGATGGACGCCCACGGCCGCAGCCAGGTGGAAGACCGTGTCGACCCTCGATGCCAGGCTGTCGATCAGTGCCGCGTCGAGAACCGAACCTTTGACGAACTCGTAACCGGGTATGTCCGTCAGCTCGGCGATGTTCGCGGGATCACCCGTCGACAGATCGTCGACCGACAGCACCTGATGCCCCTCCCCGAGTAGCCGTTCGGACAGATGCGTTCCGATGAAGCCGGCACCGCCGGTCACGAGCGCCCTCATCGTTGTCTCCTGCGCCGGCGCAGCCACGGTGTGGGCCGAATGGTGGGGGTCATTGCTATGGTCCTCCTCCGCGTCGTTGCAGCTCAATCGCTCAGTGGACCAGAAGGGGTGTGACCCGAGCGTGACTGTCGCGTGACCACAGGAACGCTGGCGGGCACCCGGGTTATGACCGGGTGCCCGCCGACCTCCGCCTGCCGGGCTTGTCCTAACGGCCGGCGGATTCCAGCGCCGGTTCGGCGACCTGGCCGGTGCTGGGTGCGCGTCGAAGGAGCGGTAGGAGGGTGAGCACGAGCCCGCCGAGCGCCACGAATGCCACCAGCACGATGCCCGGGCGGAACTGGGCCAGCATTCCGCTCGCGGACACCTCGCCGGACGCGCCCGAAGTGACGATGGCCGTGGTCACCGCGAGCACCAGCGCGCCGCCGACTTGCCCGGATGTCCAGACCAGCCCGGACGCCAGGCCTTGCTCGGAGTCGGGTACGCCAGACGTGGCCTGGACGTTGATGGACGGGAACCCGAGTGCGAAACCGATTCCGAGCAGCAGGACGCTGGGCAGGATTGCCGTGGCGTAGGCAGGGTTCGTGTCGATGTCGATGAACAGCAGGTAACCCACGACGAATACGCCCATCGACGTCGCGATGAGCCGCGGCGTGCCGAACCGGTTGATCAAACGGTCCGCATAAGGAGCGCTGAGCGCCACGAGGACACCGGCCGGGAGCAACGCCAGCGCCATACTCAACGGAGTCCATCCGAGCACGTCCTGCAGGTACAGGGTGACGATGAACTGGAAGCTCAGGTAGGAGCCGAACATCGCGATGAACCCGACATTGGCCCGGATGATCGAGCCGCGCCGCAGGATGCCGAGTCGAATCAGCGGGTGAGCGACGCGCCGCTCGATCATTACGAAGGCCGCCAGGATGGCAACGGCAAGGCCGAACTGCCCGATCGTCGATGGCGCGGTCCAGCCGGCTTCGGGAGCCCGCACCACGGTGTAGACGAGAAGCAGCATGCCGGCCGGCAGGGTGATCGCACCGAGCGGATCGTGGCCTCCGGAAGCGGCCGGCCGGTCACGGGGAATCAGCACAAATCCGGCGATGAGGGCGGCGATCGCGATCGGGACCGGAGAGAGATACGTCCACCGCCATCCGATCCCGGTGAGCAGACCGCCGATCACCAGACCGGACGAGAAGCCGGTCGCGCCGAACACGGTGTAGATCGAAAGTGCCTTGTTGCGGGCCTTGCCCTCGGCGAACGTGGTCGTGATGATCGACAATCCGGTCGGCGCGGTGAACGCGGCGCTGACTCCCTTGATGAACCTTGTCGCGATCAGCAGCGCACCGTTGTCGACCAGGCCGCCCAACAACGAGGCGAGCGCGAAGACCGCGACGGCGATGAGGAACACGCGGCGGCGCCCGAGCAGGTCGGCCATCCTCCCGCCCAGCAGGAGCAGGCCGCCGTACCCCAGGACGTAGCCGCTCACGATCCATTGCAGGCTGGAGGTGGACAGGCCCAAGTCCGCGCCGATGGACGGCAGTGCGACCCCGACCATCGAGACGTCGAGGCCGTCGAGGAAGAGAACGAGGCAGACAACCGAGAGCAGGCCCCACAGTCGCGGGCTCCAGCGCTGCTCGGCGGACGGCGCCCCGGGCGCCGATGGGAGTGTCGTGGTGGTCATGAGCGCCGACATTACATGCGCGTGCATTCAATGTGCAAGCATTAATTGTGCTTGCATTTGATGTCCGCGCCGATGTATCCTCCGCCGCATGGCAGCGCTGCGAGAACGACAACTCGTCGACCGGTGGCGCGTACTGCTGAGCACTTATAACGCCGTGGCGAGCGCGCTCGACCATGCGCTGCAGAGCGAACACGGCATTGGCCTCAGCGAGTTCGAAGCCCTCGACCGGCTGGTAGAGGTCGGCGACAAGTGCATTCTCAAGGCACTCGGCTCGGACATGTACCTGAGCCAGAGCGCCCTGTCGCGGGCCGTTGACCGGCTCGAGCGGCAGGGGCTGGTCCAGCGCTCGATGTGCGACAACGACCGCCGCTCCATCTTCGTGAACCCCACGGAAGCCGGGCGGCAGCGGCACGCGGCGGCCAGTGCGACGCGACGCCGGGTCCTCGCCGAATATCTCGGCTAGGCCGGCGCCGCGTCACCAGTGGCTGGCGCGAAGCGCGGGTCAGGAGAGCGTGGTCAGGCGAATGTGGTCGGAGTCGAGGTGGCGTACGTTTCCCTTGGCGTCTGATACCTCGAGGACGTGCAGGTGGTAGCCGTAACGGCTGCCGTCGGGGCCGGTAAGTACGGCATGGAGTGTCAAGTCCGCGACATAGGCGCCGTGGCCGTCATCAGTGTCGTCCAATGCCCGGTCGCTGGCGCGGACATCGGCGCTTCCGGTAGCGAATGGCTCGGTGGCATCACTGGTGTCCTCACATGAGCTCAGGCCGGCGGCGTCGGCGTCCATCGGCCACAACTCCAGGTGAAGCTCGTCGCGAGCGATCCCGCTGAGTTCGCCGGTACCGGTGACCCGCGACCAGGCAGGCGAGGCCTCTACCAACAGTGGTGCTGGTCCGGCGTACCCGCTGGCCTCCCAGGCGCAGAAGCTCTCTCGGGTGGTGTTCAGGTAGCCGACCAGGCCGTTTTCGAAGTCGGGGAACACCGCGAGGATGGGCGCGATCTCCTCTGCATGGGGCGGGATGGCAGCGGCCGGATTCGCCGTCGTGGCGAACGAGAAGGCGAGGGCGCCAGCCGCAACAGCGAGTGCGGTCCGTTTTGTGGTGGTGGACATCGGGACTGCTCCTTCGTGGTGTGGTCGTTGGACAAAGACCACGGTCGGAGATGGGCGTTGCAATCCGGTTGCACTCAGCCGGCGGCGAATTGCGCGCAGGTGCGCCGGTAGGGCTCGTCGCCCAGGTGCGTCGTCCACTCCTCGAGGCTGAGGTTGCGGCCCGCGGCGGCGCAGGCCTGTTCCTCCCACAGATCAGGATCTAGCCGCAGTTCCCAGGCGCGCTCGCTGCCCACCACCACGCGGGTGCCGTCTGGCGACATGGTGACTCCGCTTACCCGACCGGCCACGGCGATCGGACCACCGACGGGAGCGAGTGGGTCGGTTCGCCAGATCCGGGCGGCGCCGGTGCCGTCGTCGAGGGTCACGAACCGAGCTCCATCCAGGCTGAACCGTGGGCGGATGACCGGGAGCGAAAGCCCTCGGTAGGTGTACAGGACCGAAAGGTCCACGGCGCGCAGCCGGACTGTGCCGTCCTGGTCGCTCGTGAGCACCCGTCCATCCGGTGTGAAGTGTGCGGTGACACCCACTCGGGTCCGTCCGAGCCGCTCCCACTCGGGCGACGACCAGGTCGCCGCATCGACGCCGGTCGTCGCCACCAGCAGGGACGCGGGCGCCGCGGCTCCCGAGAAGTCCACCTCCGTCACGAAGCCGTCGCCTCCGGTCAGGTCAGTGAGCGTGGTCTCGACGCCGAGGTCGTCGGCGTGCCGGATTTCTATCGAGCCGTCGATATGCCCGGTGGCGAGCCAGGCGTCGTCGGCCGACCACGCGATCGCGCTGCCCACCCACGGCGCGAGTTGGCCGGTCGGCACCGGCTCGGTGACGGGCTCACCGGTGGCGACGTCGTACACGCCGACCCAGCCGTCACAAGGCTCGGCGAAAACGGACGCCGGCCCGGTGCACCACACGGCCGCGATTCGGGTCCCGTCGGAGTTGAACGCGATACCGCTGAAGGAGGTGTGCTCGGGGTCGTCGAACGGCAGAGTGCCGATCGGCTCCATGCTTCCGGCGTCGAACAGCCGGACTCCCGCACCGAAGCCCCACATCGCCAGCACTCGCCCGGACGGGTCGAGTCGTGGGTTGCCGACCCCAAGTCCATCGAGCGGGGTGAGTCCCGGTACGTCGGGCCGTAGCTGCCACGCGGTCACCAGTCCGTCGAGTCCTCCGGTCACCAACTCGTCCAGGCTCGTGTAGCTCACCGCCGCACCACCGCCGACGGGCTCGAGGGCGACAGGTGCGCGCCCTGGCAAAACCTGCCACCGATCTATTCGGCTGCTGGCCGCCACGGCCAGTTCCCCGCCGGTCTCGTCCACGCTCACGCTCAGCACGGCGTTATCGGCGCCGAGCGGCCCAGTCACGACCCGCAGGGTTCGAGGATCGAGGAGCAAGGTGCCGCTGTCGAACGTGGCGGCCACCAGGAGTCGGCTCTCTGCCATTTGGTCGATGTCGACGACCGGGGTGGGCACCTCGGCGACGTGGGTTGTGGCCTCCGGCTCTCCCGGCGCGCCATCCAAGTCCCACATGGCGACCTCGCCCTCGGTGCCACCTGCATAGAGCCGCTCGCCGTCAGCGGACCAATGCACGGAGATCAACGAAACCGGCTCTGGATATGGCAGCGAGCGCACAACCTGCAACGTCCCTGCATCGACGATCCTGACCCGACCGTCGCCGGTCACTGCGAACTGAGAACCGTCTGGATGAAAGGCGACGTCGGGTATCTCGCCCCGGTGCGTGTCCAATGAGCCGAGCCGCGAACCGTCTTCGATGTCGTGGACGACCACACCGGCGCCGTCCTGCGCGATTCCGGACGACAGCAGCAGCCCATCAGTGACCGCGAGGCCACCTCGATGGAACGATGGCGGCGTTGCGATGCCGGTATGCCGCACCGTTCCGCCTGAGTTCAGCACGGTGACCGCGCCATCGGTGTTCTTGGCGACGATCACGCCCGAGCCAGGGTCGACGGCAAGCGCCACCAACGCAGTGTCGTCGGTGTACAACTCGGTGGGGATCGGGCTGGGGTTGCTCAGCGTCGCCAGCAACGCTTCCTGGGTCCGTGCCGAGTCATCCAGCCGCCGCGCCTCGACCGCTAACAGCAAGGAGCGGGTCCAGTCCTCCGAACGCGCCTCGCTGGCTGCGGTGACCAGGCCAAGGGTGGCGGCGCGGGCGCGATCTTCGGCCCGTTGCGCCGACTCCAGGGCGTCCTGGCGCTGCTGCCAGGCCAGCACGGCCGCGATCACGACCACCACCAGGGCTGCGCCCAACCAGCTCCGCTGGCGGCGGACCCGGCGCGTCGTGCGGGCCTTCTCCTGCTCGCGCTCGTTCGCAGCCTTGCGCTCGGCCGCGCGAACTTCCCGGCTTCGTTCAAGGAAGGCGATCACCGGGTCTGGCAGGCCCGAAGGGTGCAAGCCGAATGCTTCGTCGGCTCGGTCCAGCCGGGTGCCGCGCCACAGCGCGTCGTCGTCACGGCCCAAGCCCTCCCACTCGTGGGCTGCCATGCGAGCCTGGGACGCCAACCGCAGCCAGTCCCTCTCCTCCTCGATCCATGCGCGTAGCCGCGGCCACGCGCTGAGCAGCGCCTCGTGGCTGATCTGCACCACGGGCTCCCTTGTCTGCGGGTCCCGGTCGGTGGTAAGCAGCCGTGCATCCACCCACGCCTGCAACGCCTCGGAGTCGGGAGTGCCGGGCGCGGCCAGCACCTCGGGCACCGGGGTGCTCCTGCGGACCGGGTGGCCCTGCTCGTCAAGGCCGATCAGGTGCCGAAAGAGTGCTCGCAGCTTGCTCCGCCCGCGCTCTGCATCCTCATCGAGCGAGGCCACCAGGGCCTCAGCCCGGTGCGCGATCGCACCGTCGAGTCCGCCTAGCTCGGCGAGGTCGGCCGAACTGAGCCGGTCTTCGGCGCGCTCGGCGAGTTCGAATAGCGTGAATTGCAATGCCGGCAGACTGTCCCGGCCCGCTGTGATCAACTCGCCGAGGACGTCGTCCTCGACTGCGAGTCCGGCGGCACGTGCCGGTTCGACCACCGCCCGGCGCCGTCCCTCGTCGTCCAAGGGCGGCACGATCACTGTCGCCTCCTGGATCAGTGACCCGACTTCGGGCAGCCGGAGCGGCCGGTCGTACTGGTCGGCCCGCAGCGCGGCCACCACGCTGAACCTTGGCACGGTACGGACCGCCTCTACGAACGACACTAGGTACGCCGTCGCCCGGTCGTCAGGCAACGCGAACGCGTCCTCAAGCTGATCGACCACCAGAAGCAGCCGATCGTCGGGCCCCAGAAGGGCTTTGACCGCGTCGGCCAGTGGCACCCGTCCCTCGGCCAGTTGGTCCAGCACGGCAGAGGCAGGGCGGGTGCCGATCCCGCGTAGCGACTCGGCTAGTTCCTTGAACGGCGTCGAAGTGGGCCGGGTGACGGCAACCAGCCATTGCTGCGGCTCGACGGCGCGCGAACGCATGCGCGCCAACAGCCCGGCGCGGACGACGCTCGACTTGCCACTGCCTGACGGACCCACCAGCAGCGTGAATCGCTGGGCAATCGCGGTTCCCGTGACCCGATCTGTCAGCGTGTCCACCAATCGCCCGCGGCCGTGAAAGTACGAGGCATCGGCCATGTCGAACGCACGGAGACCGACATACGGGTTGGTACGGCGGTAGGTTGGTGCCGGCCGCTCCCGGGCACCGACTCTCCTGAGTAGGTTTGCAAGATCAGTATCGTCGTCCCCGACGCGTAGTGCGGCCTCGCCGAGGGCAAGGTCGGAGAGATAGGGCAGACCGTCGTCGCCGTAGATGACCGCGTCGGTCGTGAGTCGCCCATGCCCGATCCCGGCTTCTCGCGCGCTCGCCAGTGCCCCGGCGATCCGCTTCTCGAGCGCGCCGACCTCGTCGGGCCTCATCGGACCGGACCGGATTCGTTCGGTAAGCGTCCCTCCGGTGAGGCGGCGCATCACCAGGTAGGCGACGCCGGGCTCGCGCCAGGCGTCATGGATTGGCACGAGAGCGGGGTGCGGGCGCGAGGCGAGACGTCGTACGTCGTCGGCGAAGGTCCGCACGAAGCGTGGGTCGTCGGCGAGTGCTGCGGGATAGATGCGGATCGCAAACGGCGTCTCCGAGCCCGGCCGCCGAGCGGCATGAACCGTGCCGGATGCCCCGCTGCCGAGTCGCTCGCCGATGAAGTACCCGCGGACTCGCCGCACGCTGCCGAGGTCCGGGTCGTGCCGCAGGATCGCCCGTTCGACGGCGTCAAGCTCTGGAGAAGGGTCGATGCCGAGCTCCTCGGCCAGCTGGGCGCGAAACTCACGCAACGCCGTCAGCGCATCGTTCGCCCGGCCGGCCCGGTACAGCGTGCTTGCCTGCCGCAACCGGTGAGATTCGTTGAACGGGTCAGTCGCGACCAACTCGTCGACGACCGCGATCGCCTCCGTGGGGCGTTGGTCGGCCAGCAGCGCGTCGATCAGGGCTTCTCGGCACGCGGTTCGGGCTTCTTCGAGCCGCCGTACCTCTGCCGCCGCCAATGGCTGGTCCGCGACGTCCTCGAAGGGACGGCCACGCCATAGTCGTAATGCATCGGCGAACACGTGTGCCGCTGAGCCGTGCTCCTCGTGCGCCAGCAGTTGCTGCCCTCGGGCGAGTTCGTTCTCGAAGCGGATCGCGTCGATGGCGCTTTCGTCGGTCCGGAGGGCATATCCGGGCGGCTCGGCGATCACTTCGATGCCGTCCGGAAGCACGTGGCGCAGCCGGGTGACATAGGTGCGGAGGGTGGCCTCCGCACTCCGGGGTGGTGGATCTCCGAAAACGCCGTCGACGAGAACGGCAAGGGAGACCGGGCGGTTCAGGTGGATCAGCAGAGTGGCAAGTAGCCGACGTTGCCGGGCGCCGCCGACGTGCACCGGTGAGTCGCCGTTCCGCACCAGGACGGGGCCGAGGACGCACACCTCAGCCATGGCCGCTCCGCGGGTAAATGGGCCCTTCCTCGAGGCACGATACCTAGCGAGTCATACGGTTTGTCGAAGGACGTGGCGGGTACCAGATCGCCGTTCTCACACCCATGCGGCTGAGCGGCTGAGTTGCCGACTGGCGAGGCCGCGATACCCTTGCCCCCGGCTACGCGTTCAAAGCGAACGCTGTGGGGGGACGCATACGGCATGGTGCATGACTCGACCTGCGTTGACACCTGCACTCTTGGGGACACCGTTGCGAAGTCCGGTGGTGTGATTCGATGATCCTGTCGTGGCAAGCCGTCCGCTTGGGGATACGCGAGCCGTACCGGATGTCCGTTGCCGGTGAGTTCGATGTCGTCCAGATCGCACTGACGGTTGATTCGCAGAGCGGGTACGGCGAGGTCGCGGCCGGCCCTCGGCTGGATGAGCGGGCAATCTCGAGCACGCTGGCCTGGCTGCGGCAGATGGTCGCTGGGTATCCAGATCCTGAGACGCTGCTGGCCGATCTTCCGGTGGCCGCGTCTCGCTGGTCCGCCGCGTACGGCGTGGTGGCAGCACTCGACGCCGCTGTGCACGACCTGGTCGGCAAGAGGCAAGGGGTGCCGGTGCACCGGCTGGCCGGGTTGGATACGTGGGCGCCGATCGAAACGGGCCACACGATCGGCATCGGCCCGGCCGAAGATGCCGGAGCCTTCGCGCGCATGCTTACAAAAAGGGGGTTCAGAGCGTTCAGGATCAAGGTGGGAGCCACCGACCCCGCCGTGGACGTTGCCCGGGTCGCTGCCGTGCGGTCGGCCGCGCCCGATGCCCGGCTGGTGATCGACGCGAGCGGAACCTGGTCGCCGGTGCAGGCGGTTCAAACCCTGGACAGCATGGCGGAACTGAAGCTCGATGCCGTGGCGCAGCCGATCGCGCCGGGCAACCCGGCACGGATGGGGTGGGTCGCAGAGCGTAGTCCCGCACCGATCGTCGCGGACGAGGACGTCGCCACGGCGGCCGATGTCGAGCGGCTTGCCGGCGCCGTTCATGGCGTGACTGTCAAGCTCGCCAGAAGCGGCGGGATCCTGCCCGCCCTCCAGGTGATGCGCGCCGCATCCGCTGCCGGAATGACCGTCGTCCTCGGCGGCCAACCGGGCAGTACGTTGGCGGTGGCTCCTGCCGTCCACCTGGCCGGTCGAGCCACGTGGGTGGACCTCGACGGTCATCTGATGCTGGAGGCCGACCCGTGGACCGGCATCGATGGCACCGACGGCACGCTACGTCTGGACGGTTCCCCTGGGTTGGGCGTGCGCCGAAGTGCGCTGGCCGCTGTGCAGTACTGACAGCGTCAGGCGGCTGAGGACCCCATCGATCACACGTGGCTCCTGCGCCGTTCGCGCATGGTCCACGCCCTCACGTCCGTCATCAACGAAGGGGCCCAGCTCATTCACCTTTCCGCGAGCTGAGCACATCGAGATAGTGCTGGTTGTACATCACTCCGAGGACGTTCCCGAACGGGTCGACCACCGACGCGGTGGTGAATCCCGGCCCGCGCTCGGTGGGCTCGTCGTGGACTGCCGCACCACACGAGATGAGCCGGTCGAACGCGTCCTGGACATCGTCGACCGCCCAGTAGATCACCGCCCAGTCCACGGCGGCGGTGACGTCGTCGGCGAAGAATGTAGTGGTCGTGAGTCCGCGCAACATGGGAGGTTCCCTTCAGTCGTCTAGTAGGCCGGCGCGCTGTGCGCCGTCGCGGCGGTGCTCAGCTTGCGGGTGCCGGGACGACAGCCGCGCGCCACGCAATCGGT
>Ga0214469_1000126_pt1 | contig 22974 bp, 18 predicted proteins | sample RVTome_10_FD_187340 | JGI IMG/M metagenome (GOLD analysis project Ga0214469, IMG submission 187340) | Soil microbial communities from uranium-contaminated site in the Upper Colorado River Basin, Wyoming, United States - RVT153D57 HiSeq ... | reverse complement strand
GTTCGGTGTCGGCGCCGTCGAGCAGGTCCAGCAACACCCGGGCGCCGAACCGGCTGGCTCCCACACCCAGGCCGGTGTAGCCGGTGGCGTACGCGACCCGGCCGCGCTTCGCGGTTCCGAACAGGACGCTGAACCGGCTGCTGGTGTCGATCAAGCCGCCCCAGGCATGGGTGAACCGGATGCCTTCCAGCTGCGGAAACGTCATCGCGAAGTGTGCCGCGAGCTTGACCAGGGTCCGATCACGCTGCTGCGGACTCTCGGCCGTCGCGTTGCCGAACCCATAGATCGCATCGAACCCGCCCCACAGGATCCGGTCGTCCGCGGTGAGCCGGTAGTAGTGAAACTGGTTCGCCGCGTCGCCGACACCCTGCCGGTTCCGCCAGCCGATGGCTGCTTTCTGCGCGGGGCTCAGCGGCTCGGTGACGATCGCGTAGTCCCACACCGGCACCGCGTAGGACCGCATCCTGCGCAACAGCGGGGGACCGAACACGCTCGTCGCGAGCGCGGCCCGGCGCGCCCGGACCAGCCCGTCCGGCACCGCAGCCTGCACACCGCCGCCGGCGCCGGCAACGCGCCGGACGGGTGTGTGCTCGTAGATCCGCACGCCGAGCCGCAGACAGGCCTCGCGCAGCCCCCAGGCCAGCTTGGCCGGATGCACCATCGCGGTGTCGTGACTCCACAGTCCCCCGAGGTACAGCGGCGAGTCGATCTCCGCACGAACCGAGTCACGGTCCAGCAACTCCGCCTGCTGGCCGACGGCGGCCGCTTCGTCCGCGGCCTCCCGCAGGTCGTCGAGCTGCCACGGCTCGACGGCGACGGCCAGCTCGCCCGTGCGCTCGAACTCGGCATCGATGCCGTACGTGCGTACCGCCTTCTCGATGCCGTCCAGATTCTCCCGGCCCAAGCGTTCGAGGGTCTCGATCTCCGCGGGGTACCGGTGCAGACCGTTGGCGAGCCCGTGAGTCAGGCTGGCCGAGCAGAACCCGCCATTGCGGCCGCTCGCCGCCCAGCCGCAGGTGCGCGCCTCGAGCAGGACGACCTCCCGGCCCGGGTCGTCCTGCTTGGCCTGTAGCGCCGTCCACAGCCCGGTGTACCCGCCTCCGATCACCAGCAGGTCGGTCTCGACCGAACCGCGCGGCGGTGGCACCGGCTCGGGCGCGGCCGGGTCGTCCTGCCAGAACGGCACCGAGGCCGCATCGGCGAGCGCCCGGCGCGCGGCAGCACGCGACCCGCCGGTACCGGAGTAGTACGGCACGGCCCGCTCAGCGCATCCGCCGGCGCCGGCCGGCGAACTGCCCGATGATGACGGCGGCCAGTGCCGCGACGAACATCATCGTCCCGATGACGTTCACCTGAGGTGGCATCCCGCGCTGGGCGGCGCCCCAGACGAACATCGGGAACGTGACTTCAGATCCGGCGTTGAAGTTCGTGATGATGAAATCGTCGAACGACAGCGCGAACGCCAGCAGCGCGGCGGCCACGATTCCAGGCAGGGCGAGCGGGAACGTGACTCGCCAGAACGTGGTGCGCTCGTCGGCGTAAAGATCCATCGCGGCCTCTTCGAGCCGCGGGTCGAGAACCGCCAGCCGGGCCTTCACGGTGACGATCACATAGCTCAGCAGGAACATGATGTGCGCGATGAGGATCGTCCAGAACCCCAGCGGGACGATCGCGGCGTTCACGAACAGAGCGAGCAGCGATGAGCCCATGACCACTTCGGGCGTCGCCATCGGGAAGAAGATCAGCACGTTGGTCCCGCCGCGCCCGCGGAACCGGTGCCGGGTCAGCGCGAATGCGGCCAGCGTGCCGAGCACCACCGCCGCAAGCGTGGACAGCACCGCGATGCGCAGGCTCAGCCCCAGCGCCTCGCACAGACCCGCCACCGAACAAGGGTCGGTCCACGCGTTGACGGAGAACTCGTTCCAGCTGTAGTTGAACCGGCCCGCCGGTCGGTTGAACGACAACACCACCACGACCACGTTCGGGATGAGCAGGTAGGCCAGCGCGGCCAGTCCGGCGATGAGCACGATGTGCTCGCGCAGCCAGCCGAGCGGCGAGCGCCGCGGCCTGGCCGCCTTCGCAGGGCCGGCTTGCAGGAGCGTCATCAGAGCAACCTCTCAGTGCCTGCGCGGCGCACGTACATCGAGACGATCGCGACCACGCCGACCATGAGCGTGAACGACAGGGCGGCGGCCGTGGGGTAGGCGAGCACCCGCAGGAACTGCGCATCGATCACGTTCCCGATCATCGCCGTGGCCGGCATGCTGCCCAGCAGTTGGGCGTTGATGTAGTCGCCGCAGGCGGGGATGAAGGTCAGCAAGGTACCGGCGACCAGGCCGGGCATCGACAACGGCAGGGTGATCTTCCGGAACGCGGCGAACGGTGAGGCGTAGAGGTCGCTTGCCGCCTCGATCAGCCGGACGTCGAGCCGCTCCAGGGTGGCGTACAGCGGCAGGATCATGAACGGCAGGAAGTTGTACGTCAGGCCGGTGATGACGGCGAGCGGGGTGGCGAGTATCCGGTCGTCGGTGGTCAGCCCGATTGCGCTGAGCACGTCGGTGATCCGCAGCGCGTTCAGGACTTCGACCACGATGCCGTTGTCGGCGAGGATCGTCTTCCAGGCCAGCGTCCGGATCAAGAAGCTGGTGAAGAACGGCGCAATGACCAGGATCAGCAGCACGTTGCGCCACCGGCCGGCTTTGAACGCCATCGTGTACGCGAGCGGGTACGCGATGAGGAGGGCCAGGACGGTCGCCGCCCCGGCGTAGAGCAGCGACCGCAGCATCTGCGGCCAGAACCGGGACCACGCGTCGAGGTAGTTCGAGAACGAGAAGGTCAGCGCGTAGCCCTCGTAGATCGACCCGGTCTGGAGGGACGTCGAGAACAGTGTGATCGTCGGGACTACGAAGAAGATCGCCAGCCAGGCCAGGGCCGGGAGCAACAGCAGGTAAGGCAGCCGGCGCGAGCGAAGCCGCGGTGGTGGGGGAGGCGGGGTCGGGAGTCCCGGGTGGACGAGGCCCGGCGGCTGTGCGGTTGGCGCGCTCACAGCGCGGCTCCGGCCGGATCCAAGCCCGCGTCGGCGGCTTGGCGCACGTCGAGAGCGAAGGTGTGGGCGGGATCCCAGGACACTTCGACCTCGGCGCCGGGCGCCATCGGCTGGTGCCGGCCGGCGTTCTGCACGAAGGCCGTGAGTTGCAGGCCCGCGTCGGTGCGCACGGCGTACTCGGTCGAGACTCCGATGAAGCGCGACTCGGTCACGACGGCGGCCAGCCGGTTCCGCTGCGACGCGGTGCCGGAAACCTGATCGGCCGGAGTGAGGTTCAGCTTCTCCGGACGCACGCCAACGTGGACCTGGTCGGTGTCCGGCATCCGATCCATGTGAACCGCCAGCCGGCCACCGGGCACCGCGACGATCGCCAGGTCGCCGTCCCGACTCTCCACGGTGCCGTCGATGAGGTTGGACTGGCCGAGGAAGTTGGCGACGAACGTCGTCCGCGGGCGCTCGTACAGCTCGACCGGAGAGCCGAGTTGCTCGATCCGCCCGCTGTTCATGACGGCGACCGTGTCGGCCATCGTCATGGCTTCTTCCTGGTCGTGCGTGACGTGGACGAACGTGGTGCCGACGTCGGCCTGGATCCGCTTGAGTTCCAGCTGCATCTGGCGGCGCAGCTTGAGATCGAGCGCTCCGAGAGGTTCGTCCAGCAGCAGCACGCTCGGATTGTTGATCAGCGCCCGGGCCACCGCCACGCGTTGCTGCTGGCCGCCGGAGAGCTGAGCGGGTCGCCTCCCCTCGTACCCGCTCAGCTCCACCATGGCGAGCATCTGCTCGACCTGGGCCGCGACATCTCGCACTCCCCGGCGGCGCAGCCCGAACGCCACGTTCTGGAACACGTCCAGGTGCGGGAACAGCGCGTAGTTCTGGAACACCGTGTTGACCGGCCGCCGGTACGGCTTCTGCCCGGCCAGGTCGACGTCGCCGATCAGTATCCGCCCGCTGGTCGGCTCCTCGAGCCCGGCGACCATCCGTAAGGTGGTCGTCTTACCGCAGCCGGAAGGGCCGAGCAACGCGAAGAACGAGCCCGAAGGGATCGTCAGGTCGATCCCGTCGACGGCGGCGACGGGACCGAATCGCTTGTACAGCGAGACCAGGCGGAGTGCCCCGTCGCCGGCAACGGAGATCGGATCGCTCATCGATGGTTCCCCCGTGCGTCAGGCGCCGATGATCGTGGTCCAGCGTTCTGTCCAGCGCTGCTCCTCGTCGTCGGTGATATCGCGCGTGATTCCGGCATTGGCCAGGTCTTCGGGGCTCGGGAAGATCAGCGGCTCCTCCACGAGTTCCGGATCGATTTCGTTCATCGCCTCCTTGGCCGCCGGAACCGGGCAGATGTAATTCACCCAGGCCGCGAGCTCCGCCGCGATGAGCGGGTCGTAGTAGAAGTCCATCAACCGCTCGGCGTTCGTCTTATGCGTCGCCCCGACCGGGACGACCATGTTGTCCGACCACAACTCGGCGCCTTCCTCGGGAATCGCGAACTGGATGTTCTCGTCCTCCCACTGCAGCTGGATGGCATCGCCGGACCAGCCCAGGCAGGCCACGGCGTCGCCGCTGGCCAGGTCTGCGGTGTAGTCGTTGCCGGTGAATCGCCTGATCTGGCCGGCCGCGACAGCCTCCTCGACCGCCGCCAGGGCGGCCTCGACGGACTCCTCGGTGAGCTCCTCGAGCGTACTGCCGAACGCCGTGGCGAGCAGGGGCAGCGACTCACGCATGCCGGACAGCAACGTGACGCGACCGCGGAGCGACTCGTCGGTGAGCAACTGCTGAAGCGAAGTCACGCCACCGGGTACGGCGGCCTGGTTGTAGACGATCCCGGTAAGGCCGGACTGCCACGGCACCGAGAACGAGCGGTCAGGGTCGAATCCCGGTGACCTCAGCGCCGGGTCGAGTTCGGCGAACACCGTCGGGAGGTTGTCGTGGTTCAGCTCTTGCAGCCAGCCCAACCGGATCAGCCTGGCCACCATGAAGTCGGTGACCACGAACAGGTCGGCGGCGATCGGTTGGCCGCTGCCGAGTTGGGGAGAGATCTTCGCGAAGTATTCGTCGTTGTCGTTGATCGCCTCGACGTAGTCGACCTGAATACCGGTCTCTTCCTGGAACGCCTCGAGCGTCGGCCGGGAGTTGGGGTCGTCCTCGTCGACATCGATGTAGAGCGGCCAGTTGTCGAACGTCAGGACCTTCTCCTCGTCGGACCGGTCGACCGTGTCCGGGGCATCCGTAGCGCCGGTCGCCGTCGACTCCCCATCGGGTTCGGCCACCGGATCGGTGCCACATGCGGCCAGCGAGCCCCCTGCCGCCAGCGCACCCAGGGCACCGACGCCACGCAACACCTGACGGCGGGTCACGCCGTACAGCACGTGCCCATTCCGGCGAGTTGGACCTGTTATTCGAATATCGTTCATCTCACGCCTCCTTAGGCCGGCCCACCGTCACCCCGACCTGCCGCGGGCAGTTGCAACGGCCCTGACGGTACGGAATCAGCGTCACCTCGCTGTTACAACAACGGACTCACTTGCAGGTGACGCACTGTACCGCCAGAATCCGCGTATGGGAAACGTCGAGCGACGTGCCGTGAGCAACCTGTTAGATGACATCAACAAAGCGATCATCGAGGAGCTCCAGCGCGACGGTCGAAAGTCCTACGCGGCCATCGGCGAGGCCGTCGGACTGTCCGAAGCGGCGGTCCGGCAGCGGGTGATCAGGCTCTCTGAAGCCGGCATCATGCAGATAGTCGCGGTGACCGACCCGTTACAGCTCGGCTTCGCCCGGCAGGCGATGATCGGCTTGCGCGTCGAGGGCGACCTGGAGCATGTCGCGTCGAAGCTCGAGGCGATGGACGAGGTCGACTACGTCGTCATCACCGCCGGCCGGTTCGATCTGCTGGTCGAGGTCGTCTGCGCCGACGACGATCATCTGCTCAACGTGATCAACCGCCAGATCCGGGCCGTTCCCGGTGTCCGCGACACCGAGGCGTTCGTCTACCTCAAGCTACGCAAGCAGAGTTATTCATGGGGGACACACTGAGCAGGTACGGCGCCCAGTACGGGGCGGACTACACGTTCCTCGGCGTGGCCGGGTGCGATCTCACCGATTCGGAGACGCTGGAAGGGGTCGACGTCGTCATCGTCGGCGCGCCATTCGACGGCGGTACGTCGCACCGGCCCGGAGCCAGGTTCGGCCCGGCGGCGATCAGGCAGGCCTGCTACCTGGCCCACGACGGCTCTCGTCCACATCTGGCGCTGCGTGTCGACGCACTCCAGGACCTGGTCGTTCGCGACGCGGGTGATGTGGAAATGTACTCCGGCGACGTGCAACGCTCGATCGCCGCTCTCGAGGACGCTGTGTACACCGTCGCAGCGGCCGGCGCCGTGCCTGTCGTCCTCGGCGGAGATCACACGATCGCGCTTCCGGACGCCACCGGAGTGGCCCGCCACCTCGGCTTCGGCCGCGTCTCGATGCTGCACTTCGACGCCCACGCCGACACCGGCCACGTCGAGTTCGGCTCGCTCTACGGCCACGGCCAGCCGATGCGCCGGCTCATCGAGTCCGGCGCGCTTCGTGGCGACCGATTCCTCCAGTTGGGACTGCGCGGCTACTGGCCGGAGCCGGAGACGCTGGATTGGATGGCCCGGCAGCGAATGCGGTCCTATGAGATGACCGAGATCGGCGCGCGCGGCCTCGATGCGTGCCTCACCGAGGCGTCTGAGATCGCGATGGACGACTGCGACGGGGTGTTCCTGTCGGTGGATGTGGACGTGTGCGACCCCGGCCACGCGCCCGGCACCGGCACTCCGGAGCCGGGTGGCCTGTCGGCCCGCCAACTCCTGGACTCGGTGCGCCGGATCTGCCTGGAACTGCCCGTCGTCGGCATCGACGTGGTGGAGGTGTCACCGCCGTACGACCACGCGGAGATCACCGCCTACCTGGCGAACCGCGTCGTGCTGGAGTCATTGAGCGCCATGGCGGCGCGGAGGAAGGGCCTTTCCCACGACCCGGCCGGCCCGCTCCTCGAGGGCCGCTGACGCGAGTCAGTGCTCGTCGTAGTGCCGGCCGTGCGCGGCGTGCAGGTGCCCGTCATGGAGATAGTCGGTGTGGTCGTCATGCTCGACCGCCGGGTGACCGCACTTCTCGCTGTGCTGGTGCGGGTGCTCTTCGGCTGTGACGTGCCGGCCCGCCAGCCGCGGATCCTCGCCGTCGGCGCGCCGGCGGCGCCTGCGGGTCAGCATCGCCCCGAGCGGCCAGGCCAGTGCGAACCCGAGCAGCGCGATGACCACGATGCTCGCTCCGGGGGCCACGTCGACGTAGTACGCGAACACCACGCCGGACACGGACGGTACGACACCCAGGCCGAGCGCCAGCAGGAACGTCGCCTTGAACCCGCGGGTGAGCTGGTCCGCCGTGGCCACCGGCACCACCATCAGCGCACTGACCAGCAGTAACCCGACCGTCCTCATGGCCACGGTCACGGTCACCGCGGCCATGATGGCGATCAAAATGGTGTAGAGCCGCACCGGCACTCCGGACGCCCGCGCGTACTCCTCGTCCTGGCAGACGGCGAACAGCTGCGGCTGCAGACCGATGCCGAGCCCGAGTACCGCGATCGCGAGCGCGCCGATCACCAGCAGGTCGCCGTTGGACACCGTCGTGATCGAACCGAACAGGTAGGCGTAGAGGTTCGCCGCCGTGTCGCCGGCCAGGCCGGTCAGGAGCACGCCACCGGCGATGCCGCCATAGAACAGCATGGCCAGGGCGACGTCGGCGCTGGCCTTGCCGCGGGCCCGGACGACCTCGATAGTGATTGCGCCTGCGGTGGCCACGACGATGGCTGTCCACACCGGCGCCCACCCGGTCAGCAGACCCACGGCAACCCCGGTCAACGCTACGTGGCCGATGCCGTCACCCATCAATGCCAGCCGGCGCTGGACGAGGTACGTACCTACCGCCGGCGCGGCCAGGCCGGTGAGCAGCGCCGCGAGCAGGGCGCGCTGCATGAAGTCGTAGTCCAGCAGGCTCATCCGAACAGCCCTTTCTGAGCCGCCCGCGGGCTGTCGGCATGGTGGTGCTGCCATTCACCCGCCACCCCGGCCGGGACCGGCAACGGCCCGTCGTGGACGACCTGACCACCGCTGAGCACAACGGCGCGATCGATGAGTTGCTCGAGCGGGCCCATCTCGTGCAGCACCACGAGCACCGATCGCCCCGACGCCACGAACGTGCGCAGTGCCCGCGCGAACGCCTCCTGGCTCGGCAGGTCGACGCCGGCGTTGGGCTCGTCCAGGACCAGCAGATCAGGCTCGGTGGCGGCGGCCCGCGCGATCAGGACGCGCTGCTGCTGGCCGCCGGAGAGGTTGGCGACGCTCTCATCGGCGCGGTCACCGAGCCCGACGAGCTCGACGGCCTCGTCCACAGCCGCCCGGTCGCGAGCGGTCGCGGGCCAGAACGGACGCCGCCGGGCCAGCCGGCCGGACGCTACTACTTCGCGGACGGTCGCCGGGACGCCGGAGGCCGCCGTGGTTCGCTGCGGGACGTACCCCACCCGTTCCCAATCACGGAACCGGGCCAGCGGAGTCCCGAAGAGCCGCACCTCGCCCGCCGCAAGTGGAATCAGCCCGATCGCGGCCCTGACCAGCGTCGATTTACCGGATCCGTTCGGACCGAGCAGCGCCACGACCTGGCCGGCAGGGACGGCCAGGTCGACTCCGTGCAGAACCGCCCGCTCGCCGAGCACCGCCACGGCGCCGCGAACTGTGACGACACAGTCGCTGCCGGTCATGGACTGTTGCACCCGTTCGCCTCCTCGAGCGCGTCCAGGTTAGCTCTCATCAGGCTGAAGTAGTCCTCGTCCGCGGTCTCGTCGGTGAGCCCCTCGATCGGGTCGAGGACCGCGGTCTGCACGCCGATGTCGTTCGCGAGCGCCTCTGCTACCGCGGGATTGACCAGCCGCTCGTAGAAGATCGTCGTCACGCCTTCGTCCTGAACCACCTGCTGGACCTCCACGAGGCGGGCCGGTGACGGTTCGGCCTCGGGGTCGATGCCGGACATGCCGACCATCTCGAGGTCGTACCGGTGAGCCAGGTAACCGAAGGCCGCGTGGCTGGTGACGAAGACCCGCCGTTCGCAGTCCGCGAGCCGGCTGCTGTACTCCTGGTCGAGGTCGGTGAGCTGCTGCGCGAGTTCGTCGGCCCGGCTCTGGAAGGCCTCGGCCTGCTCGGGCGAGATCTCGGCAAGTCGATCGGCCACGGCTTGGGCGATGGCCGCCATATTGGTCGGGTCGAGCCAGACGTGCGGGTCGCTCTCTAGGTCGCCATGGCCGTGGCCGTCGTCCTCGTCGGCGTGCTCGTCGTCGGCGTCGTCCTCGTCGGCGTGCTCGTCGTCGGCGTCGAGCACCGTGAGTGCCTCGGTGACGTTCAGCCCTGCGCCGTCCGCGTTCTGGCTTACCGCAGTATCGACGGCCGGCTGGAATCCTTCGAGGTAGACGATCAAATCGGCGGAAGCTATCCGCCCGACCTGTTGGCCGGTCAGTTCGAGATCGTGGGCCTCGACCCCGGGCTGGGTGAGATTCGACACGCTTGCGTCCGGTCCTGCGACCTGCTCTGCCACGAAGGCGAGTGGGTAGAAGGCCGCAAGAACCTGCACCCCGTCGCCAGAGGTTGTATCTCCATCGGATCCGCAGCCGGCAAAGATAAGTCCCGCAGCGGCAAGACCAGCAAAGCCGGCGCGCGGATACGTATTTTTCATGAGACCCATTCTCAACTGTTGAGCGTGCCACTGTCAAAACCGGCCGGGATGGCGACTGATTCCATGCTGGTTGGCGTCGTATTGGATCTGTTCGGCCGGCAGCAGGCTTCCACGGTGCAGTTGCGGGCCGGCACCAAGGTTCCGCGGTGCTACCAGGGCGGCACCAAGCTTCCACGGTGCGGTTGCGGGCTGGCACCGAGGTTCCGCGGTGCGGCTAGGGGCCGGCACCAAGGTTCCATGGTGCAGTTGCGGGCCAGCACCAGGCTTCCATGGTGCGGCAAGCGGCCGGCACCGGGCTTCCACGGTGCGGCTGCGGGGACCACGCAGCAGGCCGGAGCGACCTCTGCGCCGCCTGCGCCGTGCTGCGCCACCCCACAGGAACGGCGTCCAGGCTCGAAGGCCCGCTATGCGGCGTCGGACGTGTCGGCCAGGTAGGCCGCCTCGATCTCGGCCAACACCGCCTTCGGTTCCTGCCGGATACGACGGGGAGATATCGACATGACCCGCCATCCGAGGGCGGCATACCTGGCACGCCGCTGTTCGGTTAGCTCCGGCCCGTCGCCGAACCCATGATGCTCGGCGGAGTCGACCTCGAGAGCGAGCCGGACTGCGCGGTAGTAGCCGTCGGATATCAGGCTCTCGTCGTCGGGCAGCGGCTGATTCCATACTGGTTCGTCCAGAACGGTGCTTGTGAGGATCAGATCGCGCAGTTCGCACTCGGGAGCCGACCTGCACCCCGCGAGTACATCGTCCACGGTCCGTTGCGCATGTGCCATACCCCGTCGATCGCCGTTGCTGAACTCGGCCACCAGGCGCGTTACCTTCGTGAGTTTGCGTTGCACCACTTCACACAACACCGCCCGAACGTCTTGCTGGCTCTCAACGTCGCGGCACGCATCGAGCGCGGCCCGTTCTGGCGGTGCGCAAGGAATGCCGCGCAGCACTCGGGCCGGAGGCAGCGACTTGACGCGGCGGATCTTGGCGATCGGAATGGGCGCGCGGCGAACGCTTTCGGGCACCAGAACCTCGATGATGTCGTGAGTCTGCCGAGGCACGTACTGCATTCCGTAGGCGCGGCACGCGTACGCGCCCGTGACCATGGCCTGCTCGCCCGCGTACAGCAACGCAGCCCGCACCTGATGCCGCTGCTGCAATGGCCCGGTGAACGTGGCGTACACGCCAGGAATGATCTTTCTCCAAGTACCGTTGTCGCCAAGCGCGTGCCGGATCGCCGACTTGGTCAAGCCGCATCTCAGCGCCTGCCGCCGGGTGACGATGCCGTCCTGCGCCTGCGCGAGCCTGCGGAGCTCCGCTGGGGTTTCCATGGCTTGATCGTGGCGGCTCAATGCACAGGCGGGCACCGCGTGAATCTGAATCTGTGGACGAGTGCGCGAGCTCGACCCCTGTTGTGGATAGCGCAGGTCCCAGCGCGGGTTGCGCCGCCGTCAGATCATGCCGGCACTGCGGGCGACAGTGGCGGCCGCGAGTAGGAGCACCACAACGGTCCGGATGGCCCGCGACCGGCCGTCGATTCGTGGCCACGACAGCACCAACAGCCAGAACAGGAACAGAGTGACCAACCCGAGCATGAGCGGACCCCACGGCGGCGGTACGAGCAATCCACCCAGCAGCACGGCGCCGGACACTATCCCGACCAGCCAGCGGGGCAGACTGGTCAGCAGGGTCAGCACCGGCAGGCTGGCTCGCTCGAGCGCACCGCGGAATCCGGCCGGCGCCGTCGGTTGAGCCACCGGCCGCCGCTGGCCCGTCGGTCGCGGCGAACGAGTGCGCGCGGCTGGCGGGGCGGGCCGCCGGTTGGCCGAGCGGCGGGGACGGGGCCGGTTGCTGGACACGATGCTCCTCAAGTCTCCTCAACAAGTAGCACGACGTACTGTGGAACCCCATCATGTTGCCTCATGCCTAGGACAACCATGCTCGCCGTCACCCGTTATCGGGTACCCGAGGCCGACGCCGCGGGTTTCCTCACCCGGGCTCGGGACGCCCTCGCCGTGCTGGCCGCGCGTCCGGGCTGGCGCACCGGGCACATCGGCAGGGCCGTCGACGACCCCACGCTCTGGCTCATCTCCACGGAGTGGGCGGACGTCGGCTCGTACCGGCGCGCACTCTCCTCATACGAGGTCAAGGTGTCCGCGGCGGCGCTGCTTTCACAGGCGATCGACGAACCCACCGCGTTCGAGCTGCTGACCACGACGAACATCTCGGCGCGTGCCGCGGACGCCGGCACCGTCGGTATCGGTCGCGCCGCCGGCCCGGCGATTTCGAGTGACCTGGACTGATGGGGACTGATCACGGCCACCACGGTGGCGAGCTCACCATCACGCCGCACATGCGCCACGTCGTCATGGCCGTCCTCGTGCCACTCGTACTCGCGACGGTCGCCGGCATCGTCCTGCTCTGGCCGTCCGGCGAGCATCCGACGATCGAGGGCGCCGAGCGCTACACCGGCACGATCCTTGACGTACGCGAATGCCAGGACTCGCCGGACCCGGAGTGCCTCGAAGCGACGGTTCGAGTCGACTCCGGGCCGGACGACGGAGCCGAAGTGGTTGTCCCCATCCCGTATGGAGCGGGCGTGCCGGAGTTCCAGGCCGGCGACGCCGTTGTCATGTACGGCAACCAGGACTGGCCGGTCGAGGATCGGTACTCGATCAACGACTTCCAACGATCCGTGCCGCTGGCGCTGCTGGCTGTGCTCTTCGCGGTCGCGGTGGTCGCGCTGTCACGGTGGCGCGGGGTCGCCGCGCTCGCGGGGCTGGCGCTCTCGATCCTGGTGTTGATGATCTTCATCTTGCCGGCCCTGCTGGAGGGGACGTCGCCGCTCGCCGTGGCCGTCGTCGGGGCGTCCGCGATCATGATGATCACTCTCTATCTGGCACACGGGTTCTCGATGAAAACGTCCGTGGCGCTGATCGGGACCGTCGTCAGCCTGTCGCTGACCGGCCTGCTCGGGTACGCGTTCACTTACTTCGCGAACTTCGTCGGCCTGGTGGACGACAATGTCAGCCACCTCGGCGGCGTCGCCGACGCGATCGACCTGCGAGGCCTGCTGCTGGCCGGGTTGGTCATCGGAGCGCTCGGCGTGCTGGACGACGTGACGGTGAGCCAGGCGTCGACCGTCTGGGAGTTGGCCCGGGCCAACCCAAAGGCCGGGCGCAGGTATCTGGTCGGCGCCGGCCTCCGGGTCGGTCGCGACCACGTGGCGGCGACGGTGAACACCCTCGTGCTTGCCTACGCAGGCGCGTCGCTACCACTCCTGCTGCTGTTCACCGTCGCAGATCGGCCTGTCATCGACATCGTCACCATGGAGGTCGTCGCCCAGGAGGTCGTCCGAGCCCTCGTCGGCAGCATCGGCATCGTGGCGGCCGTGCCGGTCACCACCGCGCTTGCGGCCGTCACCGTCCGTGAGGCCACCCGACGCCCGCGAGGACGCCGGGCCGTACGGCCGACCGAGGTATCTTGATCTATCTCCTGCCATCATTGTTTCCAGGCGGACGCGGGAGAGACTCTGATGGAGTTGGTCGAGAGGGGCGAGCAGCTTCGCGACCTGCGCAAGACCTTCGAGTCGGCGCGGATGGGCCGCGGGCGCACCGTGCTCGTCTCGGGCGAGGCCGGCATCGGAAAGACCAGCCTCCTCCAGTCGTTCGTGGCCGAGCTCGGCGACCGGGCGCGCGTCTTCGTCGGCGCATGCGACGACCTGAGTACTCCACGCACCCTGGGCCCGTTCCGTGACATGGCCCGCCAACACCCGCTGGAGCTTGGTAAGCCGGATGCGGATCGCGACACGCTCATCGACACGCTGCTGGAACTGATGGGCTTTTCGTTGCGCCCAGCGGTCGTGGTCATCGACGATGTGCACTGGGCCGACGATGCCTCGCTGGACGTGATCCGGTATCTCACCAGGCGGATGAGCGGGCTGCCGGCCATGCTGGCACTGAGCTACCGGGACGACGATCTGGCCGCGACCCATCCGCTCCGCCGAATCACCGGTGCGCTGACCCAGGCCGACGCGATGAGGATTTCGTTGCGCCGACTGTCTCTCGAAACAGTGGCGCGCATCGCGTCCAGTGCGGGTTTCGACCCCGGTCAGGTTGTGCCATTGGTCGGCGGGAATCCGTTCTACCTGACCGAGGTGCTGGCTTCGCCGGGACCCGGAGTCCCGCCGTCGGTACGTGACGCCGTCCTGTCGCGAATGGCGCAGCTACCCGATCGGGCGAGAGACCTGCTGGAAGTGCTGAGCGTTATGCCCGTTGGAGCGGAACCGGAGCTGGCCGCGCTGCTCGCCGGCGGCACCGGGGAGCCGTTCGACGCGGCCCGCCAATGGGGCGTGCTCGAGCCGGCCGGTTCCCGGGTGCGGTTCCGTCACGAGCTGACGCGGCGAGCAGTGTTGGAGTCGTTGCCGACGGTTCGGCAAGTAGCGTGCCACCGGCTGGTGCTGGCTGCGCTGACGGAGCTCGGCGCGGACCCGTCGGTGATCGTGCACCACGCCGCCGCCGCGGGCGATCACGGCGTCCTGGCGGCCGCCGCCCCCGCCGCAGCGCAGGCAGCTCTCGAGGCGGGGAGCTACCGAGAGGCGGCCTCGTTTGCGGTGCTGGCACTGCAGCACCGCGGCGACGACGACCCGGCCGAAACGGCGCACCTCCACGGCTGTGCCGCTCGTGCCCTGTCTGCGGTCAACCGGCTGGACGAGGCTGCCGAGCACGCCGACCGCGCCGTCGCGGTCTGGGATTCTCTTGGCACCAACCCCGCAGAACTCGCCGACGCATTGCTCGTCTCTGCTCGCCTCAGCACCGCCATCGCGGACCCTGCAGACGCTCGAACGAAGGCCGAGCGAGCTCTGGAGGTCCTCGAGCCGCTCGGTCCGAGCCGGGAGCTCGCGCTGTGCTACGCCACACTCGGCTCACAAGACGCACTCCACGCACGATTTCGGTCCGCCATCGACCGCTGTGACGCTGCCATCGATCTTGCCGATTCGCTGGCTCTACCAGACCTGCGCGCGTGGGCGCTGTGCTATCGCGGTATCTCCCGCATCCCGCTCGGCGACGAGGGGGGCTTCGCGGACATGCGGGCGGCGGTCGAGATCGCTCAGCGTATCGACCACGCGGACTACCTGACCGGGGCCGCGCACAATCTGAGCGTTGCGCTGATCAGGTCGGGCCGGCACACAGAGGCGGCTCGCTACCTGGACATCGCCGCCAGGGCCGCCAACGAGCACAGGTTGGATCGCGCCTCGTTTCACCTCGAGGGTCAGCAGTGTCACGTGCTGCTGCTGACCGGCGAGTGGGGCGAGGCCGAGCGGCGGCTGCGCCGGATCTTGGACGCTTCGGGTGACCCCGGGTCGACGGTGGTCGCACCGCTTGCCTACCTCGGCCGGATTCTCGCCCGCCGCGGGGATCCGCAGGCCGACGCCATGATCGACCAGGCCTGGCAGATCGCCGACGCCTCCGGCGAGGACCAGAAACAAGCGACCGCAGGTGGGCCACGCCTCGAGCTCGCCTGGTTGCAGGGTGACGACGACGAAGTGCGCCGGTTGGGCCGGCAGCTTGTAGACCTGGCCGTCGAGACCCATCACACCTACCTGCGCGCCGAGGCCCTCCGCTACCTGAAGCGGGTCGGCGAGCGCGTCGCGCCCTTCGAGGGCTGCCTTGCGCCGTTCGCGGCCGGCCTGGCGGGGGACTGGGCTACCGCCGCGAAGCTATGGGAGAAGGCGAACAACCCGTACGAACGGGCGCTCGAGCTCGTCGAGTCGCCCGATCGCTCCACCGCGTTCGACGGGCTGCGGATGCTCGACCGGCTCGGTGCGGTCGCAACCGCGGAGCGAGCCCGGCAGCAGCTGCGCGCCCGCGGTCTGCGCGGCGTTCCGCGAGGACCGCGGCACAGCACCCGCGCCCAGCCGGGCAATCTGACTGTGCGGCAGATCGAGATCCTCGGCCTGGTCGCCGACGGCCTGACCAACGCGGAGATCGCGGATCGGCTCGTGGTTTCCAAGCGCACGATCGACAATCATCTGGCCGCGATCCTGGCCCGGCTCAATGTCACGTCCCGGCACGCCGCGGTCGAAGCAGCGCGCAGCCTCAGCGCGCTGGACCACGCGTAGGCGTGCTGGTCAGCTAGTGGGAGGAAGGATGCAGATCTCGTCAACCCCTTCGATCTCAGTGCCATCCTTCAGCTGTCCGGTCAGGGATGCGGTCGTCGCACCGGATGGAATCGAACCGGCCACCTCGTCGATCATCACGAGCACGTCGTCGTAGCCGTCGCCGTTGAAGTCGTGGACAACGGCCAGGTATCTGAACAGAACCCGCTGGACAAACATGCCCTCGAGGCTGATCGTGGCGAGGTCGATCTGGCCCGCATCGACCTCGTCGTTGCCGTATATCACGACGGGGATTACTCCGAATCCGTTGATAAGAAGGCACGGCAGCAATATGTCGATCCGTACTGCTACTGGACCGGTTGTCGCTGGTAGAACGACCCAGTGGAAGTTCACGGTAGCGGTGGCCTCGCCGGGGTCGGTGACCGTGACTTCGACGGTGTAGGGGCTGGCGGCGTCGGCCTGATCCTCGATGGTGCCGGTGATCTCACCGGTGTCAGGATCGATGCCCAATCCCGGCGGCAGCCCGTCGGCGGCGTAGCCGAGCACGTCGCCGTCGGGATCGGTCGCCACCACCTGAAGCGTGACCACGTCGCCGACTGTGTTCTGCCGATCTTCGATGTCCTCGACGGTTGGCGGAGTGTTGGCGGGCTCGCGGACGGTGATCGTCACCGTGGCCTGGGCGGTACCACCCCGCCCGTCGCTGATCGTGTAGGTGAACGAGTCGACGCCCCAGGACCCCTCGTCGGGCGTGTAGGTGATCAAGGCGCCGACAACGACCGCAGTGCCGTTCGCCGGCTGTGAAACCGCATCGAGAATGAGCTCGTCCCCGTCCGGATCGCTGTCATTGGCCAGCACGTCGACGGTGACCGCCACCCCGTAATCGGTCTCAGCCTCATCATCCAGCGCCACCGGGTCGGTGTTCTGCGGCGCCTCGCGTAGCTGGAACGAGTAGGCGCCGAAGCTGGTGACGGTCAGTCCGCGCACCTCCAGCGTGTAGGTGCCTGTCTGTGGAAGTGTGACTTCCTGGTCGGTGTAGGCGGCATCGAACAGCTGGGTTCGGTCAGGGGCGTGCAGGTTCCAACGGAGCCCGCTGGTCGGGGCCGTGATCGCATCGAATATCGCCGCCTGGCCGGCCGTGCCGTGGAACAGGTACGAGTCGACCGCACCCGGTCCCTCGATGTTGCCCGCACCTGGTTGGGGCACTCCGTCGGAGACGGTGTCGCCGAAGGCGATGATGAATTCCTCGGCCTGCGGCGTGAGCAGCGGACGGAAGGAGTATCTGCCGACGCCGGTGACCGTCAGGCCGCGCACCTTGAGGGTGTAGGTACCCGTTTCGGGCAGCTCCACGTTGCGGTCGGCATAGATGAGGTCGAACAGGACGTCGCCACTGGGTGTTTCGAGGCTCCAACGCAGGCCGCTTGTGGGGCCGCTGAGCGCATCGAAGATTGCGACCTGCCCAGCAATGGCGTCGATCACGTAGGTATCGACCGCACCCGGCACCTCGATGTTGCCCGCACCTGGTTGGGGCACTCCGTCGGAGACGGTGTCGCCGAAGGCGATCGTGAAGTGCTGCGGCGGTGGAGTCAGCAGCGGGCGGAAGGAATAGGTGCCGGTGCTGGTGGCCGTTAAGCCATAAACGCTGAGCACGTAGGTACCTGTCTCGGTCAACGCCTCGCTTCGGTCTACATAGGCGGCATCGAACAGCAGAGCTCCGGTGGGCGATTCGAGTCGCCACCGGAACGTGGTGGTGGCTCCGGCCAGCACATCGAAGATCGCGACATCGCCGGACTCGGCCTCGAAGCTGTAAGCGTCCACCGCTCCGCCAACCTCGATGTTCCCGGCGCCCGGCCCGGGCACACCGTCAGAAACGGTGTCACCGTAGGCGATCGCGAAGGAGTCGTCGATCTCCTGCCCGTGCGCCGGCACCGCGGCGCTGGTGAGCAACAGGGAATACCCCAACACGCCGATCAGCAGTGTGCGTGCGCGAATCATGGTCAGCAGTCCCTTCGCGGCCTGTTGTGTCACGCCGTCACGGCAGGTCATGGCAGGTCCCGGAGTCTGGGATGACCGAGTGGTCTTCCTGAGCGACCAGGGCGCACATCTGGGTGGCCTGCTCTGGCCGGTCCGCAGTCGTGTACTCGGTGAACGGACTCGGACCGCCGTAGAGGATCCACGGCCCCGAACCGGGAACGCCGGCCTCCTCGGGTGGCACCGTGTCGAAGAAGAAGTGCACGTGCTCGCCGGGTAGCTCGGCCTCGTACTCGTACGTGGTGTACTCCACGACGTAGGTGCCGTCGTCGATGGTGATTGCGTCGATCGTCACGAAATGCTCGCCGGGCGGAACCTCCGCGGCCGCCGCCTCGGCGTCCGAGTCTTCGGGATCGCTCGTCTCCTCAGTGGTGTCCTCGTCAGGCGCATCGTCGCCTTCGCTGTCGGCGGACGCATCAGCGGCCTCGGCACTGCCATCAGGGTCGTCAGCGTCGTTCGAGCCGCCGGCGTCCTCCTCGGCCGAGTTGGCGTCGCCACCGGCGTCCTGTTCCGTGCTCGCCTCACCGGGCGTCTCGTCACCGCGGAGCACAGCGGCGCTGACGGCCCAGGCACCGCCGGCCAGGACGGCGGCGGCGAGTGCACCGACCAGCAGCAGGCGCCGAGCCGGCCGGCTCCGCTGGTCCGCAGGTGGAGATGTCGGTGGCTCGGGCAGGTAGGCGAGCACCGCTTCGGACAACGGGGCCGCGCCGGGTGCCGCCCCGCTGAGCGGAGTCGCCGCCGAGTCGGGCCGGCGCGCGGGGGACTCGACCGGCGTCGCCGCGTGGGCCGCCCCGAGCGCGATGGCGTGCTTGGGATGGGCGTCCACCGCTATCGGCCGGCCAAGCGCATCGGACACCAGCTCGGCCACGAGCGGGATCCGTGACGAACCACCTACCAGCAGCACGGCCGAGACCTGGGCCGGCTCGACCGCCGCCGAGGTTAACGCCCGGCGAAGTGCCGAGACCGTCTCGGTCAGAGTCGGGCGGATCATCTGCTCGAACTCGGCGCGCGTCAGCCGGACCTCGGTCTGCAAGCCGGGCAGCAGGACCGGTATCGACGTTTCCGTGTCGCTCGACAATGCCTCCTTGGCCTCCACGCATTCCGCGCGGAGCCGGGCGAGTGCGGACATCGCCTGTTCGTCGTCCGGGTCGACCTGGTCGAGCGCGCCGCCCAGTGCCGAGCGGACATGCTGCACCACGGCCTCGTCGAAGTCGATCCCGCCCAGCCGCTCGATGCCTTCGGGCTGGCCGAGGATCGTGAAGCCATCCTCCGCCTTGCGCAGCACTGCGGCGTCGAACGTTCCGCCGCCGAGGTCATAGACCGCAACCACGGCGCCGGGATCGACGCGCTCGTTGGCCGCGTACGCGATCGCCGCGGCCTCCGGCTCGGTCAGTGTGATCGCATCCACCTCGGCAAGTCGCAGCGCCTGTGCGAGCAGGTCCTTCTTGTACGGTCCCCAGTTGGCGGGGTGGGTCACCGCGATCTGTCCAGGCGTCCCGCCCTCGAGTTCGACGACCTTGTCCACCACCCAGCGCAGCATCCGAGCGGTGAGCGCCTCGGCCGAGTACGGTGTCCCGCCCAGCAGGATCGGCGTCGGGTCACCGAACCGCCGTTTGAACTCGCGGGCCACCCGGCCCGGCTCGGACGGCCCATGCCGGCTGGCCGCCTCACCGGTGAGGACGGTGCCGTCCGTCCGGAGATATATGACGGACGGGATCGATGCGGCGCGGTTGCCGAGGCCGACGACCGTAACCCGGCCTGCTCGGGCAACGGCCGCGGCGGTGTATGTCGTGCCGAGGTCGATCCCCAGCTGGTAGCTACCACCAGGCGTATTCATCGTGAGCTCCCGTGTCCATTGGTCTTCTGCCGCCGTTCGCGGCCGCATGAGCCCGATTCTGGACACCTGACGCCACCTTGGCGTCCCCCAATCCCCGGCTGCCACCCCCTAACCGGACCCCCTACAGGCCCCCCAACTGCCCTGCCCAGAAACGGGAGATCTCCCCGACGCGGGAGAGCCGCAGGTGTTCGTACGGTCGCAGCAGTCATCGGCTCCACCCGGGGGCCGACATCAACCCGGAAGGGGCGAGGATCATGGAGCAGCTACTGATGACCTTGCATCAGTTCTTGCTGTCCTGGCTGACCGACGAGAAGTTCCGCGAGGACAACCCGGACCTGAAAGGGGCCATGGAGGACCGCGGGCTCGGCGAGGTCAGCGGGGAGGACGTGCACGAGGCGATGCGGTTGGTCTCCGACGAGCTGCCGCCTTACCAGGCGCAGCAGATGGGGCCGTACCTCAACGCACCGTCGGGCGCGTACAACCAGGGCAACTTCAACATCACCCAGGGTGGCTCGGCCGGCGCGGCGGGTTCAGGCGCGCAGGCGGCGTCGGGGTACGGGATCAATGAAAGCTATGGCGGCGGGACGGGTCACTACACGGCCCCGACCCACCAGGGCGACGGGCCGCTGGACGACGCGATCCGCGAGATCCAGTACATCACCAACAACATCACCAACATCACGGAGACCAACACGACCAACATCGACGACCGCGACACGGCCATCGACAACTCGGTGCGACAGAACATCGACACCGACGGCGGCGACCTGGACCAGCAGTTCGTGTCCAGCAACGTCTCAGGTGACGTGACCGGTGACGGCAACGCGGTAGGCCTCGGAAACACCGCCCTGTCGGGCGGGGACGGCGCGATCGTCGGCAGCGAGATCGGCAGTGGGGCCAACGTGGTGACCGGTGACGTCGGCGGCAACTTCGCCGGGAGAGACAACTTCGGCAGCAACATCGGCGGCGACAACCACGGTCAGGTCGTCGGCGACGCGACGAACGCCAACGTCATCGGCGGCGACTCCGGCGTGGCTGCGGCCGGCGGCGGAGACGTCGAAGGCGTCAAGAACCTGAATGTCGGTGACGGTACTCAGGAGATCGACGACTCGACCGAGATCAGGGACTCGTTCAACACCGAGACCAAGGACTCGTTCAACACCGTGGACTCGTTCAACGACGCGAAGGACTCGTTCAACGACGCCAACGACTCGTTCAACCAGATCGACCAGTCCATCGACGCGCCGCTCGTGGCGGACGACGTCGACGTGGAGCCACCCGTCTTCTGATCAGGGTTCCCCCGCAGTGCTGGCTGGCGGTCCCCGTGCCGCCGGTCAGCCGCTGCCGGTTTCCATCTACATGGCGAGGAGGCGGCGATGAACTCCACACCGCACGCAGGGCAACTGCGTGCCGCGCTCTCAGTGCTGGCCAGTGCGAGCAAGGCCGCCGAGGCGTACGGACGTCCGGACCTCGGCGAGCGGGTGGCCCAAGTACGCGAGCGGGTGGCCGATCCGCGAATGCGGGTACTCGTGGTCGGCGAGTTCAAGCAGGGCAAGAGCTCGCTGGTCAACGCACTCGTCCACGCACCGCTCTGCCCGGTCGACGAAGACGTCGCGACGTCGGTGCCCACTGCCGTGCATTACGCGGACGAGCCGGCGGCGGTGGCGGTCTACCCGCCCGCCGTCGAGGGCGGTGAGCCGCACCGGGAACCCTTCGACGTCGAGGACATCCGAGCGTACGTCTCCGAAGCCGGCAACCCGGCCAACGAACGTCGCGTGGCACTCGTCGAGGTGGGCCTGCCCCGAGACCTGCTGCGGCCCGGACTCGTCCTGGTCGACACACCAGGTGTGGGCGGCCTCGGCTCGGTGCACAGTGCGACGACCGTCGCGGCACTGCCGAGCGCCGACGCAGTGCTGCTCTGCACCGATGCCTCACAGGAGCTCACGGAGGCTGAAATGCAGTTCCTGGGAATCGTCCGCGACCTGTGCCCCACCGTGGCCTGCGTCCTCACCAAGACGGACTTCTACCCGGCTTGGCGGAAGATCGCCGAACTGGACGAGGAGCACCTGGCTCGCCACGGCGTCGCGGCACCGGTGATTCCGACGTCTGCGGCACTCCGGCAGCGGGCGGCGGCCCGCAACGACCGCGAGCTCAACGACGAGTCGGGTTACCCGCGGCTGCTGGGGTTCCTCCGCGACCAGGTGCTCGCCAACGCGGTCCTGGTGGCCAACCGAGCCGCTGCTCAAACGGTGAGCGACGTCGCGGACCAACTGGCCCAACGATTCGCCGCCGAGCGGGAGGCACTGACGGACCCCGCCGGGTCGGCCGAGCTCATGACCAGGCTGGAGGAGACTCAGAAGCAGGCCAAGGCGTTGCTCGGGCGGGCGGCTCGCTGGCAGCAGACCTTGTCAGATGGCTTCGCCGACCTGGTCGCGGACGCCGAGCATGAGTTGCGGGCCCGGATGCGGCGGGTCACCAAGCAGGTCGATACGGCCGTAGACGACGCTGATCCCGCTCAGATCTGGGAGCAACTCGAGCAGTGGCTGTACCGCGCGACCACCGGCGAGGTGGCGGCGCATTTCGCCCGCGTCACGTCGAGGGCGAGCGAACTGGCCATTGAAGTCGCCGAGCATTTCGCGGCCGGAGAAGCGGTCCCGCACGTCGGGGTCCGGGCGCCCGTGGAGACACTGAGCCGGATCGACGCCGTCCAGCGCCCCGACTTGAAGGTCGACGGCGTGGCCGGGAAGGGATTGACGGCGATGCGCGGGTCGTTCGGTGGCCTGATGATGGTCGGCGTCATCGGCAGCACTGTCGGCCTGGGCCTGCTCAACCCGTTGTCGCTGGGGTTCGGTGCGCTGCTCGGCCACAAGGCGATCAAGGACGAGGGAAAGCGCGCGCTGGCGCAGCGCCGCGCACATGCCAAGCAGGCCTGCCGCACCTACGTCGACGAGGTGAGCTTCGCGGTCAGCAAGGACGCCCGTGACGGAATGCGCCGGATGCAACGGGCGCTCCGAGACACCTTCACCGAGCGAGCGGATGAGCTCCAACTGACCACCACCGAGGCCCTTAGTGCAGCGAAGCAGGCCGTGCAGGCCCACCAGGCCGAACGGGCGTCTCGCGTTCGCGATATCGACGCGGAGCTGGCCCGGATCCGCGAACTGCGCGGTCGGGCGGAGGCGTTGGCATGAGCGCCAAGGTAAGCGA
>Ga0214469_1000125_pt1 | contig 22990 bp, 21 predicted proteins | sample RVTome_10_FD_187340 | JGI IMG/M metagenome (GOLD analysis project Ga0214469, IMG submission 187340) | Soil microbial communities from uranium-contaminated site in the Upper Colorado River Basin, Wyoming, United States - RVT153D57 HiSeq ... | reverse complement strand
TGCAACCCCAACAAGCTGCTCCTCGACCCCTACGCGAAGGCCGTGGATGGCGGTGTGGACTGGGATCCCGCCTGCTTCCCGTACGACGTCGCGTCCGGCGGCGATGCCTCCATACGCAACGATCAGGACAGCGCCCCCCACGTCCCCAAGGCGGTGGTCGTCAACCCGTTCTTCGACTGGGGCGCCGATCGCCCGCCCGACACGCCGCTGCACGAGTCGGTGCTCTACGAGATGCACGTCAAGGGTCTGACCGTCACCCAGCCGGACATCCCCGAGGCGTTGCGGGGCACCTACGCGGGCCTCGCCCACCCGGTCGCCGTCGACTACCTCACATCACTCGGCGTCACCGCGGTCGAGTTGCAGCCGGTCCACCAGTTCGTCCACGACGCCCGGCTGGTCGAGCGGGGCCTACGCAACTACTGGGGCTACAACTCCATCGGGTTCTTCGCCCCCCATGACGAGTACTCGAGCGCCGGCAGCGCCGGCTCCCAGGTCACCGAGTTCAAGGCGATGGTGCGGGCCCTCCACCAGGCCGGCATCGAGGTGATCCTCGACGTCGTCTACAACCACACGGCCGAGGGCAACCACCTGGGCCCGATCCTGTCGTTCAAGGGCATCGACAACGCCGCCTACTACCGGCTGGTGCCCGACGACCGTGCCCACTACTACGACACGACCGGCACCGGGAACAGCCTCAACATGGCCCACCCGCACACGCTGCAGCTGATCATGGACAGCCTGCGCTACTGGGTCATCGAGATGCACGTCGACGGCTTCCGCTTCGACCTGGCCGCCACCCTCGCCCGCCAGTTCCACGAGGTCGAGCGCCTGTCCGCGTTTTTCGACCTGGTGCAGCAGGATCCGGTGGTCAGCCAGGTCAAGCTCATCGCCGAGCCGTGGGACGTGGGCGAGGGCGGCTACCAGGTCGGCAACTTCCCACCGCAGTGGTCGGAGTGGAACGGGCGCTATCGCGACACGGTTCGCGACGTGTGGCGGGGTGCCCCCGCGATCCTCGGCGAGCTGGCGTCGCGGCTCACCGGCAGCTCCGACCTCTACCAGGGCGACTCGCGCCGGCCTTCGGCGAGCGTCAACTTCGTGACCGCCCACGACGGCTTCACGCTGCGCGACCTGGTCTCGTACAACGACAAGCACAACGAGGCCAACCTCGAGAACAACCAGGACGGCGAGAACTACAACCGCTCCTGGAACTGCGGGGTGGAGGGGCCGACCGACGATCCCGACGTGCTGGCGCTGCGAGCCCGCCAGCAGCGCAACCTGCTCACCACCCTGCTGCTCTCCCAGGGGGTGCCGATGGTGCTGTACGGCGACGAGGTCGGACGCACGCAGGGCGGCAACAACAACGCCTACTGCCAGGACAACGAGACGTCGTGGTACGACTGGCGCCACACCGACGACGAGCTCCATGCCTTCACCACGGGCCTCATCGGACTGCGCCGGGCCCACCCGGTGTTCCGCCGCCGCCGCTGGTTCCAGGGCCGGCCGCTGCGCGGCACCGTCGACATCGCCTGGCTCAAGCCCGATGGCAGCGAGATGACCGACGACGACTGGCGGTCGGGCAACGAGGCGTGCGTGGGCATGTTCTTCAACGGCGAGGGCATCACCAACCCGGGGCCCCGGGGCGAGCGCGTGGTGGACGACTCGTTCCTGCTGCTGCTCAACGCCTCGCCCGAGCCCCGCAAGTGGACCATCAGCGGTGCCTGGGGCGAGGCGTGGCGCCCGGTGCTCGATACCGCGTCCGGGGACCCGCCGGCGGCGCGCAACGGAAACGGCAACGGTGAGTGCGACGAGCTCCGGGGTGAGCTGGTGGTCACCGAGCGCTCGGTGGTCCTGCTGCGACGGATCGGACCCGCGAGCGGGTGACGCGCTACCGGCGAAGCGGCGGGACCCCGGCCGCGTCTCACGCATAACCTGCCCGGCAAGCGGGCGAGCTGGGGGGTCTGGATGGCGACGCATCGGCCGGGCGACGACCCGACGCTCGAGCTGCCGATCCCGGCGCCGGCACCGCCGCCGCCGACCGACGACACGGTGCCGTACCCGCCGTATCCGCCACCGGCGACGGTGCCTCCTGTGCCGGCCTGGGGAGCCCCACGGACGCGCGGTCGCGGGTGCCTGGTGGCGCTCGCGCTCGTCTTCGGCCTGGCCGTGCTGCTGGTTCTCGTGGCGGCCGCCCTGCTGGCCCGGGCGTCCGACTCGGCGGACGAGGAGCGGCAGCGCGAAGCGGCGGACGTCGAGCTCACCGACTGCCTGCCGAGCGAGGCCGGGCACATGGCGTCGACGGTCAGGATCACGAACCACTCGTCAAAGCGCAGCAACTACGTGGTCGATGTCGTCTTCGAGAGCTTCGACGGGTCCCGCCAGCTCGCCGCTCGATCCGTCTTCGTCAACGACCTCGAGCCGGGCCAGGCGACGCAACAGCAGGCCGGCACGCTGACGCCGTCACCGGCGCGCTTCGACTGCCGGATCAGCCAGGTCCAGAGGTTCAGCGACGAGGGGTAGGCCGTTCGGTCTCGGCGGGCGCTGTCGGACCAACCGGCGTTCGCATGCACCGGCGTCCGTCGCTTGGTCACGCGGTTCGGTGGTCAGTCGGTCTTGCTGAACAGGCGCACGGCCAGGGCAAGCAGCGCCGTCCCGATCGCCAGCACGAGCAGCGCCTCGGCCCACATCGGCACCTCCCAGCCCGCGATCTCGACGCCCGGCGCGTCGGGGAGTACCGACCGACGCACCAGGTCGACGGCGTAGGTGGCGGGGTTGAGATGGGTGATGACCGACAGCCACGTGGGCAGGTTCTGCAGCGGGAACACGGCGCCGGACAGGAAGATCATCGGCTGCATGACCAGCGTCATGACCATCTGGAAGCTCTCCATGCGCTCGATGCGCGTGGCCATCACCATCCCGAACGCGGTCATGGCGTAGGCGAGCAGGAGCAACGAGACGACGAGCAGGAACAGACGCCCTACGGTCAGGTCCACGCCGACGATGGGGGCGGCGACGATCAGGATCAGACCCTGGACCACCGCCACCGTGCCGCCGCCGAGCGCCTTGCCGAGCACGATCGACGTGCGAGACACCGGGGCCACCAGCATCTCGCGCATGAAGCCGAACTCGCGGTCCCACACGATCGACACCGCCGAGAACAGTGCCGACGTGATGATCGACATGGAGAGGATCCCGGGAAACAGGAACTGCTGGTAGTCGAACCCGCCGGGCACATCCTGCTGGATGAGCTGGCCCAGCCCGGCTCCCATGATGAACAGGAAGATGATCGGCTGGGCCAGGCCGGTGATGATGCGCGTCGGCGTACGGCGCAGCCGGATCAGCTCGCGCTGCCACACCATGCCGATGGTCCGGCCGTTGCGGGTGAGCGTGGCCTGGCGGTGGGCGGTGGCCCCGGCCGCGGATACGGGGGTCGGCGCGGCGTCCGTGGGTGGGCGACCGGCTGTCGACGCGTCCATCAACCCCTCCGGAACCCACGGACCATCGGGTTCATCTTGAACTGATCGCCGGCGCCGGCCTCGGCGTCGCGGATCGCCCGACCCGTGTACTTGATGAACACGTCGTCGAGGCTGGGCCGACGCACGCTCACGCTCTGCACCCCCACGCTCAGGACCCCGAATGCGCTCGGCACGAACCCCTCGCCGTCGGGCACCCGCACGACCAGGCCGCCGTTCTGGCCGACGACCTCGACCCCGAAGGCCTCGCTCAGCTGACGGGCGGCTCGGGCGTCATCGGCGGTGGCGAAGGTGACGGCATCGGCGCCCACCGCGGCCTTCAGGGCGTCGGGCGTGTCGATGGCCACGATGCGACCCTGGTCGATGATGGCGATCCGATCGCAGCGCTCGGCCTCGTCCATGTAGTGGGTCGTGAGGAACATCGTGGTCGACTCGCGGCGCCGCAGCTCGTCCACGTAGTCCCAGATGTGGGCCCGAGTCTGGGGATCGAGCCCGATCGTGGGCTCGTCGAGGAACAGCACCCGCGGGGCGTGGATCAGTCCGCGCGCGATCTCGAGCCGCCGCTTCATGCCGCCCGAGAAGAAGCGCACCTGTTGGCCCTTGCGTTCGGTGAGCCCGACCATCTCGAGCAGCGGCGCGATGCGGGCGGCCAGCTCGCTGCGTGGCACGCCGTACATCACGGCGTGGAACCGCAGGTTCTCGTCGGCCGTGAGGTAGTCGTCGAGCGTCAGCTCCTGGAACACGAGCCCAATGCTGGCCCGCACCTCGTCGCGCTGGGTCGTGATGTCGTGACCGGCGACGCTGGCCCGGCCGGCGCTGGCCGACAGGAGCGTGCACAGCATGGAGATCGTCGTGGTCTTCCCGGCGCCGTTGGGGCCCAGGAAGCCGAACAGCTCGCCCGGCGCCACCGTGAACGACACGTCGTCCACGGCCGTGAAGTCGCCGAACCGCTTCACGAGGTGCTCGACCTCGACCGCCGGAGCGGGGGCGGCGTCGGTCACGGGGTCGGGTCGGGACCCGTCGGGGCGGGGAGCATCGTCGCCATCATGCGGCGCTGAGCGCCGGAACCACCAGTCGGCCGCCGGGTGGTCAGCCGTGCCCTGACCGCTGGCGCTCGCGGTGGGCGGCCACGTTGGCACGGCTGGAGCAGCGGTCGGAGCAATAGCGCCGGGAGCGGTTGCGGGAGGTGTCGAGGAACACGCCGCCGCAGCGCGGGTCGGCACACGAGCCGAACCGCCCGGCACCCAGGTCGAGGAACGCCATGGCCAGGCCCATGACCGCACCGGTGGCGAACTCCGTGGCCACCGGGCTCTGGTCGTCGGCGATGTGCAGGTGCCAGTCGGTGTCGTCGTGTCCCGAGATGCTGGGCTGGGGGCGGTGGCGCTCGAGCAGGAGGTTGAGCCGCTCGGCCACGGCGGCGGACCGGCCCTCGGCGGCGGCGTCGAACACAGCCCGGAGCTCCCCGCGCAGGCGGACGAGCGGTGCCAGGTCCTCGGCGTCGGCGCGGCGGGCCATCCACGGCCACGGGCCGAGGAACGCCCGCAATCCCTCGAGTGACGCCAGCGGGTCGGCGCCGTCGAGCTCGTCGGGCTTGGAGGAGACCAGGTCGACCCCGAAGTCAGCGTAAGACTCAAAATCCACTTGCACCCCTTACGTCGTATGCGCGATGCTGTCAGAAGCAAAACGACACCATGCACCTTACAGGGCAGGAGGCTCGATCGTGAGACGGCACCAGTCGACATGGCGGCGAGCGATCAGGCGCACGCCCAGCACGCGGTTCCACCACGCCGACCGGCTGTGCGGCGGCAACCTGCCCGAGGCCAGCCAACTCGCCCGGAGCCTTCGGTGAGCCCGGCCCCCACCACCACCCGTCCCGATCGCGCGTGGGCCGAGGCGTGGCAAGAATCGTGGGATCGGCAGCAGGAGGGCTACATGCCCGACCGCGAGGTGCGTCTCGCCGCCCTGCTCGACGTGGTGGAGGCCGTCGCCGGGCCACGACCGCTGGTGCTCGACCTCGCCTGCGGCACCGGCACGATCTCGCGGCGGCTGCTCGGGCGCTTCCCCGAGGCCCGTTCGATCGCCGTCGACATCGATCCGGCGCTGCTCACCCTCGCCCGGGCCACGTTGGGCGACGACGAGCGGGTGCGCTTCGTGCGGGCCGACCTGGCCGATCCCGGCTGGGTGCGGGAGCTGCCCGAGGTGCCGGTCGACGCCGTGCTCACGGCCACGGCGCTGCACTGGCTCCCCGAGCCCGTGCTCCGACGCGTCTACGGCGACCTGGCCGGCATCGTCCGCCCGGGCGGGGCGGTCGTTAACGCCGACCAGATGGAGCCGCCCGACCTGCCGCGGCTGAGCGCGGCCCTGGCCGCCGTTGAAGCCCGCCACCAGGACCGGGTGCGGGCCGACGGTCGCCCCGACTGGGACGGCTGGTGGGACATCGCCGCCGCCGATCCCCTCATGGCCGACGCCGTGGCCGAGCGCCGGGCCCTGTTCGGCGGTGTCAACCACCCGGCCGAGTTCGATCCGCCGTCGTCGTGGCACGCCCGGGCACTGCTCGACGCCGGGTTCGCAGAGGCCGGCGTCGTCTGGCGATCGGGCGTCGGCGCCGTGGTGGCGGCGCTCCGCTGATGCCCGCAAGGCGTTCTGTGCCCGTGCGGTGCCTGAGGGCTGACAGAAACCGGGGTCAGGCGGTCGGGGCGACCTCCTCCGCGACCCGACCCGCCTCGTCGGCAGCCATGCCGGCCCGGCCCACCATGTAGCAGGCGATCGGCGCCGCCGTCCGCTCCGACGCGTGGGCGGCGGTGCCGGCGAGGGCGAGCAGGGTGTCCACGGTGGCGGGGTCGGGCGGCGAGACGCCGAGGCGGTCGGCAAAGGCGGCGATCCACTCGTCTGCGGTCATGAGCGCAGCTCCTGACCGGTCGACCGAGCGAGCGCCAGCGAGCCGGGCGGCGGTGGGGTCCAGGGGCGCAGCCCCCGAGGGTGCAGGGTCATGATCCCATCCTGACCGGTTAGTTCACTAGTGCAACGGACACCGGGTAAGGTGCCCGAGATGCCAGAAGCTAAGGCCTTCGACAGGGTCACGGCCGTTGCCGCGTCCGACCGTCGCGAGTCGTCCGACCGGTACGACGTGGCCATCGATCCCGAGTGGACCATCGACGGCCGCCCCAACGGCGGCTACCTGCTGGCGACCATGGCTCGGGCGGCGGGCTCAGCGTTGGCGTCCGCAGAGGGACCCGATCATCCGCACCCGGTCACGGCGACGGCCCACTACCTGGCGCCCCCCAGCCCGGGCCCGGCCGAGGTGCACACCGAGGTACTTCGCGGCGGGCGGCGGATGAGCCAGGTGCGTGCCCGGTTGGAGCAACGGGGCTCACCCTCCGTCGAGGCGGTGTTTACGCTGGGGCGGCATGATCCCGGCGCCGAGCTGTGGTGGACCGACCTGGAGGCGCCGCCGCTGCCGCCGATGGACGAGTGCGTGCGGGCCCAGGGTGTCGGGCCCGGAGGCGTGGAGCTGGCGATCATGAACCAGGTGGACGTGCGTCTCGACCCGGCGACCGCCGGCTTCACTGCGGGGCGCCCGTCGGGGACTGCCGAGGTCCGGGGCTGGTTGGCGTTCGCGGACGGTCGGGAGCCCGACCCCCTGGCATTGCTGTACGCCGCCGACTCGTTCCCACCGGCCACCCTGGAGCTGGCGACGCTCGGTTGGGTGCCGACTCTCGAGCTCACCGTCTACGTGCGCGGCGTCCCCGCCCCCGGGCCGCTGATGGTCCGCCAGCGGGCGCGTCTGGTGCAGGCCGAGCTCGTCGACGAGCTGTGCGACGTCTGGGACAGCCGCGGTCGGCTCGTGGCCCAGGCCACGCAGCTCGCCGCCCTGCGGGTCGAGGGTGCGTCCCCGCCCCCGAGCGGCAAGAGTGGTCGATCGTGAGGCGGACACCGTTCGCCGACTGGCCGTGCTCGATCGCCCGCGCCGTCGACCTGCTGGGCGACTGGTGGACGCCGCTGGTGCTGCGCGAGTGCTTCTACGGTGTGCGCCGGTTCGACGACTTCCAGCGCAGCCTCGGCATCGGGCGCAACATCCTCACCCAGCGCCTCAACCGCCTGGTCGACGAGGGGCTGCTCGAGCGCCGGCAGTACCACGACCGGCCGGTGCGCCACGAGTACGTCCTCACCGACAAGGGTCGTGACCTCTTCCCCGTGATCGCCGCCCTGGTGCGATGGGGAGACCGCTGGCTGGCCGGTGCGGAGGGCCCGCCGGTGGCGCTCCAGCACCGATCGTGCGGCCACGATCTGGTGGCCGATGTGGTGTGCGCCCACTGCGGCGAGCCGCTCCAGTTGCGCGACGTCACCACCCGACAGGGGCCCGGCGACCCGGAGCTCCGGCGACCGGCAGCCCTCGCCACCGGGTGACCAGGAGAATGATGAGCGACATGCCGGATCTGCCCAGCGGCACCGAGGTCGACGAGACCATCAAGATCGTCCACGACCACGCCGACCGCATCTTCCTGTGGAACTACGACCGCAGCCGCGACCAGCTGGTCACCCTCTACAACAAGGCGATGGGCTCGCAGTGGAACAGCGTGACCGAGCTCGACTGGTCCACCGAGGTCGACCCGTTCGAGCTGGTCGACCCGACCACGCCGCTGCAACAGCTCACCCGGGCCGCCCGTGAGGTCGACGGCTCGCCGATCGCCTCGTGGGGCGATGACGAACTGCGGCAGCTCGGCGTGGAGAGCTTCAAGGCCCAGCTCAGCCAGTTCATGCACGGCGAGCAGGGCGCCATGATGACCGCCGCCAAGATCGTCGAGACCGTTCCCTGGATCGACGCCAAGTACTACGCGGCCACCCAGACCATGGACGAGGCCCGCCACACCGAGGTGTTCGCCAAGTACCTGCACACCAAGCTCGGTGAGGCCTACCCCATGAGCCCGTTCCTCGAGGAGCAGATCACGGCGCTGCTCGAGGACGGCCGTTGGGACATCGCGTACCTCGGCATGCAGATCGTGATCGAGAGTCTGGCGTTGGCCGCCTTCGGTTCGATGCTGCGGACGATCGACGAGCCGCTGCTGCGGAAGCTGTTGCGCTACGTCATGTCCGACGAAGCCCGGCACGTGGCCTTCGGGGTGCTCAGCCTGTCGGAGTACTACCGCGGGCTGTCGGAGGCCGAGCTGAAGGACCGCCAGGAGTTCCTGATCGAGAACACCCTGCGGAACCGCGCCCGCTCGACCACGCCCGAGATCTGGGAACGGATGGGCGTGTCGGCCAAGATCGTGTACCCGGCCATCACCGAGGCGGCTGGGAAGATCAAGGTGCACCCCTATGCCGGGTTCCAGCGGGCGTTCTTCGCCAAGCTGGTGCCCAACGTCCGCAAGCTGGGGCTGCTCGACGCCAACGACGGCTACCTGCGGCGCCACTGGGCCGAGGCCGGACTGCTCGAGTACGAGTTCGCCGACGACACCGGGTCGGACTACGAGAGCTACGACGCCGTGGCGGCGGATCGGGTCGCGGCTGCCAGCTCGTAAATCCCTGCACGCCGCGTGTAATTCGCCGCGGTGCTGTCCTAGCCTTCCTCTCGGCAGGCTGACACCGAGAGGGGAAGATTGCCGTGGCCACCGCCTCGTCGCCAGAACGTCCCAGTGCGCTGATGTCCGTCGCCGCCCTGGCCTCGATCGGGGCCGGCGCGATCCACGCCACTGCGGCCGGGGCGCACAGCGAGCACCGTGCGGCCGTCGTTGCGTTTGCCCTGACAGCCGTGTTCCAGATCGGCTGGGGTGTGCTCATGCTGGTGCGACCCTCGCGGCTGGTGGCACTCCTCGGCGTGGCCGGTAACGGCGCGGCGGTCGGCGGGTGGGTCCTGGCCAAGACCAGCGGCATCGGCTTCGTCACCGGGCTGGACGTCCAGGAGGATCCCCAGTTCGCCGACACTCTGGCGGCGGCCTTGGCCGTCGTCGCCGTGATCGTTGCGCTCGTGGTGCTCAGTCCCGCGCTGTCCGCTCGCGTGGGTCGCGTGGGTCGCGTGGATGGCCGGCAACCGGCGCTGGTGGCGGTGTCCGCGGTGGCCGCGATGGCCCTCGCCGTGCCGGGCATGGTGTCGGCCGGGAGCCATAGCCACGCCGGCGGCCACGCTGAGGGCGACGAGGCGGCCGGCCACGAGCACGGCGGCGACGCAGCTGCCGGGCACGACCATGGCGCTGCCGGCGAAAGCGCAGAGTCGGCGGCCGCCGGCGGGCACGCCGGCCACGAGGCGGAGGCCGTGGCGCCAACGCCCTACGACCCCAGCAAGCCGATCGATCTCGGTGGCATCGAAGGTGTGACGCCGGAGCAGCAGGCGGCGGCCGAGAACCTGGTCGCCATCACGCTCTGGCGCCTGCCCCAGTGGTCGGACCCCAAGGTTGCCGAGGCTGCCGGCTTCCATTCGATCGGCGACGGCTTCACGGGCTACGAGCACTTCATCCAGTGGGACTGGATCAACGACGGCTACGTCCTCGACCCCGAGCACCCGGAATCGCTGGTCTACCGGGTCGACGGCAATGGCACCCGCACGCTGGAGGCGGCGATGTTCATGCTGCCCCAGGGCGAGACGCTCGACACCGTGCCCGAGCTGGGCGGGAAGCTCACGCAGTGGCACATCCACGACGACCTCTGCTTCACCCCCGGTGATGCACCCAAGGTACGGGGTGTGACGGGCGTGGGTCAGGGGTGTCCTGCGGGCCTCGTCAAGCACGACCCCGTTCCCATGATCCATGTGTGGATCGTGCCGCACCGTTGCGGTCCCTTTGCCGCCCTCGAGGGGGTCGGTGGGGGCCAGATCAACGAGGGCGAGGAGCGGCTGTGCGACCACGCCCATGGCGCCTGACGTGACCTGACCGCCCACATCGGTTAGGACTGGGAGGCGGCTGGCGGGGTACGCGATCTACAGCCCCATGTCCTCCTCCCCGACGACGATCCCGACCCTGCGCGTCTCAGGCTCGGGTGGGCCGACCCCGCCCGGCGCTCCCCGGGTCTCCGCCCTCGACCGGCTGCGGGGCCTGGCCCTGGTGGCGATGGTGGTGCACCACCTGACGGACTGGCTCACCGGAGATGCCCGGGCGGTGCTGCCCGGCTGGCCGTCGTTCGCGGTGAGCGACGTGGCGGCACCGGCCTTCTTCCTGACCGCCGGGGCCTCGGCGTCGCTGTTCATGGCAGCCCGGCGGCGCCGTGGAATGACCCGACCACGGGTGGCGGCGGAGGTGTTGCGCCGCTACGGGCTCCTGGTGCCGATCGGCGTGGCCTTCGACTGGGTGCTGTGGCGGAACCCGATGATGTTCGGGGTCATCGAGGCCTTGGGCGTCACCGTGGTCGTCGGCGCGGCCCTCGCCGTGGCCGTGGGGCCCCGCTGGCTACCGGGTCTGGCGGCGGGCACGCTGGCCGCGGGCATGCTCGCCGAGCGGGCCGTGACCGGCAACGGCGGGTGGTGGGCCGACGAGGTCGTGGCCGGAAAGTTCCCGGCGGTCACCTACCTGGGATTCGTGCTGTTGGGGATGGCGGCGGTGCGCACCGGTCGGTTCGCGGATCGCCGCTGGGGGATGACGGTCGCGACGCTGGCCGCGGCTGCGGTCCTGCTGCTACTCGTGGCCGGGGTGACACCCGACCGCTATCCGGGCGGGCTGGCGTTCGTGGTGCCCGGCCTGGCCGGCACCGCCCTGGTCTACGCGCTGGCCCAATGCGGCTGGCCCGGCTGGCTCCGGCCGGTGGACCGACTGGTCCAGGCCGCCGCAGCGCACACCCTCGGGATCTTTCTGGCCCACTACGTCGTCTACTACGTCCTGGTCGACCGGACCGGCGTCGCCGGAACGGTTCCCGGGCTCGTGGCGGTGCCCGTCGCGATGCTCACCGCGGTGGTGTTGGCGGCGCTGGCGCCGCGGATGCCGCAGCCGCCATGGTCGCTGCGCACCGGCAGCAGGCGGCGGCCCCGGCCCGAGCCCGCCAGCGACGGCGCGGCGGTCACGTTGCCGCCGCCGTAGAGCGGTGGTTGGCTTGGCGCCCATGCACGACCTGGTCATCCGCAACGGGCACGTGGTGGACGGCTCGGGCACGTCCGGCCGTCCCGCCGACCTGGCGATCACGGGCGATCGCATCGTCACCGTGGGGTCGGTCGACGGACGGGGCAGGCGGGAGATCGACGCCGACGGCCTGGTGGTCACGCCGGGCTTCGTCGACATCCACACCCATTACGACGGCCAGGCGACGTGGGACCCGGAGGTGTCGCCGTCCGGCTGGCACGGCGTCACCACCGTGGTGATGGGCAACTGCGGCGTGGGGTTCGCCCCGGCCCACCCCGACCGTCACGACTGGCTGATCCAGCTCATGGAGGGTGTCGAGGACATCCCCGGCACTGCGCTGGCTGAGGGCATCACGTGGAACTGGGAGACGTTCCCCGAGTACCTCGACGAGCTCGACCGCCTGCCCCGCGTGCTGGACGTGAGCGCCCTCGTGCCCCACGGAGCGGTGCGTGCCTACGTGATGGGCGAGCGGGGTGGCGCCAACGCCGAAGCCACGTCCGCAGAGATCTCGGCCATGGCCGCCCTCCTGCACGAGGCGATGGCCGCGGGCGCGGTGGGCTTTTCCACCACCCGTACGATCATCCACCGGGCCAGGGACGGCGAGCTGGCGGCCGGCACGACGGCCTCACCGGAAGAGCTGATCGGCATCGGCCGGTCCCTGGCACCAACGGGCGCCCGCGGGCCGCGCGGCTCCGCCGGGCTCGCCGGCGTGTTCGAGTTGGCCAGCGACATGGTGGACCCCGAGGCCGAGCTCGCCTGGATGACCGAGCTGTCGCGGGCGACGGGCTGCCGGATCACCTTCGGCACCGGGCAGGACCACATGCGTCCCGATCACTGGCGCACCATTCTCGACCTGGTCCGCCGCGCCAACGCCGCCGGCGCCCACATCGTTCCCCAGGTCGGCGGGCGGCCGACGTCGGTGCTCTTCGGGCTGGAGGCCAGCGCCCACCCCTTCATGCTCCACGCCGCGTACGCGGACGTGGCCGACCTGCCGCTGGCCGACCGCGTGGAGCGCCTGCGCCGGCCCGAGGTGCGGGCCGCCATCCTCGGCGAGAGCCTCGACGATGCCGGCGCCGCAGCGTTCATCGCCGACGCCTGGGGACACATGTTCCCCCTGGGGGACCCGCCGGACTACGAGCCGGCCCCTGACCGCAGCGTCGCCGCCCTTGCGGAGCGGCGGGGACGGCCGCCGGCGGAGGTTGGCTACGACCTGCTGCTCGAGCGCAACGGGCAGGCCCTGCTCTACATGCCGCTTGGCGGCTACGCCGACGGCGACTTCCGAGCGCTGGCCGAGCTCCTCACCCAGCCCGACGTGGTGCTGGGGTTGGGCGATGGCGGCGCCCACTGCGGCCTGCTCTGCGACGCCAGCGTGCCGACCTACATGCTCAGCCATTGGGCCCGTGAGCGTTCCCGGGGAGAGCGGCTGCCGCTGGAGCTGGCCGTCAACCTGCAGACTCGGCGCACCGCGGCATTGTTCGGCTTCGGGGACCGGGGCCTGGTCGCGCCCGGGTACCTGGCCGACCTGAACGTGATCGATGCCGATCACGTGGCGGGCGACGCGCCCGAGATGGTCTACGACCTGCCGGCGGGCGGGCGCCGGCTGGTCCAGAGGGCCCGGGGCTACGTGGCCACGATCAAGCGGGGTGTGGTGGTGCGCGACCACGACGAGTCGACGGGCGAGCGTCCCGGCCGACTGGTGCGGGGCGCGCAGCCCGCACCCGCAGGGTGACCGGCCGGGAGTCCCGAGGGACCAGCCCTCGGGACTCCCGCCGGGATCAGAACTCGAAGTCCGTCGCGAACGGTGCTTCGTGCGCCTCCACGATGAGGCCCAGCCCTATGGGTTTGGACGCGTCGACCTCGAAGAGCGAGTTGGCTCGCGGCGGGTTGCGGTCCTCCGGCGGGCCCCAACCGTACGTGCCGTACAGCCCCTCGAAGTCCAGCTCATCGAGGGAGTTCATGCCCTCGATGATGCCCTCGCGCGACAGGTCACCCATCTCGACGGCCTGCTCCAGGACCTGGTGCACCGCCTTGGCCTCGTTGTACCCGAAGCCGAAATAGATGTCCGGCTCCTGCCCGGGCGCGTAGGTCTCCTGGATGCGGATCAGCTCGGACATGCCCGGTACCGACTCGTCGCCGTACTCGGGGCCCTCACCCACCAAAGTGAAGTTCGCCTCCAGGTACGGCAGCAGCGGCGAGTCGACGAACAGGCCGATCCAGGTGGGCGACTGGGCCATCCAGCGGGGGGCGAAGCCGAGCTCGGCGGCCTTGCCGAGGGCGCTGCCGGTGTCGGTCGGCGTGGACGTCAGCCACACCATCTCGCACCCGGCGCCCTGTAGCTGGGTGATCTGCGCCGTGAAGTCCGGGTTGCCGACCGGGAAGGTGACCTCCTCGGTCAGCTCGATGCCGAGCTCCTCGAGGGCGAAGTCGACGCCCTCCTGCCCCGCCTCGCCGTAGGGATCGTCCTGGCGCAGGGTGCAGATGGCGCTGTCCTCGCTGCCCCCGCCCTCGGTGACGTACCAGTGGACGCCGTTGATGGACTGGATCTGGTAGGGCGCCCCGATGGGCAACAGGTTGGCCTCCCGCACCCAGAACGAGTCCAGCGACGCCGGCTGGGCGACGATGTTGTCGCTGACCAGCTGTTCGAGCAGGGCGTTCACGATCGGCGTGCCCAGCAGCTGGTTGAACATCACCACGTCGCCCTTGATCTGGTTGTACTTCTGGACCGCGGTGGGTGCGTCGTACGCCGAGTCTTCGATGACCAGCTCGACCTGGTATTCGCCCCCCACGCCGCCCAGCTCCTCGTTGACGTAGTCCCAGTAGGCGCGGTTGCCGTTGGTCAGCGGCTCGCCGATGACCGCCACCGGCCCGCTGGTGGGTGTGACCACCCCGAGCCGGATGGTCTCGCCGTCGAAGCCCGGCACCGACTCCGGCGCGCCACCCGCTTCTGTTTCGTCGTCGGACGCGGCGTCGTCGTCGTCGTCACGGCCACCGCACGCCGCGGCGACGAGGGCCACGGCGGCGAGGGCGACGACCGGCCGCAGCCAGCCTTGGCGTTTTTCCATGTCTCCACCTCTTGCTGTCGTTGTTTCAGGGATTTGGCTAGTACGAGAACGGCCAGCTGACAAACCAGGTCTTGGCGCGGAACCAGAACGCCGCCAGACCCCGGGGCTCGAAGAGCAGGAACAGGACGATCGCCAGCCCGAAGAGCACCGCGTTGAGCTCGCCGATCGTGAAGATGCCCGGCTCGCCCGCGCGGGTGGTGATCAGCGGGTCGAAGATCGGCTGCCCGCTGTTCTGCTCGATGAGCGAGCGCCCGCCCTCTACGAAGAGCGCCCCGACGATGGCCCCGAAGATGGTCCCCAGCCCGCCGATGATGATGATGGCCACGTAGGTGATCGACAAGAACAGCCCGAACTCGCTGGGGCTGACGTACTGCTGCAGCAGCCCGTACAGCGCACCGGCCACCGCCGCATAGGCGCTGGACCATGCGAACGCACCGACCTTGTAGCGCGCCGGGCTGACGCCGATCACCTCGGCCGACAGGTCGCGATCCCGGATGGCCTGCATCGCCCGCCCCGCGCGGCTGCGCACGAGGTTCTTGGCCAGCAATGCCCCCACGGCCACGAGCGCCCACACCAGCCAGAAGAAGCTCTGCTCGAAGCTGTAGGTCTCGCCCCCGAGCTCGAGGCCGGCCTTGAAGTCCAGCGGGCCGACGGACATCGGGGCGGCGCCGAGGCTGATGCCGTTCCCGCCGCCCGTGACGCTGTCCCAGTTGTTCCACAGGTGCTCACCGAGGAACACGAGCCCGAGGGTCACCACCACGAGGTAGTTGCCCCGCAGCCGTAGGGCGAAGGGGCCGATCACACCGCCGACCAGGAACCCGATCAGCGCCGCGAGGGCCAGGTAGGCCGGCATCGACCAGCCCCGCTGACCGCCGAAGTAGGCGGCGGTGTAGGCGCCCACGCCGACGAAGAAGGCGCTGCCCAGTGAGATCTGTCCGGTGTAACCGGTCAGCAGGTTGAGGCCGATGGCCCCGATGGCGAAGATCCCGCACAGGGAGGCCACCCGCAGCCCGGGGTCGCCGAGGTAGGTGGGCAGCCAGAGGAACAGCAGCAGGCCGCCGACGAGCAGCACCCAGCGCCACGGCGTGTGGCGGGGGCTGCGCAGCAGCTTGACCTCGTCCTCGTACGAGAGGGTCAGGTCGCGGCCGGGGCCGGTGCGGCCCGGCCCGAGCGGCCGTGGGAGCGGGGGAAGTGTCCGCAGGGCGTAGCTGAGAGCCTGGGTGATCGCCGCCATCAGACCCGCCGCACCTCCCGGGTGCCGAACAGCCCGTAGGGCCGGATCAGCAGGATCAGGATCATCACCAGGTAGGGAGAGACCCGCTCGAAGCTCTCGCCCACCCAGTCGAAGTACTCGGGGGCGAGCAGCGCCGTGTATTGCTGGACGAGCCCGATGATCAAGCCGCCCACCACGGCCCCGAGCGGCGAGTCCAAACCGCCGAGGATGATCGCCGGGAAAGCCACCAGGGCCACCGCACCCGTGGCGGGGCTGAGCTGGCCGGCGCCGGCGGCCAGCGTGGCGCCGGCCAGCGCCGCCACGACCCCGGCGATGGCCCACGCCACCCGGTGCACCCGCCGGGCCGGGATGCCCTGGGCCATGGCGGCCTCGGGGTCGAACGCCGCCGCACGCATGGCCAGGCCCAGGTTCGAGTACCGGAAGAAGGTGAAGAACGCGGCCACCACCGCCGCCGCGAACCCGATGGTCCACAGGTCGCGGACGGGGACAGTCACCCCGAGCACCTCGCGGGTCTCGATGCCCCACGGGTCGCCGAGGTTGTGGTTGTCCGGCCCCCAGATGGCAGTGACCACGTTGTCCAGCACGAACAGCAGCCCGATCGTCACCATGATCAGCGCCGCCGGCGACTCGCCCACCAGCCAGCGCAGGACGAGCGCCTCGATGACCACCCCGACCAGCGCACCAATGACCATGGCGATCACGAGCGACAGGTAGAAGTTGAGGTCCCAGGTCTGCGTGAAGTTGAACGTCAGGTAGGCGCCCAGGAGCACCATGGCCGCCTGGGCGAAGTTGATGACGCCAGTGGCCTTGAAAACGATCGAGAACCCGAGGGCGATGAGGGCGTACTTGCAGCCCAACGCGATCCCCGAGAACCCGGTCTGGAGCAGGTCGTCACCCGTTACCGCCGCGAGGATCGGCGCGCCGAGCCCGCTCATGCGGGCGCTTCCGTCCGGCCGTGGTCGCCTCGCGACGCGGAGTGGATGAACCGCTTCATGCGTACAGCCCCTCGATCATGGGGCCGTACGCCTGCTCGATCGTCCCGCGCTTGACCTTCTGCGTGGCCGTGACCTCGCCGTCCTCGTGGTCGAGCTCCTTGGGCAGCAGCGCGAACCGCTTGACCTGTTCGGCCTGCGCCAGGGTCTCGTTGACCTCGTCGACCACCCCGCCGATCAGCTCGACGGCTTCGGGCTTGGACGAGAGGTCGGCGTAGGTGGTGAACGGGATGCGGCGCTGCTGCGCCCAGCTGCCGACCGTGTCCAGCTCGATGCCGATCAAGGCCACCAGGTACTTGCGCCGGTCACCGATGATGATCGCCTCACGCACGTAGGGCGACACCTTCAGGGCGTTTTCGATCTCGGAGGGGCTGATGTTCTTGCCCCCCGCGGTGATGATGATGTCCTTCTTTCGGTCGCTGATGGTGAGGTAGCAGTCGTCGTCGAGGTAGCCGATGTCGCCGGTGTGCAGCCAGCCGTCGGCATCGATGGTTCTGGCGGTCGCCTCCGGGTCGCGGAAGTAGCCCAGGAACGTGCCCGGCCCCCGGGTGAGGATCTCGCCCTCCTCGCCGATCCGGAGCTCGCAGTCGCGGACCGCCACACCCACCTTGCCGAGCCTGACGTCCTCGGCCGGGGTGATCGTGGCCTGCGCCGTGTTCTCGGTCATCCCGTAGCCCTCGAGCACGGGGACGCCCAGGGCCCAGAAGAACTCCAGCACCTGGGGGGCGATCGGCGCGGCGCCGGACAGCGCGTAGCGCACCCGGCTCATGCCGATCTTCTGCCGCAACGAGCGGTAGAGCAGCAACCACCCGAGGGCGTACTCGAGGGTGCCGAGCGGCCCCAGCCTCCCGCGCCAGCGCTTGCGGGCCAGCCGGGCGCCGCGAGACATCCAGAACCGGAAGTTGGCCCGCTTCAGGAAGCCGGCGTCCTCCATGCGGATCGTGATGCCGGCCAGGAGCTTCTCCCAGACGCGGGGCACGCCGAGGAAGAACGTGGGCTGCACCTCGCGCAGGTCCGCGGCCAGGTCGTCCACGCCGTTGCCGAAGTTCACGACGTAGCCGTGCGCGATGGCGTCGATCACCGAGATCAGTCGCTCGGCGATGTGGCACAGCGGCAGGTACGACAGGACCTCGTCGTCGGGCGAGAACGAGAACTCCTGGGCACCATTGCGGGCCGCCGCCAGCAGGTTGACGTGCGACAGCATGGCGCCCTTGGGCGGCCCGGTCGTGCCCGAGGTGTAGACGATGAGCGCCGGCTTGGCGGCGTCGACCTCCGCCACCAACGCCGCGTAGTCGGTCACACTGTCCTGGGCCCCGCCCAGCGCTTCCAGCTCGGCGAAGGTCATCAGGCCGGGGTCGGACATGTCGACGCCGCGGGGGTCGATGACCACGATCCTCTCCAGCCCCGGCGCCTTGGCCCGCACCTCGAGCGCTTTGTCGACCTGTTCCTCGTCCTCGGCGATGAGCACCTTCGAGCCCGAGTGCTCAAGCAGGTACTCCAGCTCCGCCGCCGGCGAGGTCGGGTAGACCCCCACCGTGACGGCACCGATGCCCTGGGTGCCCATGTCGGCCAGCGCCCACGCCGGGCGGTTGAGGCTATGTACGGCCACCCGGTCACCGGGCCTCACGCCGAGCGCCCGGAGGCCGAGCCCCACAGCGGCCGCCCGCGCCGCATAGTCGGCCCAGGTGTACTGCTTCCAGATGCCCAGGTCCTTCTTGCGCATGGCCACTCGTCGCGGGGTGGCCTCCGCCCGCTGCAGCAGCAGCGCGGGCAGCGTCGAGCCACCGAGGTCGCCCGGACCACGCTTGGCTTCGATGGTCGGGGTCGTCGTGGCTGCGGACATCACGAACCTCCCAGGTAGGCCTCGATGACCCGCGGATCGGCCCGCACCTCGTCCGGGCTGCCGGTGGCGATGGGCACCCCGAAGTCGAGGGCCATGACACGATCCGCGATGTCCATCACGAGCTGCATGTCGTGCTCGACCAGGATCATCGGCAGTTTGAGCTCACGGCGCGCCTCGAGGATGTAGCGGGCCATGTCCTCGGTCTCCTCGAGGTTCATGCCCGAGACGGGCTCGTCGAGCAGGAGCAGCTTGGGTTCCATCGCCAGCGCCCGGCCGAGCTCGATGCGCTTCTGGATGCCGAACGGCAACACGCCCACCGGCTGGCGGCGGTAGGGGGCGAGCTCCAGCAGGTCCACGATCTCCTCGACGGTGGCCCGGTGCCGGACCTCCTCGCTACGGGCCCTGCCGAACCACAGCGCGCCGGCGACGAAGCCGCTGCGCATCAGGTGGTGCCGGCCCAACAGCAGGTTGTCGACGAGCGTCAGGTGGATGAACAGACCCAGGTTCTGGAACGTCCGGCCGATCCCCAAGCGGGCGACGCGTGCCGGGCGCTCGCCCACCAGCTCGTGCTCGTCGAGCCGGATCGAGCCGGTGCGCGGCCGGTAGACGGCGGACAGGCAGTTGAAGATCGACGTCTTGCCGGCACCGTTGGGGCCGATGATCGCGAAGAGCTCGTCGCGCCCGACCTCGAAGCTCACGTCCGACAAGGCGGCGACGCCGCCGAAGTGCAGCGTGAGATCGGACACCGTCAGGAGGGGTGGAGCCGAGGCACGCTCGCGCTCGAGCGCCCGGTCCTCGGCCTCGGCGTCCCGGGCGGTGGTCGCCGCTTCCGTCGTGCCCGCGCCAGCCGCGTTCGCCACCGTGGCATCGTGCTGCACTAGGCCCCCCAGCTCTTACGGCGGCGATAGGTCTTCACATCGCGGAACGAGCGGCGCTCCGCCGCCTGGCTCATGCCCAGGTAGAACTCCCGGATGTTCCGATCGGCCAGTAGCTCGGCGCCGGAGCCCGACCGGACCACCCGACCCTGTTCCAGCACGACCCCGTGATCCGCGATGGCCAGCGCCATCGTGGCGTTCTGCTCGACCAGGAGCACGCTGGTGCCCTGGGCGTTGATGTCCACGACGATGTTGCGGATCTGCTCCACGACCAGGGGCGCGAGGCCTAGCGACGGTTCGTCGAGCAGCAACAGGCGCGGCGACGACATCAGCGCGCGGCCGATGGCGAGCATCTGCTGCTCGCCACCCGACAGGTAGCCCGCGACCTGGCGCCGGCGCTCCCTCAACACGGGGAAGAGCTCCATGACGCGGTCGCGACCCTCCGCCAGGCCGGCCCGGTTGGTGTAGGCCCCGGTCCGCAGGTTCTCGTCGACGGTCAGCTCGGCGAAGACCCGGCGGCCCTCCATCACCTGGGCCAGGCCGGCTCGGACGCGCCGGGCGGGGTCGTCGTGCGTGATGTCGCGTCCGGCGAGGGTGATGCGGCCCTTGGTGCTCTTGCCCCGGTGCACCGGGAGCAGCCCGGTGATGGCCCGGAGGAGTGTGGTCTTGCCGGCGCCGTTGGCGCCCAGCACGGCGACGATCTTGCCCGCGGGCACCGCCAGGCTGACCCCGCGGAGCACGAGCACGACGTCGTTGTAGACGACCTCCAGATTGGCCACCGCGAAGTCGTCCGCGGGGGCCCCCGCTCGGTCCCCCGCCCGCGCCGATGTCTTCACGGCCCCCCGCCCCTCGGCCACAGGTTGCCCCATGTGCTGGTCCCCCCCGGGATCTGGTGGCCCCACGTTAGTGACGTTCGCGCGGCTGGCGAGCAACACCCTGGCGCCCGGAGAGGTAGGTCCCGTCCGGGACATCAGGACCGGTCGGCGTTCCGGGCTCAGCCTTTCGGGCCCTCGTGCGGGTCGACCAGCACATGGACGGCCCGGTCGAGCTCGGCCGTGACCTGCTCGAAGTCGATGCGGCCGTTGGCCCATGCCACCAGCGTCGAGTACCAGACGTGGCCGAGCACGGCCAGGATGTCGGACCTGGCGGCGGGGGCGAGGTCGACGAGGATGCCGCTGGCCATGGCTTCGAGCTGCTGCTGCACCGCCACGGCGCTCTCGCGCACACCCTCGTCCGACGACGACAGCGCCCGCACCAGCGCGGCGCTGAGCTTGGGCTGGCGGGCCATCGCCCGGCAAGCGCGGTGGAGCACATCGATGAGCTGCTCGGCCGCGGTGTGGCCCCGCGGCGGCGACTGGGCCACCCGGGCCTGGAGGCGTGCGGTCCACTCGGTCATGGACGCGGCCAGGAGGTGGTCCTTGGAGGAGAAGTAGCGGTAGATCGTCGCCAGCGAGACGTTGGCGATGGCGGATACGTCGCGCATCTGCACGGCGTCGTAGCCGTGCTCCGCACCGAGCTCGAACGCGGCATCGATGACCCGCCGCCGCCGGTCCTGCTGCTCGGCCGTCAGGGTCGCCGCCTGGGTCGCCACGACGGTCACGGGCCCCCCGGGGCCGCCGGCGTAGGCGCCGGCCGCAGGCGCATGGGCAGGTGCTTGATGCCCCCGATGAAGTTGGAGCGCAGCCGCTCGGGCTCGCCGCGGGCCTCGAGGTGCGGGACCCGCGCCGCGAGCTCCTCGAACAGCAGCCGGATCTCCAGGCGGGCCAGCTGGGCGCCCAGGCAGAAGTGGGGCCCCCCGCCACCGAACGCGATGTGCGGGTTGGGGTCCCGGGTGATGTCGAACGTGAACGGGTCGGTGAACACGTCCTCGTCACGGTTGGCGGAGATGTACCAGAGGCTGATCTTCTCACCCGCCTTGATGACCTGACCCCGGACCTCGAAGTCCCGGCGGGCGTTGCGGCGGAAGAACAGCACCGGCGACGCCCAGCGCAGGATCTCCTCGGTGGCGCCCGGGATGTGCGCCGCCGGGTCGGAAACCAGCAGGTCCCACTGGTCCGGGTTCTCGAGGAACGCGTTCATGCCGTGGGCGATGGCGTTGCGGGTGGTCTCGTTGCCCGCCACCGACAGCAGCATGAAGAACAGGTTGAAGTCCATCTCGGTGAGGGTGTCGCCGTCGACCTCGGCGTTGAGCAGCGTCGTGACGATGTCCTGTTGCGGCTCGGCCCTGCGCTGCTCGGCCAGCTGCTGGGCGTACATGAACATCTCCACCTGAGCCTCGGTGACGTGCTCGTCACTCACCTGGTACTCGGGATCCTCGGAGCCCACCATCCGGTTGGACCAGTCGAACAGCTTGAACCGGTCGTCGCGGGGCACGCCCAGCAGCTCGGCGATCACCTCCAGGGGCAGCTCGGCCGCGACGTCGACGACGAAGTCGCAATCGCCGCCGTCCCTGGCCATGGCGTCCTCGATGATGCGGACGGTCAGGTCACGCACGTGGGGCTCGAGGGCGGCGATCATCCGCGGTGTGAACCCGCGGTTCACGAGCTTGCGGTACCGGGTGTGTCCCGGCGGGTCCATGAACAGCATCATGTTGCCGGCCATCTCGGTGCCCGGCAGCGGCGCCATGGGCCCCTCGAGCATCACGACGCCGCCCAGCTCCTGGGCCGACGAGAAGGTGGCGGCGTCGCGGCTGCAGGTCACGATGTCGTCGTAACGGCTTATGACCCAGAAGCCGTCGCCGTCGGGCTCGTCGTGGTGGTAGACGGGTGCGTTGCCACGGAGCCAGGTGAACCACTCGTGGGGGATCCCCTGCGTGAAGCGGTCGCGGTCGAGCAGGTCGATCTCGTCGATGTCCACCGCGGTTCCCTCCGGCTCGGGTGCGCTAGGGGCGAAGTAGAACACATTCTCGTCGCGCCAACAACGAGGTGAGCGACGGCGCGGGACCCGGATCGGGCTGGTCAGGGCTTGTCGTCTTCGGCGCCCGGCGCATCAGCGTCAGCCGGCTGGCTGGCGGCGACGGGTCCGTTGGTAGAGGACTGGCCCTCGGAGGTCTGCCGGGGTTTGCCGCCACCGAACAGCCCACCGATCTTCCGCATGAAGCGGGTGATCGGCTCCGGGAAGATGCCCGGCTCGCCCTCGACGACGTCACAGCGCATGCCGCCATCCTGCCACGGTGCCGAGGGGTTGGCGTGAGAACGCGTTCTACATCAAACTGGGGTGATCCCGAGCCCGTGAAAGGGAGTGCGACCGATGGCTGTCGCCAACGAGCGGTACACGATCATCTCGGCCGACTGTCATGCCGGCGGCAGCCACAAGCAGTACCGCGAGTACCTCGACCCCCGGTTCCTCGACGACTTCGACGCCTGGCGCGACAAGTACAAGAACCCCTTCCGCGACCTCGGCGACACGCGGCGCTACCGCAACTGGGACAACGAGATGCGCAACGGCCAGCAGCTGGCCGACGGCATCGTCGGCG
>Ga0214469_1000124_pt1 | contig 23047 bp, 28 predicted proteins | sample RVTome_10_FD_187340 | JGI IMG/M metagenome (GOLD analysis project Ga0214469, IMG submission 187340) | Soil microbial communities from uranium-contaminated site in the Upper Colorado River Basin, Wyoming, United States - RVT153D57 HiSeq ... | reverse complement strand
GAGCCACCACGGCGGCGTGGGAGGTCTTCCCACCTTGGCTGGTGAGGATCCCGATCGCCGCGGCCATCCCATGAATGTCGTCTGGGGTGGTCTCGGGGCGGACCAGGATCACGATCTCGCCGTCGTGTGCCATCTCGACGGCTCGGTCAGCCGTGAACACGACCTTGCCGGCGGCGGCGCCAGGGGATGCGGCAACCCCGCTGATGATCGGGTCCGGGGCGTGGTCGGGGTCGATCTTGGGTCGGTGCAATTGCTCCAGTGCAGCCGGGGGAACTCGCTGGATGGCGGTGTTGCGGTCGATGAGACCTTCTTTCGCCATGGTCACGGCGAGACGGACTGCTGCTTCGGCGGTGCGCTTCCCCACCCGGGTCTGCAAGATGAACAGTGTGTCCCGCTCGATGGTGAACTCGATGTCACACATGTCCTGGTAGTGCTTCTCCAGCTCATCCATGATCTCCAGCAGGCGGGCATGGCAGCTGGGGTGGAGCCCGGCCAGCTCGTCCAGAGTCATCGTGTTTCGGATGCCGGCGACGACGTCCTCGCCCTGGGCTCGCGGGAGGTAGTCGCCATAGGAGAGCCGCTCCCCGGTGGCCGGGTCTCGGGTGAAGCACACACCGGTGCCCGAGTCGTCGCCGAGGTCGCCGAACACCATCATCTGGACGTTGGCGGCGGTGCCGAGATCGTCGGGTATCCGGTTCAGCCTGCGGTAGTCGCGAGCTCTCTTGTTGGACCAGGAGTTGAAGACGGCCGCTATGGCACCACGGAGCTGGTCAATGGGCTCGTGGGGGAGCTCACCAGGCCTCTCCTCCTCGACGATGGCCTGGAAGCGTCGCGTAGCAGTCTCCAGGTCTTCGGCGGTCAGCTTGGAGTCGTCTTCGACATCGGCCTCGGCGCGTAGTTCGGCGAGGACTTTCTGGAAGTGGTGGTCGGGGATGCCGAGCACGACGTCGGCGTACATCTGGGTGAATCGCCGGTATGCGTCCCACCCGAAGTGCGGGTCGCCGGACCAGCTGATCAGGGCCTCGACCACCTCGTCGTTGATCCCGATGTTGAGGACGGTGTCCATCATCCCGGGCATGGAGAACTTGGCCCCGGAGCGCACCGAGAGCAGGACCGGCTCGGGCCCGGAACCGAAAGTCCTCCCGGTCGCCTTCTCGAGACGTGCGACGGCGGCATCGACCTCCTCCCAGAGATCGCCTGGCAGAGCTCCCGTCTCCATGGCATGACGACAGACCTCGGTGGTGATCGTGAATCCGGGTGGCACCGGCAAGTCCAGACTGGTCATCTCGGCCAGACCGGCGCCCTTCCCGCCGAATAGCTCCTTGTCGGAGCCGTCGGCGTCGGCGAAGTCGAATAGATGAGGCAAGAGAGGTGGTTCTTTCGCTGGCTGACCTCAAACTACCAACGCCGGAGGGTCACCGGCGATACGTTCTCTCGTAACTTCCCGTGATCTTTGGATGTAGCCTCGCCGCCGAATGACGGTGTATCTCTCCCATGCCACCTCGTTCTGCGGTACCGTCTGGAACCCGGTCCGCTCCCTGCTCGAAGAGGTCGAGACCGTGGCTTGGGACCACCCCGGACACGGGTCGGGCCCCCCGCTCGAGCCGCCTGTCGATTGGCGGGTGTTCGGCCGCCATGTCCTCGACGTGACGGAGCCGGGCGGGATCGGAGTCGGGCACTCGATGGGGGCTGCTGCTCTGGCGATGGCTCAGGCAGCGGATGCGTCACGTTTCAGGGCCTTGCTTCTGATCGAGCCCATCATCTTCCCCGGCCCCTACGAGAGAGAAGGTCGGGAGTCGATGGCGGTCACGGCGCAGCGACGCAGGCCCACCTTCGAGTCGAGAGAGTCTGCCGCGGAGCACTTTCGAGGTCGCGGTGCCTTCACCAATTGGGTCGACGGGGCGTTCGACGGCTACATCGAGTGTGGACTGACCGGTGACAGCGAAGTGAGTTTGGCGTGCCGTCCGGATGTCGAGGCTGACATCTACCGGGCGTGGAGGGACCACGACACCTGGGACAAGCTCGGGTCGATCGACATACCCGTGCTGGTCATGGCTGGGGAGAACTCGGACACCATCACGCCCGACTTCGCCCGCGAGCAGGCAGCCCGGTTCCCGAAGGCTGGCGTCGAGATCGTCCCTGGCACCGGCCATTTCCTACCCATGGAGCGGCCCGACATCGTGGCCGAGCGGGTACGTCGTCTCGTGGAGGTCACCGGCCGGACCTCCTGATCGGTGTCTCAGCTCAACAGGTCCTTCATCTGGCGGTAGATCAAGTGAGTGGAGCGCCGGGGAGCAACGCGATTGGCCAAGTTCATCAGACGGGCATCGTGCCCAACGTAGATGTGGAACTGATCGTCCTCGATGCCGTCGAGGATGATGCGTGCCGCATCGTCGGGAGATGTCGTCGGGAAATTGCTTTCCTCGGCTGCTGATGCTCCTCCCGGAATCGCGACTCCGGAGTTCGATGTGATCTCAGTCGCCACTGCCCCGGGGAAGATCACCGATACCTCGACGTTGGTGTCCAGAAGTTCGGCGTACAGCCCCTCGGTCATGAGCTTGACGTCAGCCTCGCTCGCCCCGTAGATGGTCTGACCTGGCACCGGCAGGAACCCTCCCATGCTGGAGACGTTGGCAATGTGGGCCTCGGGCCGCTGCAGGAGCAGGGGCAACAAGGCCTCGACCATGTGGATCGTCCCGTAGAGGTTGACGCCGATCACCGCTCGTCAGTCGCACCAGACCATCGACGGCTCGACTGCGCTCGGCCACTGCTCCACCCGATCTTCGCTGACGAGATATGCGATGGCTCCGTCAGGCGAGAGCCAGAGCCGTTCCTGATCGAGCCGATACCCGGTGTCGTCTGCGGTCTCCGGCAACTCGATATCAGGGTTGTACTCCACGGTGAACTCGGCCTCGAGCAGTCCAACTGGATCGCTGACGTAGACCATCTCGTCCATTCGCAGGTAGGTGATCGATTCCCAGCCGCAATGCTCGGCTCCCTCCAGAGAGACGATGATTGACGTGGGGACCCGATCACCGTCGGCGTCGGACCAGACGGAAATTCCGATCTGGTCGTCTGCAGATGAGTCGTATTCAGCAGGATCACAAGAAGCGAAGGTCTCGACGGCCCAACCGGTGTTGGCAAGCCCGGCCGCCACGATCACCGCGACTCTGGCCATGCCGTCCGCCGAGTACGTGTACAAGAGGCGCCCGGTGTCGGCTCCGGCCAACACGTATCCCTCGGAGGGCAAATTGAACAGACCTTGGTCGAGGAACCGCTGGAGAGCTTGGTCGGGATCCGGCGCGCCCGAGAGGCCGCCGAAGTCACTCGACCATCCCCCGTTCGCCAGCGGATGTGTGCAGACCACATGAGCCGCTGCAGCTCCACTGCGGGCTGCGGGGTCTGGCGCATCCGCGACCGGTTGCTCGAAGAGGTCGAAACGCGGCACGTCGGACCCTCCTGCCACTGGTCCGCTGCACGCAGCGAGGATCACCGCCAACAGAGACAGCCTCGAGATGGTCAAGGGGTGGGGATTCTGGCGCGTGAGAGGACGCAGTGTTGGAGCGGATCAGCCGAATGGAGTCTGCTGGTGCAGGGTGAGCTTCCAGCGCCCGCTGAGGCGTGTGTAGACCGAAGAGATCATGGCCTTGTAGCCGGTCGGGGCGCCGTTTCGGGATGCCTCGGCCCGATAGCAGAGCGCCGCCTCATCGTCTCCCAGGTCCAGGGTTTTGACATCGGAGAGCTCGAACTCGGCCCAGGGCTCGGACTCCTCGATGGCTGCCACCGTCTCGTCCTTGTCCATCATTCCTACCGGAAGCACACAGAGCCCGTGGGCTGCCATGTGCTCCCGGTAGAAGTCGCCGTCGCCGGCGGAACTCCAAAACCCGGTTTCGAGCTGGAGCAGCTCGTCAGTCACGCTCGACGATCGTAACGCCATGGTTTTCGCGGTCCGTTCGCTCGGCGCTGGCCGTCATCATCAAGGTGAGCACCAATCCAACGGCGCCCACGATCATGAGGATGAGGCCGATCGTGTTGATGTTGAAGCCCTCGGCTTCGACGCTCACGGCCCAGTACAGGATCGCTCCGAGAGCGACCAGAAACAGACTTCCTCCGATTCCACCAGTCCTCACAGTTCCATTCCTTTCGGTCTTGTGGCGCGGCCCACTTACCCGACCGATCGCGCCCGCAAACCCGAGTGGAGGGTCAGTCGGCGTCGGGAACGGCCTCGAAGACGAGCTCCACGCCATCTCCGGAGAGTGTCATCTGGTCGTCGATCGAGACCGTCTCGACTCGAGTGAGGGCGGTCCCGAACATGGCTTCGGCCTGCATGATCTCCTTCGGGAAGCAAGCCATCTCGGTCATCGCCAGCGCTCCGATGGTGATCTCAGAGCCGTCGAGCTCGAAGGTCCCGCCGTAGCCGTTGCAGGCCGCGGTGCCGCCCACCTCGTCGCCCTCGAACGCGATGGTGATCGGGTGGGAATCGAGCAACGGTATCTCCTCTCCATCGACCGTCCCCGATGTCATCACCCACGAGCCTTCGACCGAGTCGGCGAAGTCGGAGCCCAGACATGCTGTGGCCACGATCGCGACCAGCGAGATCAGAGCGAGTTTTCTCATCGCCATTGGACGACGCGCCGGGTCGGTCGGTTTCAGGGGACGAAGGCCACGGCTGCTGCGAGAGACACACCAACCCAGAGATGGAGCCGGGCCGTGGACTTCAGGGCCCGGATCAGCGCCGGGCCGTCGGTCTTGGCGTAGACGATTCGCACGGGAATTGCCGCGAACGGAACCAAGAAGCAGGAGAAGAGCGTCGATAGCGGGGTCCACCCGACCGTGCCGAACACGGCGATGGCGACGAAGGCGCCGTAGACGAGAACTGTGAAGAATGACCACGTGCGACCGCGATCCAGGATCACCGCCAGCGTCCGCTTCCCCGCAGCGCGGTCGGTGTCGATGTCCCTGTAGTTGTTGACCACGAGAATGGCGGTCACCAGCATCCCGATCGGGATCGCCAGCAGCCAGGCCGACAGAGGGGCCGTCTGGTCGTGCACATACCGGGATCCCACGGTCGCCACCAACCCGAAGAAGACGAACACGAAGACCTCGCCAAAGCCCCGGTAGCCGTAGGGGGCAGGGCCGCCGACATAGCCGAGCATGGCGACCACCGATGAGACACCGATGAGGAGGACGATCCACCCGGCGATCACGGTGAGGAAGACGCCGGCCACGGCGGCGATGGCAATCGCGATCCAGGTCGCCAACCACATCTGGCGGGCTTCGATCACCCCTAGGGCGACCATCCTCGGGGGACCGACCCGGTCGGCGGTGTCGGCTCCCCGATGGGCGTCAGAGGCGTCGTTGGCGAAGTTGGCCGCGACCTGGATAGCGAGCGCGCCGACCAGCGTCCAGACGAAGGCATCCCAGCGGAAGACACTCACTCCATAGGCAAGACCGCTGCCGACCAGGACCGGCACGATGGCAGCCGGCAGCGTGTGGGGCCGGGCGGCGATCTTCCACGCCTGAAACCGGGTCATGGCCGGTTCAGTAGTGCCACGGGAAGTCGCCGAAGTCGGGGTCCCGCTTCTCCAGGAAGGAGTCCCGCCCCTCCTGCGCCTCGTCGGTCATGTAGCCGAGACGGGTCGCCTCGCCCGCGAAGATCTGTTGGCCGACGAGCCCGTCGTCGATCATATTGAAGGCGAACTTCAACATCCTCTGCGCCATGGGGCTCTTCGCGGTGACCTCACGACCCCACTGCAGCGCGACTTTCTCCAGCTCCTCATGGGGGACGACGGCGTTGACCATGCCCATGGCGTGGGCTTCTTGGGCGGAGTAGTCCCGACCCAGGAAGAAGACTTCGCGTGCCCGTTTCTGACCGATCTGACGTGCCAGGTATGCGGATCCGTAGCCGGCGTCGTAGGAGGCGACGTCGGCGTCGGTCTGCTTGAACACGGCGTGCTCCTCGGAGGCGATCGTCATGTCGCAAACGACGTGGAGGCTGTGTCCGCCGCCCACTGCCCAGCCAGGCACGACGCAGATGACAACCTTGGGCATGAAGCGTATGAGCCGCTGGACTTCGAGGATGTGGAGTCGGCCTGTCCGCCCGGGATCGACTTCGTCGCCATCGGCGTAGCGATAGCCGTCCTTGCCGCGAATGCGTTGATCTCCGCCCGAGCAGAAAGCCCATCCGCCGTCCTTGGGGGACGGGCCATTCCCGGTGAGGAGTACACAACCGACGTCACTGGCCTGTCGGGCGTGATCCAGGGCCGAGAAGAGCTCGTCGACGGTGTGAGGCCGGAAGGCGTTGCGCACCTCGGGTCGGTCGAAGGCGACGCGGACCACACCGGCGTCCTTGGCGCGGTGATAGGTGATGTCGGTGAAGTCGAAACCGGGTACGACGTCCCAGTCGGCAGGGTCGAATATCTGAGAAACCACGAATCGAGAGGATAAGGGCCAGAATCGGGCTGTGATCGAATGGCTGCGCCGCGCCGACCCCGACCGTCCCTTTCTCGTGTTCCACGGGCGGTCGTGGACCTATGGGGAGACGGTCCTCGAAGTCGAGGCCCGGATCACGCGGCTGGCCCGCTTGATCCAGCCTTCCCTCGAGCCGGAGTCTGTCTTCGACCTGCTCGCCGGGCTGTCCGGAGGCGGTGCAACGGTGGTAGGGCCTCAGCCGGAGACGACCACGGCGGGTGATTCGACCCTCGTCGTTTTCACTTCCGGGAGCACGGGTCCCCCCAAGGGTGTCCGGCTCAGCCTGTTCAATCTCCAGGCGGCGGCATCGGCCTCTGCCGACCATCTCGGACACGGCCGGGACGACGTTTGGCTGCTCGCCATGCCGCTCCATCACGTCGGGGGGATCTCGATTCTCGTCAGGCAGGCATACACCGGTGGCTCGGTGACCCTGCTCCCGCGGTTCGATCCCGATGAGGTAGCCGAGGCAATGAAGGGAAGGGTCACGATGGTCTCCGTCGTCCCGACGATGCTGTCACGGCTGCTGGATCGCGGACCGTTCTCGGGTCTGCGCGCCGTGCTCGTCGGCGGGGGCACGATTCCCTCGGGGCTCCTGGAGAGGGCGGTCGACAGCGGGTTGCCTGTGTTGCCCACCTACGGGATGACCGAGACTTTCGGGCAGGTGGCGACGCTGCGGCCGGATGCCCCTCTCGCCTACGAGGCCCATCCGCTCCCTGGTGTCGAGGTGCGTGTCGAGTCCGACGGCCGAATCGCGCTGCGGAGCCCACAGATCTCCCCGGGGTACCTCGGCGAGCCCGACAGGCCCGACTCGTGGTTCGTGACCAACGACATCGGTGAGTTGGGAGACGACGGGGCCGTCCGTGTGATGGGCCGGGCGGACACCATGGTGGTCACCGGAGGAGAGAACGTGAGCCCTGAGCGGGTGGAGGCCGTGGTGCGTCAGCATCTTGACGTCAACGATGCTGTCGTCGTCGGGGTCTCCGATCCCGAGTGGGGCCAGATGCTGGTGTGTCTGCATGAGGGCGGACCGGAGGACCTGGGCGACTGGGTGGCTCAGCAGCTCCCCGGCTTCATGGTGCCCAAGCGTTGGGTGCGAGTCGATGCCTTGCCGAGGACGTCGCTGGGGAAGCCAGACCGTGAAGCTGCCGCCCGGCTAGTCGAATAGCTGGCCGATCGTTGAGCCGAACCAAATATCCAGTAGCTGTCCGATGATCATGGGGACCACGAGGAAGATGCCGCTCTTCAGGGCGATGCCCAAGGCCTCGCGCGGAGTCACCCGGAGCTTTCCCCCTCGCGCGTGACCGATCGATTGTCGCTCCCTGGTCTCTCCCAGGGCGACGCGGACCATGAGATTGAGCCCGATGAGCATGCCGACGAACAGAAACATCTGAGGGTGGGGTGGGAAGTTGCTCGTTGACCCTAGGGGGAGCTGGCCAGCGCCGCATGGCGACGGTCGTGGATCTCTCGTCTCATCCCCCATGCGCCCACGAGCAGCGAGGCGATCATGATGAACCCTGCGACGATGAAGGTCGTGTGTAGCCCGGTCACCTGAGCCAGCGGATCCGCCCCGGACGCACCTTCTCCTGGCAACGATCCACCTGAGGCGGCTGCCACGCTCGTCGCCCAGATCGAGCCGAGGACGGCGACGCCGGTGATCTGGCCGAGGAGACGAGTCATCGTGAGCAGCCCGCCGCCGATCCCCATGTACTCGGGTGGCACCGATCCCATGATGGCGCTGTTGTTGGGCGAGTTGAATATGCCGACCCCAATGCCGAGTGGGATGGCGATGATCAGGTAGTGGGCCGCGGTCGTGTCGATGTCGAACGTGGTGAAGCCGAGATAGGCAGCTGAGATGATGACGAGGCCGATGAGCGTGAGCCTCCTGATGCCGAAGCGGTCGGAGAGCGTCCCCGAGATCGGCGAGAAGATCCCCATCATCAACGGTGCAGCGCCGATGAGCAGGCCCACCTGGCCCACCTCGAAGCCGAGCACGCCTTCGAGGTAAAAGGGGAGCAGGAAGAAGGTCGCCGCCAAGCAGCTGTAGGCAAGGAAGCCGGTCACCACACTCACCGTGAGCATCGGGCTCCTGAACAGCCGGAGCTGGAGCATGGGGGACTCCACCCTCAGCTCTACGAACACGAATGCGATCGCCGCGATGGAAGCCACGGCGAACCCCATGAGGATCATCGGGTCGTTGAACCCGACCTCCTGCCCGAGAGTGAGTGAGAGCGAGAGGGCGAACAGGGAAAGGCTCATCAGGATGGCTCCGGCCACGTCGAAACGCTGCCCGCGGGGCGGGCTGGTGTTGGGAACGTGGCGGAGAGCGAGATAGGTGCCGACGATCCCGACGGGGATGTTCACGAAGAAGATCGCCCTCCAGTTGAACGAGGATATGAGCAGGCCCCCGATGACGGGGCCACTGACGATCCCGAGTGAGACCGTCGTTCCGATCCAGCCGAGCGCCTTGCCTCGCTCGTTCGGAGGGAACGCCTCGACGAGGATCGCCGCTCCCAACGCCAGGATCAGAACAGCGCCCATTGCTTGAAGCACACGGAAGCCGATGAGCCAGGAGACGTCGGGCACCAGCCCACAGAGGGCCGAGGCGACGGTGAACACCACGATTCCGGTGACGAACAGCTTCTTCTTGCCGACCACGTCGCCAAGACGACCCATGCTCATGGTCAAGGTGGCGATGGTGAGCAGATAGCCGAGAGCAACCCATTGGATGATGTTGAACGAGGTGCCCAGCTCGTCGACCAGCGTCGGCATCGCGACGTTGACGATGGATCCATCGATCGTCGCCAGCATCGTGCTGGCCGCTACTGCGATTAGGACCGGCCACTTCTGGCTGTGGTCGATCTCAGGTTGTCCGGTGACCGCGGGAGAGCTCAACTAGGTGCCCAACCCCGCTCTACCAGGGCGTATTCCTGCCGGACGGTGGTCGGCGCTGCACACGGTGTCCCTGAGCGCGACCTGGTGCAGCGTCGTCGACACGCGACTCAGCGGTTCTTCCGTGCGATCAACACTCCCTCGCGCATCGGCGTGGCCACTGCGTCGAAGTCGGGATCGGAAGCGATCAGCCGGTTGAACTCGTCGGTCCCCTGTCCTTGGTCGATCCAGCCGGCACCGGTGGCGTACACGTTGTCGGCCACGTACAGGCCTCCGACTTTGAGGAGTGGCCTGAGGATGTGGAAGTAGTCGACGTACTCGGACTTGCGGGCATCCACGAACACGAAGTCGACATTTCCTTCCCCGACCCGGTCGGCGATGTCAGGGAGGACGTCGAGAGCGGCGCCGCGCACGACTTCGACCTTGCCGGCCACACCCGCCTTCTCGAACTCCTTCTCTGCGAAGTCGGCGTGGGCATCCTCATACTCCACTGTGATGAGTCGGCCATCCTCCGCCAGGCCACGGGCGATCCAGATCCCCGAGTATCCGGCCAGTGTCCCCAGTTCGATGGCGAGTTGGCCTCGGGTCATCGAGACCAAGATCTTGAGGAGCCGGCCGACGTCGGCCGACACTGCGATCGGCGGCATCCCCGCATCGACGGCCCGGGCCATGAGACCGGCGAGATGATCGTCGTACTGCCCGAAGACGTCGTCTGCGTACTCGCCGATGTAGCTCCAACGTTCCGGTGTCATGGGCATGGGCTGAGGATATATCCCTCCTCAGCGGTCGAGATCGGGCGGCTGGCGGAGTCGTTTGGTCTCCGAGCGAGCCCGCTTCTCCTCGAGCCGCCGTTGCTTGGACGCCCTGGTGGGGCGAGTCCTGCGGCGTTTCGGAGGGTCGACCAGCGCCTTCTCGATTCGCTCCACGAGTCGCTTTCGGGCGATTGCCCGGTTGCGGAACTGGGACCGGGAGTCGGCGGCATTGACCTCGATGATGTCGCCGAGACGCTGAGTCAACCTGGACCGCGCTTCGTCGGGTAGTGAGGAGCCGGCGACATCGAAGCGAAGACGCACGGCGGTGGCGCTCCGATTGGCATGCTGGCCACCCGGCCCGCCAGACGTCTCGAAGATCTCCTCCAGCTCGTCCCCAGGGATCGTGTACCCCCGCACGGTGAGGTCCTCCATGGACCCAGGGTAAGACCAAACCGCGAACCCAGGGTTCCACACTTCGCTGAGCGAAGTCCAGCGCCCTCAGTTCACCGTGGCTGCCTGATTTCATCACCCGCAGCAGTATCCAAAGGAAACTGCAACCTGAATCCCCCACAGGCTGCAACCTGATTGCATCAGGCCTCGTCGTAGTACTCGGTCCCGAGATGGGTGATGAGGTCTTCGCCCATCATATGGCGGAGGTTGTTCTTCAGCTTGGTGAGCTGGATGAACAGGTCGTTCTCGGGATAGACGGTCTCGGCGTGCTGCGGGCTCTTGAAGTAGAAAGACAGCCACTCCTGGATCCCGCTCCACCCGGCGCGGGCGGCGAGATCCATGAAAAGGGCGAGGTCGAGGACGATGGGGGCCGCCAGGATGGAGTCCTTGCACAGGAAGTCGACCTTGATCTGCATTCGATAGCCGAGCCACCCGAAGATGTCGATGTGGTCCCAACCCTCCTTGTCGTCTCCCTTGGGTGGGTAGTAGTTGATCCGCACCTTGTGGTAGATGTCGCCGTATAGGTCGGGGTAGACGTCGGGCTGGAGAATGTGCTCGAGCACTCCGAGCTTGGACACCTCTTTCGATCTGAAGCTATCCGGGTCGTCGAGGACCTCACCGTCCCGGTTTCCGAGGATGTTGGTCGAGAACCACCCGTTGATGCCGAGCATCCGCGCTTTGAGCCCCGGTGCGATCATCGTCTTCATCAGTGTCTGGCCGGTCTTGAAGTCCTTGCCGGAGATGGGCACTCCCTCCTGGGCGGAGAGCTCGAGCATGGCCGGGATGTCGACGGTGAGGTTGGGGGCGCCGTTGGCAAAGGGGACCCCCATCTTGAGGCAGGCGTACGCATAGATCTGTGAGGGAGTGATCGCCTCGTCGTTGTCCTTCAATCCCTGTTCGAAGGTGTCGAGGCTCATGTGGACGTCGGACGGCTCCTCGTAGGCCTCGGTGGACCCGCAGTACACGGCCACCAACCGGTCGACCTTCTTCTCGGCGCGGTAGCGGTCGATGTCCTCCATCAGCGCCTCGGCGCTGTCCATGTGATTTGGTGCGCTCTTCACCTGGTCGGTCTCATGGAGGTTCCTCACCCACCGTGAGTTGAAGACAGCCGACATGGGCTTGATGGCCCGCAGCTCCTCTCCGATGCCTTCGACGTCACGGGCCTCGAGGACACCCGCCTTCATCGCAGCCGCGTATGCGTCGTCCGAGTAGGGATCCCATCCTCCGAACTCGAGGTCATCGAGGGTTGCGAGGGGGACGAAGTCCTTGATCAAGGGGTTACGCCCGTCGTCACGCTTGCCGAGACGGATGTGGGAGAGCTGTGTCAGCGATCCAGTGGGCAGGGCGTATCCCTTGCGGGCTGCGATCACACCGGCCATGAAGGTGGTGGCGACGGCGCCCATGCCGGGAGTGAGGATGCCGAGCTTGCCCTCGGCGGGGGCGATCTGTGGTGGCTCTGTCATGGTGATTCGCCAGGACGTTAACGAGGGCGGCCTGATTCGGCTCAATCGGTGGCCGTTAGGCTCGGCCTGTGATGGACACACCGCCGGACGGCCTCGGGCCTACGGTCGATATCGCCCTTCTCGCGGATGCGGTCCAAGCCGTCCGGGGGAAACTCTTCGTCCTGGGTGGCGGCTGGGACACCTTGTGGGTTCGTCAGTTCCCGGCCCGCCATCCAAGTCTCGCCATCGGCCTCCGTCTCCGGGTGCCGGTGTCGTGGCACTCCGAGCACCTTCTTCTCGCCGTCGAGCTACAGGATGCGGACGGCAAGGGTGTACTGCCGAAAGCGCTGTCTCACGACATCAAGCTGCCTGCCAACCCTCCACAATCGCCCACTGCTTCGGACTATGGCCTCATCCGGTCGTTCACGTTCAACAACCTGCAATTCACCGGCGAGGGCGCCTATTCGTTCGTGATCTCGGTGGACGACGAGCCGGTGTCCCGTCTTCGCTTCACCGTGAGGCAACGCCCCGAGACGAGAGCCCAGCCGGAGTAGGCGGCCCTGTTCGAGTTTGCATAGCGGAGAGGGCCACTTACGGTGACCGCTTCAAATCCGGGACAACAGGTCTGTCCCTCGCTTCAGAAAGACAAAGGAGCCTGCGTGCAGTCCCGAGTCCCCATGCGTCTCTTCACCCTCGTCGCCGCGGTAGTGGTCGGCTTCGTGGGATTCCTCCCATCTCCGTCTTCGCTGGCCGCCGACTACGAGCTTCCATTCGAGCCTGTGTTTCCTCAAGAAGTCGGCGCGACAGAGTTTCGAGATACCTTCGGACAGGGCCGGTCTGGGGGACGTAGTCACAACGGCACCGACCTTCTCGCTCCCCGGATGACAAAGGTCTATGCCATCGCCGACGGGACGGTCACATACGTAGGCACCAACAACCTCTCAGGTCGCAACATCAAGCTCGACCACGGAGAGGGGTGGGAGAGCTACTACGTCCACCTCAACAACGACAACGTGGGCACCGACGATGGGGCCGCACCTTGGTCGCTGACCGTGCCTGAAGGCATCGAGGAAGGTGTCGAGGTGGTGGCCGGGCAACTGATCGGATGGGTCGGGGATTCCGGCAACGCCGAGGGGACGACGACTCACACTCACTTCGAGCTTCGTGTCGACGGCAGCCCGATCAACGCTTACGACATCCTGATCGCGGCCCACGAGAGGGCAGTCGAGCTCGAAGTGCTGAGCCGATTGGACACCGCGGCCTACGAGGTCGAGTAGCTCCGCTCTCAGGGGAGTGAAGAGGCGTACCTCTTTGCTTCAGGGGAGTGAAGAGGCGTCGTCCAGGGCGAGCACCTTGCGGGGCAAATCCGGATCGTCCGCTCTCACCTTCGCCACCTCGGGTACCTCGACGGCGGGTGTCTCCCCATCGGTCACCCAGATGACCCGGCGCACTCCGGCGTTGGCGACGGCGTGGGCCCAGCCCTTCAGAACCGTCTCCGGTGTGTCGGCGAAGGATCGCTCTCGGGCGTCGGCGGCGGCTTCGGCGATGAGGACTGCCGAGAAGCATCGCAGGGCAGCACCTTCGACATGGCTCTCATCAGAGACGTCCCCTGTAGCCACCTTGTAGCCGAGCCCCTTCAAACGTTGGGCTCTGAGCTCATCGGTCACGAAGACCCGAACCTCACGTTCGGTCTCCCTGACTTCTGCCAGGATGGACTCACCTGCCTCGGTGTCGGCACCGATCACGATCATCGGCATGAGGTCAAACCTAATGCGGGCTCGACGTGGGTACGACACAGGGGTTTGGCTGACGGCTTACGGCTACCTACAATAACCCTATCTCGATAGTGGAAATTTGCTACCAGGCAGTTTTGTTCTATCGAATGACAAGCTTTTCTCTGAGGTGAACCCCAGTGGCAACAGTTGATATCGATCTCGGCGGCTACCAGCTCGGCTGGAGAGACGAGGTCACCCTCGCCTTCGCTCCCCGCAAGGGTCTCGACGAAGACGTGATCCGTGACATGTCCGCCATGAAGCGTGAGCCCGAGTGGATGCTCGAGTTCCGCCTCAAGGCGTATCAGCGATTCCTGCGCAAGCCCATGCCGCAGTGGGGTGGCGGCGGCGCCCTGAACACGATCGACTTCGACGACATCTACTACTACGTCAAGCCCGAGGGTGAGCAGCAGAAGGACTGGGACATGGTCCCGGATTCCATCAAGGAGACCTACGAGAAGCTGGGCATCCCCCAAGCCGAGCGCAAGTACCTGGCCGGAGTCACCGCACAGTACGAGTCCGAGGTCGTCTACCACCGGAACCGGGAGGACCTCGAGAAGCTCGGAGTTCTGTTCACGGACATGGACACCGCACTTCGCGAGTACCCCGACATCGTCAAGAAGCACTTCGGGACGGTCATCCCGCCCAACGACAACAAGTTCGCCGCGCTCAACTCGGCGGTCTGGTCGGGCGGATCGTTCATCTACGTGCCTCCCGGTGTCCACGTCGACCAGCCGCTCCAGGCCTACTTCCGGATCAACTCAGAGAACATGGGCCAGTTCGAGCGGACGCTGATCATCGTCGACGAGGGTGCCTACGTGCACTATGTCGAGGGCTGTTCGGCGCCGACCTACACGACCGACTCACTGCACTCCGCAGTGGTCGAGATCATCGTGAAGGAAGGCGGGCGCTGTCGCTACACCACCATCCAGAACTGGTCCAACAATGTGTTCAACCTGGTGACCAAGAGGGCCGCCGCCTACCGCAATGCCACCATGGAGTGGGTCGACGGAAACCTGGGCTCACGGCTCACCATGAAGTACCCCGCCGTCTGGCTCATGGAGCCGGGAGCACACGGTGAGGTGCTCTCCATCGCCTTCGCCGGCGAGGGCCAGCATCAAGATGCCGGCGCCAAGATGGTTCACGTCGCCCCCGACACCACTTCGACCATCGTTTCGAAGTCGATCTCCAAAGGCGGAGGCCGGTCGGGCTACCGCGGACTGGTCAGGGTGGAGCCCGGAGCCGAGAACGCCAAGAGCTTCGTGCGCTGCGACGCCCTGATCCTCGACGAGGACAGTCGATCCGACACGTATCCGTACATGGAGATCGAGGAGAGCGACGCAGAGATCGGCCATGAGGCCACCGTTTCCAAGGTCGGGGAAGACCAGCTCTTCTACCTGATGTCCCGCGGGCTCACCGAAGATCAGGCGACGTCGATGATCGTCGCCGGGTTCATCGAGCCGATCGTCAAGGAACTCCCCATGGAGTACGCCGTCGAGATGAACCGGCTCATCGAGCTCAACATGGCAGCGGCGGGTGCCATCGGCTGACGCAGACTGCGTTGCTATAGCATCAGGTGGCGGATTCCACGACCCGTTGCTATAGCAACGCCGATCAGCGTCCGCTGGTCGAGAAGTGTTGGTAATCCTTGATCGACTCCCAATAACCACCCCAGAGCCATCCGTGATCGGAGAAAGCCTCCACGACGGAGTCTCCACCAATGATCATCCCGGGCTCCCCGAGGGTGCGATCGAGATACCTCTCTGAGTTCGCGGGCCACAAGGTCCGTGAGGTGATGAAGGGGTTGAGCAGCGGGTTGATGTCGATTGCCAGCCCTTTCGCATGCTCCGACCAGCGTGAGGATCCAGTCGCCCGTCGACAGTGCAGCCCCGATGTGTTGTTGTAGTCGGGATCGTCGTCTTCGATTCCCTCGGGGAGGTCGCCGATCGGGATGACACTCTCGATCGGATAGCCGATGTCGAAGAGCTTCTCGAAGATGGCAGCGACGTTCTCGCCCTCAGACCTGGCCACGACGATGGCGCCTTCGTGGGCTGCACCATCGAACCCCCAGTGGCTCAGCTCGATGAGTACCACATCGTCCAGTGAGACCGGGCAGTCCGCGGTCCAGCTATGAGCGAGACGCAAGGCATCCACGTCTCCTATGGAGGAGGTGAACACGGGAATGGGAGGAGTGGTGGTCGTTGTGGGAGTGGAGGTGGACGTCGTCGACGACGTCGACGTCACGGAGGTGGTGGAGGTCGCATCGACGGCCGAAGTCGGGGTCGGGATCGCATCGTTGGCGGCACATCCGACGACCAAGAGTGAGACCATCACGACTCTGCGCACTCGTTGACCTTTCTGTGCGTGTCAGTTGCCGGGTAGCCGGGTCCGCTCGGCAGACCGATCTCCAGAACTCAGCAAGTGTCAGACGTTGGAGCGGCCGACCACATAGCCGAGGCCGAGACCTCCCACGGCTGCCCAGATCACAGAGAAGTCTTCGGCGCCCACCCCGTAGATGACCGGAGCGCCCACGGCCCGCATGACAGCGGAGAATGCAATGCCGCCGATCACACCCATGAGCACCGTGCCGATGAGGTTGTCGGCGGAGGCCAAGAACCCGCCGAGGAGCCCGAAGATCGCCCCCACGCCGCCAACTATCGCGAATGTGGTGAAAGTCGACGCCTCGAGGAACATGGAGGTCAGCCTATCTCGGGAAGGTGCCCTGCTCTAGGCAGAGATCACCTTCTCGTCGACCACGTCGCTGATCGGAAATTGCACCGAGCGCCCGGCGAGGCTGAACGGCTCGGTCAACATGACCACGATCGTGGATGGGCCGCGGCTGACTACGTGACCGGTGTAGGTGTGGAACCCATCCGGGTCTTGGGTGATGAATGTGACAACCATCGATATCTCCGACTCATATCATCGGCGAAAGGTTGCCGATTCCTTATGGGTCCAGTGGCCCTTCCATACTCGCCCGCCAATCGACCCGAGCCCGGTTTATTCGCCGATTACCTCGATCGGCTTATCTTGGAGGGTCGTGCGCCTTCTCGTAGTCGAAGACGAGCCAGATCTCGCCGATGTGATCGCGCGTGGCTTACGCCGCGACGGTCACGCCGTTGACATCGCCCTCAGAGCGACGGAGGCCGACATCAAGCTGCGGTCTGCGGGATACGACGTCGTGGTCCTGGATTGGAACCTCCCCGACGGTTCCGGCTTGGAGCTGTGCCGGGATCTCGTCTCTGGCGATCTTCCCACCCTCGAAGGCGACAGGCCGAGGATCCTCATGCTCACCGCCCGCGACGACGTCGTGGATCGGGTCGCCGGGCTCGACTCGGGCGCCGACGACTACCTGGTGAAGCCGTTCGCATTCGCCGAGCTCTCGGCGCGGGTTCGCGCCCTGATCCGACGCGACACCGAGAGTGATCCCCTGCTCAGAGTCGGTCCGCTGGAGCTCGACCCTGCCCGGTTCGTTGCCCGCCGAGGGGGAGACCGCCTCGACTTGACCGCCAAGGAGTTTGCGCTCCTTCACTATTTCATGGCACACGCCGGGGAGGTGATGAGCCAGGAGCACCTTCTCGAGCACGTCTGGGACGAGATGACCGACCCAATGACCAACGTGGTGCGGGTGACGGTGAGCAATCTCCGCAAGAAGTTGAGTGAGCCGCCGCTGATCACGACTGTCGCCGGCCGGGGATACAAGCTGGAGGAGAACGGGAGTGCCTAGAGGGGGGCTGGTCGATGGGTTCAGGCGGCACCGATGAGTCCCGAACGCCCTGGTCGTGGAGTCGCCGGTGCCGCCCCTTCTTTGATCAAACAACACCTTCCTAGCTGGCAGTCGATCCGATTCAGGCTCTCGGTCCAATACTCGGCTCTCGTGTTCGGGATCGGTGGGGCGTTGCTGGGGCTCGTCTATCTCGCGGTGCAACGGGGTCTTCGCTCGGACACGATGATGGCCCACCTCTGGGAGGGGCGCCGTGTCATCCTGGAGTCGGGCCAGGTGGTCATCCTTCCCTCCTACCGGGAGGTGGAGGTGCGCGCCATCGAGTCGATCTACAACGAGATCGTCCTCGATCAGGTGGCCCAGTTCACGCTTCTCGCCGTCGGGCTTCTCTTCCTCCTGAGCATCGTCGTCGGTTGGGTGATGTCAGGACGTGTCCTGAAGCCGGTTGGGGAGATCACCACCGTCGCACATGAGATCCAGGCATCCGACCTGAGTCGGCGAATCGACCTGCAAGGCCCTGACGATGAGCTGAAGAGGCTTGCCGACACGTTCGACGAGATGCTGGAACGTCTGGACACGGCCTTTTCCAGCCAGAGACGGTTTCTCGCCGACACGAGTCACGACCTGCGCACCCCTTTGACCGTCATCCGCTCCAACGTCGAACTGGTGACAGACGATCCCGAGGCATCGTTGGACGAGTGGCGCCAGGCCGGTGAGGTGATCCGACGCAACTCCGAGAAGATGTCCAAGATGATCCAGGATCTCCTGGCAGCGGCGAGGCTCCAGACCGGCAAGGCAGAGTCGGTCGAGCTTGATCTCTCTCGCCTGGTCGCCGCCAAGGTCGACGACTTCGGCCCGGTGGCTGCCGAGCGTGAGGTCACCGTGGTGGGGCTGGGGTCAACCGTGGGCGTCCGCGGCGTGGAGATCGCCCTCGATCGAGCACTCTCCAACCTCGTGGAGAACGCGGTCAAGGCGGCACCCCCCGGCTCCGAGGTGCTCGTGGGCAGTGGGGTGATCGACGGGTGGGCGTGGCTCGGGGTGGCCGATTCCGGAGCAGGAATGGGCGATCGGCCTTCCGATCGCATCGGTCTCGGCCTCGCCATCGTCACCCAGATCGCCGAAAGCCACGGCGGGGAGCTGGCTGCTCATCCCGGTCGTGCAGGAAAGGGGACGGCCATGGTGATGTGGCTCCCGACCGAGTCCGGGGAGGGCAGCGCCCCACCCACGACGTCTCCTTTTACGGATCCTTAATGGATGGTTTAGGGGCGTATTAACGGTGGGGGCCTAGGTTTGGCGCTCCAGGAGGCCACGAATTGACTGAAGAGAGAACAACCCCCGACTCGCCCCGGCTACCAGCTTGGCTGTCGGCGATCATCTATTTCGGAGCGGTCGCCCTCGTCGTGGCCGTGATCGTCTGGGTGTACCCGAAAGGTGACATCGAAGCCGCAGCCGATGCGACCACCACCACGAGTACCGCACCGCAAGATGTCGACGTGACGCTGCCCGTGGAACTGGGGAGTGAGCCCGTAGCCGACGCCGCTCAGGTGATCCTGCCCTCAGTCGTCCATATCCAGACCCAATCCGGAGTCGGCTCGGGCGTCGTCTATGGCGACGGGCTGGTGATGACGGCTGCCCATGTCGTGCAGGGCTCAGAGACCGTGAGGGTTCGCTTCACGGACGGGACCCAGGTCAGTGGCACCGTCCTCGGAACCGCGGAGCAGGTCGACATCGCAGTGATCCAGGTCGATCGAGACGATCTCACCCCCGCCACTTTCCTAGCTGAGAAGCCCCGTGTCGGGCAGATGGCCATCGCCGTGGGAAGCCCCTGGGGCCTGGAGTCGACCGTGACCGCGGGAATCATCTCCGCAGTGGATCAGACGAACTGCTCGACGGACACCTGTGCCTCGATGGTGCAGACCGACGCCGCCATCAATCCCGGCAACTCCGGCGGCCCTCTGGTCGATCGGGAGGGGCGGGTCATCGGGATCAACGTCTCGATATTCACCGACAGCGGCGCCAACGACGGTGTGGGGTTCGCAGTCCCCTCGGACATCGCCATGACCTACGCCGATGGGATCGTGTCTGGTGAGCCGATCGAGACCGCTTTCCTCGGTGTCCAGGCGAGCGATGTCACGACCGAAGGTCAAGCGGGCGCCGTCATCACAACGGTGGTCGCCGACTCCGCGGCGGAGTCTGCCGGGATCCAGCTCGATGACGTCGTGATCGGGTTCGACGGTGTGCCGATCGTCGGCTGGTTCGATCTGATCGCCCAGGTGCGCTCTCATCAGCCGGGCGAGACGGTGGACGTGCTGGTGCTGCGCGACGGTGAGGAGGTCGCCATCTCCGTCACACTGGGTGTGAACACCGAAGAGGTCGGGTAGGCAGCACTCTGCTCGCGGGAGCTAGAGTCCATGGCGCCCGTTGAAGAGGACGGGTGCCCATGGGTCAGCGAAGCCGGTTGGAATCCGGCGCTGTCCCGCAACTGTGAAGACGTCTCTGCGGTCGTCGACGATGCTTCGTCGTCGACCTGGAGACGGATGAGCCAGGTCGCCTGAGCCCAGGGCCACGTACACGTCTCGGATGAAGACGGACCCGTGGAGGCTCAGGGAAGGCCTCTCAGACCCGCTTCATCCTCCAATAGGAGGATGTCTCATATGAGAAGGAGTTCTTTGCTCCTCGCAGCGCTGCTCACATTGGCTGCCTGCGGCACCACCGGTGGTGGCGACGGCACCACCACGACCACCACGGTCGTCGATGCGACGACCACCACTGAGGCCCTGGTGACGACCACCATGGATCCGGCGACGACCACGACGAGCGGCGCATCGGCCGGGTTCCCGGTGACGGTCGAGGCAGACAACGGCTCGGTGACGATCGCAGCCAGTCCCGAAGCAATCGTCTCGCTCTCGGCCACGGCCACCGAGATGCTGTTCGCGATTGGGGCAGGTGATCAGGTCGTCGCAGTCGACGATCAATCCAACTTCCCCGAGGATGTGCCCACCACCGATCTCTCCGGATTCACGCCGAACGTCGAGGCCATCTTGTCCTATGAGCCCGATCTCGTCGTGATCGGCTACGACCCTGGTGATCTGGTCGCTGCTCTGACCGCGGCCAGCGTCCCGGTTCTCAACTACAGCCAGGCGCTGACCATCGAGGACACCTATCGCCAGATCGAGGCTTTGGGTGCAGCTACCGGTCACGCCGACGACGCCATCGTCGTCAACGAGAAGATCGAGACCGATCTGAGCAAGACGGTCGCGGATGCTCCTGAGGTACCGCAGGGCACCAACTACTACCACGAGCTGGACAACACCTTCTACACGGCGACGTCGTCGACCTTCATCGGGCAGATCTATGCGATGTTCGGCCTCGACAACATCGCCGATCCGGCCGACGAGGATGGGGCCGCCTTCGGCTATCCCCAGCTCTCCGGGGAATTCATCGTGTCGGCCGATCCAGACCTCATCTTCCTGGCCAACACGCTCTACGGAGAGTCGGCGGAGACAGTGGCTGACCGCCCTGGCTGGGATGCCTTGACCGCCGTCCAAGAAGGAAACGTCGTCGAGCTCGACTCCGACATCGCCTCCCGTTGGGGCCCGCGCATCGTCGATTTCGCCGAATCCGTCTCCGACGCCCTCGTGGCCCTCGTCAACGAGGCGGGTTGACCCAGGTCACCATCCCCGACGAGGCGCCATCCGCAAGGGTTGGCTGGTTGCCGCTCACCATCGGGGTGGTATCGGTTGTCGTGGCAGGTGCGATCTCGGTGACGGCCGGCGCCGCCGGGCTCGATCCGATGTCGGTGGTGAAGGCGATCCTCGACACATTGCCAGGTATCTCGATCGAGTCCGGGCTCACCGATGTCCAGTCGAGCATCGTCTTCGAGATACGTCTGCCCCGGATCGTGCTCGGGGCAATCGTCGGCGCCATCCTCGCCGTCGCCGGAGCCTCGTACCAGGGAGTATTTCGCAACGCCCTGGCTGACCCCTATCTCCTCGGCGTAGCTGCCGGCTCGGGTCTCGGGGCGACCATCGCATTGAGTGTTTCCGGAGACTCCGCGTTGATCGCGCCATTCGCCTTCGTCGGGGGGATGGCCGCCGTGGGAATCACATTTGCCCTCGGCCGATCGGTGGGAAGCCGATCGGCGACCTCGCTGATCCTCGCAGGTGTGGCGGTCTCGGCGTTTGCCACGGCCATCCAGACCTATCTCCTCCAACGTGACTCGGACACGTTGAGAGAGGTCTACGCGTGGATCCTGGGACGGCTGGTCACGGTGGGCTGGGGTGAGGTGCTGGAGTTGATTCCCTATGCCCTCATCGCCACCTCTGTGATGTTCGGGAGCAGACGCCTCCTCGACGTGCTCAGCATCGGAGACGAAGAAGCTGGGGCTCTGGGAGTGGATGTCAACCGGGTACGGGGGCTCGTGGTGGTCGCAGCGACTCTGGCCACGGCGGCGGCGGTTTCGGTGAGTGGTCTCATTGGTTTCGTCGGCATCATCGTCCCCCACACCATCCGCTTGCTGTTCGGGTGGAGCTATCGCGTGATCATCCCGCTCTCCATCCTCTTCGGGGCCTCCTTCCTGATGCTCGCCGATGTCGTGGCTAGGACGGCGGTGGCACCCGCCGAGCTCCCGATAGGGGTGGTGACAGCCTTCTTCGGTGCGCCGTTCTTCCTCCTCGTGCTGAGGACGATGAGGGGGCCGGCTTGATCTCCTGGAGCCAGGTCGAGGTGGCCTACAGCGGGCGCAGAGTGCTCGGGCCGGTCTCAGTCGAGGTTCGCGATGGGGAGTGGCTGGGCTTGATCGGTCCCAACGGAGCGGGGAAGACGACCTTTATCAAGGCCGCAGTGGGAGTCGCCAGTCACACGGGGACGGTGTCCTTCGGCGGACGTCGGCGGCGTCGCGGGCTCGACGTCGCCTGGATGCCGCAGCGTCCTCATCTGCCTGATGAGATGGGGGTAGCCGACTATGTGATGCTCGGAAGGACGCCTCATCTCGGCCTCCTCGCCGCCGAGAGCAAGCACGACGTGGACACCGTCTACCTGGCGCTGGAGAAGCTGAATCTGCTCGCTTTCGCCCGACGCCCTCTCGGGACACTCTCCGGCGGCGAGGCCCAGCGCGCCGTCCTGGCTCGGGCGATTGCACAGGAAGCCCCGGTGCTGCTTCTCGACGAGCCAACCGCAAGCCTCGACATAGGTCACGCAGTGGAGGTTCTCGATGTCGTCGACCAGCTGCGGAAGACCGAAGGGCTGACGGTCGTCAGCGCTGCTCACGACCTCACGCTCTCCGCCAGATTCTCCGACCGGCTCGTGCTCTTGAGCGGGGGCGAGGTCGTGGCAGACGGACGACCTGAGGTCGTCCTCACGGAGGAGACCCTCAGGGCTCACTACGGTGCCGGAATCAGGGTCATGGACGACGGAGACGGCCCGATCGTCGTCCCTTCGAGGACTCAGGAACGATGACCAACCAGACACCTCCAACCGAACCACCCCCCAAGGGCACGATCCGCGCTCCGTCGCTTCTCCTCATCAACACTGGAGACGGAAAGGGGA
>Ga0214469_1000121_pt1 | contig 23224 bp, 20 predicted proteins | sample RVTome_10_FD_187340 | JGI IMG/M metagenome (GOLD analysis project Ga0214469, IMG submission 187340) | Soil microbial communities from uranium-contaminated site in the Upper Colorado River Basin, Wyoming, United States - RVT153D57 HiSeq ... | reverse complement strand
CATGCTGGTCCACCGCGTCACCAAAGGGCGCACCACGCTCTCCTCGTGGCTGGCGGGCGTGGAGCTCGTGATGCTCGCCACGACCGGCGCGCGGTCCGGCCGGGCGCGCACCCTTCCCGTGCTCGGACTGCGCGACGGCGGGGCGATCGTCGTGATCGCGTCCAACTTCGGCCGGCCGTGCCATCCCGCCTGGTACCACAACCTGCGGGCGCAGCCGCGGGCGTCGGTGACCGTGGACGGCGTGACGCGGGCCGTCGAGGCGCGCGAGCTGGCCGGCGCCGAGCGTGACCGCCAGTTCGCGCGCGCCGCAGCGATCTACCCGGGTTTCGAGCACTACCGCCGCTGGGCGGCGCCGCGCCGGATCCCCGTCGTCAGGCTGGAGCCGTGACCGGCTGGCAGCTCCAGGGGAACGCGGCCGAGGCGTATGAGCGCTACCTCGTGCCCGCGTTCTTCGGGCCGTTCGCCGACGGGCTGATCGACCTCGCGGCGTCGCGGCCGGCCGACCGTGTGCTCGACGTCGCGTCCGGGACCGGCATCGTCGCGCGCAAGCTCGCCCCTCGCGTGCACCGGGCGGTGGGGCTCGACCCCAACTCCGGCATGCTCGCGGTCGCCCGCACAGCCGACCCGTCGGTCGAGTGGGTTGCTGGCGAGGCGGGCGCGATGCCGCTCCCCGACGCGTCGTTCGACCTCGTGCTGTGCCAGCAGGGCCTGCAGTTCTTCCCCGACCGCGCGGCGGGCCTCGCGGAGATGCGGCGCGTGCTCGCCCCGGGCGGCCGGCTCGCCCTCAGCGTCTGGCGGGCGGCCGTGCACAGCCCGGGCTGGCTGCGGCTGGCCGAGGTGCTGGACCGGTACGCCCCGGAGGCGGGCGCCATGATGCGCGCGCCGTTCGCGCTCGGCGGGGCCGACCTGCGCGTCCTGGTCCGCCAGGCCGGCTTCCGCGAAGTCGCCGTCCGGATCGTCATCCGCTCGGTCCGCTTCCCCTCGGCGGGCGACATGCTGCAGCGGCAGGAGGTCGCGTCGCCGCTCGCCGGCCCGCTGTCCGAGCTCACGGGCGACGCGCGCGAGGCGCTGATCCGCGACTTCACCGACGCGCTCCGGCCGCACGCCGACGACGACGGCGTCGCCTTCCCGATGGAGACGCACGTCGTCACGGCGACCGAACCCCTCCGTTAGGGTCCGCAGTCGATGCCGCGGATCGTCGCGTTCGACGTCAACGAGACGCTGCTCGACCTCAGCCCGCTGGACGCGCCGTTGGGCGGGCCGCAGGCACGCGCCGCCTGGTTCTCGCTGATGCTCCAGCTCAGCTTCGTCGGCGGGCTGACCGGCCGCTACGTCGACTTCACGACCGCGCAGCGCGCGGCGCTGGAGATGCTCGGCCACGACGATCCGGAGCCCGTGCTCGCCCAGATGCGCCGGCTGCCCGCCCATCCCGACGCTGCGCCCGCACTCGACCACCTCCGCGGCGCGGGGCTCACGCTGGCGGCGCTCACGAACTCGACGCTCGACGTCGCGCGCGCCCAGCTCGAGCACGCGGGGCTCGCGGACCGGTTCGACGCGATCCTCTCCGCCGACCAGGTGCAGGCGCTCAAGCCGCGCCCGGAGCCCTACCACCTCGTGGCGCGCACGTTCGGCGCGGCGCCCGGCGACGTCCGCCTCGTCGCCGCCCACGCCTGGGACGTCTCCGGGGCACTGGCCGCCGGCTGCGCCGCGGCGTTCGTCCGCCGGCCCGGCAAGGTGCCGAGTCCGCTCGGCGAGCAGCCCGACATCGTGGGCGACGACCTGCACGACGTCGCCGACCGGATCAGCCGGCCTGCGTAACGGCCCAGTCGCGCAGGCGCGGGGTGAGCTCGGGCGACGCCGGGCCGACCTCGACGATCGCGTCGGCGGGCACGTTCGCCCGCCGGGCGGCGGCGAGGATCGCCTCGGGCGACGGCGCCTCGTAGAGACAGTAGGTATGGCGGCGATCGGCGCTAAGGAACGAGAACAGCCAGCGGACGCCCTCGTCGGCGTTGACCTCGTCGATCAGCCGCACGTCCTCGCTCGAGAGCTCGAGGTCATCGGCGAACTCGCGCTCGACTACGTACAGCGGCATGGACCGACCGTACCAGGGGCGCTAGGCCTCCACCAGCCCGTGTCGGTGCGCGTACGACGCGGCCTCGGTCCGGTTGGCGCAGCCCGTCTTGCGCAGGATGCTGCGGATGTGGTTCGCGGCGGTGTGCTCGCTGATGACCAGCTCGTTGCCGATCTCACGGTTGCTCAGGCCCTTCGCGACGAGCTCGAGGATCTGCACCTCGCGGAACGAGAGCCCGTCCGGCGGCCCGGGAACCTGGCGCGGCGCGTCGAGCGCGCGGATCCGGCCGAGCAGCGCGGGCATGCCGATCCGCTGCGCCAGCCGGTCGGCCTCGCCGAGCAGCTCGGTGGCGCGGTCGCGCTCGCCGCGGCCGCGCCGGAGCAGCATGCGGCCGTACTCGTAGGCGGTGTGGGCGAGCCAGGTGAGCGCGCCCATCTCGCGGTTGAGTGTCAGCGCGCGCTCGAAGTGCAGCTGCGCCCGGTCCCACTCGCCGAGCGTCGCGGCGAGCATGCCGAGATAGCGGTCGCCGGCCCCGTAGCACGCGACCACGTGCCCGATCATCACGTTGGTGCCCTCGTACGGCGCGAGCTCGGGGTACAGGAGCGCGGCCATGGCCTCGTCGCCGACCGCGGCGCACGCGTCCGCGAGGTAGGTGAGCGAGGCGAGCCACAGCGAAACCCGGAAAGCGTCGAGCCCGTCGGCGGCCACGCCGGCGAGCTCGCGCCGCGCCTCGGCCTGCATCCCGAGCTCGCTGAGGAGCGACGCCAGCCCGGGACGCCAGGCGCCGCGAGCCGACCCGCCGGCCAGCATGCGGATCACCGGCGCGAGCTCGGCCAGCCGGCCCTGCTCGCGGCGGATGCCGAACATCTGGATCCCGTAGACGCCCGAGGCGTCGCGGCCCGTGAGCAGCCGGCTCCACTCGTGCGAGCGCTCCGCCATCGCCTCGGCCTCGGTCAGCCGCCCCTCGCCGAGCGCGATCGCCGAGTCGCAGTGCTCGGCGACGTGGATCGTGAACGGCTGCGCCGTGCGCTCGGCCGTCGACCGCACCGCGTCCACCTCGCGGCGCGCCGACTCCATGTCGGACAGCGCCACGAACGCGCACACGCGCCAGCACATCGCCTCCGCCCGCAGCTCGACGTCGCCGAGCTCGTCGGCGAGGTCGCGGGCCTCGGTGAGCATCGCGAGGACCTGACCGGTCGACCGCGTGCCGCGCTCCCAATAGCTTCCGACCAGCACGCTGGCGAGCGCGGCGCGGGCGCCGATCGCCCGGGCCATCGCGACGGCCTCCTCGCGCACGGCCGCGCCGCGGGCGTGCCGGCCGCGCATCTCGAGCGCCCGGGCGAGGCCGCCGAGCACGCGGACGCGCAGCTCCGAGGGCTCCTCGCCGAGGGCGGCCGCCGCACGCTCGAGCAGCTCGACCGCGAGCCGGTCGGTGATGACCGGCCGCCAGCACGCGACCTCGTAGCCGATCGCGGCCTGAGCGAGCCGCTCGGCGTCGCCGATCCCGACGGCGATCTCGGCCGCCTCGGCGAACGCCGCGAGCGCGTCGAGCGCGCGGCCGGCCCGGTGCCGCGCCGTCCCCAGCTCGAGCAGCAGCCCCGCGCGCTCCGAGGGGTCCTCGATGCCGAGCTCGAGCGCGATCCGCAGGTGCTCCGCCGCCGCGTCCAGGTCGAGCCCGGCGCTCGCCGCGCGCGCGGCGAGGACGTTGTAGTCGACGCCGCGCGTGCCGCCGCTGAACGGCGCGGCGGCCGCGAAGTGGTACGCGAGGTCGGCGACCGAACGGGTGCCCGCCCGCTCGAGCGCCTCGCCGACGCGCAGGTGGAGCTCGGCACGCCGGACCGCGGACAGGCCGTCGTAGAGCGATCGCCGGACGAGCTCGTGCGTGAACCGGTACGCGAGCCGGCCCGACCGGAGCTCCTCGATCATCCCGCTCGAGACCGCCTCTTCGAGCGCAGGCAGCAGCTCGGCGCCGGCCGCCGCGCGCAGCACGTCGAGCTCGAACTCCGAGCCGGCCGTGGCGGCCAGCTCGAGCAGGTCGCCGGTCGCCGGCTGCAGACCGGCGAGCCGGCGCCCCACGACCTCGCGGACGCTGTCGGGCGTACCGAGTTCCGCTAGCGGACTGCGCAGGCGGATCGTCCCGTCGGCGACCTCGACGGCGTCGCCGTCGACCAGCGCGCGCCAGAGCTCGCACACGAGGAACGCGTTGCCGGCCGTCATGTCGCTGATCGCCCGCGCCAGCTCCGGCACGCCGCCTTCGCCGCCCGCCGCGCGACGCACGAACTCGGTCACCTCCTCGCCCGACAGGCCGGCGAGCCGCAGGCGCGCGACGTCCTCGGAGCGGCGCAGGTCGGCGAGCGTGTCCGACAGCGCGTCCGGCATGTCGCCCTCGGTGTCGCGGAAGGTCGCGAGGAGCAGCAGCCGCACCCGGCCGCCCGCGCGCGCGAGATGCCGGAGCAGGCCGAGCGTTGGGACGTCGGCCCAGTGCGCGTCCTCGAGCACGAGCAGCACCGGGCGGCGGGCGCCGATGCGCTCGAGCAGGCCGGTCACCGCCGTGTGGAGGCGGTGGCGCTCGGTGTCGGGGTCGGCCGCCGGCAGGGCCGGCGGCGCGCCCGTGCCTGCCGCCAGGTCGGGCAGCAGCCGCGCCAGATCGCCGCCGCCGGTGCCTACCGCGGCGCGCAGCTCGTCGGAAGGCGTGACGCGCGCGAGGTGGTCGAGCACCTCCACGAACGGCCCGTACGGCGGATGGACGACCGCGTCGCACGCGCCGTAGAGGACGAGCGCGCCGCGGTCCGCGACCTCGGCCGCGACCTCGCGGACGAGCCGGCTCTTGCCGGAGCCCGCCTCGCCGCCGACCAGCGCCACCCGGCGCCCCTCGCCCTTCGCCCACGGGACCAGCGAGCGCAGCATGACCAGCTCGCTCGCGCGCCCGACGAACGGGAACGCCGAGGCGACGGACAGCGGGCCGGGCAGATCGCTCATAGTCAGATCTGACCATTGCCGGGCGCCGCGGGCAAGTGGGCGGCGCACGTGAAAGTCGGTCAGGGCGGGTCATGACACGCCCGTCGGCCGCCCATAGGTTCGGCACATGACCACACTCCTCACCGCCCGCGACGAGCTCGTCGGCTTCGGCGGCAGCCTGATCGGGCCGGGCGACGACGACTACGACGGCGCGCGCGCCGTCTACAACGCGATGATCGACCGCCGGCCGGCGGTGATCGCGCACTGCACCGGGCCCGAGGACGTCGCACGCGCGATCGCGTTCGCCCGTGAGCATGACCTGCTGATCGCCGTGCGTGGCGGCGGCCACAACGGCGCGGGGCTCGGCACCTGCGACGACGGCGTCGTCATCGACCTCTCCGGCCTCAAGGACATCGAGGTCGACCCGCAGGCGAGGACCGTGCGCGTCGGCGGCGGCTGCACCTGGGGCGAGGTCGACCGCGCCACGGGCGAGCACGGCCTCGCGACCCCGAGCGGCATCATCTCCACCACCGGCGTCGGCGGCCTCACACTCGGCGGCGGCCTCGGCCACCTGACGCGCAAGTTCGGGCTGTCGATCGACAACCTGCTCGAGGCCGACGTCGTGCTCGCCGACGGCCGGCGGGTCCGCGCCAGCGCCGACGAGCACCCCGACCTGTTCTGGGCCCTGCGCGGAGGCGGCGGCAACTTCGGCGTCGTGACCTCGTTCCTGTTCCGGCTGCACGAGGTCGGCACGGTCGTCGGCGGGCCGACGTTCTGGCCGGTCGAGCAGAGCGCCGAGGTCCTCACCGCCTACCGCGAGTTCCTGCCCGGCGCCCCGCGCGAGCTCAACGGGTTCTTCGCCTTCCACACCGTGCCGCCGGGCCCGCCGTTCCCCGAGGAGATCCACCTGCGCGAGGTGTGCGGGATCGTGTGGTGCTACGTCGGCGGCGAGGACGACGCGACCGCGGCGATGGCCCCGCTGCTGGACTCGGTTCCCGAGCCGCTGATGCACGGCGTGCAGTCGATGCCGCATGCCCAGCTGCAGAGCGCGTTCGACGGGCTCTACCCGGCCGGCGACCAGTGGTACTGGCGCGCCGACTTCATCAACGACGTGCCCGACGACGCCGTCCGCCTGCACGCTCGCTTCGGCGCGGCCATGCCAACGATGAAGTCGACGATGCACATGTACCCGGTCGACGGCGCGGCTCACGACGCGGCCCCGTCCGACACGGCCTGGAGCTATCGCGACGCGCGCTGGGCGACCGTGTTCGCGGGCGTCGACCCCGACCCCGCCAACGTCGCCGCGATCCGCAAGTGGAGCATCGACTACCACGAGGCACTGCACCCGTACTCGGCCGGCGGCGCTTACGTGAACATGATGATGGACGAGGGTCGGGAGCGCGTCCGCGCCAGTTACCGGGGCAACTACGAGCGCCTCGCGCGCGTCAAGGCGACCTACGACCCCACGAACGCCTTCCGCGTCAACCAGAACATCCAGCCGAGCAGCTAAGAGAGAAGAACTACCCATGCTCTCCATCCGCGGGCGCAGCCTCGGGCTGTGCCTGCTCGCGGCGGCGCTGATCGCGCTGTCCGCGTCCGCCCGTGCGGACGCGGTGACCGACTGGAACGTCCACGCGGTGAATGCGCTCGTCGGCACGGCGGCGCAGTCCCCCACCGTGTCGACGATCCATCTCGCGATGGTCCACGGCGCCGTCTACGACGCCGTGAACTCGATCGACGAGCGCTACGAGCCGTACCTCGTCGAGGTGCGGGCGCGCAACTGGTACTCGAAGGACGCGGCCGCGGCCAGCGCGGCCTACCGCGTGCTGGCGAGCATCGTGCCGGCCCAGCAGCCGGCGCTCGGCGCGCTCTACGACGCGTCGCTCGCAGCGATCCCGGACGGGCGCGCCAAGGACGGCGGCATCGCCGTCGGCGCGGTCGCCGCCGCGGCTATGATCGCGGCGCGCACGAACGACGGCCGCTTCGGCGCCTACCGCTTTCCCGCGCCGGCCACGCCGCAGGACCCGTGGCCCGCGGGCCGCTGGTGGCCGGTGCTGCCGGGCTTCGGCAACGATCCCGCTGCGTGGGTCAAGGACGTCGATCCGTTTCTGATCCGCGACGCCGGGCGCTACCGCAGCGCCGCGCCGGACCCGCTCACGAGCAGGCGCTACGCGCGCGAGTTCGACGAGGTCAAGTCGGTCGGCGCGCTCGACTCGGCGACGCGGACCGCGGACCAGACCGACCAGGCGCGCTTCTGGGCCGAGGGACCGCAGCCGTGGACCCGCTTCGCCCGGCAGCTCTCCGCGAGCCACGGGCTGCGGACGATCGAGAGCGCGCGCATGTTCGCGATGCTCTACACGGCCGGGGCGGACTCGCTCATCGCGGTGTGGCACAGCAAGGCCCACTGGCTGTTCTGGCGCCCGATCACCGCCATCCGCGAGGCCGACCGGGACGGCAACCCGGGCACCACGGCCGATCCGGCATGGCTGCCGCTGATCAACACGCCTCCCTATCCCGACCAGCCCTCCGGCCTCGCGGCCGTGAGCGCCGCGATGGCCGAGGCGCTCGAGGAGGTCTTCGGCAGGCGCGAGCGGTTCAGCACGACGAGCGTCAGCTCAGGCACGACGCGGAGCTACCGGAGCTTCGACGAGGCGGTCGACGAGGTCGTCGACGCCCGCGTCTACTCCGGGATCCACTTCCGGAAGGCCGATGAGGACGGCAAGGAGGTCGGCACGGACGTCGCCCGCGACGGACTGCGCCGGTACTTCGAGCGCGACTGAGCTACCCGCGCCCGCGGGCCGCCCCTGCCCGGGGGCGGCCCGCCTCCGGCGGCTCGCCGAGCACGTCCTCGACGAACCGTGGAGGCGGATGCCGTCGACGTCGATGGTGGACATGGCGCGACGGTACGGGCGCGGCCCAGCGCCTCACCGGGCGGACTCTCCATCCTCACCCGGCCAGGTCGTGCCGCATCGCGAACAGGGCGGCTCCGACCCGGGTCGAGACGCCGGCCTTGGCGTAGATGTGCTCGACGTGGTGGCCGGCGGTTTTCTCGGTGATGGTCAGCGCCCGCGCGATCTCCCGGGTGGTGCGGCCCTGGGCAAGCAGCCGCAGCACCTCGACCTCGCGGTCGCTGAGGCCGGCGGGGTGCGCCTGGCGGACACGCAGCGGCGCGGCACCCGCCGCCGCGAGCACGGCGTCGACGGTGCGCTTGTCGAACGCGCCGGCGCGAACGGACTCACCGAGGGCGGCGCGCGCTGCGCCCGCGTCGAGCGCCGGCCGGAACGGCCGGTCGTGCGTCATCGCGTCGTAGGCGTCGGCGGCCGCCAGCAGCCGCGCGCCCTCGGTCAGCTGCGCGGCGGTGGCTCCGCGGTGGTAGCCGGAGCCGTCGAGGCGCTCGTGGTGCGCGCCGGCGAGCCGGGCGAGCGGCGCAAGCACGCGAGAGCGCTCGAGCACGCGCTCGCTGTAGTAGGGATGCAGGCGGACCCGCTCGTACTCGCCGGCGCTCAGCGGGCCCTGCTTCTCCCAGATCCCGTTCGGGACGGAGACCCGCCCGACGTCGTGGAAGAACCCGGCCGCCCGGATCGCGGCGACCTCGGACGGCGCGCAGCCGAGCGTCTCGGCGGCCGTCGCGGCGAGCTCCGCCACCCGGGTGGAGTGCCCGTGCAGGAAGTCGACCTTGACGTCGGCGAACTCGCCGAAGGCGCGCGCCACCGACAGCAGCCCGGCGCTGGAGATCGTCGCCACCGGCTCGGGCTCGGCGTCGATGACGCGCTGCCAGGCGTCGGGCGCGTCGGCCGCGTCCAGCAGCGGCTCCGGCCCGGCGAGCGCGGCGCCGACGACGGCCGGGTCGTAGCCGCGCCCGCGCCGCCGCTCGAGCGCGGCGGACGCCGCCGCCCGATCACGCGCCCGGGCGATGCCGACGAAGTCGTGCGCGACGTGCAGGATGCGCATCGGGCGCGCGATCGCCTCCCCGGCCGCACCGCCGGGCGTCCCCTTGCCGTCCCAGCGCTCGAAGAACTGCCCGAGCGCGCGGGCCACGCTCTCTGACAGCCGCAGCTGGCGCGCGAGCAGCGTCCCGCCCTCGCAGAGGTTCGCCGCCATCAGCTCGAACCGCCGCTGCCCGCCGATCAGCATCCCGCCGAGCAGCCGGGCGCGCTCCGGCAGCGGCCGGTCGTCGGCGAGGTGGCGCGCGAGGTGGCGCAGGTCCTCCGCCGGCTCGGAGGCGATGCCGAGCCCGAGCATCGCGGCCTGGAAGTGGATCTCGTCGCCGCCGGCCCAGCGCGCGAAGAACGGCGCGGCGCCGGTGCAGCCGATATGCGCCAGAAGCGCGACGTAGTAGACCTCGCTGCGCTCGGCCGCGTCGCAGCCGAGGCGGTCGGCCAGCTCGAGCGCGGCCAGGCAGACGCCGAGCTCGTGCTCGAGCGGCCGCCCGAGGCCGAGGTCGGTCGCGAGCGACAGCGCCGCCATCGGCTCGGCGAGCCGGATCCGGTCGTCGGAGGGTTCGCCCTCCACGCCGCGAGTCTACGGACGACGCGAGTACTCGCGGCAGGACCGCGCCGTCACCGCGGCCACGCTCGCATCATGAGCTCGATGACGCGTTCGAGATCCTCGCGCGTCGCACCGGACGCGGCCTGCACGGCCATGCCGCAGACGGCGGTCCCGAGGTAGTGGGTCAGCGCCTGGGGATCGGCGTTCGCCGGCAGGTCGCCTTCGGCGCGCGCTCGCTCGAAGCGCTCGCGGATCGCGGCCTGGCCGGCAAGCCGGAAGGCGATCACGATCTTGCCGACCGGCGAGGAGTCCTCGGCGCAGTAGGTGGTCCCGAGGACGGCCAGGCAACCGGCCGGAGTGTCCGGATCGGTCTGCACGTCGGCGGCGCCGCGCAACAGGCGCTCCGCGACCTGGCGCGCGGTCGGCTGGGCGACCGCCTCACGCTCGTAGGACGAAGGCCCTTCGCCGTAGCGCTCGAGGGCCTTGCGGAACAGCTCCTGCTTGTTGCCGTACGCGGCGTAGAGGCTGGGGCGGTTGATGCCCATCGCCTCCGTGAGGTCTGAGAGCGACGCACCTTCGTAGCCCTTGCTCCAGAACACGGTCATCGCCCTGTCCAGGGCCTCATCCGCGTCGAACGCCCTTGCTCGTCCCATGGTGTCCTGGTACCGTACCAATCGGTACTGTACCGCACGGTACCGAATCGGGCGAACGCGGCCAAAGGAGGCCAGATGCCCACCGTGCATCGCATGACGACACAAGCTCCCGTCCAGGCCCTGGGGGAGGCGTTCTCGGGGACGCTCCTCGCTCCAGGCGACGGCGGGTACGACGAGGCGCGGCGCGTCCACAACGCGCTGATCGACAGGCACCCCGCGGTGATCGCGCGTTGCCTGCACACGGGGGACGTCGCCGCCGCGGTCGACTACGCCCGCAGCGAAGGACTGGAGATCTCGGTGCGCGGCGGCGGCCACAACGTCGCCGGCAAGGCCGTCACCGAGGGCGGGCTGATGATCGACCTCGCCCTCATGAAGGGCGTGCACGTCGACCCGGTGCGACGGACGGTCCGCGCCCAGGCCGGCGTCCGCGTCGGTGAGCTCGACCGCGCCGCGGCCGTGTTCGGGCTCGCGTGCCCGAGCGGCGTCATCTCGCTCACCGGAATCGCGGGGTTGACGCTCGGCGGAGGGATCGCCTGGCTGATGGGCCGGTACGGGATGGCGATCGACAACCTGCTCTCCGCCGAGGTCGTGCTCGCGTCCGGCTCTGTCGTCACGGCGAGCGAGGCCACCGATCCGGACCTCTTCTGGGCGCTGCGCGGCGGCGGCGGCAACTTCGGCGTCGTGACCTCGTTCGAGTTCCGGGCGCAGCCGGTCGCCACGGTCCTTGGCGGCGCCGTCCTGCATCCGCTCGAGGCGGCGCCGCGACTGCTGTCGTTCTACCGCGAGTTCGCCGCCGGCCTTCCGGACGAGCTCTCCCTGCAGGCGGCCTTCCTCCATGCCCCGGACGGATCGGGGGCGAAGCTCTGCGGCATCGCCCTCTGCCATGCGGGCGACGACGCCGACCGGGCCGAGGCCGACGCCCGCCCGCTGCGCGAGTTCGGGTCGCCGGCCGTGGACATGGTCCGGCGCATGCCCTATCCGGTCGTGAACACAGGGGTCGACTGGCTGTTCCCTGGAGCGCTCACCTACTGGAAGTCGGCGTTCTTCACGGAGCTCTCGGATCCGGCCGTCGACGTGCTGGCCAGCGCGTTTGAGCGGGCCCCCAGCGAGCTCTGCGCTCTCGTCCTCGAGGAGTTCCACGGCGCGGTCACGCGCGTCGACGCCACGGCGACGGCCTACCCGCACCGGGAACCGGGCCACAACCTGCTGCTGATCTCCCAATGGACCGACCCCGCCGACACCGAGGCGGGGATCGCATGGGCGCGCGAGACCTTCCACGCGCTCTCCCCCTACATGGCCGACCGCTCCTACACGAACTACCTGCCGGCCGACGATCACGACCGCGTCCGCCAGGCCTACGGACCCAACTACGAGCGGCTCGTCGAGCTCAAGCGGCACTACGACCCGGACAACCTCTTCCGGCTCAACCAGAACATCGACCCGAGGCCCGAAGCCGGTCGCGGCATCGCGGTAGCCTCGGCATGACCGCGACCATGGCCGCGCCACCCCATCCGCGGGCCAACCCGGTAGTCGGCTCGGCGCTCGACCTGCGCCGGAGCCAGATCCGCACGTACGAGCGCGCGATGCGCGAGCACGGGGACGTCGTGCGTCTGGCGGTCGGACCGCCCGGCGTGCGCTTCAGCCTGTACTGCGTGTTCCATCCCGAGGGGGTCAAGGCCGTGCTGGCCGGCTCGCGCGTGCGTTACTCGAAGGGGAACCGGTTCTACAGGCAGATCGCGCAGGCGTTCGGCTGGGGACTCCTCACCAGCGAGGGCGAGCTCTGGCAGCGGCAGCGCCGGCTCATCCAGCCGCTGTTCACCCGCAGGCAGATCGCCGATTACGCGGAGCTCATGGCCGAGGAGGCGGCCGCTGTCGCCGAACGTTGGGATCGCGCCGCGCGGGACGGCGCGGCCGTCGACGCCAACGCCGAGATGGTCGAGCTCGCGCTGCGAGTGGTCGGGCGGGCGATCTTCGGCGAGGACGTCGCCAGCGCCCGCGAGGTGCTCGACTCCGCGTTCCCGGTGCTCAACCGGCACACGTTCCGGCGCGCCACGTCGCCGCTGGCGCCGCCGGCGTCCTGGCCGACCCCGGACAACCGTAGGGCTGCGCGCGCCCGGCAAGCGCTGTACGCCGTGATCGACGAGCTGATCGCCCGCCGTCAGCAGACCGGCGCCGATGGCGAGGACCTCCTGTCGCGGCTGCTCCGCGCGCGCGATCCGGAGACCGACGAGGCGATGGACGTCCAGCAGGTGCGCGACGAGGCGCTGATCTTCCTGCTCGCCGGACATGAGACGACGTCCACCGCGCTGACGTTCACGCTCCACCTCCTCGCCCGCCATCCAACCGAGCAGCGGCTCGTTCACGACGAGCTGGATGCGGTCCTCGACGGCCGGGTTCCCACGCTCGACGACGCGCTCGTCCTGGAGCGAACGACGATGGCGATCAAGGAGGCGATGCGCCTGTATCCCCCGGCCTACGCGCTCGGCCGGCTCTCGGTGACCGAGAACGAGATCGGCGGCTACCTGGTCCCCGCCGGCTCCTACGTCGTCGTGAGCCAGTTCGCGACGCACCGGCATCCGCAGTTCTGGGACGACGCGGAGACGTTCGACCCCACGCGCTTCACCCCGGAGCGCGAGCAGGCGCGGCATCCGCATGCGTACTTCCCGTTCGGCGGCGGCCCGCGCGCCTGCATCGGCTCGCACTTCGCGATGCTCGAGGCCGTGATCGCCGTGGCGCTCCTGCTGCAGCGCTTCCGGATCGGCAGCGAGCAGGTCCGCGTGCCGCTGGATACCGAGGGCATCACGCTGCGGCCCAAGGGCGCCGTCCCCATCCAGCCGTCGACACGCTAGCGGGGCGGCCGTGCGCGGACTCGGGATCACCGCAGGCCTGGAAGCCGGGGTCGCCCGGGATCTGGCCGCGCGCAGCGAGCAGCTCGGCTACCACTCGTTGTGGTCGAACGACGAGCCGGCCGCGTCCGGCCTGGAGACGCTCGCGCAGCTCGCCGAGGCGGCCCCGCGGCTCGAGCTCGGCGTCGGGGTCCTTCCCCTCGACCGGCACGAGCCGGGCCTGATCGCGACGGAGATCGACCGTCTCGGGCTCGACCCCGCGCGGCTCTGGGTCGGGGTAGGGTCCGGCCGGCTCCGCTCGCAGATCGACGTCGTCCGCCGCGCCGTCGTCGAACTCCGCGAGCGCCTCCCGGCCGAGACGCGCATCGTCGTGGCGGCCATGCGACCCCGGCTGTGCCGCCTGGGCGGCGCGATCGCCGACGGCGTGCTCCTCAACTGGATGCTGCCGGACCATGTGGCGCAGGCGCGTAGCTGGGTGCAGGCGGGCGCCGACGAGTGCGGGCGCGCCGCGCCGATCGTCGCCTCATACGTCCGCGTCGCAGTGGGGTCCGGCTCGCTCGAGCGTCTCCGTGACGAGGAGGGCCGCTATCGCGATCTCAACGACGGCCATCGCAAGCACTTCGCGGCCATGGACGTCCCGCTCGGGCACGTCGGCGTCGCGGCTTCGACGCGGCCGGAGGTGCAGGCGAGGCTCGGCGCCTACCAGGCGGCGCTCGACCTGCCGATCGTGCGAGTGCTCGCGCACCCCGATGCGACCTCGCTGAACGCGGTGGCAGACGCCGCGGCGCCGTAGCTCAGGCCGACGGACCGGCGAGGGCGCCGAGGATCGTCGTGAGAAGCGCGCTCTCGGCATCCTCGGCGCCGACCCGCCCGGCCCTGAGCTCCGCACTCGCCGCATGGATCAGCGCCAGCACCATCGACAGATGCCAGCCGGCGGGCACGTCGGAGCGGAAGCTGCCGTCCGCCTGCCCGCGCTCGATCAGCGGCTCGAGCTGCGCGATCACCGCGTGGTGCCTGGCGCGGAGCTGCGCGTCGGGGAGCCGGGTGTTGATCGCCACCAGCGCGTGGTAGCGGCCGAGCGTGCCCCACGCCGTGGCCAGCACGCGGCGCAGCGCATCGGCCGCGTCGCCGCGCGCCGGCTCGGCGGCCTCGATGGCGACGGTCGCCTCCGCGATCGCACGCTCCGTCACCGCCTCGATCAGCGCCTCGCGGGTCGGGAAGTGGACGTAGACGGTGGCGCGGACGACGCCCGCCCGGCGGGCGACCTCGGCCATGCTGGCCTCGGGATCGCCCGCCAGGGCGTCGACGGCGGCGGCCATGATCCGCGCGACGCTGCGCTCCGCGTCGGCGCGGCGCGGTCGCTGCGATGGGCGGGACGAGGGCATCGGTCTAGTGGACGGCGACGCGAGGGGCGAGCGCCAGCCTGGGCAGGAAGTGTCGCGCGGACGGCAGGATGACGAGCGCGGCGACGCTCGCGACGCCCGCGATCGCGGCGGCGACGAGGAACGCGTCGCCGATCCCGCCCGCGCCGCCGGCGCCGGCCGTCGCGACCGAGACCAGCACGGCGATCCCGAGCGAGCCGCCGACCTCGTGGCCGGTGGTGGTCAGCCCCGAGAGCATCCCGGACTCGTCCTCGGCCGCGCCGGTCAGCACCGAGACGGACACCGACACGAGGATGGTCCCGAGCCCGACGCCGGCGACCAGCATGCCGGGCAGCACGTCGCCGAGGTAGCCGCCGTCGGCGCCGACGCCGGAGAGCAGCAGCATGCCGGCGGCCACGACGGCGAAGCCGGCGCCGAGCGGAATGCGCACCCCGACGCGGGTGATGACGTGGCCGGCCGCGTGGACGCCGAGGCCGATCGCCGCCGCGAACGGCAGGAACGCGAGGCCGGTCTCGAGCGCTCCCGTCCCCAGCACGCGCTGCAGGTACAGCGAGGAGAGCAGGAACGAGCCGAACATCACTGCCGAGGCCAGCAGCATCATCAGCGACCCGCCGCCGACAGCGCGGTCGGTCAGCCGCTGCACGCGCAGGAGCGGCTGGGCCGTGCGCAGCTCCAGCGCGGCGAACAGCGCGAGGACGGCCAGCCCGGCAGACCCGATCCCCAGGGTCCGCGCGGACGTCCAGCCCGCCGCCTCCGCCTGCGATAGCGCGTAGACGAGGCTGCCGAGGCCGACCGTCGCCAGCACCGCGCCGCGCACGTCGAGGCCGCACCAGCGCAGGCGCCCCGCGTCGGCGGGAAGCACGTGCGCGGCGCCGGCCGCGAGCGCGAGGCCGACCGGCAGGTTGACGACGAAGATCGCCTGCCAGCCGGCGAGCTCGGTCAGTGCGCCGCCGAGCAGGACCCCGATCGCGGCGCCGGCGCCGCCGACGGCGCCCCAGACGCCGAGCGCCCGCGCGCGGTCGGGCCCATGGAAGCTCGTCGTGATGATCGACAGCGCGGCGGGCGACAGCATCGCGGCGCCGAGGCCCTGGCCGGCCCGGGCGGCGAACAGCATCGCGGCGTCGCCGGCCAGTGTCGCCGCCAGCGAGGAGACGGTGAAGACCGCGAGCCCGGCGACGAACACCCGCCTGCGACCGAGCAGGTCGGCCGCCCGGCCGCCCAGCAGGAGCAGGCTGCCGAAGATCAGCGAGTAGCTCGTGATCGTCCAGCCGACGTCGTCGCCCTCGATGCCGAGGTCGCGGGCGAGATCGGGCAGGGCGACGTTCACGGCGGAGATGTCGAGGATGACCATCAGCTGCGCGACCGACAGCAGCAGCAGGAGCAGCGGGTGGGAGGGCGCGCCGTGCGGGCACGGGGCGTGGCGGTTGTGCATCTCTGACCTCAAGTTAATTCAGACGGCGATGTCTGAGTTAGTAAATCAGACATCACTGTCTGACGTCAAGCCCGAAATACCCTAGAGGGGTATGTTACACTCGGCTGAGATGCTATACCCCTGCCCGGTATGAGGAGCGCGTGATGAGCCCGGCCACCCGTCACTACACCGTCCACGGCATGTCCTGCTCGCACTGCGTGCTGTCCGTCCGCGAGGAGGTGTCCGAGGTCCTTGGTGTGCGCGCCGTCGACGTCGACCTCGCGTCCGGGCGCCTGACCGTCACCGGCGAGCACGCCGACGACAGCGTCCGCGCCGCAGTCGCCGACGCCGGCTACGAGGTCGCCGCGTGAGCGCCGCCGCCAAGCTCGTCGCGTTCGCCGCCGCCCTCGCCGTGCTGTTCGGCGGCGCGGCGCTCGCGGGCGCGGCGATCGGCCCCGACCGCGACGACGACGTTCCCTCCGACGAGCCTCAGGAGCACTCCGACATGACGTCTTCCACCGAGACCGAGCACGGCAGCGCCCCGGACCCGGTTCGCGGACTGGCGGTCGCCGAGGACGGGCTGCGCATCGTGATCGAAGACCCCGAGCTGCGCCGCGGCCGCACGGAGATGCTGCGCTTCCGGGTGGTCGACGAGCGCGGTGAGACGGTGCGCGACTTCGACGTCGAGCACGAGAAGCGCATGCACCTGATCCTCGCCCGCCGCGACCTGTCCGGCTTCCAGCACCTGCACCCCGAGCAGGGCGACGACGGGGCCTGGAGCACCGACGTGCGGCTGGACGAGGCCGGGTCCTACCGGCTGTTCGCCGACTTCTCGTACGACGGTGAGGCGCAGACGCTCGCCGGTGACCTGCGGGTCGACGGCGCGGCCGACCTGCGGCCGCTGCCCGATCCCGAGACGACGGCGGTCAGCGACGGCGGCTACGACGTCCGGCTCGAGGCCGGCGACGCGCACCCCGGCGCGGAGGCGGACCTGCGCTTCGCCATCAGCCGCGACGGCGTGCCGGTGCGCACCGAGCCCTACCTCGGCGCCGGCGGCCATCTCGTCGCGCTGCGCGAGGGCGATATGGCGTTCCTGCACGTGCACCCCACGTCCGACGACGCGGTGCGCTTCGCCGCCACCTTCCCCACCGAGGGCAGCTACCGGCTGTTCCTGCAGTTCAAGCACGAGGGCCGGGTGCAGACCGTCTCGTTCACGCAGGAGGTGACGTAGCCGTGGCCACGCAGCACGTCGAGCTGCCGATCTCGGGCATGACGTGCGCGTCGTGCGCGAACCGGATCGAGCGCCGCCTGAACAAGCTCGACGGCGTCACCGCGTCGGTCAACTACGCGACCGAGCGGGCGACGGTCGACTTCGACGCCGCCGCGGTCGAGCCCGAGGCTCTCGTCGCCGCGGTCGAGGCGGTCGGCTACCAGGCCGTCCTGCCGTCCGCCGAGCCGGCCGGCTACCTGGCCGTCCTGCCGTCCGCCGAGCCGGCGAGCGCCGAGGAGACCGACGAGACCGCACCGCTGCGCCGGCGCCTGCTCGTGTCGATCGCGCTGACGGTGCCCGTCCTGCTGATGGCGATGATCCCGCCACTGCAGTTCGACAACTGGCAGTGGCTGTCGCTCACGCTCGCCGCGCCCGTGGTCGTCTGGGGCGCCTGGCCGTTCCACCGGGCGGCGTGGGCGAACGCCCGGCACGCCGCCGCGACGATGGACACGCTGATCTCCGTCGGCGTCCTCGCAGCGTTCGGCTGGTCGCTCTACGCGCTCTTCCTCGGCGAGGCGGGCATGGCGGGCATGACGATGGCGTTCGACCTGATCCCCGACCGCGGGGCCGGCGCCGGCGAGATCTACCTCGAGGTCGCGTCCGCCGTCACGGTCTTCATCCTCGCCGGCCGCTACTTCGAGGCGCGCGCCAAGCGCCGCGCCGGCGCCGCGATCGCCGCGCTGCTCGAGCTCGGGGCCAAGGACGTCGCGCTCCTGGACGCCGACGGGACCGAGCGTCGCGTCCCGGTCGAGCAGCTCGCGGTCGGCGACCGCTTCGTGGTCCGTCCCGGCGAGAAGGTCGCGACCGACGGGATCGTCGAGGAGGGCGCCAGCGCCGTCGACCAGTCGCTGCTGACCGGCGAGTCGGTGCCGGTCGAGAAGCGGCCCGGCGACGAGGTCGCGGGCGCCACGGTCAACGCCGGCGGCCGGCTGGTGGTGCGCGCTACGGTGGTCGGCGCCGACACCGCGCTGGCCCAGATCGCGCGGCTCGTCACCGACGCCCAGTCGGGCAAGGCGGCCGTCCAGCGGCTCGCCGACCGCGTCTCCGGCGTCTTCGTGCCGATCGTGATCGGCCTGGCGGTCGCCACGCTCGGCTTCTGGCTCGGCGCGGGCGAGGACGTCACGTTCGCGTTCACCGCGGCCGTCGCCGTGCTGATCATCGCGTGCCCGTGCGCGCTCGGGCTCGCGACGCCGACGGCGCTGCTCGTCGGCACGGGCCGCGGCGCCCAGCTCGGCCTGCTGATCAAGGGCCCGGAGATCCTCGAGTCCACGCGCACGGTCGACACGGTCGTGCTCGACAAGACCGGCACGGTGACCAGCGGCCGGATGAGTCTGGTCGACGTGCTGCCGGCGGCCGGCGAGGCGCGCGCCGAGGTGCTCGCGATCGCCGGTGCGCTCGAGGACGCCTCCGAGCACCCGATCGCGCGGGCGATCGCCCGCGGAGCACGCGACGAGCTCGGCGCCCTCCCGCGGCTCGAAGGCTTCGCCAACCACGAAGGCCTCGGCGTCGAGGGCATCGTCGACGGCCGCGGGGTGCAGGTCGGGCGTGCCGCGTTCATGGCCGACTGGAGCCTCGAGCTGCCCGCCGAGCTGGAGACGGCGCGGCAGGCCGCCGAGTCGGGCGGCCGCACCGCCGTCGCGGTCGCGTGGGACGGCCGCGTGCGCGGCCTGCTCGTGGTCGCCGACACCGTCAAGCCCACGTCCGCCGAGGCCGTGGCCTCGCTGAGGGCGCTCGGCCTCCGGCCGGTGCTGCTGACCGGCGACAACGAGGCCACGGCGCGCGCCGTCGCTGCCGAGGTCGGCATCGAGGACGTCATCGCCGAGGTGCTGCCCGCCGACAAGGCCGCCGTCGTCCGCCGCCTGCAGGAGCAGGGCCGGGTGGTGGCAATGGTCGGCGACGGTGTCAACGACGCGCCCGCGCTCGCGCAGGCCGACCTCGGGCTCGCGATCGGCACGGGCACGGACGTGGCCATCGAGGCGTCCGACCTGACGCTGATGTCGGGCGACCTGCGTGCGGCGGCCGACGCGATCCGGCTCTCGCGCGCGACCCTGCGGACGATCAAGCAGAACCTCGGCTGGGCGTTCGGCTACAACGTCGCCGCCCTGCCGCTCGCCGCGGCCGGCTTCCTGAACCCGCTGATCGCCGGGCTCGCGATGGCGTTCTCGAGCGTCTCGGTCGTCGCCAACGCGCTGCGGCTGCGGCGCTTCCGGCCGGCCGAGCCGGTCGCCCCGTAGACGGGGTGTGGCTTCCGCGCTCCTCGCGGAAGCCACACCCGGTACCCCCTACGACTCGTCCGGCCCCTTCGCCTTCTCGGAGACGCACTTGCCGAACGCGTTGCGCTTGGTCGCGTTCGTGCCGTACTGGTCCTCGAACGCCTTGCGGCTCTCGGGCGTGTCGCCGCGCTCGGCGTCGCACTCCTCGGCCGCGGACGTGCGCTCCTCGGTCTCCTCCGCGTCCTCGGCGTCCTCCTCGGCGCGCTCGCTCTTGGCCTTCATCGACACGCACTTGCCGAACGCGTTGCGCTTGTTCGCGTTTGTTCCGTACTGGTTGCGGAAGGCCTCGCGGCTCTCCTCGGTGTCGCCGCGCTCCTCGCGGCACTCCCGCGCCGCGTTGCGCTTGGCGGACTTGCGCTCGGCCTTCGCTTCGCGCGCCTTCTGCGACACGCAGGCCCCGTGGTTGCGGTACTCCGCCTTGAACGCCTCACGAGTGGCATCGGTGGTCCCGCGCTCGGCGCGGCACTCCGTCTTGGCCTCGCGCTTGTCGGCCTTGCTCGGCTTGGCCGCCGCGGCGGAGCCGGGTGCGGCGAGGACCGCGACGGCTCCGACGATGAGTAGCAGCTTCTTCATGGATCGTTGCCTCCTGTACGCCTTTCCAGTAGGAACGCGGCGGCCGAGCCGAGGTTGGAACGTGGCCCAGGCAGTAGTGGGCCGCGGCCACTAGCTGTTGCTTATGCCGCCGTCATCGCCGCCGTCGTCGTCGCCGCCGCCGTCGTCGCCCGGGACGCCGCACTCGCGCAGAGCCGGGGACCGCTGGGCGGCGTTGAGCAGCCCGGCGCCGTTCCCGTTGCCGACGCGCATCTGCGAGCCGCGCAGGAACGCGGGCGGGTTGGGGTCGACGATGCCGCCGTCGACCGTGTAGCCGCCGCGATGGGAGTTCTCGGCCTCGTTGCAGACGTTCACGGTGTCGGCGGACGCGACGCCCGGGAGCGCCAGCGTCACGGTGACGGCACCGGCCGCCAGGAAAAGCTTGCGTCGAATCACGCGGAGCCTCCACTTCGTTGACAGGAACCCCTGTTATCGGCAGCGCCACCGCGATCCGCAAGCCGGACGGCCGTGTGTCGTAGCCGTCGCCGCCGGGCTCAAGGGACGCGGCGGCGCGGCGCGCCGGCTTCCGGGGCCGTGGCCGCCTTCTTGGTCCCGCTTCGGCCCTTCCGGGACTCGTGACGCCGCTACGACAGGACCGTCATGTCGCGGGCTCGCGATCGACGCCGCTCACCGGGTCGTGGTAGCTCTCGCGGAGGTCCCAACCGCACGCCGTGCACTCGACGTCGCCGGGCGGGGCGGGCACACCGCAGCGCGGGCATGGGCTCTCTTGGGGCGGTTCCCGGCGGAGTAGACGCTGGAGCAGGCGCATCGTGGACACCTCGGTGATCGGTGGTCGACGACAGCGAGCGCCGTCTCGCCGAACCTAGCCGGGCGCGCCCGTTCCGCAATGGGTACGAATCGCCATTGCTCCGTTCGCCTGTGGCCCGTACGACCGGACGACGGCAACGTGGTGCGCGATTCGACTGCGGCGCGCACTCGTTCTGCCACGATCGGGCGATGGCCACCGCAAGAGTCGACAACCTGGACGAAGGGATCTCGATCCGGCGGCCCACCCCGCCGTCGCGGCGCCGCGTGAGCCTGTTCTGGCGGCTGTTCGCGGCGTACGCCGGAGTGATGGCGCTCGCCGTCGTGGCGCTCGTGTTCGCCCCGGTCACGGTCTCGGTTCCGACGGCGCTCAAGGAGGTCGTGGTCCTGCTCGCCGGGCTTGCGATCGCGCTGGCGATCTACCTGGCGCTGCTGCGCCGGGCGCTCGCGCCGCTCGAGCGGCTGACGCGGCTGATGCGCCGCATCGACCCGCTCGCCCCCGGCCAGCGGATCGCCGTTGACGCCGGCGACGCGCAGGTGGTGGCGCTCGCGGAGGCGTTCAACGAGATGCTCGACCGGTTGGAGAGCGAACGCCGCGAGAGCGCCCTGCGCGCACTGGCCGCCCAGGAGGCCGAGCGGCGCCGGATCGCGCGCGAGCTGCACGACGAGATCGGCCAGACGCTGACCGGGCTGCTCCTGCGCAGCGAGACGATCACGCGCCGCGCGCCGGCGGAGCTCCGCACCGACGTCGAGGGCTTGCGGGAGGCGGCGCGCCAGGGTGCGGAGGACGTCCGCTCGATCGCTCGCCGGCTGCGACCCGAGGCGCTCGACGAGCTGGGCCTGCAGAGCGCGCTGCTCGCGCTCTGCGGATCGATCGTCAACGAGACGGAGCTGGAGGTCGAGCGGTCGCTGGACCGCGACCTGCGGCTGACCGCCGAGGAGGAGCTGGTCATCTATCGCGTGGCGCAGGAGAGCGTGACGAACGTCGTTCGCCACGCCGGAGCCACGCGCCTGCAGCTCGTGCTGCGCCGGTCGGCGGATCAGGTGGTCCTGGTCGTGCGCGACGACGGGGCCGGCCTGCCGCGGAGCGCCGAGCGAGACGCGACGGGGATCCGCGGCATGCGCGAGCGGGCGCTGCTGATCGGGGCCGAGCTGGTGATCAGGCGCGTCGAGCCGCGCGGGACCGAGGTGCGGCTGCGCCTCCCGACGCGCGCCCGATCGTGAGCGTCCCGCTCGTGACGCGGGTGCTGATCGCGGACGACCATCCGATCGTTCGCCGCGGGCTGCGTGAGCTGCTCGACGCCGAGCCGGACTTCCGCGTCACGGCCGACGCGGGCGACGGCACCGAGGCCGTGCAGCGCGCCCTCGGCGACGACGTCGACCTGGCCGTCCTGGACGTGGCGATGCCGCGACTCACGGGCCTGCAGGCGGCCGAGCAGCTGGCCGCGCGACGACCCTCGCTCCGGCTGCTGATCCTGTCGATGCACGAGAACGAGCAGTTCTTCTTCGAGGCGCTGCGCGCGGGAGCCTCCGGTTACGTGCTCAAGACGGCGGCCGATCGCGACCTCGTCGAGGCGTGCCGCGCGGCCATGCGCGGCGAGACGTTCCTGTACGCGGGCGCGATGAGCGCGCTGTTCCGCGACGTGGTGGCGCGCCTCAAGCGCGGCGAGGCGTTCGACGCGGCGGATCCGCTCACCGCGCGCGAGCACGAAGTGGTCAAGCTGGTCGCCGAGGGCCGTACCAGCGACGAGATCGCCGAGCTGCTCGTCATCAGCCGCAAGACGGTCGACCGCCATCGCGCGAACATCCTCGAGAAGCTCGGGATGCGCGACCGCGTCGACGTCACGCGCTACGCGATCCGGCGCGGACTCGTCGTGCCCTGACGCGGCCGAGGTTGGCGCACCCCATGCTGTCCGGCCGTTGGACGCAGCTTCGGCCTGCGAGGCTCACCAGCCGCCGCCGTCCGGCCGCTAGCGCACGTCATCGCCGTCGGCGACCGCCGCGAGGACCTCCTCGGGCGACGGCCACGGCGCAGGCGGCGTCGTTGACGAGGCGGTCCGTGACGCTGCGGCCGATCAGGCTGCGAGCGGCGGCGTGCGGCCGGACGCCGACGACCGCGACCCGCGGCCGGTGCGCGGCGCACGCCGCGAGCAGGGCCGGGCCGGGGAGACCGGCGCGCAGCTCGGCGGCGACCGCGACGGAGCGGCCGCGCAGCCGCTCCGACGCCCAGGCGAGCAGGCAGCGCTCGTCCGCCGGCATGCAGGCGCCCGCGGGCCGCTCGGCGAGGACGTGCACGAGTTGCAGGCGGGCGCAGAGCGTCGAGCCCAGACGCGCGCCGAGGTCGAGCGCGACGGCCGACCGCTCGGGATCGTCGACGCCGACGAGGACGACGTCGCGCCGCGGCGCCGAGCTCCGCGGACGCACGAGCACCACGGGACACGGGCTGCGGTGGCGCAGGCGCTGCGAGACGCCTCCGAGCAGCCCCCGCCACGGACCCCCGACGCCCTTGGTGCCGG
>Ga0214469_1000120_pt1 | contig 23232 bp, 22 predicted proteins | sample RVTome_10_FD_187340 | JGI IMG/M metagenome (GOLD analysis project Ga0214469, IMG submission 187340) | Soil microbial communities from uranium-contaminated site in the Upper Colorado River Basin, Wyoming, United States - RVT153D57 HiSeq ... | reverse complement strand
CAGTCGCCGCTGACAAGAACAAAAACAACAGTAGCAACAGCAGTAATGGTAGGCTTGCACGTAGCTTCCAACTTAAATAGGGGCCATTGTTAGCTGTATCGTGATTAACAAATGTTTGATTAGTATCAGCATCGTAGCAGCGTTATTGCTTGCAGTGCTTAGTGTTGCTAATACAAGTTTCAATGAAATAAGATTGGATAAAGTATATGCAAGTGCCAATAGTAGCAACAGCACAATATCATTAGGAGATCCATTTTTTGTGGAGAAAGGCAAGGTGATTGGACAGAGAGTATTGAATGTTGCTCCGCAGCCCCAGCTAGAATTTACTATCGTCGCCAATGGAACTATAAATAATTCTATTAACTTTACTAATACAGGAACAACCGTAAGTAATCTTCAGGCTAATGGGGCATTCACTAGTAGTGGACAGGGTTTCATAACGACTGAAGAAGGTGAAGTAGCAACTTGGACAAATCAGGTTATTGGTCAGCGAACACAAGATGGCAATGTAATATCTCATGGAGCAGGATTTTGGAGCACACCTTCGACAGGGGATCTAGCATTTATGAATAACTTGATGACTATCTTTATACTAGAAATAGATAAAGAGGGCAACCTATCAGCAGAAGAGTGGGAATGGAGTAAAAACCCCACTTAGAGATTCTAAGTCCCAAAATCGTGCGTGATATCTTTTAACCAACCAGATGTCATCTGAATAGACTGCTGGGAATTCTTTAGGGAGTTAGGAGATGGTACAAAATGGTTTGTTGCGATGTGCTCTATTTTCCATTTAGATCCTAAAAGTATACCGCTGATTTCCTCAATCGAAATATTTTCAAAAATGATATTTATCGGATCGCTAGGCCTCCGCCATGCTTCATATGTCCAATGCGGAATATCAATCGAAAATAATAGTTCTCTCTGAACCTATTTACGCATAAACCAGCCCAGTAAGAATGAGCCCAATGCAATGACCAAGATGCCCAAAAGGCGAGAGTCTGCAAGTCCATGTACTTTCTTTACTTTGCCAACCGCGATCATAATGATTTGGAACATTGATTCGGGACTGCAGTAACTAGGAAAGGAAATCCATTCGGCATTCCAATCAAGAGAGACTGCTTCATCCTTCATGAGGATACAGGGTTTGCCGATTCCGATCGCGTAATTTGTTTCCTTCCAAACCATTGTTGACCTCGCGGCAGCCTCAGTAAATATAGCCAGGAATAAAGTGCTAGCCTGGATCATTTCCATGAATTTCAGTTCCAAAACACGGCTGGGCTGCTCATCATCTTCGCCTATTAGAGCCTGGATACCATAGCTGTCCAAGTGTTTTTCTAGTTCTGTTATCAAATGGATGTCCTTGGTACTATGAGACAAGAATATTTTCTCTCCCGTATCTCTCTTTGTTCGAACTTCAAGGAGTATGGTTTACCTTCCTCGCAGGGGAATACAATTATATCCATACCAGACCCATTATAGGAGACACTCACCGAGTCAGAACCTACGACTTGTCCAAACCAAGTCGTGTCATTTCCTGTGTAACCAGGAGGGCCATCAACTATAAGAATTGCTTCGCCTTCGTCGGTGGCAGGAAGATCGTCAAAACTCATCGTATCCAAGTCATATTATTGAGCAAACGAGTCAGATACCCATAGAGTTCCTATCAACATCAACAAGGAGACTACCAACGCAATGAAACCTATCATTTCTACTTCAGCAAAATTCTGGTCGAACGTATAGTTTATGAACAAATATTACGTAATCTTATATCTTTAACCAGTATTGTCAGAACAACATCGACATCCGGAATGCATCAAAACAATCGTCATTGCCTGTTACTTCCTTATCAAGCATACCCTCACCATTTTCTACGGCAGTCCTTAATTCGATATTTAATTTGCTGTGTTGCCTCATTGACGGCGACTATGCCCTTGTTATATTCTAGCAATTCTTTGAAGTGCGCAGAATCGAGATCCTATATCCTTGGTGCTGTTAAACAGGTATCTCTGCAGGATTTTGAACCAGAGGAGGCAAATATTTGGATGACATGGCTGAATCACCGCCTGCCAGATATGGGGCTTCATCGATGACACGGGCAAGATCAAGGGTTATCTTATGCAATGAATCTATGGCTCTAATGCTGACCATTGGATCTTCTTGCTTGTTTGCCATTGCTATATCCCACAACTCCCTCTGAAATGCTATCATCTCTTCATACAACTGTCTGAATTCAGATAATAATTCATCATGATCATCTCGCAGGTGCAACACCCAATCCCTTGCTTCTGCCTTAAGTTGCTTCTTGATCTTGAAGAATGCTGTCTTCGAAAGATCATGCCCCGTCTTGGATTTTATATATTCTAAGGATTCATGCCAATTGTATCTGAGAATGATGGCCTGAGAAGCAGCATAACGTATTTCCTGTCCTTCTTCGCGTGTATGAAATGGCAACTATACTCATATGCTACTATGGGAAGGTTCTATCCCAGGCATAGGCCACTTTCCTTTTTTGATTTCTTCAGAAACCTGTTGTCTTATGTCATCATTATTAGAAATATTACCATTGTTTTCTTGGTGTTGTGGGATTCCTCTATTGCTATTATCTTCTTTCTGGTCATAACTGCCTTCACCGCCTTCACAACCTTCACGGTGCAGGTTGGTCTGAAAACTGACTTCAACGTCGTATGACCTGCCAGCCTTAGCCAGTTTCTCCAAGTCAAATACGAAGGCGTTTCCATCCCTCATGTGCTTAGGCTCAGCGCCAAAGTTATCAGAAATAATCTTGCCAACAGTATTTCGATAGATGGTATCATATACTAGAAGGAGTTTTTTGAAAGACCTAAAGTCATTATGAAGTTTTTCAAGTCTCTCATTCCTGTTTGCTGGTTGTATTACTTCCTTAATATCGTGCGTAGGCTTACCCTTGCTTGCTTTAAACTGAAATGACCTATCTATAACACCCTTTGTAAAATTGCTTCTTAGTGATTCTTCGGCTATTCGTATCTTAAAACAATAGCAGCAAAAGAACTCTTGTTTTAATGTGTTAGTATTAATTTTCGGGACTTTGCCACCTATTGCATAGCCCTCTTTCAAGATGGATAGCATGTCTTTATCTTGATGGATTCTATCAGCCTCGTCCTGGCTCTATTTTTCCCAATATACGATAGAGATTTGCGGCGCTTGGGTCTGTCATTCTAACACCTCTATAGCCTATTGCCTCAAACATATAGCCTATCGTGCTTTTACCTATTCCATTCTCTTTACCAGTAACATCATAATAATGAGTTGTTGGATACAAGTCCTGGAAGTATGTCCAAATAATATCTGCTGCAATGAGAGTAATAATCTCTGTATCCTGGTCTATGTATAATTTGACTAGAGCCTTTGCCTTCTGATATAGACTATCTATCGTTTCGTTTTGCGCCATTTCTTCATAGTCCTTAATCTCTCTTTTAGAACTAAACTCAATGGGTTCATAGGGATATTCCTCGATAGAAGGAGGGACTAGTATCCTATTATTCTCTTCAATCCGTCTTACTAACTCTAGGTGTCCCTCCTTTTCTGAGTAGGCTAGGAAGAAAGGCTCACTACCTAGCATGATGGCTTCATGCAATGGGCCCTTGAATCTGAATGAATATTTGAATATTGAATGCTCTGGTTTTTCTTTTTGTTCTTTCTGTTGTTTCTGCTTATGCCTTCCATTACCATTGCCATTATTACTACTACCACCAGATAGACCTGCAAGTTCAGATGTCATTTTTCTTCTTCCTCCTTTCCAAACCGCCACTTGACTTTTCGATAGATACTGTTTGTATGAAGGTAGTCTAGGTCAACACTTTCGAAGAGACGCCTAACTGCTTCTGTTATTATCTTGTTCATTGTGAAATAGTCTAAGTCTAATAATACTCTGGCTAAAGAATCAGGGATATCCTTTTGCCAGATAACAAACTCTGGGGAATCTTCGTAAAGATTGATTTTGTAAAGCAGTCCCTCTGCCTGGTTAACGTAGGGTCTAAAAATGGACAAATAGCATTGTCTGTTACCATCTTCGTAGATATCACAATCCAGTTTTTCGGATAGTATTCTAGTTAATTCATCAGTCAATGCTGAGTTGGTAAAGTTGGCGTAATAGTTATGGAGACTCCCGTCAAAACCAGGTTTGCCGACCCGTCTTTTAGCCGAGGGTCTAGCGGTTGCCACCGCCTAGCCAACATCCTCCTTCTTTCTCTTAAGGTCTAATCCAGGAACCAGATAAGGATTAGATCTTCCTAATCTAGTAGCCTTAGCAATTAGGGTGTACCGCAAAATGCTTGCGATAGTTGTATCATAAAATTTTGCGATCAAAGAGTCATCATTATCCAAATAAAGGGCGTATCCTATAATGCCGTTTCCATCTTTAGGATTCAATCTCTACAAAAGAGTTAAAGATGATGTCTAACTGTATGAATATAGTATCAGACCATTTACCTTTTGTCAAGATGCAGGGACAACCCAAAGCCTCACATGAATACCGATAGTCGCTTCTAGAATAATCGGACAAGAAGTGACCACAGTCATAACAAACCCGACCTATGTGTTCAGGGTAGAAAGGCTTATCATTAGAGTATGTATTATAACTAGTGCTCAAGGCTGCCTACTTCTCACGAATGGTTGGCCAGTTGGTGTGGATCGATGGCTCACAATCTTTCTCACACTGATCCCGTAGTTCATTTCGATCATGTTTACATGATCACATTTTTTACATCTACAAATTATCTTGTGTTTGATATACTCGTTCTTCCATAAACCTGGACAATCGTTACAATTAGGAATACAGCGTTCGACAAATAGATCTGATAACGTCGACGAACTCGGCTCCATATTTCATTTGATACTCTCCTGAGTTTTGTAGAAATCTTTTATGAGTCGAAGAATGTACCTACTTCTAGGCAAGTCTCCTCTATCTTCATCAATCCGCGTCACTATGTCTCTTGGAAGCGAAATCCCAAGTTGTTGGACATTCATGTTATGAAAGTTAAGAAACAGATTAATATTGTTAAAATGAAGTACTTCATTTTAAATGCGCCGGTATGATCCTACCGTAGATAGGGCAATCATCGAAACATTTCGTAAGAGCAAGAACACAGAGTTGTCATCTGGCAACCTTAAACTTAGAATAGAAACAGATTACAGAAGAGGAGGAAAAATACCTAGCGCACTGTTTAGTTCTCGCCTAAAGCAAATGATTTCCAGCAGTAGGAATTCGAGATATATGATAAATCCCATCCTTAGGAAGAAAGATTATGGAAGAGGAGGAAATGTAATATACTCACTGACTGAGAAGGCATGGCGACGCCTAAAACTAAGACTTCCCATCCTTACGGAAGACAGCAAACGCGAAAAAGCATACCACTTATTATTACACTTTGCATCTTTTCAAAATGTTCCCCGTGACATGGCGGATTCACCGATGCTCGATGAAGAACAATTGAAACATTTCCTGTTCAAAACTCACATATCAAGAAATGAACTAAAGCAAGTTTCAACTGAAAATGGTATACTTCGCCGTCAAGTCTTTGTTTCCAGAAAGAAGTTAAAAACGATAGATGAGCCGGTCAAGATCACACGTTTGTCAAGGGAACAAGAGAATGATGACGACATCGAAATCATCAGAATCGATTATCTAAGTGGTTCAGAAATGCGAGGTGAATTTTACTACACATGCCGACTTCCGGGTATTTCTGCAAATGAGGCTTTTAATTATGATCAATCTGGAATTTTGTTCTCACATATTGAGTTAACGAGAAATGAGATTAGTGAATGTTTACAATTACTGGAAAAAGAAGGCATAATTAAACGTTTAAGTTCATCGATTTTACAATACCTTGACGAAGTTAGGTACGATATTGCAGATGAGCAACTAAGAAAATACCTGGTTAAGTGTTCAATATTACATGGGATGTCGACTATGCGTATGAATTTAGCATGGCAATGCAGGCCCCCAAGGCATGAGGAAGTACTGTGGTATTCATTTCTTTGGGGAGACGCGATGAAAGAGGGTAGGTTTCTTGAGTTTCGTGAAGCAGGAATGAAAATGAAACAAATCGATCCTATTCGACAAAAAAAATTAAGACACAGTCGGGAGAGTTCTATAAAGTCTTACGACCGAGGCGCAAAAAAAGTTTTTGACGAACTTAGAGAAAATTATCGCCCAATACCAGAAAATTACTCTTATCTAACCGACATGGTAATTGAATGGATTTATCCTTCATTTCTAAGGGATTTATACAAAATTGATGCGATCTGATACCTATGCATCTCACCCAATCTTGTTTGATTTATACACCCCTCGTTCAATAAGTTGGGCTGCGATTTGCTCTCTTTGCTCTTGCGAATCTATAGAGGAGAAAACAGACAGCAATGTCGTCATTTGGGACTGCATTAAATTTACTTGATCACTGAGAGCCTTCATCTCTCCCTCTCTCTCTTGTATTTTTCCCTTCATAATGTATTCATTATCTTTACTCTTTTGCTGAAGTTCTGCTACCTGCTTCCTTAGCGCCATTCCATCATTACTAATGGTGAGACCATCAACGGCATTAAGATAGTCTGCCAGGACTTCCTTCTCTTGTGGTCGATAATAACTAGATGATATTCCAATGTCATGACCCATCGTAATTTCTACATTGATTGGTCGCATTACTTGCTCGGCATGAGTCTTGTAGAACTTTCGAAAGCCATGCGCTGCTTTCCATTCATGTCTTTTCATTCCATTCTGTAGGGGTTGACGGATCCCTTGCTCCCATAGCGCTCTTTCTATGATTCGTTTGATTCCTGTATTTTTGAGTCGCTTAGGATGGGTTGCTAATCCCAGTTTGGCTCCGTAGTCAATATTCGTAGTCTGCCAAATGTCGCGCATAAGCCAAGAGTTGCCTTGGATTGTTTCCCCGTAGGAGGCCCTAAACTCCATCCATTCCTTCAAAGCGCAGAAGGCCTCTGGCGTGATAAAGGAATAGTATTCATCTGGATCTCCCGCATAAACGGTAAGTTTCGCAGCAAGAACTCGTCCATTCTCATCCTCAATCTGCTTAACATCCTGCCATCTCAGATAATCCCAAGCACCAATCCTAATCCCTGAAGAAATCATCGTATGGACAATAGGTTTGATTCTCCTGTCTGGATACTCTAACAACTTCTGTATCTCCTCTTTAGTAGGTGCCCTGTCATTTGCTGCTTGTTTTCCTCTCGGCAATCCGCGGCTAATCTTTTTCCAGTTTATTGACGCTGAAACATCATTCATCTCCAAAAACAACTTTGTCGCTTTGTAGTAGTTCGGAATGGTTGACTCGGATATATCACCTCTACTAACCCTAGCAAGTTGGAAACCAATGAAATCCATGAATCTGTCTTCAAACCATCTAGGATCTTGTCGCACTTTATCCAACAATTGCAAAGCCTGTTCATTCAACATGCCACCGCTTGGATCTAGAAAGTCGAGAAAAACCTTGAGTCTCTGAGGATACTGTCTTCTGGTCTCTCGACTTTTTAATGCATACATGAACCGACTCATATGAGTTCTACTTCCTAAGTTCTCCTTGGTTATCGTTAAGGCTGATTCTTGCAACTTTTCCTTGCTAAGATTATATTTACGGGCCTAAATAAAGGGACAAGATTGATTTGGGCCCAGAGGGATTCGAACCCTCGACCAACTGCTCCGCAGGCAGCCATTCTATCCAAGCTGAACTATGAGCCCGACCATCCTATTGATGTTGAAAGCACAAATATGAACTAACTCCAACTTTGCCTTGATTCCCTAGTATTTATTATTACGCGTTAATATCTCATGATGCCAAATACTTACAAGATATCCAATGCAAAAGTATTAATTTTTAGTAGGGCAATATCTCGAATATATCATGCCTCTAACTCTAACAGAAGCCATCCGTGAACATATCATCCTTTTTGATGGCGGTATGGGTACGGAGATTCAAAAACTTAATCCGGAACCCGACGATTTCCCGGGTAAGAATGACGGATTCAATGATGGACTTAATATCACTAAACCTGATTGGATAAAAAAAATTCATCGCGACTACCTCATGGCAGGTGCAGATTGTATCGAAACAAATTCTTTTGGTTCCAATCTCTTCAAGCTCAAAGAATACGGCTATGGAGATAAAGCTGTTGAAATTAACCAAAGAGCTGCCGAATTGGCAAGAGAGGTGTGTAATGAATTTGAAGATCGATCTCGCTATGTCATTGGATCTATTGGTCCAACAGGATTTCTGCCTAGTTCAGAGGATCAGGACTTAGGAAAGGTTTCGCCCCAGCAAATTATTGAAGGGTTCATGTCACAATCCGAGGGTTTGCTCTTGGGTGGGGTTGACTCTCTTCTGATAGAAACTAGCCAAGATATTCTTGAAGTCAAGTTGGCGATTGAGGCTTGTCATATGGCAATGCAGAATGTCGGTAGAAAAGTTCCTCTCATTGGAAACGTTACTTTGGATAGGTACGGTAATATGCTTCTAGGAACTAATGTACAAGCAGCATATACGACAGTTTGTGACATGGGCATTGATATCTTTGGCCTCAACTGTTCCACTGGCCCTGAGGAAATGCTTTCAAGTATAAGATGGCTGGATGAGCAGCAGGGTCTGCCTATCCTCGTAGTCCCAAACGCCGGGATGCCACAAAATGTAGAGGGTAGGGCAGTATATAAGATGACTCCTGAAGACATGGCCTTGAAAATGCGGGAGTTTATTAAACAATTTAGTAGAATCAGGATTATTGGAGGCTGTTGCGGCACGACTCCTATACACATCGGCAAACTAAGAAAGATGCTGAAGGAAGAAAGGTTCAATACTCCAGATGATTAAGCCAATTTGATATCCAAATTAAATTTGAATTCTTTATGAAAAATATCCTAGATTGAGGAATTTGTAAGAAATGTTAACAACACCGCGGGTTAGTTCAGCGCTAAAGGCAGTAGACATAGTACAAAATCCACCGCCATTAATCATAGGAGAAAGACTTAACACCCAAGGCTCTAAGAAAGCCAAGGAACTAGTTCTTAACAATGACTTTGACGGACTCCTTAAGTTGGCTAGAACTCAGGTTGAAGACGGAGCGCATTGCCTGGATGTGTGTGTAGCTACAACGGAACGCTCAGACGAACTTGAATTCATGACCGGGCTGGTAAAGAAGCTTAGCATAGAGATCGAGGCTCCCTTGGTGATAGATTCTACTGATCCGCTCGTTGTTGAATCCGCACTTCGACAAATACCTGGAAAACCTATAATAAACTCCATAAATCTGGAAGGAGATGGAAACCGGTTTCATAAGCTAGCTCCACTTATGAAGAAATTTGGTGTGCCAGCAATTGCTATGTGTATCGGTCCACAAGGAATGGCAAAGACTGCTGAGGAGAAAGTTAAGACTGCCGAGCTCCTGTTTGATACCGGCAAGAAATATGATTTAAAGCCCTGGCAGTATCTATTTGATGTATTAACTTTCACTTTAGCTACAGGGGAGAGCGAATTCGTGAATTCAGCAAACGAAACGCTGGAAGGAATACGACTAGTAAAGAATAGATTTCCTGAATGCTTCACAACTTTAGGACTTAGCAATGTAAGCTTTGGTTTGGCTCCTAATGCAAGGAAGATCCTTAATTCGGTTTTCCTTTATCATGCATTACAATATGGTTTAGATGCCGTCATTATTAATGCGAAGGATGTAATACCTTATTCTTCTATTAGCTCGCACGAGAAAACGCTAGCGGAAGATCTGATATTTAATCGAAATAGCAATTCCCTAGGTGAATTTATTTCTTATTTCGAACAGTCATCGGATACAAATAAGTATAACAGATCCGCTAGCAGATTAGAAGTAGATCCCTCGTGGGACGCTAGCCGAAGGTGTTATTTTCGCATCGTAAATAGGTTAAAAGAGGGGATCGAAAATGATGTCGTTGCTGCTATCGCCGAAAGATGTGGCAACAATAATGCAGTACTGGAAGATAAGATGGATGAATTTGGCGTTTCTCGCAAGATCCTACACTGCTCTAGAAAGATTGCGCATGAATCAGCCGTCAGAACCTTGAATGATGTTCTCCTTCCTGCCATGAAAGAAGTAGGTGATAAATTTGGTGCGGGCGAAATCATCCTGCCTTTCGTCCTCAAATCTGCAGAATGCATGAAAGCAGCCGTTGCTGAATTAGAGAAGTATCTGATTAAGGAGGAAGGGGTTACCAAGGGCAAATTGGTACTCTGCACTGTATATGGCGATGTTCATGACATTGGAAAAAATCTGGTAAAGACTATCGTAACCAATAATGGGTATACTGTATATGATCTTGGCAAACAGGTTGGGCTTCAAACGATAGTAGACAAAATAAATGAAGTGAAACCTGACGCCGTAGGATTATCTGCATTGCTAGTTTCAACTTCGAAGCAGATGCAATATTTTGTTGAATTTGCGAGAACTAATAATATTAAAATTCCTATTCTCTGCGGAGGTGCCGCAATAAATAGCAATTACATAAACCGAATAGCAAAGGATGGAGGAGTTTATGATACCGGGGTTTTCTACTGTAAGACTGCGTTCGATGGATTAAAGATAATGAATAGTATAACATCGGATCAAAGAGATTCGTTCTTGTCAGACTGGAAGTACAAATTGAGTAAATGGAAGGACAATATATCATATACTAAGAAGGCTGAAGTGATACCACACAGTAAGGTAGTTCCAGTCATGCCTCCAGAACCACCTCACATTAACAGGATTATCAGAATCGATCAGAAAGACATCAATCTTTATGAAGTATGGAAGTATCTAAATAAAAAGTCTCTATTTGTATTGTCGTGGGGAATGAGGGGCAAAGCCATCAAAAAGGAGGAGTCAGATCCTGAAGCCCTGCTAACAGAATGGCAAGATAGGGTTGTGAAGCAGAAACTGTTTACGTGTAGTGTAGTTTACGGATATTTCAAATGCCACAACAGAAACAACTTGCTTCAGGTAGAGATTCCCAATGGTGCTGGAGAGGTAGGATTCGATTTTCCTAGATCTTCATTAGAGAAACATTTGTGCATTACAGACTACTTTGGTGACAATGACATAGTTGCACTTCAGATCGCCACTGTAGGGAATAGAGCAAGCTCAATTATTGAGGAATGGAACCAGCAAGGTAGATACACTGACGCTTACTATCTACACGGTCTTGCTGTCGAAACAGCTGAAGCGTTGGCAGAATGGGTTAATCATAGAATTAGGTCGGAATTGAATATCATTCCACCAAGGGGACTAAGGTATAGCTGGGGATATCCAAGCTGTCCTGATGTTGCGCAACATCACTTAGTTTGGAAACTTCTGGATCCCTCTAAATCTGGAATATTCCTTACGGAAGCCGGACAGATAATTCCTGACCAGTCAACAGCGGCAATTGTAGTTCACCATCCTGAGGCTGAGTACTTCGTCATCTAAGGCGAGATAATTTGTTAGTGAGTAGCTATTCTTTCATATCGGGCCTCAGAATCCCAAGATATCTGTTTGTATATATAATATAAGATTGCAAACTCTAGTGGTCATTGCCAATAAATGATTTCGCGCTTGCATGCGCTATCGACAATTCCCCTGCATATTTCACTTATGAGGGAACCACAATGATAGTTATCACATCTCAAGAAGCATGTAGGAGAGGCTCAAGCGATTTTGAAGAGATAGAGCCTTACATGGATTCGCTAATTGCCCATGAATCAATTCATGTAGTAATTGGTTGGATTGAGGGGTCAGAAATATCTGATTCCCTTGACGATATAGAAGTCATAGTTGAAAGAAACGGGCAAAAGTTTCAAGTTACCATAAATAATATCTTGTTCGCCACAGATTTTTCTGGTATTGTCATGCCATAGGTTAACCCATATCTTGGCTTGCTATCAATTTAACAATTCATTTGACATATACTTCCTTTTAGTAATAGGGATTAAATTCCTGCCATTACCACAGACCCATGATACATAGAGTAGCGATTACACATAATCAGTAATCTTTCTGTTGATGCTTTCTCGTACAATTTTTTTTATCTGCTCTTTTTCATGAGCATATGAATGTCTCTTGAGTCCAGATAGGAATTCTATTTCATCTTTTAAAAGGTTGATCCTTTCTTCAAATATTTGGTTGAAAAGCATTTTTTGATAGATCCTTTGAGCCATACTGATGTGGGAATAAACGGCAGTAAGATTATCCATCAAACCGTTATCCCTAAGTATTTTTGCAAACGCGGATTTTTGAGGTCTAACCAACGACTCGCCAATAATACGTTTGTCCGATGAAATAACTATAAACTTGTTATCAATTGAATATCCAATTATGGAGGCAGGCAATAATCTGAATAATCCGTATTTTTGAATTCTTGCAGTGTGTCTCTTGTCAAAGACTACTACGGATCGGCCGAATGCCAATATTGCATTGATTACCTGTCTAGGAAGTCTTTCATCAAGTGAATCATTGTCAGATTTAAATTCTACAGGGATAAGGTCGATCGAATCAGCTCTGCAATTCTCTTCCATAGCGAAAGCAATTAGTTCTGAAGTACGCATCATTAGATTCTGGTATCTATCATACGCTTCTATTGAGTCAACCTTTATCCTTGTTGACAAACCTCTTTGCAAGCTGATGACACCTATAACCAGATCAAAATATCTAAAGTATCCTTCTTTCTTTATTCTTATTATCTTCTCTGCTTTCTGAAAGGAGGGTATGTCAATTATTTCGCTTATCCCCTGTATTTTACCTGAAAGAAGTGATTCAATAAAGAGTTTTTGGAGATCTTGTTCCTTCATTTCTGCTCTAACAACAGGAAGCTTTCCTCAAGCACAGTTCGGATGGTTTGCCAATGCTTCATGAAAACGTTACGAATGACGGCAAGCATTCTTCATGCGAAAAACAAAATTGTGAAGGTCATTCAGCATATTTGGATTATTCTCTGATGTTTTTATAATATTGATGAGTGAGCTCCCTATAATGACTGCGTCTGCGCCAGCACCAACCATCATCGAGACCTGATCCGGATTTTGTACTCCAAAGCCTACTGCAACCGGAAGGAATGGATTTGAAATTTTTCGTAGTTTAACTATCCTTTTTATAGAACGATCATAAAGCGTACTTCTGACACCCGTGACACCATAAACTGAAACAGCGTACAGGAAGCCGGTTGAAGTGTTCATAATTCTACGGGCGCGGTTATCTTTTGTATTTGGAGAAACGATGAAAACTGATGCTAACCCCAGCTCCTGAGAGATCTTGACGTATTCCTCTGACTCTTCTATTGACATGTCAGGTAAAATGAAACCATCAATACCTGAAGCTCTGGCTTTATACATAAAGTCCTCAAATCCTGTGCGATATAAAATATTGCTGTAAGTCATAAAGATGAGTGGTAAGTCAGGAAATATCTTTCTGGTAGCTCCAGCCAATTCAAAACATTGTTGAGGCCTAACTCCGTGAGTTAAGGCGTGATGCGAGGCTTCTTGGATCAGGGGGCCGTCAGCTATAGGATCGGAAAAAGGGATTCCTATTTCGATCATGTCTGCTCCCGCACTAACCAATGTTTCAATAACAGCTTCACTCATTTTTAAATCAGGGAAGCCTGCTACCATATAACAGATCAAAGCTGCCTGCTTTCTCTCCTTTAAGTTACTAAACTTCCTGCCAATTCGATCGTCCATCTTTTTGATTGCAATCATCTTGATTTGATTCCATGTCGTGAAAAATCTTTACGTTCCAAAAGAATATTGATATCTTTGTCGCCCCGGCCGGACAGAGTAACGACAATATTCTTATTTCGCCCTATTTTTTTAGCAAGCTTCATGGCATAGGCCAAAGCATGAGATGATTCAAGAGCTGGAATGATCCCTTCATATTTGCACAGGGCCATGAAGGCATTGATTGCATCACGATCCGTGCAACTAACATACACGGCTTTCCGAGCATCCTTTAGATACGCATGTTCAGGTCCGACTCCCGGGTAGTCGAGGCCCGCGGAAATACTATGTGTATTGATTATCTGACCAAACTTATCCTGTAGAAGGTAACTCCTCATACCGTGTAAAACCCCAACTGTTCCGGCATTTAGACTTGCGGAGTGCTTTAACGTGCTTATTCCTTTTCCCGCTGCTTCGACTCCATAGAGTGCAACCTTTTCTCTATTAAGGAAAGGGTAGAAGCTTCCGATAGCGTTGCTGCCCCCTCCAACACAAGCAACTACTGCGTCTGGAAGTCGTCCGAATTTTTCTTTTGCCTGATTCCTAATCTCACTTCCTATCACACTCTGGAAATCTCGCACAATTGTCGGATAGGGATGTGGCCCAACTGCAGACCCTATCAAATAATATGTATCCTCCACATTCGCTATCCAATCCCTCAAGGCTTCATTGATCGCATCTTTCAAGGTTTGGCTTCCAGAACTAACTTCATGAACTGTAGCGCCAAGGAGCTCCATTCTAAGTACATTCTGACTTTGCCGCTGAGTGTCCTTGAGACCCATGTAAACTTCTGCGTTCAGATTGAGTGCTGCACAGGCAATTGACGTGGCTACTCCATGTTGTCCCGCACCTGTTTCTGCAATGATCCTTTGTTTTCCCATCTGTTTAGCCAATAGTCCTTGACCTAAGGTATTGTTAATTTTATGAGCACCTCCGTGTAGCAGGTCCTCTCTCTTTAGATAGATTCTGGCCCCACCTATGTAGCGAGTAAGATTTTGCGCATAGTAAAGAGGTGTTGGCCTACCGGCGTACTCAGTTAGATAATAGCGTAGTTGACTTTTAAATTGAGGATCTTTCTTAGATTTAGCATACGCCCGTTGTAGTTCCTCAATTGGTGGAACTAGGGTTTCAGGTATATACCGCCCTCCGTATATTCCGAATCTTCCCTCATTATGATAATCTTTAGGCATCTTATGATGATGCTCTAGAATTGAATTATCATGCTATTAAGACGTTATCTTCAAGTAGACTTCACGACTAGGAATGTATTCCACTAGAATGATACGTGGACTCTAGGGGACTCAATTTACTGCCTCAATACCCAAATTCAGACGCACAAGTTAGATTCGACGGTTCTAATCAACGAACAGGATGTTAAGCTCGCCATATTACCAATAGAGAGGTATCTTTCAGTTGCTCTAAGGTTAGTAAATGAGCAGAAGTTTCGGTTGGTCTAATATCATAATTAGCGTGTAGCAAGTTTGTTTTCTCTTGCAATAGTTAAAGTCAATGCCTGCTATAAAATGAAATAGTTGGACCTTCTGAATTAAAAAACTGTCTAAACCTAGCCTTTGTGATCGCTTATATACCTCAATGTGATATATTTTATTATCGCTACAATTTGAGTAGTACAGCTAGTGGATTTATCAAGAGTATTGAATCAGGATCAAAACATCTTTTGATCAAGAGGTTCACCTTTAGATATCCAGAGGAGAAATTGAAATTTGTTGGTGATGGATATCAGTTTGATCCAAAGCGTGGTGTAGGTATAGCAGGATATAGAGGTAGACATATTCTTTTTCACGATAAGTGTACGGGATGTCAGTTATGTGCCATTGCATGCGAGGGTATAGCAGAGGCTATTGGAATGGTCAAAGTTGATGAACAGTGGAAGCATAACAAGAAAGCCATCATGCCACAAATCGATTATGGAAAATGCGTCTTTTGTGGATTATGCGTTGATGCCTGCCCATTTTATGCCTTGTACATGACAGATGACTATGAATTATCAGCCTTCACAAAGGAACATTTGATATATACACCTGCCCAATTAGCGGTAAAGCCAAAGTATGGTGGAGAGGTGCAGATAAAGATAGGTAAGATGGGTGCCAACCATGGTAATGGATGACCCTGTGTTCTTGGCAGTTTCTGCCCTAACTGTAGGTTCAGCTATAGTGGCACTTGAAACAAGAGAACTCATCTATGGTGGAATAGCGCTAGCGATCTCTATGTTAGGTATCGCTGGTTTCTTCCTCCTACTTGATTCTCCTTTTGTTGCCATGTTCCAGATACTTGTATACGTGGGTGCTGTAGCTGTACTGATTATCTTTACGGTGATGCTTGTTCGGACTCAGGCTTTATTTTCAACCAGGGAAGATAAAGGAAGAAAGGCCTCTGGAGTTGTCCTTGTACTTATATTTATGATTGGCCTTGGTGCATTGTTACTTGTATCAGGACTGACTAACTCGCAGCTGATGAATCTGGAGATGCCGCCGGTCGATTTTAAGGCCATTGGGGAAGAGATGCTGACCTATTACTCACCTGCGCTGATTGCACTGGGTTTAGTCCTTGGTGGGTCTATTATTGGTGCACTCGCATTGGCTCGAAGGGAGGATATGGAGACAACAGATGGTTGAGATTATTGATTATGTAATAATTTCGACAATCCTTTTTGGAGTAGGGATCTATGGACTTGTCGCCAAACGTAATGCAATAAGGATGATCTTTGCGATAGAAATAATTGCAAATGCAGCCAATCTGAACCTGGTAGCTTTCTCACGAGGTCTATCTAACGTACAGGGACAAACATTTGCGTTATTTTCGATAGCAATAGCAGCAGCTGAAGTTGCGGTGGGGCTGGGAATAATTATCATTGCGTACAGACTTTACAAAGAAATCGATGTTGAAGAGTTCAAGTCATTAAGAGGGTGACAAGAAAGATGGCAGAATCTTATTATTTAATGGCTGCAATATTTCTACCTCTTCTTCTTTCTCCTGTGGCCTTTATATTGGGTAGAAAGAAAGGAATTCAGCTGGTTACTTGGTTCTCATTTGGAGTACTGGCAATTTCTACTTGTTTTCTCCTAGCTCCCATTTTATCAATTGATAAAGATAATCCTATTCACGAAGAATCTTTCTCATGGAGCCAGTTTGGAAACTTTGGTCTTAGATTAGATGGCCTTAGTATACCATTTGCCATAATAATCTACATTTTGTGTACTGTACTTGCTTTATATTCGAAACCTTACATGTTGCACAAGATCCAGGAGGATGCTGACGCACAATTTGGCGGCGGGCATAATTCTGAACATGGTAGTCGACCGACCAATTCAGGGAGTGGGTCGGAGCATGCTTTCTCTGGTTCATCTTCCTCTTCCTCCACCTCTCCCTCGACAAGAACGAATATCGAAACTACGTCTCAAATGACGACTCTGGTTCAAAAGGAAAGTTATGTAAGGACACAAACGGGCATGTACTTTGCACTCTACCTCACATTTTCAATGGGAATGTTGGGCACCGTCCTCGCTACTAACCTCATCGAGTTTTACGTCTTTTTTGAGCTGATGCTGGTTCCAGCCTTTTTCATGGTAGCATTCTACGGATACGGTGCAAGACGAAGAATAGCTCTAATGTTCTTCTTCTGGACACATGTTGGTGCTGTGATTCTACTCTTAGGCCTTCTGGCGATGGGCTTTTTTGCAGGCGGATTTGATTATGTTACTGTAAAAGAGAATGCAAGCAAGATCCCAGCAGAATGGATTTCGTTAATAATCTTCTCATTGGTAATTGGTTTAGGAGTAAAGCTTGCCGCATTTGGCCTTCATATTTGGCTTCCCTATGCGCACTCTGAAGCTCCTACCCCTATTTCGGCTCTGTTATCACCTGCGATGATAGGCATTGGTGCATACGGTCTTCTCAGGTTATGGATGGATCTATTGACCGGTGACTATACACAATACAGCATATACATTAACCTCTGGGGATTGGTTACAATGATCTATGGAGGTGCAATGGCTTTGATGCAAGATGATATCAAAAGAGTTCTTGCATACTCTAGCATTAGTCAGATGGGGTACATCCTTTTTGGCCTGGGATCTGAAAGTGTTTTGGGTATTAGTGGCGCGACCTTGATGTATGTTTCCCACGGCCTGGGAAAGGCATTGCTCTTCATGATGGCCGGCTCAATCATTCTGCAAACAGGAACAAGAAGCATGAGCCAATTGGGAGGGCTGGCTGGGAAGATGCCGTATACTGCAGTGCTGGCGATGATAGGTGGTCTTACCATTATAGGGATACCTCCTACTAGTGGATTTATGGCTGAATGGATAACCTTTAACGGTGCACTTCAATCAGGCGTAGAGCATGCTGAAACTCTTCGAGTAGTTGTATTTGCTCTAGGATTGGTCGCAACTCTACTTACTGCTGGATACATTCTATGGATGTACAAGAGAATATTCTTTGGGAAGATTCCCGAGAAACTGATCCACGTCAGGGACTCAAACAGATATATCACGGCAACAATGGCATTTTTAGCGGCGATGACCTTAATCGTGGGAGTCTATCCTGACGTGTTTCTGGTTCCAATAACTGGTTATATTACGAATATGTTCTCAAGCACTCCAGAGGTTCTTCCACTCCCAACCCCAGAGGCCGGCTTGCCGAATGAAACTCCTTCACAGCTGAGCCAAGATGCAGGCGGGAACTACAATGGAGCAGAGCTGCAGAATGTGTTCTTAGAAGAGAATCCTGGCCAGCTGTCTGTTTTCCAGCAATCCTTACTGTACTACTACTATCATCCCAATATGATGAGCAGAGCAGGAGCAGGAGCAGAAGGAGGGGGGGATTCAGCCTAAAATGACAACAGCAACAGGTGCCATGGGTTTTGAGGGAATTGCAATAAATGTCTGGCTAATATGGATGCTGCCTTTTATAGGCGCGGCCTTAATTCCAGCTCTGCGCAGGAGCAAACCTAAACTTCTGAACTATACTGCCGTAGCCTTCTCGCTGGTGAGTGCTATACTCGCAAGCACACTCATACCTCTTGCATTAACCGACTCGGAAGTTCATAGTCAAGTCAATTGGATTAGTGCATTAAATCTTGAGGCAGGAATTCTAGCAGACCCTTTGGCTATAATTGTAACCAACGTCGTGGCTTGGATATCATTTCTGATTATTGTATACTCTGTAGGCTACATGCATGGCGAGCGAGACCTCACAAGATATTGGTTCTTTATGTTATTCTTTATAGGATCGATGCAGCTAATCGTTCTTTCGGATAACTTGCTAATGCTTTTCTTTGGTTGGGAGGGTGTTGGATTGGCATCTTACGCTCTGATAGGCTTTTGGTACTACGACAAAAAGAAGGATTACGTTGGCAGAGAGCGTCATATGGCATTGGGGATCCCAATGTGGGCATCTCCAACCCATGCTGGGATGAAGGCGTTTCTAATGACCAAAGCTGGGGACATAATGATGCTTGCGGGGATGTTTTTGATCTTTACTTATGCGGGAACGTTTGGGTTCAAGGAGCTCGTTGCAGATCAAAGTTGGGCTGCAGAGATGAACAGCCAGAATTTGCTCGTTCCGGCTGCAATTTTATTATTTGGCGGGGCAATAGGAAAATCGGCTCAACTCCCACTAAATGAATGGCTTTTAGAAGCTATGACTGGGCCAACTTCAGTCTCCGCACTGATCCATGCTGCAACTATGGTAAAGGCTGGTGTCTTTTTGGTGGGAAGGATAGGTCCACTCTTCTTTGCTCTGGCTGCATTTAATATGGCTCAATTTTTTGAAGTCGTTGCGTGGGTTGGAGCTATTACTGCATTCTTGTTGGCGACACAGGCTTTAGTGAATCCGGAGATCAAAAAGGTATTGGCCTATTCTACAGGTTCTCAGATTGGCTACATGATGATGGCCCTTGGGATCGCTGGGCTCTCCACTCAATTCGTTGACGGTTATACGGCTGGCTTTTTCCATCTGATTAGCCATGCATTATTCAAGGCCTCACTTTTCATGGGTGCAGGAGCATTGCTTCATGCTGTTGGGTCAAGGTACCTGACCGATATGGGTGGTGTAAGAAAACATATGAAAAAGACGTACATCTTTATGCTGCTTGCTGGCCTATCGTTGGCAGGTGCTCCTCTTGTTACGTCTGGATTCTGGAGCAAAGACTTAATTTTTGCTGCTACGCTAGAATCTGGATATACTTATGCTATACCTCTTTTCGCAATAGCTGTCATAGTCGCAATGATGACGGCATTCTATACATTTAGAATGTTGGGGATGGCATTCTTTGGAGATCCTAGCAAGCATCTTAAGGAGATGGATGCAAAGGGCCATCATGTGCATGAAGTAAGCAAAGTTATGTGGGTGCCATTTGGAATACTGGCATGTGCCACAATAGTGATCGGCATTGTCGGGATCTCCTTTGAAGAGGAGTTGCATCACGTCTTTGCCCTGTATTTAGATTCCTCATTCGGGATTCCTGAAGAAGGGGTTCCGGAGGGTGCTGTAGTGGCTGAGGAGGGTACGGCAGAGGAAGAACAACAAGAACAGCAAGTTGAGGAAGATGCAGGTGGAGGTGCCTCAACCGTTGAAATAAATTACACTGCGGTAGCGGCTTCAGTAATAGCCTTTGGAGTTGGCGGGGGTCTTGGATATCTTTTCTACGTTGCCAGGAAACTCCATCCGGAGATTATCTCAAAAAATATGATTACCCGCGCAATTTGGAGATTCTTGTATAATAGGTGGTATCTTAACTCGATCCTGTATTGGGGAACGGTTGTTATTCCTATGCTAGTTTACAGAATCATATGGAGATACTTTGAGAGCACAATTATCGACGGTATCAATCCTGCTTTTCAATTCTCCATGTCGTCGTTCTCCAAAATAGTAAAGGCTGGACAGACAGGGATTACACAAACATACCTCTTTGTATTCGCAGTAGGTATCATGATCTTGGTGATGTTACTGCTAATATAAAAGGAGCTAAGGAGAAAAAGAGGAGGAGGCAATTAGAAAAAAATGGTTGACATACTATCTACACCAATTCTCGTGACAACTGTACTTGCTGCCGTTGGACTTGGCATTCCAGTCCTTGACGCTTTAAGAAAGGAGCGAGGTGCCAGCAACAACAAGATTTACAGTATGATTGCCTTTGGGGCGCTCATACTTTCAATTGGTATTGTTATCTTTAGAGTCTTAAGTGGAGAGGTTCTTCCGGCTGTCGCATTTGGTAACGAGGTTCTGGCAGACGATATGTTTGGGTCATTTTTCGCCGTCGCATTCCTCATTGTTTCTATTGTCGTAGCTGCTTCCTCCTGGACCTATATGAAAGGAAAAGCCAATCCGGCGGCTTACTATTCATTATTACTATTATCTAGTATCGGAATGGTCCTCATCGGATATTCAACGGATCTTGTGATGCTCTTGGTTGCATGGGAGCTGATGTCGATTCCAACGTATGCCTTGGCAGCATTTGCGAAGCGGGATCCGATCTCAAATGAGGCAGCCATCAAGTATTTCATGTTCGGAGCCCTATCGTCCGCCATTCTTGTATTTGCCATAGGATTAGTGTACGGAATAACTGGCTCAACGAATATCGGTGTAGCAGTCACGACATTTGCTACACTTGGCCCTGATCTAATCCCAGTTGGTTTATTGGCTATAGGGCTATTCATTGCAGGTTTTGGCTTCAAGATGGGTCTGGTGCCGTTTCATATGTGGCTTCCAGATACATACGAAGGATCCCCCACTACTATCAGTGCCCTGTTAGCAGCTGGAACAAAGAAGGCGGGATTTGCTGCTGCCATTCGCGTAGTTATTCTTGGGATGTTTGCTCTGAATACCGACTGGACTTTAACGTTGGCAATATTGGCGGTATTTACGATGACGCTGGGCAATCTAGCTGCGCTTATGCAAAAAAGTGTCACTAGGATGCTCGCATATTCAAGTATTGCTCAGGCTGGCTACATACTCATTGGCATGGCTTTGGCTCCTTACTCTCAAGAGGCCCTTACTGGCTCGCTCTTTCACATTTTTAACCATGCTGTAATGAAATCTACTGCGTTTATTGCCGCCGCCTGTGTAGCAGTGGTTCTGGCCAGCTATAGCTTGGAAAAGTACAGGGGCCTTGGCAGGAGAATGCCGATCACTGCTATCTGCCTGTCCATCTCGTTGTTAGCATTGGCCGGTCTTCCTCCTCTGAACGGTTTTTGGAGCAAGCTCGTATTATTTGGCGCAGCAATAGAAAGCGGTCCGTTGGTTGAATGGGGGCCGTATCTTGCTATAGCCGGTGTCCTCAATAGTGCGTTGTCTCTTGGCTATTATGCATGGATTATGCGCAAGATGTACATGGAAGAATCCCCTGACATGAGTCGTGTCAAAGAGCCAAGGGCAATGATGGCGGTTCTTATTTTTGGGGTCGTTTTCATGGTTGGGTTTGGGATTTGGCACGCCCCAATTCTTGAATTTGCATCAGAAGCTCTCCCCAACCTTACGGAAACAATGACTCTACTATCTACAAATTCGACAGGTATGGATGGTGCTGGTGGTGTTGGCGGTTCCATTGGAGTTTTACCTCCAATATCATCATCATTTATGCTTCAACATGCAATCGGGACCAATACCAACTAGATGAATACCCTTCGAGATTCATTCATTAGGAAGATTTGACTGCTCTCGTTATCTATACTTGATCAAATCATGGCAAAAGTCCTTTGGCGTTAATATTTGTACTAAATCAAAACAGTAAAAAAAGAAAAGACGAACCAAAATACTTAGACTAGAAGACGACGCTCATATTAGATAACCTTTCTAAATAGCTTTTAGGAAGACTGTTGTCTAACTTTCCGAGCTCATCTTTTGCTCTAGTAGAGTAATTGAGGTATAGATCTTCCATTTCAGTAACGATCTCTAAAGAGGTATTGTTCTTTCTTATTAATGCATTAAAAAGTCTGTCTTCATTGTTCCAATCAACTAGATCGTCATGTATTTGATATGCTATTCCAAGCAAATGTCCGAAAGCAGCCATCGAATGTATCTCTTCATCTGTTCCTCCTCCGAGTATTGCCCCTATCTTGGAAGACGCTTCAAACAATGAAGCTGTCTTGTTCTCCAATACCTGTATGTAGTCACGTATATTTATATCAGGATTCTTTCCCATTTGTATCTCCATCATTTCACCCTCTGACATCTTTATCGCAGCTTTAGACAGTTCACTTGAAACTGTTGGATCATTGACTTTTGATCCGATGTTAAGTATTATACCCAATACGAAATCTGCAGTCAAAATGCTGCTGTTATACCCATACTTTACATGGAAAGAGGGTTTGCCTCTGCGTAAATTCTCCTGATCTATTATATCATCGTGGATAACTGATTCTGTGTGCAATAGCTCTATTGCTGAAGCAGCCAAAAAAATATCATCGGTTAAATTTGAATTATCGCGGTTTGAAATTTTGATGCTCTCAGCAGCCAATAATAGGATTAAAGGCCT
>Ga0214469_1000119_pt1 | contig 23263 bp, 22 predicted proteins | sample RVTome_10_FD_187340 | JGI IMG/M metagenome (GOLD analysis project Ga0214469, IMG submission 187340) | Soil microbial communities from uranium-contaminated site in the Upper Colorado River Basin, Wyoming, United States - RVT153D57 HiSeq ... | reverse complement strand
GAGATGAGACATGCCCTCGATCGGGCCCGTCTCCTCGATTGGGTGGACGGGTTGGAAGGCGGCCTCGACGCGCCCGTGGGAGAGGGCGGGCACGGCCTGAGTGGAGGTCAGGCCCAGCGTCTCGCCTTGGCGCGTGCTTTCCTCCGTGACCCGCGGGTCCTCATCCTCGACGAGGCGACATCGGAGCTCGACGCGGACACCGAGCGAGCCGTCCTCGACGAGGTGCGCTCGGAGCGGGGCAGGCGCACGCTCATCGTCGTCGCCCATCGCATGGAAACGGTGGTGAGCGCCGACCAGATCGCGGTGATGGACGGGGGTCGTCTCGTGGAGATTGGATCACACGACCACCTCGTGGCTGCGGGTGGTCTCTATGCCGCCCTCTGGGCCCGCCACGAGGACATGTTGGCTGTCACCTAGACGGGGAGGGCCGCGTTCAGGTCGATCCCGATCAGGACGAGCATGAAGGCGATCACCGCCACATTGATGGCGATGACCGGTTTCCGCCAGCGATGACTCGACCTGGCGAAGCGCCTGATGCTGAAGACGTTGGCCACGATCGCAACAACCCCGATCGCCACCCCGAGCCATGGGCCCACCCAGGGGGCGAGGTTGAGGAAAGGCGCGGCGAAAGGGAGGAGGATGTAGGCGATGAGGCAGCGGATACCCGAGATGACCATCGCCGTGCTGAAGGCACGCTGTGCACCAACCGCAGAGACCCTGGGATAGGTCACCTCTGCCTCGGGGTGCCGACTGGTGATCTGGTCCACGACGTGAGCCTAACCGGGAAACGGTGGCAGCAGAATCAGCCCAAGTGCGGAGGGTCCCCTACCTGAGCAGGGACATCAGCCCGGCTGTCTCATCCTCCAGTTGACGTGCGAACCGCCTCGGAATCGGTCGGAACGGATCCAATGTCACCTCTCCTCCCTGCACCCGCCATGTCCCGGCGACCTGACCGTCGACCAGGTAGGTGTTGAAGGAATGTGGCGCCTTGGTGTGGAAGATCCGCGCCCGGTGCTCCTCGGGGAGAATCAGCGACCGCCGGGCATGGACCAGCAGTGTGGCGTCCCAGGTCCCAAGAAAGCGAACCGGTGCGGGGGCGTCCTCATCGGGAAGCAGTGCCCCCTGGAGGTCGAACAAGGCTCCGCCCTCCTCGTCGGCGAACCTCCGTACCGGAAGGCGCTCCAGAGCACCGTCGATCGTCGCCAGGGTCAGTGAGGTGAAGGCCCGGATGTCCTCACGGGAGGCCGGCCCGAACCCAGCCAGATAGCGGCGGATCAGGAGATCGACGCCTCCCGTGGGATCTGCGTCGTCGGGTCCGACCCAGGACGTTGCCAGGCCGTAGAGATCGGCCCTTCTTGACTCCCAGGTCCCCGAAGGCGGCACCCTGACCAGCTCCACCCAGTTTCCGACACCGCTCCAGGCGGTGCTGTCGATGCCGAGCTCGGCGATCAAGTCCTTAGGCTTACGCGGGCCGTCGGCGAGTGCCTCCCGGAGACGGTCGGCCAAAGCCTCCATCTCTAGAGAGCTGAGGCCGGAGCCCTGCACCTGGAGCCACCAGTCCCGCATCCGATGACGGATCGCGGCGGCGATGGGCCAATAATCGGCGCGGGAAACCAGATGGATGGTCCCCCGCATGAGAGTTCCCTGGACCACCGATCCGCGACGCAGCGAGGAGGTCAGCATGTCTCGGGAGAACCCATCGACTCGCGACCACAGGCCGACGTACGCAGACGGGATGTATTGCGCCTGAACGCCTGCGATCCTCTCCACCACACGGTGCAGCGGCACCCGTGACCGCTCCAGGAGCGACTGTCGGGCGAGCACCGCCCGGTTGATCCGTCGCCAGCCGAGGACCTCCATCTTCAGGGTCAATCCTTGGGCGGGGTGTCCCAATCCTGGACGTCCTTGCCCTCTTCCCGGGCCAGGATGTCGAGGGCGGCAACGGCTCCAGCCCCCGCTGAGATGATCGCCTGTGACCGTGCCGGCCTCACCGCCCGGCCCACGACGTAGAGACGGTCGATCGAGGACATGTAGTTGGCGTCGACGGTGATCGACCCCGTCTCGCCCTCGTCGAGCCCCAGAGATCGCGCCAGCTCAGGGTTCTTTCCCTCAGTGAGGATCAGGTAGTCGGATTCGAACACACCCGACCCGGTGGTGACGACGAACCGATCGCCAGAGGTCACGGCCGTGACTTCCTCGTCGACCAGTAGGGCGCCAAAGCTCTTCACCTGGTCTCGGGCGATCTTCTGGAAGTCGGTGCCGGCGATCTCGGGGATGCCCAGGTAGTTGTGGATGTGGGCGAAGTGCATGGCTGTCTTGTCCTGGCCGTAGACCGCCACCTCATGCCCGTTCTTGGCGAGAAAGAGTGCCGCGGAGAGCCCTCCCGGTCCATCGCCGACGATGTTCACACGTGCCATGTCATCTCCAACTCGGGGTCATCGAGCCAACGTAACCGGCTCGCCCTGTATTCGGGTTGGCGACGATGATGGTTCGCGTGGAGTCACGTTCCATCCCGCTCGAGAGGCGTCCCCTCGATCTCCGTCGCACCCTGCGCCCTCTCCACGGCCGCTTCGCCAACGACGGGTGGTGGCTGGCGGCGCGCACGCCCGACGGCCCAGGATCCCTTCGTGTCAGGCGGACCCGTGACGAGTTGATCGGTGAGGCCTGGGGGGAGGGTGCCGGCTGGATGCTCGGACGTCTCGACTCGATTGCCGGACTTCACGACGAGCCGGCGGTGTTCGAGACCGACCACCCCGTGGTGTCCCCCCTCCATCGCAGTCATCCCGGCGATCGGTTCGGAAGGACCGAGCTGGTATTTCCCGCATTGCTGGTGGCGATCTGCGGCCAGAAGGTCACCGGGCAGGAGGCGGCGAGGGCGATGCGTGGGCTGATCCGTGAGTTCTCCGCCCCGGCACCCGGGCCCCACCCAGGTCTGCGTCTCGGCCCCGATCCCGACGCCATGGCCGAGGCGCCCTACCACCGGTTCCATCCGTTGCACTTGGAGAAGAGGCGTGCCGACCTGATCCGGCAGGTGAGCCGAGACGCCGCGAGGATCGAGGCGCTCTCGGGCTCCGACCCTTCCGCGGCCGCCGCCCATCTACAGAGCTTCAGCGGCATCGCAACCTGGACCACGGCGAAGACCCTGGAGGTGTCGCATGGTGATCCCGATCAGGTGGCGGTGGGGGACTTTCACTTCAAGCACATGGTGGTGCATCACCTGACGGGCAGGGATCGGGGAACCGACGAGGAGATGGTGGAGTTACTCGAGCCGTTCCGGCCCCACCGCGGCCGGGTGATCCGACTCCTTCACCTGCTCGGTCATGAGCCCAGCTTTGGCCCGCGTCTGTCGCCACGCGATATCACGAGGATGTGACTGCGTCTCTCGGTTCGGAAAACCGGCTCGTCAGGGTGGGGATCAGCAAGAGAACGGCGGGCAAGACGACGAGGGTGAAGGAGTGCGGCAGGGTGGCGGACGCCAGCAGACCCAGCCAACCCCAAACCCGCCATGAACGTGTTCGCATACGTTCTGGACCATCGATCGACAGGAGATAGGCGATACCGCCCAGGAGACCGGCGAGGCCCGAGAAGAGAACCCAGGCGAGGACCCAGGTCTCCTCGTATCCCCTCTCGGCGAGATTGGCGATCAGGATCCAGGCACCCAGGAGCGTCACGGCGAGAGCCACGAATCGGGCCAGGCTCCATCCGATCCGGCTCCAAGCTCTCATCTCCGAGAAGCTACTCCTCTATCGCTCCAGCCAGGTCACGATGAGATCGCCGACGAGGTCGGGGTCGTGGATGTCGTTGTGCCCGGCGCCCTCGACCAACTCGAGCAGGGACAGGCTGCCCGAGAGCGAGAGTGCCTCGAAGAAGTCGATGGCGAAGCCGACGTCGACCAAACCGTCTTCGTCGCCGTAGATGATCAGCGAGTCGAGGTTGGGGTTCTCGTCGGTGAGCAGTTGGGGGTTGCCCGCTTCCCACACCTCGGGCGACTGCTCGGGCCGGGCTCCGAAGAAGGCGACGATGGCGATGCCCAGCCGCGACACGTCGTAAGGGCCGGCCAGCCCCACGAATCGATCGGGGACACCTGACCCCGGGTGGGGGCAATTGGCGGCGTACTGGTCGCCGGTGAGGGCGACGAGCGCGCCGATGTGGGCACCAGCGGAGTGGCCGATCACGGCGACGGTGCCGTCGGAGTTGGGATGGGTTGCCGCGAAGCGCACCGCGCAGGCGACGTCGTCGACCGCCTTTGGGAAGGCGGCGTCCTCGAAGTCGGCCAAGGCGTACCGGGTGTTCACCGTGAGATGTCCCCTCTCGACGAGGTAGTCGGCCAGGGGACGGAGGAGATCGGGGGAGCCGGTGACCCAGCCCCCGCCGTGGACGAGCACGACCGCGGGAAATGGCCCGTCACCCGAAGGGACACTGACTTGGGCGTCGACTTCGACTGGCCCATCGATGCTCGTCGAGACCACCGGGCTCGACGTAGTCGTGAGAATGGAGGTCGTGGTGGTGCTGGCGGCGGTGATCGTCGTCGTCGTGGCCGACGAGGTCACGGGCTCCGGTTCCCCCACAGCCGGCGAGCATGCCGCCGTGGCCAGGAGAATCAGGAGAGCAGTGAGGCGGCGGCCTTGTCGACGTGCCATTCCACTCCGGCATCTCCATCGTCGATGCGGCCGATCGGCTTGCGCGATCCTTCGAGGGCGTCGCGCAGCGCAGGTGCCTTGCTCTCCCCGGCGGTGAGGACCATGAGACGGTGGGCGCGCCAGAGCAGCGGGTATGTGGCGGTGAGACGGTCCTCACTCGTCCCCGGGATGCTGTTGTCGACGAACCAGCGCGTGGTCTCCTCGAGAGCCCGGCTCTCCGGGAAGAGAGAGGCGGTGTGGGCGTCCTCGCCCATGCCGAGGAGGATCAGATCCGGTCGCCGGTCGCCGTGGATGGAGCGAAGTGTCGCCTCGTAGTGAGCCGCGGAGTCCGCCGGCTCCATGAAGTCGCTCCAACGAGGTCGGTGAAAGCGCGCGTCGATGTGGTCCATCAGGATCTCGGCCGCCATGCGACCGTTGGACCTCTCGTGATCCGGTGGCACCCAACGCTCGTCGGACAGCCACGCGTCGACACGATTCCAGCCGGTCGCTCGACCCCGCAACGCGGCGTACGTGGCGCTTGGTGTGCTCCCACCGGCAAGACCAATCGAGAAAGGGCCTTCACTGTCGGCCAACAGGTCGGCGATGCGCTGAGCCGCACCTGCGGCGAGCTCTTCTGCGCTGTCGTACACGACCAACTCCATGGGAGCAGACGGTAACCGCCCTTTTAAGGTGAGAGGATGAGCGAGAAGGCCAGGGTCACCTGGGATGGGGGAGAGGTCACCGCCATCATCGAGGGCTCCGGCCCAGTTGGGGTGCTCGTCGCTCATGGTGCCGGGACCGATCAGGAGCATCCCTCGATCGTGGGCCTTCGCAAAGGGCTGGCCGGTGGCGGGCACACCGTGATGACCTTCAACTACCCCTACACCGAACGCGGCTCGAAGCGACCCGACACTCATGACCGGCTTCTGGGTTGTCATCGGGCAGCAGCGGATCGTCTGTCCACGGCCGTCGAGAGCATGGTCCTGGCGGGGCGGTCCATGGGCGGGCGGATGGGCACCTACCTGGCGGCAGAGGGATATCCCGCACTCGGCCTCATTCTCTACGCCTATCCGCTTCACCCTGCGGGGAAGCCGGAGAAGCTCCGCGTTTCACAGTTCGCCGACATCGCGATCCCGATGATCTTCTTTCAAGGGACGAACGACGCCCTGTCCCGAATGGAGTTGTTCGATGAGCACATCGCACCTCTGCCCAATGCCGACGTCGAGTTGTTGGAGGGAGCGGGACACGGGTATCGGGGTGGGGGATGGGATATCGAGAGGATCACCGATCGCTATGTCAGTCGCTCCCTGGCCTGGATCGAGCGCCTCTCGTCTGGCACAAGCAGATGACACCGGCCATAATTGGGGCTCACCCCTCCCTTCGTCCAAGGAGTCTTTTCAAATGGAGCAAGTAAGCCTGCGCGCCCGGGCCGGCCGCAAGCCAGGCTCGCGTGAGTCGCGCCGCGTGCGCCGCGAGGGTCTCGTCCCCGCAATCGTCTATGGCCCCGACGTCAAGGACCCGATCCCGGTCGCCATCGACTCCCACGACCTCCATTTGGCACTCCACACCGAGGCCGGGACCAACGCCATCATCAACCTCGAGATCGAAGGTGGAGACACCTTGACCACGATGGCGAGGGTGATCGAGCGTCACCCCTTCCGCAACGAGTACCGCCACGTCGACTTCCTCACACTGGACCTGACCAAGAAGACCACCGCCGAGGTCGCCCTTCACTTCGAGGGGACACCCGCCGGTGTCAAGGAAGGCGGTGTGTTCAGCCCCCGCCGCACCCATGTGCTCGTCGAGGTGCTCCCCACCGAGATCCCCGCGTTCATCGAGCTCGACATCTCCGAGGTCGAGATCGGCGGTTCGCTGCGGGTCGAGGACCTTCCGGAGCTCGAGGGAATCGCCTACCTCGAGGAAGCCGATGCCGTTGTCATGTCGGTCACAGTGCCGGCTGCCGAGATCGAAGAGCCTGAGCCCGAGGAGGCTGAGCTCCTCGAAGGCGAAGAGCTGGAGGAGGGTGAGGAACCTGAAGAGGCTGAGGACGAGGGCGGAGAAGAGCCCGAAGACAGCGAGTAGGCCGGTGCGGGTAGTCGTCGGTCTCCGCAACCCGGGGCCCGACTATCACGGCACCCGTCACAATGTCGGCGCCGAGGTGGTCGAGAGAGTCATCGAACGCCTCGGAGAGGCTCCGGGCAAGGCGCCATCCCGCGTGAGCGGGGCTATCGCCCAGTCCGGGGCTGGTGACGACCGCACCCTGTTCCTCCTCCCCTTCGTCTACATGAACGAGAGCGGCCGGGTCGTTCGGTCTGCACTCGACTACTACAAGGTGGCTCCCGATGACCTGCTCGTGGTCCACGACGACATCGACCTCCCCTTCGGGCGTCTTCGCCTCCAGGTAGCCGGTGGGAGCGGCGGGCACAACGGGATCAGGTCGGTCGAGTCGGCACTGGGCACGAAGGAGTTCTCCCGTCTCAAGTTCGGAGTGGGCCGTCCCCCGGGCCCCCAGGACCCGGCCGACTTCGTGTTGCGCACCTTCACCAAGAGCGAGCGCCCCGAGGTCGACGTGATGGTCGAGGATGCCGCCGACGTGGTGACCGGGTGGTTCGAAGACCGGGCGAGGGCCCAGGAGTTGGCCGCGAGAAGAGATGCCTGAGCTCGTTGGCGCGATCGATCAGGGAACCAGCTCGACACGGTTCATGGTCTTCGACGCATCTGGTGGGGTCGTGGCCATGGCACAGGAAGAGCACACCCAGATCTTTCCCCGGCCCGGATGGGTGGAGCACGATCCCGAAGAGATATGGGAAAAGACGTGTGTCGTCGTGGAGCGGGCTCTCGGCGGGGCCGGGCTCACGGTGGCGGACCTGGCGGGGGTCGGTATCACCAACCAGCGGGAAACCACTGTTGTCTGGGACCGTGAGAGTGGAGTGCCGGTGGCCAACGCCGTCGTCTGGCAGGACACACGCACTGCCGATCTCTGCGCCCGGCTGGCCGGTGACGGGGGTATGGGCCGCTTCGCCTCGCGCACCGGGCTTCCGCTGGCGACCTACTTCTCGGGACCGAAGGTGCGATGGCTGCTCGATGAGCTCGATCTCGATCAGCGGGCACAACGGGGCGAGCTCGCTTTCGGGACGATCGACAGCTGGCTCACCTGGAAGCTGACCGGACGCCATGTCACCGATGTGACGAATGCCTCGCGAACCCTGTTGATGGACCTCGCCACCACGGCCTGGGACTCCGACCTCGCGCTCGAGATCGGTGTGCCCACCCACATGCTCCCCGACATCGTTCCGTCCATCGGTGAGATCGAGACCTGCCGGGCGCCTTTGGATGGTGTGCCCCTGGGCGCGATCCTCGGCGACCAGCACGCTGCCCTCTTCGGCCAGAGCTGCTTTCGCGCTGGCGAAGCCAAGAACACCTACGGCACGGGGAACTTCATGCTCCTCAACACCGGCAGCGAGCCGGTGGCCTCCGACCATGGGCTGCTCAGCACGGTCGCGTATCAGCTCGACGGCGAGCCCACCGTCTACGCACTCGAGGGCTCGGTGGCGGTCACAGGATCGCTGATCCAATGGTTGCGAGACAACCTCGGGATCATCACGGAATCCGCCGAGGTCGAGGAGCTGGCCAACGACGTCGACGACAACGGCGACGTATATCTCGTCCCCGCCTTCTCCGGCCTGTTCGCTCCCCATTGGCGTCCCGATGCGAGAGGTGTGATCGTCGGGCTCACCCGCTTTGCCAACAAGGGCCACATCGCCCGAGCGGCGTTGGAGGCGGCGGCTTATCAATCAGCCGACGTGCTCGAAGCCATGGTTGCGGATTCGGGCGTGGCCCTCACCGAGTTGAGGGTCGATGGCGGGATGACCGCCAACGAGACCCTGATGCAGTTTCAGGCCGACATTCTGGGAGTCGATGTAGTTCGGCCTGCCAACACCGAGACGACCGCGCTGGGAGCGGCATTTGGCGCCGGCTTGAGCGTCGGTCTCTGGGGTGATCTCGAGGAGATCGAGTCGATGTGGTCCGAAGACCGACGGTGGTCGCCGCAAATGGATGAAGCTGAGAGGTCCCGGCTCCATCACCGATGGCGCCAGGCCATCGACCGTTCCCTCGACTGGGTCTGAGCGCCTGCCCGGGGGCGGTAGGGGCATCCCCGGCATATGATCCGGGACGAGGTGAACGTCAACGTCCCCAACGCCCTGGCGATCTTCAGGATCGTGATGGTGGTCCCCATCATGTCGCTCACCCGCGCCGACGACATCGACAACCACTACGCCATTGCAGCGCTCCTCTTCCTGATCGCCGCCTTCACCGACTTCCTCGACGGGTACTGGGCGCGGCGGACCACCGGTGGCACGGTGCTCGGCGCCTTTCTCGACACCACTGCCGACAAGATCATGGTCACGGGAACGTTGCTAGCCCTCGTGTCGGTGGATCACGTCTCGATCTGGCCCGCCTCCATCATCATCTTCAGGGAGTTCACGGTGATGGCTCTGCGCGGGGTCGTTGCCCAGCGGGGAGGCCTGATCGCCCCCTCCACCTGGGGCAAGATCAAGGCCTTCACCCAATACGCCGCCATCTTCTTCGCCTTCATCCGCTTCGGCGACGAGCTCGGCCCGCTGTATTTTGACGAGTGGCTGATGCTCATCGCCGTCATCGCCACAATCGGCTCGGCCTGGGGTTACATCACCGCTTTCTGGGAAGTGGTCAAGACGGAGCCCACCCAGGTCAAGACGTGAAGGTCGCCGTCACCGGTGGCTCCGGCGTCGTGGGCAGCGCCGTCGTCCGCCACCTGATCGACGCCGGCAACGAAGTCGCGGCGCTGGCTCGCTCCCGACAGGCGTCCGAGAAGCTGGAAGGCCTCGGAGCAACCGTGGTGAGCGGGGACATCCTGGACCCTGACGCCGTCGGCCGGCTCGTGGAGGGACGGGAGCGGGTCTTCCACGTCGCCGGGGTCAACGAGTTGTGCTCACGCGATCCATCTCAGATGTGGAAGGTGAACGTGGAAGGCACGACCACCGTGGTCGAGCAGGCGCAGCTCATGGGGGTGGAGAGGATGGTGCTCACCTCGTCGGCGGTCACGATCGGTGAGGAGCGCGGTGTCAGGGGTCACGAGCGATCCCTGCATCGGGGCCACTTCCTCTCCGAGTACGAGCGGTCCAAGACCGTTGCAGAGAGACTCGCTTTCGACATGGCCGGCGACCTCGACGTCGTGGCCGTCAACGCTTCCTCGGTCCAGGGCCCGGGTCGTTCGACCGGGACGGGAGCACTGCTCCTCGCCGCCGCCCAGGGGAGATCGCGGTTCCTCGTCGACACCACTTTCTCGCTGGTCGACATCGACGATTGTGCCCGAGGGCACTTGCTCGCCGCCGAACAGGGAGCGTCGGGAGAGCGCTACATCCTCAGCGGTGGGGTGCTCACCGTCCGTCAGGTGGCCCGCATCATCGATTCCATACTCGGCCGTAGACGACGAACTTGGTTCATCCGGCCCGGGCTGGTGTCGGCCCTGGCTCCCGTCGTGGAGACCGCGTTCAGGGGAATTCGCAGACAACCGCCTCTGTGTCGGGAGTCGGCGCGGGTATTGCTTCACGGCCATTCCTACGACGGGAGGAAGGCCACCCGCGACCTCGGTCTCGAGTACACCACCGTCGAGGACACGCTGGAGAGAGCGATCCGCTGGTTCCGAGACGAAGGAATGCTGTGATGGACTCGATCGATCACCTCGACTCCTCCTTGTTCGACCAGGAGACGTCCCCGGGCGCCGACTTCTACCGACACGTCAATGGGGGCTGGCTCGAAGCCAACCCGGTACCGCCCGAATACCCAGGATGGGGGGCGGGTCTCGAGGTTCACGTTCGCAACGAGCAGATCCTGCACGACATCCTCCTGGAGACCAGCCAGTCGCCGACCATCGACGGCTCACCGGCGCAAATGGTCGGGGACTACTTCGCCGCTGGCATGGACGAAGCGGCGATAGCCGACGAGGACATCTCTCCGCTGCGCACTCGGCTCGAAGCCATCGCCTCGATCGAGACTGTGGCGGATATCCGGGATCGCATGCTGGAGTTGGTCCCATTGGGTGTGGCCGCATTCCACGGGCTGGGTACTGCCCCGGACTTCGAGGATGCCGACAGCTACCTGGTCTATCTGGGTCAGGGTGGGCTCGGTCTCCCCGAGCGCGACTACTACCTGCGGGAGGACGAGAGGTCGACGGCGTTGGTGGGCTCCTACGTGGACCATGTGACCCGCCAGTTGGATCACCTGGGCGCCGGAGGGCACGAGGAGGCGGGGGCCATCCTGGAGCTCGAGAAGGGTCTTGCCGCCGCGTCCCTTCCGGCCGAGAAGCTCCGTGACCTCCAGCTCACCCTGAATCGCCACCGAGTCGACGAACTCGACGACCTCATGCCCGGCTTCGGGCTGTCTGGGTACGTCCGGGCGCTGGGCGTCGGCTCCGAGAGCGTCAACGTGGACAACCCGGGCTTCTTCATCGAGCTCGACGGTCTCTTGACCTCGACACCCATAGAGACGATCCGGGCCTATCTGGCTTGGCATCTGGTGAGGAGGTATGCCTCGGCACTTCCCAAGCGATTCGAGGAGGAGGCTTTCGACTTCTACAAACGCAAGCTCGGTGGGCAACAGCAGCCGCGCGAGCGATGGACGCGCATCGTGGGAGCGGCAGCGGCCGACATCGGAGAGCAGGTGGCTCGCTTGTACGTCGAGAGGGCCTTTCCTCCCGAGGCCAAGGCGCGAGCAGAGCAGATGGTGGAAGGACTGCTCGTGGCGATGGCCAGGTCGATCCGCAACCTCGACTGGATGGGTGAGGGAACCAAGGCCGAGGCCCTGGCCAAGTTGCAGGGCTTCAGCTACAAGATCGGCTACCCGGACGAGTGGCGTGACTACACGGGGCTCGAGATCGGGCGAGACTCGTATGTGTCCAACCGGATGGCCAGTTCGGTCTTCGAGTTCGGGCGTGAGATCGGTCGACTCGATGATCCAGTGGACAAGGGGGAGTGGGCCATGCCTGCCCACGTCGTGAACGCCTATTACCACCCGCTCCTCAACGAGATCGTCTTCCCGGCCGGGATACTGCAGCCCCCGTTCTTCTATCCGGACGCCGACGACGCAGTCAACTACGGGGCCATAGGCTCGGTCATCGGACACGAGATAACCCATGGCTTCGACGACAACGGCAGCCAGTTCGATGCGGCGGGGAGGAAGCGAAACTGGTGGGCCGACGAGGACCGGGCCGAGTTCGAGCGCCGGGCCGAGGCGCTGGTGGCCCAGTTCTCCCGATACCCGGTGGGCGACGATCAGAAGGTGAACGGGAAGCTCACCGTTGGAGAGAACATCGCGGACCTCGGTGGCCTGGCCATCGCCTACGAGGCCTTTCTCGCCACGCTGGACGGCAACTCTCCCGACATCGGCGGGTTCTCTCCGAGGCAGCGCTTCTTTCTCTCCTACGCAACGATTTGGCGGATGAACTACACCGAGGAGTACCTGCGCATGCTGGTGAACGTAGATGTTCACGCCCCCAACCGGTTTCGGGTCAACGGCCCCCTCTCCAACCACCCCCAGTTCGCCGACGTTTTCGACCTGGATGCGGGCATGCCACTGCGAAGACCCGACGACGATCTCGTCCGGATCTGGTGAGACCCGACCCGATCAGTTGGGCCCCTGCCAGACATCGCTGAGGGCCTCCCGGCTGCGCCGGTTGAATGCCCCGCCGACGAAGACTCGATCGGAGTCGGGTCGGGTCGAGATCTGGAGACGTCGGGGCCCGGCCACGATCAGCAGCGAGGAGTTGCGGAGGTGTCTGGTGAGTCTCACGGCACCCAGCCCGAGAGCGTCCTGGGCGACTTGCACCGGCACCACGACCAGGTCTCCTGATGCGATGGCGTCGAGGCCGCGAGCGCCACGACCCGAATAGCCACGGCCCGAAGACCATCCCAAGGAACACCAGCCCGACCAGGCCGGGGAGACGGAGGCGCTCGGCGAGGATTGGCCCTGCGAGGACCAGGAACGTGAGGATCAGGAGCCGGAACTCGACCGTTTGCGCGATCTCGGCCATCTCAGGCGTACGTCTCGGTCCCGGTCACGGCGCGGCATCATACGGTGGGGGAACAAGGCCTCGCTGTCGGTACGATCGGTCTCTCGATGACCGCACCGCTGCACACCCTTCTGTCCGGCTGGCGCCGCGCTGCACTCCCCGAAGTGGGCTCTACATGGGCCGTGGTGCCGGGAGGACGCGCCTTCGCCCTCGCCGGGCTCTTCGACGGTCTCGACGAGACCCTGCTCGTGGTGGTTCCTGGTGAGTCCGACGCCGAGGAGCTCGTCGACGACCTCCGTCTCTTCCACGACGACGTCGTGCTCGCCCCCGCCTGGGAGACCCTCCCCTTCGAGCACGTCTCACCCAACACCTCCACGATGGCACAGCGAGCAGAGGCCCGGCACCGGCTGAGCTCGTCGGAGCCAGTGGTGGTGGTTGCGTCGGTCCGGTCTGCCATCCAGAGGCTCAGCCCCTCGCCCGTGGAGCCATTCCACCTGTCCTCGGGTGGGGACATCGACTTCGAGTCGATAGCCGGGCGTCTCGCAAGTCTGGGCTATCAACGCACCGATCGTGTCGAGGCGAGGGGGGAGTTCGCGGTTCGTGGCGGCATCGTCGACGTCTTCCCTGCCCAAGGCGACCTACCGGTGCGGATCGACTTCTGGGGGGATCACGTCGAGGAGATCAGAGGGTTCTCGGTGGCGACGCAGCGATCCCTGGAGGAGAGAGCCGATCTGCGGGCCTATCCCGCCCGTGAGCTCAGGCCCGGCCCGGAGATCGACGGGAAGGCCCGGGAGCTGCTGACGCTGGCGCCGTGGGCCGCATCCACGTGGGATCGAGTGCTGGCCGGCCAGATCTTCCCCGGGATGGAATCGTGGCTGCCCTGGCTCGCCGAACCTCGCAGTCTGGTCGACGACCTCCCCCAGACTGGCTCCCTCGTCCTCATCGACCCGGTGCGTGCGCTCGACCGGAGCCGCGATCTGCTCAAAGAGGAGGCCGAGCTGGCGGCGGCCCTGGCTCCCACCTGGGGTGAGTCGGCGCCCGAGGCGGGAGAGCATCCACCCCTCTATGTGGACCTCGAGGGGTCAGTGTCCCGGCGTCCCCACCTCCAGATGCCGGCAGCACCGATGCGACCCGGCGACGAGGTGCTCGACATCATCGGTTTCGACGCCATCGCCGGAGACCCCGAATCGGTGGCGGCAGGGCTGAATCGGCTGATCGGGAAGGGGATCACCACGGTGGTGGCCATGGACGGCGATGCGGCGGCAGATCGCGTCTCCCGGACTCTCGCCGAGGAAGGCCTCGCCCTGGACAGGGTCGACCGGTTGGAACGCCCCCACTCGGCGGTGGTGGCCACCGGCATCCATCGCGGCTTCGTGTCCCCTGCGTTGGGTGTCGCCATCCTGGGCGAGCAGGAGATCGCGGGACGACGCCGGGCTCATCGCCGGGCGGGCCGTGCCCGGTCGACGGCTCCCCAGCAGTACCGCGACCTCACCGAAGGCGACTACGTGGTCCACTACCAACACGGCATCGGCCGATTCGAGGGTCTGGTCTCCCGGACCATGGTCGGCGTGGAGCGGGACTATCTGGTAGTGGCGTACGCCGGGTCGGACAGGCTCTACGTCCCCGTGGAGCAGCTCGCCGCGGTGAAGCGCTACACGGGGGGAGAAGCCCCACGGGTCTCCCGAATGGGGGGCAAGGACTGGTCGGAGCAGAAGGCACGAGTGCGGCGCGAGGTGGCGGCTGTGGCCGCACAGGTGGTGGAGTTGCACCGCCAGCGCGCTCTGGCCCAGGGACACGCCTACGACCCGGACTCACCCTGGCAGCGGGAGCTCGAGGCCGGTTTTCCCTTCGAGGAGACCCACGACCAGTTGCGCGCCATCTCCGAGGTCAAGGTGGACATGGAGGACGACAAGCCGATGGATCGCCTCGTGTTCGGCGATGTCGGCTACGGCAAGACCGAGGTGGCGATTCGGGCTGCCTTCAAGGCCGTTCAGAGCGGACGGCAGGTGGCGATCCTCTGCCCGACGACTCTCCTCGCCCAGCAGCACCACCAGACCTTCTCGGAGCGCTTTGCCCCGTACCCGGTCAGGGTGGAGGTCCTCTCCCGCTTCCTCACCCCGAAACAGGCCAGGATCGTGGTGGAAGGCATCGCCACGGGCGACGTCGATGTGGTCATCGGCACCCATCGTCTCCTCTCCGAGGACGTTCGGTTCCGAGATCTCGGGCTCCTGGTCATCGATGAGGAGCAACGATTCGGTGTCGGCGCCAAGGACGCCATCAAGCGACTCCGGGTGGGCGTCGACGTCCTCACCCTGACGGCCACGCCGATCCCGAGGACCCTGGAGATGGCACTGACCGGGATACGGGATGTCTCCCACATCAGGACTCCACCCGAGGACCGCCACCCGATCCTGACCTATGTCGGCCCCCAAGACGACCAGGCGGTGTCGGCTGCGATCCGGCGCGAGATTCTCCGAGAGGGACAGGTCTTCTATGTCCACAACAGGGTCCAGTCGATCGAACGCGCCGTGGCTCGCCTTCGTCAGATGGTCCCCGACGCCCGCTATGTCGTGGCCCACGGACAGATGTCGGAGGGTCAGCTCGAGCAGGTCATGATCGACTTCTGGAACCACGAGTACGACGTGTTGGTGGCGACCACGATCATCGAGTCGGGCCTCGACCTCCCGAAGGTGAACACGCTGATCGTCGAGCGGGCCGATCTGCTGGGCCTCGCCCAGCTCTATCAGCTTCGTGGCCGGGTGGGTCGCTCGAGCCAGCGCGCCTACGCCTACCTGTTCCACCCCGCCGACCAGTCGCTCTCCGAGGACGCCCATCGGCGGCTCCAGGCGATCGGCGAGGCCACTGATCTCGGATCGGGGTTCCAGCTCGCACTGCGAGACCTCGAGATCAGGGGCGCCGGCTCGATATTGGGCGAGGTCCAGTCAGGTCACATCGCCGCGGTCGGCTTCGACCTCTATGCGGAGCTGGTGGCCCAGGCGGTGTCTGAGATGGAGGGGCGTGCGGTCGAGGACACCGGTCCTCCCGAGGTGCGTATCGACCTTCCTGTCGACGCTCATCTCCCTCCCGACTACATCGACGACCAGGAGCTCCGCCTCGAGGCGTATCGGCGCCTCGCCGCCACGACATCCGATGACGAGGTCGACGATGTGGTCGCGGAGTGGGTCGACCGTTTCGGGCCCCTCCCTGAGCAGGCAGAGTCGCTGATCTCCCTGGCGCGGCTCAGGGTCGAGGCGATCCGGGTCGGGCTCGACGAGATCGTCAAGCTCCGGGACGAGATTCGGATGGGCCCGGTCGATCTCCGCCCCTCCCAAGAGGTGCGTCTCGAGCGCCTGCAACCCCGCGCCGTGCTCCGTGCCGGAGAAGGTGTTCTCTTCATCCCGGCTCCGAGCCCGCTCGTCGCAGGGTTGATCGACTTCCTCGCCCGGATGTGGGAGCCATGAATCTCGGATAGCGTGGTGGCCGGTCCTACCATTCTCCGGGTCTTCCCCCTTTTCAAAGGATTCCCCATGAAGAAACTCGTGTCTCTCGTCGTGGTTGGAGCCGTGCTCCTCGCCGCGTGTGGAAGTGGTGGCGGTGTCGCCGCCACCGTCGACGGCACCGACGTGACCGTCGACGACGTCGAGGCCCTCATCGCCTCCGACGGAGAAACGGTCCCGGTAGAGGAGTTCGCCCAGTATCTGGCGGCTGCCATCCAGTTCAACATCTTCTTCGACGCCGCCGAGGCCGACTACGGGGTGACCGCGACCGAGGAGGAGATCGAGGCCGAGGCGCAACGGCTCTTCGAAGAGCTCAGCACCGAGGGCGAGACCCGCGAGGACTTCCTTTCCACCCGCGGGGTGACCGAAGACTTCCTCGCCAAGATCGCCGAGCAGAGCGTGGTCGACACCGCCATCCGAGACTCCCTGGTCGCCGAGGCCGCGGAGCCCACCGCGGAGGAGATCGACGCCGAGCGCGAGATTGCCGCATCGGCACTCACCAACGCCTGCGTATCCCACATCTTGGTAGAGACCGAAGAAGAGGCCAACGATGTCGTGACCCGTCTCGACGAGGGCGAGGACTTCGGTGAGATCGCCACTGAGCTGTCCACCGACACGGGTAGCGCCGCCAACGCCGGGGCTCTCCCCTGCGGCTCCCCTGACGGGTACGTCGAGCCATTCCGTCTCGCAGTCCTCGACGCCACCGTCGGCGAGGTCTACCCGGAGGTGGTCGAGTCCCAGTTCGGATATCACGTCATCCTCGTCACCGAGCTGACCGTGCCTACCGAGGGCGATCTGCCCAGCGACGAGGAGCTTGCCGACAACATCCGTCAGGCGAGCATCGCCGCCGAGGTCCAGGAGTGGTTCAACGGGATCATGGAAGCGGCAGAGGTCACCGTCAACGAGGAGTACGGCACGTGGCAGTCCGCTCCTCCGGCAGTGATCCCGCCATCGCAGGGCTCCACCAGCACCATGCCGGGCGAGAGCCCAACCACCACTACGTCGGGCGACGGCTCCACCAGCACCACGACGGGCGAGTGATCACGATCACCGGCCTCGGCCCCGGCTCATTGGAGCGGGTGTCGTCGCCGGTGAGAGATGTCCTGCTCGACGACAGTCGAGCGGTCATCGTACGGACGCTCAGCCATCCCGCGGCCGCCGAGCTCGCCGGCTTGCGGGAGGTCGTCTCGTGTGACGATCTCTATGAGCAGGCCGACCGATTCGACGACGTCTACTCGGCGATCGCTGAGCGAGTCATCGCCGCATCCGCCGAAAGGCCGGTCGTCTATGCGGTCCCGGGGAGCCCCACCATCGGCGAGTTCGCAGTGCGCAAGATCCTCGAGGCGGCGCCGGACGCCGAGTTGATCCCCGCCGAGTCGTTCGTCGACGCAGTGCTCGCCGTGGTGGGCTACGACCCCATGGATCGGGGTCTGCAGATCCTCAACGGGCACGATCTGCCCGATCCGTTGATCCTCGACAAGCCCACGATAATCGGGCACCTCGACAGCCGGGAGACCCTCGCCGACGTCCTCGATTCGGTAGGGCGGGTGATCCCGGAGGAGTCCGTGGTGACCGTGCTCTCCGGGGTGGGAGCCCCCGACGCCACGGTGGTCGCCGACGTGGTGACGGCCTTCGACCACGACCTGGCGGGATTTCGAACATCTCTGTTCGTCGACGCCGAGCCAGGCGGGTTGGTGGGGGCAATCCGGGTGATGCGCCGGCTTCGGGAAGAGTGCCCATGGGACAGGGAGCAGACCCACCCCAGCCTGGTCAAGAATCTCGTAGAGGAGACTTACGAGCTGATCGAGGCCATCGGCCGTCTCCCTCAAGACGACGTCGACTGGGTGGCCTACGCCGCCGTGGAAGACGAGTTGGGTGACGTCCTCCTCCAGGTTCTCTTTCACGAGGCGATCGCCCGTGAGTCCGGTGCCTTCGACATCGATGGCATCGCCGAGGTCCTGCGGCAGAAGCTGGTGCGGCGCCATCCTCACGTTTTTGCCGATGTCGAGGTCGCCGGCGCCGGCGAGGTGAAGGACAACTGGGACCGGATCAAGGAGGAGGAGATCGGAGGAAAGCCCGAGTCCGGCCTCGATGGCGTGCCCGACGGGATGCCCGCCCTGCAACGGGCCTCCAAGATCCAAAACCGGGCGGCCAAGGTGGGTTTCGACTGGGATAGCGCCTCCGACGTGGTCCCCAAGCTGCACGAGGAACTGGGCGAGTTGGAGGAGGCCCTCGGCGGGAGTGGAGACGTCACCTCCGAGTTGGGTGATCTTCTCTTCACGGTGGTCAACCTGGCCCGGCATCTGGGCTCCGACCCCGAGTTGGCCTTGCGTCAGGCGACCAGTCGTTTCGAGAATCGATTCCGTCGCATGGAGGAGGGAGGCCCTCTCCAAGGCCTCGACCTCGAGACCCTCGATCGCCGTTGGGCAGAGGCAAAGTCGGCAGAGCACCCATAGCCCTGGAAAGCATCGCCACGGTGGTAGCTTGGCCCGGCCAGGCAAAAGCGGATCCATGAGCAGCTTCACCATCGAGCGAATCCACGCACGACAGGTTCTCGACTCGCGGGGCAACCCGACGGTCGAGGCCGAGGTCACCACACCCGACGGTTTCGGCCGCGCCATCGTCCCCTCCGGTGCCTCCACGGGTGCGCTGGAGGCGGTCGAACTGCGGGACGGCGGAGACACCTACGGGGGCAAGGGGGTCTCCACGGCTGTCGATCACGTGAACAATGAGATCGCGGGAGCCATCACCGGCTGGGACGTCACCCGTCAGGAGCAGATCGATCAGGTGATGCTGGATCTCGACGGCACCACCAACAAGGGTGGCCTGGGGGCCAACGCCATCCTCGCCGTCTCCATGGCTGTGGCGCGCGCCGCCGCCGCGAGCGTCGGCCTCCCTCTATATCGTTATCTGGGAGGACCTTCGGCCCGGGTCCTCCCCATCCCCTGTCTGAACGTCGTCAACGGCGGGGTCCACGCCGCCAACTCGGTCGACATCCAGGAGTTCATGCTCGTTCCCGCCGGCTTCCCGTCGTTTCGAGAGGCACTTCGGGCCGGTGTAGAGAGCTATCACGCCCTCAAGTCGGTGCTGTCGAAGAGAGGTTTGGCCACCAATGTCGGCGACGAGGGTGGCTTCGCCCCCGACCTCCCCAGCAACGAGGCCGCAGTAGAGCTTCTCATAGAGGGGATCGAAACCGCCGGGTACAAACCTGGAGAGGAGATCTCACTGGCCCTCGACGTCGCCGCCACCGAGATCTACCGAGACGGCGGTTACGACTTCGAGGGGCGCCGTCTCGAAGCAGGGGACATGATCGACTTCCTGGAGCGGCTCGTCTCCGCCTACCCCCTCGTCTCCATCGAGGACGGGCTGGCCGAGGACGATTGGGAGGGGTGGGCCGAGCTCACTCGACGTCTGGGTGACACCACCCAGCTGGTGGGAGATGACCTGTTCGTCACCAACTCTGAGATCCTCGCTCGCGGCATCGACGAAGGAGTGGCCAACTCCATCCTCATCAAGGTGAATCAGATCGGGACGGTCTCGGAGACCTTGCACACCATGGAGCTGGCCGAGCGAGCTGGTTACACCCAGATGGTCAGCCATCGCAGTGGTGAGACCGAGGACACTTTCATCGCACATCTCGCCGTGGCCACCAACGCCGGCCAGATGAAGACCGGTGCCCCCGCCCGCGGGGAGCGCACTGCGAAGTACAACCAACTGTTGCGTATCGAGGAGCGGCTCGGAGATGAGGCCCGCTTCGCCGGTTGGGAAGCCCTCAGGAGGGGTCGGTGACTCTGCTCCGCCGGCCCGGAGCCGCTCTGGCCACGCTGCTCATCCTGCTGATGGGTGCCGCCTTCCTGACCCAGGTCGTGCCCTATCGCCAGATCGTCGACACCCAGCGTCAGGTGGCGGCGGCGCGCGCCGAGCTCGCCGCCCTCGAATCCGAGAACGCCGAGTTGTCAGCAGACGTCACCGCCTTGCAGACCGATCAGGAGATCGAGAAGCTGGCGCGTGAGAAGCTGGGCTACGTGCGCCCGGGAGAGACCGCCTACGTGGTGCTCGACCCCCCCGGCGGCGACGAGTCCGAGCCGGTCGCCCCTCCTGCCCCACCTGAGGACAGGACCTGGGTGGAGACGGTATGGGAATTCCTCACCGGGGCCGACCTGAGCTCCTGATGTGAGCGCCGGTGATGACCGTGAGGTCATCGAGATTCAGGTCGGCCGTCCCCTCCGAGCTCCATCCGACGTGGTGGCCCGATGCCATCTCGGCCTCCCGGTGGTGGTTCGGGTTCCCCCACACCTCGACGACGGCACACCGTTTCCCACTCGCTACTGGCTGACCTGCCCACTCGCCACCACGAGGATCGGGAGACTCGAGGGCGCCGGCGGGGTGAAGCGCATGGAGGGCAAGGCTCAGGCTGACCCCGCGTTCGCCGCCGCATTGGAACGAGCACATACCTCCTACGCCGCCGAGCGAGACGCCGCGATCGAGCGGGCCGAGGCTCCGGCCCCTACCGGCGGGGTGGGCGGCACGGCGCGGGGGGTCAAGTGCCTCCACGCCCACTACGCCCATCACGCCGCCGGCGGTGTCAATCCGGTGGGCGAGCTGGTCGATGGTTGGATCGGGCCCCTCGACTGCATCGTCCCCTGTGTGATCGACGGGGACATGAACCCTGACTGGGTCAACCGCCCATGAGGGTGGGGGTGGTGGACATCGGGACCAATTCGATGCGGCTGCTGGTCACCGACGGCCACGAGGAGATCGGTCGTTGGGTCGAGGTCACCGGTCTCGGCAGGGGTGTTGACGCCACCGGCTCGCTGGGCGCCGATGCCGTCGAGGAGACGATCGCGGTCTTCTCCCGATTCTCAGAGATCATGGACCTCCATGGCGTCGCCAAGCGTGCCGCAATCGCCACATCGGCCACCAGGGATGCCGCCAACCGCGAGGAGTTCATGCTGCGAGCCTCCCACGCCCTGGGAGTGCAACCGGAGGTGATCACCGGGAGTCGAGAGGGACGGCTCGCCTATGCGGGGGCCACCGCCGGGCTCGACGAAGGTCGGTACGTGGTCTCCGACATCGGGGGCGGGAGCAGCGAGTTCGTGACGCCGGATCAGTCGATCTCGATCGACATCGGCTCGGTGCGTCTGACCGATCGAATCCTGATCGATCGACCACCCGGAGATGCCCAACTCGATGCTGCACACAGCCTCGTGAGAGAGCTCTTCTCCGCCATCGAGATGGAGGGAGACCTGATCGGCGTAGCCGGGACCTGGACGAGTCTCGGTGCCATCGACCTCGAGCTCGACGTCTACGACCGCAACAGAGTGCATCATCACGCGATGACCCGGGGGCGTCTCTCATCGCTCGCGGCGACACTGTCGAGGAAGACGGTCGAGGAGACCGCCGCGATCCCATCCCTCGACCCTGCACGCGCGCCCGTGATCCTCGCCGGTGCCGTGGTCGCCTCCGGTGTCATGGACGCGGTGGGAACCGAAACCGTCCTCATCTCGGAGCACGACACGCTGGACGGGCTCGCCGCCGAGTTACTCGCCGTAACCTGAAACCGTTCTGTGAAGATCCTTCGCGAAGGGGTCGCGGAAGATCTTCACAGAACCGTCGGAAACCACGCCCGGGTGGCGGAATTGGCAGACGCGAGGGGCTTAAACCCCCTTGAGCCGTCGAGGCTCGCGTGGGTTCGAATCCCACCCCGGGCACGGAGTGGTCGCAGCTGCGGCCGCATGGAAAGGACGTGGGACCCGGGCCGGTGGGTGGGGGAGGGGAGAGGAACCGGGCCCGGGTCCCACGAGGACACGGGTAATCGAATCAAAGCCTCGTATCTGGAGACATTGCCCTCCTCGACATACCCCCGTGCGGCGAATTGTACCGGTTCATCGTCGACAACCAATCATCCGGGCCGGCTATTTCGCCGCTGCTGTGATCGGTTAGGTTCCCTACCGAGAGGGTGACCAAACATGGCTGAATATCCATCCGAATACGAGCTCGACGTCGTCCTCCGTGATGGGGTTGGTGCTCGGGTGCGCCCGATCAGGCCCGAAGATGGAGACCTGGTGAGGGCCTTCTTCGAGAAGCTGGGACCCGAGTCACGCTATTACCGGTTCTTCCAGGTGAAGAACACCCTGGAGCCGTCCGAGATCGCGCACTTCACCACTGTCGACTATCACGACCGCATGGCGCTCATCGCGCTCCACGAGGGGGAGATGATCGCCGTGGCCCGCTACGACCGGGAACCAGGGCCGGGCGACCATGCGGAAGTGGCGTTCGCGGTCATCGACGAACAGCAGGGCCGCGGTCTCGGGACCCGGTTGCTCGAGTTGCTGACCGCCTTCGCCCGGTCCCATGGCATCAAGAGCTTTCGTGCTTTCGTCCTCGGCGAGAACCGTCAGATGATGCGGGTGTTCCGCAACTCCGGCTACGAGCTCAGCCGCACCATCGACTCCGGGGTGTTCACGGTCGACTTCCCGGTCACCGAGTCGGAGCAGTCCCTCGCCGCTGAGGCCGATCACGAGCGGAGGGCCGTCGCAGCCTCCCTGCTCCCCCTCTTCTTCCCGAGGTCCGTCGCGGTGATCGGGGCCAGCAACGACCGGTCCTCGATCGGGGGCAAGCTGTTCGACAACATCCTCGCCGAGGGATTCTCGGGGCCGCTCTACCCCGTGAACCCCAGCTCGAGGGTGGTGCGCTCGGTAAAGGCCTACCCCAGCATCGGCGACGTCCCCGACGAGGTCGATCTCGCCTTCATCGTGGTCCCACAGCGCTTCGTGCTCCAGGTCGCCCAGGAGTGCGCCGAGGCCGGGGTCCGCGGCATCGTCGTGATCTCGGCCGGCTTCTCCGAGGTCGGGGAGGAGGGCGCCGAAGCCGAGCGCAAGCTGTTGGAGATCGTGCGGGAGTCGGGGATGCGCATGGTGGGACCGAACTGCATGGGTCTGCTCAACACTGCCGACGCCGTCCGTCTCAATGGCACATTCGCCCCTGTCTACCCGCCCGCCGGCAACGTGGCCATGTCCTCCCAGTCGGGGGCGCTCGGCATCGCCATCCTCGACTATGCAACCCGCAACAACATCGGGATATCCCAGTTCGTATCG
>Ga0214469_1000118_pt1 | contig 23280 bp, 20 predicted proteins | sample RVTome_10_FD_187340 | JGI IMG/M metagenome (GOLD analysis project Ga0214469, IMG submission 187340) | Soil microbial communities from uranium-contaminated site in the Upper Colorado River Basin, Wyoming, United States - RVT153D57 HiSeq ... | reverse complement strand
CCCGTCCACGCCGAGTCAGGATCGTCGCTCGCAAGGACGCACGACGAAGGAAGTCGCCAGCACTTTCGAGGAGGAGGACGCCGCGAGCGGCGATGCTGGCCGGCGTGGTGGGCCCAAACGTTTGTGGTCACGGCACTAGGTGGCTGGTGTCGACCAGGGTGTGCGAATCGCCGAGTCAGGGGCGTCGCTGGCACGGACGGCGAGTGGAGGGTGACGACCAGGAAGAGAGGTGTGGGGTCCCTGGCGAGGAGGAGGACGCCTCCAACGACGTCCCTGGTCGGCGAGACGTGCGCTGGTGGTCGACACCAGCCACCTACTGCCCGATGTTCGCCACGAAGTTGGCCATGTCGCCCAGCTCGGTGGCCCACTGGGTGATGCCGAATACCAGCGTGAAGACGCCGGTGATGGCGAGCGCTGCCGTGAGCGAAACTGGTACCCGCACCGGCGTCTTGTCGCCGTCGGGCGCCGGGTTCATCCACATCTCCTTGGCGATGTTGGCGTAGTAGGCGAGCGCGATCACCGAGTTGACGGCCATGACCACCGCCAGCGCGTAGGCCCAGCCGGTGTCGGCATCGATGACGGCCCGGAACGCGACGAACTTGGCCAACCATCCCGCCAGCGGTGGGATCCCGGCCAGGGAGAACAGGAAGATCGACATCAGCACGGCCAACGAGGGTGCGTAGTCGAACAGGCCCCCGAAGCTGCTGACCTCGGCGCTGCCGGTCTTGCGGGCGACGGCCATGACCACCGTGAACGCGCCGAGGTTCATGGCGGCGTAGATCACCAGGTAGGTGACGATCGACGTGAGCGTGTCGTCGCCGATCTGACCCACCACCGCCAGCGGCGCCAGCATGAACCCCGCCTGCGAGATCCCCGAGTAGGCGAGCATCCGCACCACGTTCGACTGGCGCAGGGCGACCACGTTGCCGATCGTCATCGACAGCGCCGCCAGCACCCACATCAGTGGTCTGACCACGTCGGGCCGCTCGGCGAAGCCGATGATCACCAGCTGCAGCAGGGCGACGAACCCGGCCGCCTTGGACGACACCGACAGGAATGCGGTGATCGGTGTGGGCGCCCCCTCGTACGTGTCGGGCGCCCACGTGTGAAAGGGCACGGCCGACACCTTGAAGCCGAACCCGGCGACGCAGAACACGATGGCCAGCGTGATCGCCGGGACGCTCTCGGCCCCCGCGAGCGCGGGGGCGATGTCGGACAGCTTGGTGCTGCCGGCGACGCCATAGAGCAGGGACATGCCGTACAGCAGCACACCCGTGGCGAACACGCCCATCAGGTAGTACTTGGCACCCGCCTCGTTGCCCTTCGGGTCGCGCTTGCGCCAGCCGGCCAGCAGGTAGGCGGGGATCGACAACAGCTCCAGGGCCAGGAAGATCGTCACCAGGTCGCGGGCCGAGCCCATGACCGTCATGCCCAGGATCGACGAGAGCAGCAGGAAGTAGTACTCGCCCTCGGCATAGTCGCCCTCGGCGATGTAGTTGGTCGACTGGAGGACGGTGACGTAGCCGGCCACCAGGAACAGCGCCTTCACCACCAGCGCGAAGTTGTCGACGACGTAGGCGCCGCCGAACATCGTGCGGTCGGCCCCGTCGACGGCGAGCGTGAGCACCGGGATCAGCGCCGCCAGCAGCCCGAGGCCGGCCAATGACGGCAGCAGGGCCTTGCGGTCCTCGGGGAGGAACAGGTCGGCCACGAGCACGATGCACAGCACGGCCGTGAGCACCAGTTCGGGGGCGAGCGCGTGCCAGTCGATCACGGGCCGCACGAAGCCCCCGTCCGCCTGGCCGAGGAAGGCGAACACGTCCGGCATCACCGGACCCCCGGGTCCGCGAGGCAATGGCTCACGGTGGGAAGCGCGTGAGGCGATGGCGAACGGTTACCGACAGCCATTGCCTCGGCCTCGGCGCACCGTTTGCCATTGCCTCGGGTCGAATGCACGCTCAGCCCCCGACCGCCGCCGTGAGCATCTGGGCAACCGAGGTGAGCTGGTCGTCGGTCACGCGGAACACCAGGTTGGGGTAGATGCCGATGACCAGGATCAGCGCGAGCATCGGCACCCAGGCGATCCACTCGGGCGCCTGTACGTCGGCGATGTCGTCATCCTCGAACTCCTCGGTGGGGACACCGAACGAGGTCCGCTGGTACAGCCACAGCAGGTAACCGGCGGCGAACACCGTCCCCAAGGCGGCGATCACCATGTAGACCCGGAACGTCACCGTGGACAGGCCGGCGCCCGGGTCGTAGGCCGACAGGATCGCCGGGAACTCACCCCAGAACCCGGCGAGCCCGGGCAGACCGAGCGACGCCATGGCGGTGAAGCCCAGGATCCAGCCCATGCGGGGCGCCTTCACGAGAATGCCACCGAGCCGGTGGATCTCCAGCGTGTGGTAGCGCTCCTTCACCGATCCGGCCAGGAAGAACAGCATGCCGGTGATGAGGCCGTGGGCGACCATGCCCATGACCGCGGCGTTGAGGCCGAAGTCGGTGAGCGTGGCGATGCCAAGCATGGTGAAGCCCATGTGCGACACCGACGAGAAGGCGATGAGCCGCTTCATGTCGGTCTGCGCCAGGCACGCCAGAGCGCCGTAGATGATGCCGATCACGGCCAACGCACCGATGTACGGCGCCCACTCGACCGCGGCCTCGGGCAGGATCGGCAGCGCCACGCGCACGAAGCCGTAGGTGCCGAGCTTCAGCAGGATGGCGGCCAGGATGACCGAGCCGACCGTGGGAGCCTGCGTGTGGGCGTCCGGTAGCCAGGTATGGAACGGGAAGATCGGCACCTTGATGCCGAAACCCATGAACATGCCGCCGAAGATGAGCACCTGGGTCGCCAGCGGAACCGCCTCGATGTCGAAGCCGGCGGGGTCGGAGATGCGCTCGGCCAGCTCGGGGATGGCGAACGTCTCGCCCCCGGCCACGAAGAACAGAGCCAGGAAGCTGACGATCATCAGCGCCGACCCGAACAGGGTGAACAGGAAGAACTTGATCGCCGCGTACTGGCGTTGCTCGGCTCCCCACACGCCGATGAGGAAGTACATCGGCAGCAGCACGACCTCGAAGAACACGAAGAACAGGATGAGGTCCTGCGCCACGAAGGTGCCGAGCATGCCCGTCTGCAGCACCAGCAGCAGGATGAGGAACGCCTTGGGGTTGCGGGGCTCGGGGAAGTGGTTCCAGCTGTAGATGATGCACAGCGGCGTGATCAACAGGGTCAGGGCCACCAGCGGAACCGACAGCCCGTCGATGCCGAGGAAGTACCGGGCGTGGATCACGTCGATCCACGACGTGTCGACGACGAACTGCAGCCGATCGGTCTGGCCGTAGTCGAAGTCCGCCAGCACGGCGACGCCCACGGCGGCGCTGGCGAGCGCAGCGGTCAGCGCGACCCACTTGTGGGTCTCCTCCTCGGCCTTGGCGATGAGCAGCATCACCAGCGCCCCCGCCGCCGGCAGGAACACCATGAGGGTCAGGCCCCAGTCGGTCAGGAACTCGTTGTTGTTCATTGGTGACCCTTGGCGGTTGTCATCAGACGAGGACGATGAAGGCGCCGGCGAACAGCGCGGCCGCACCGAAGAGGAGGGCGCCGTACTGCTGCACCTTGCCGGACGTGAGCTGGCGGAAGACCTGGCCGCCGCTCTGGGCGGCGCTGGCGGAGCCGTTGACGGCCCCGTCGACGACCTGCTGGTCGACGTGCGTGTACACCCAGCGACCGGTGGCGGTGGCGAGGCGGCCGGCGCCGTCGACCACCCCGTCGATCACGTTCTGGTTGACCCAGTTGACGCCCCGGGCGACCGGGCCCTTGGTGCCGGCGGCGATCACGTCGGTGTAGAGGTGGTCGAAGTAGTACTTGTTGACGAGCGTGGTGTAACCGACCCGCGCCAGTTCGTTGCGCTCGGTGATGCCGCGCAGCCCGATCCGCCCGGTGTACCAGCCGATCCCGATGCCGACGCCTATGAAGGCGATGAGCGTGCTCACGATGGCGATGCCCCACGAGAACTCCGGGTGGGCGAACTCGGGCACGATGCTCGGAAAGTAGGCGCCGACCGGCTCGTAGTAGTGCTCGAACCGCAGCTCCACGCTGCCCGACGCCAGCGCCGAGGGCAGGTTGGCCAGGCCGGCGACCACACCCAGGATGGCGAGGATCCACAGGGGCACGACGATGCGCGGCCCCGACTCGTGGGGGTGGCCGTGCCCGCGGAACTCGCCGAAGAAGGTGAGGTATACGCACCTCGTCATGTACATGGCGGTCATGAGGGCACCGACGATGCCGACGACCATGAACACCCGATAGTTGCCGGCGCCCCCGAGCTGCGACGCACCCGCCAGGATCTCGTCCTTCGACCAGAACCCGGCAAACGGGAAGATGCCGATGAGCGCGGCGGTGGCGATGAGGAACGTCCTGTACGTGTGCGGCATCCACTTGCGGAGCCCACCCATCTCCCGCATGTCGAAGCTGTGCACCGAGTGGCTCACCGAACCCGAGCCCAGGAACAGGCAGGCCTTGAAGAAGGCGTGCGTGAACAGGTGGAACAGCGCCGCGGTCCAGGCGCCGACGCCGAGGGCCATGACCATGTAGCCGAGCTGCGACACCGTGGAGTAGGCGAGCACCCGCTTTATGTCGTTCTGCACGAACGCCAGCCCGGCCCCGCCCAGCACGGTCACACCGCCCACGAGGGCGAGCAGGTTGATGCTGGAGACGCCGATCGACAGGCCCTCCCAGAACACCCCGTAGAGGCGGGAGACCATGTAGATGCCGGCCACGACCATCGTGGCGGCGTGGATCAGGGCGGACACCGGCGTGGGGCCGGCCATGGCGTCGGGCAGCCAGGTGTGCAGGATGAACTGGCCCGACTTGGACATGACCGCGGCGATCAGGGCGCACGACGCCACCAGCAGCGCCGTGTGGCTGATGCCGCCGTTCAACGCCTGGGTGTTGATGTCGAGGATGTCGAAGCTCTGCCCGGCGGCGAAGAACAGGATGATCACACCCACGATCAGCCCGATGTCTCCCACCCGGTTGGTGATGAACGCCTTGAGGGCGGCGTCGCTGTTGGCCTTCTCCTCCCACCAGTGGCCGATGAGGACGAAGGAGCAGACGCCCACCAGCTCCCAGCACACCATGAGCTGCAGCGTGCTCCTGGACATGACCAGGCCGAGCATCGACGCGGTGAACAGCGACAGGAAGGCGAAGAAGTGGGTGTAGCGCCGATCGCCGGCCACGTAGTCGGTCGAGTACACGTGGACCAGCAGCGAAACCAGAGTGACGACGATCAACATCATCACGGCCGGGCCGTCGATGAGGGTCCCGACCTCGGCCTCGGTCTCGCCGAACTCGAACCAGGTCCACTCCCGCGTGACCGGCTCGATGGACGCGTGCTCGTCATCTGCCTGCGGCGAAGCTTCGGCGCCCACGGCGCCTACGCCGCCTCCGGCACGTGTAAAGCCTCGCGTCTCGGTTTCGGTCGCCGCGACGGCTTCGCCCCCGGCTAACTCGCCACTTGAGCCCACAACTTGCGCTGCGTGTTCTCCGGTCGGTTCGTCGTGCTCCGCGTCGTTCACGTGCTGGAACCACTGGACCTGGGCCACGACCGCCAGCACGAACGCGGCGCCCACGGCCGCCACGCCGAGCTCGCTGCCCTTGCGGGGTAGCCGCTTCCCGAACAGCAGGATCAGGAAGAACGAGACCGCGGGGATGACGGGGATGATCCAGGCGTTCCTCAGCACGTCAGCCCCTCATCGAGTCGACCTCGTCGAGGTCGACGCTCTGGCGGTTGCGGTAGATGATCAGCACCATCGCCAGGCCCACGCCCACCTCGGCGGCGGCCACGGCGATCACGAACAGGGCGAAAACCGCACCGGCCACGTCGCGGTTGGCGGCCCCGAAGGTCAGCAGGTTGATGTTGACGGCGTTGAGGATCAGCTCGATCGACATCAACACCATCACCGTGTTCTTGCGGGCGATGACCCCGTAGACACCGATCGAGAACAGGATCGCGGCCAGCAGCAGGAACTGGTTGAGCATCAGGTCGTCCATCGCGCCGCCCTCAACGGTCCTTCCGGGCGATCACGATGGCGCCGACCAGCGCCGCCAGCAGCAGCACCGACACGATCTCGAACGGGATCAGGTACTGCGAGAAGATCGAGTCGCTGACGGTGGCGGTGTTGCTGCCACCCACGGAGTTGACCTGCCGGTCGGCGGGCAGGGCGTCGTCACCCCAGCGGTCGATGAGCGAGTACCCCATGACCGCCGCCAGCAGCAGGGCGGTGCCGAGGCCGACCCACCAGTGGTCGTTGGTCATGTCGACGTCGCGCCCGATGCGGGCACGGGTCAGCATGATGCCGAACAGCATCAGGACCATGATCGCCCCGATGTAGATCAGCACCTGGGTGACGGCAACGAACTCCGCGGCCAGGAGGATGAACTGCGCGGCCACGCCGGCGAACACTGCGATCAGGTAGAGCGCGGCGCGCACCACGTTGCGCGTCGTCACCACGGCCACGGCGGCTCCCACCATGCCGGCGGCGATCACGTAGAAGAAGATGTTCTGGGCGACCATGCGATCAGTTCTGCACCTTCAGCGAGGGACCTTGCGCACCTTCTGCTCGGACCCGGCTTCGTAGGCCTCGAAGTCGGGCACCGTCTGCATCCATTCGCCGAGGCGCTCCTTGTCGTGGAGCAGGTCGGCCAGGCGCAGCTCTGAGTACTCGTACTCGGGGCTCCAGAACAGGGCGTCGAACGGGCACACCTCGACGCAGATGCCGCAATACATGCACAGCGCGTAGTCGATGTCGAACCGGTCGAGCTTGTTGACCTGGCGGGGCTTGCCGCCGGGGCGCCGGGGCGGCGCCGTGTCCTTGTGCCCCTCGATGTAGATGCACCAGTCGGGGCAGCTGCGGGCGCACAGCATGCAGACCGTGCAGTTCTCCTCCTTGAGGGCGATGACGCCGCGCGAGCGCGGCGCGGGCATCTCCTTCTCGTGGGGGTACTGGACGGTGGCCGCGCCGATCGACGGCGCGGGGATGAGCGTCTTCATGCCCCGGGACGGGAACGTGGTCTTCATCATGGTCTTGAGCGTCACGCCCAAGCCCTTGACCAGCCCGGGTGTCTTCGGAGCGGGGAACTTGACCATCAGAACATCACCTTCAGCGCCATGGTCGCCAGGATGTTCACCAGCGACAGCGGGATGAGGATCTTCCACGCGAGCTGCTGCAGCTGGTCCTCGCGGAAGCGGGGGTAGGTGAACCGGGCCCAGAACACCAGGAACGCAACCAGCATCATCTTCGTGAGCAGCACCAGTGGGCCGACGACATTCATGTAGTCGGCATCGAGGTCGACACCGGGAAGCGCCCAGCCGCCGAGGAACAGCGTGGCCGCCACCGCTGCGAACGCGCCGGCGCTGGCGAACTCGGCGATGAAGAACAGCAGGAACCGCATGCCCGAGTACTCGGTCATGTAGCCCGACACGAGCTCGGACTCGGCGATCGGCATGTCGAACGGCGCCTGGGTCAGCTCGGCCTGCGTGGCCACCAGGAAGATGAAGAACCCGATGATCTGGGTGAGGATGAACGGGTTGCCGATGCCACCGAAGCCGAAGATCTCCCCGCTGTGCTGGGCGGCGACGATCCCCTGCAGGTTGAGCGTGCCGGCCTGGATGACCACGCCCACCACCGCGAGCACCATCGGTAGCTCGTAGGCGATGAGCTGGCCCGCCGCCCGCAGGCCGCCCAGTAGCGAGTACTTGTTTGCCGAGGCCCAGCCGGCGATGAGGATGCCGAGCACCGAGATCGACGACACGGCCAACACCCAGAAGATGCCGACGTCGAGGTCCGCGAACCAGGCGTCTGGGCCGAACGGCACGGCCAGGAGGATGAGGAAGACCGAGGTCACCACCACGTAGGGGGCCAGGGCGAACAAGCGGTGGTCGGCCCGCCACGGGATGATGTCTTCCTTCTGGATCCACTTGCCGACCTCGGCCAGCAGCTGCATCGACCCGTAGGGTCCCGCCTCCATGGGCCCGAGCCGGCTCTGCATGAAGCTCATCATCTTGAACAGGAAGACGTAGACGAGCGTGCCCGCCGGGATGAGCACGGCCACCAGCACCCCGACCGTCCGCAGGGCGGTCTGCTGCCAGTACGCCAGCTCGATGGCGAGCGTCCCGACGGCGGCAGTCACCTGTCGATGTCCCCGAGGATGAAGTACATGCTGGCGAGGATGGTGATGATGTCGGGCATGTACACGCCCCGGAGCAGCCAGGGCAGGATCGACACGTTGGAGAAGCTGGCCGAGCGGATCTTCACCCGGAAGGGCCCCAGGTCGCCCCTGCTCACCACGTAGTACCCCATGGCGCCGAGCGGGTTCTCCGTCTCGACGTAGGCCTCGCCCTCGGGCACCTTGATGATGCGGGGCACCTTGGCCATGATCGGCCCGCCGGGCAGGCCGTCGCAGAGCTGGTCGACGATCTTGGTCGCCTCGCGCGTCTCCTGCAGCCGGACCCAGCAGCGTGCGAAGCTGTCACCGTCGGGGTGGGTCCAGACCTTCCAGTCGACGTCGCCGTGGGCGAGACCCGTGACCCCGCCGTCGCGGCGCAGGTCCCAGTCGACGCCCGAGCCACGGATGCTGGCGCCGCTCAGCCCGTAGGACAGGCCGACCTCGGCCGGCACCACGCCCACGCCCCTCGTGCGGGCCTCGAAGATCTCGTTACCGAACAGCAGCTCCTCTACCTGGTGGCAGAAGGCGCGGATGCGCTCCATGACGGCCTTGGTGTCGGCGATCCAGCCCTTGGGCAGGTCGTCCTTGAGCCCACCGATCCGATCGAAGTTGGGGTGGAACCGCCCGCCGGTGACCGCCTCGATCTGATCGAGCACGTGCTCGCGGTCGCGGAAGGCGTAGAAGACGGGGGTGACGGCGCCGAGCTGGGCGCCGAGGTCGCCGAGGAACAGCACGATGTTGGCCACCCGCGCCATCTCGAAAAGGATCGTGCGGATGTGCCGCGCCCGCGCCGGTGCCTCGACCTCCATGAGCTGCTCGGCGGCGAGTATGAACGGCACCTCGTTGGCGAAGCTGCCGAGCCAGTCGATGCGGTTGACGAGGGTCGTGACCTGCGGGAAGGTGCGGACCTCGGCGAGCTTCTCGTAGCCCCGGTGCATGTAGCCGGGCACCACGTCGGCCCACACGACCTGCTCACCGTCGAGCTTGGCCACCACCCGCAACGTGCCATGGGTGGCCGGGTGTTGGGGACCGATGTTGAGGGTCATGCCCTCGTCGGTCTCGAGCTCGACGTTCACCCGGGCGTCGGCGGCCTGGGCATCGACATAGGCGCGCTGCTGGCGTTCGGTGACCGTCATTGGCGTGCCTCCGGCCCGCCAATGACGGTCGGTCGCCGCTTCGCGGCGACAAGACCACTGTGCTGATGATTCGCTCGCTGACGCTCGCTCATGCCTGGTCCCCGTCCCCGTTGGCCCCGCCCTCGGCTCCCTCGGCGGCGGCTGGCTCCGGTTCCACCTCTTCATCTGCCGCAGCCGGCCTAGGCTCGACGTCGACGATTCCGGGCCAGGGCTTCACCAACCGAGCCAGCAACGGGAAGTCCTTGCGGAGGGGATGCCCCTCGAACTCGCCCGGCAGGTAGAGGTGCCGCAGGCCGGGGTGGCCGTCGAAGCTGATGCCGAACATCTCCCAGCACTCGCGCTCGTGCCAGTTGGCGCCGCCATACAGCGGAACCAGGCTGCGGACCCGCAGGTCGTCGTCGGGCAGGTCGGCCTTCAGGATCACATCGGCCCGCTTGCCGTTCCGTCCTCGCACGTTGGCCAGGTGGCAGAACACCTGGAAGCGCGTTTCGCCACCGGCGACGCCGGTGGCGAACGAGATCGACGGATCGAAGGGCTTGACGCCGACGTCCACCGCCGAGTCCTCGTAGCGACCCCAGGGCGACGGCATCCAGTCGATGGCCGACAGGAAGTCGAAGAAGGTACAGCCCAGCCGGCCCCTGGCCGCCTCGGCGGCGTCGAGCCAGGAGTCGCGGGTGACCCGCACCCACAGGGCACTCCCGACAGCGATGTGGCTGCCGACGACGGCGTCACCCAAGACCTCGGTCAGGGCCCCGAGCCAGCCATGCCGCAACTCGTCGACCTCTGGCGACACGTCTTCCGCTCCAACGGCCGCTCCGGCCGGGCCGTCGGTGACGTCGTCCGTAGTCGTGTCCGACATCACTGCACCACGAGCGGATCGCCCCGCCACCGCTCGGCCGGATCCTCCCTACCGATGCGCTGCTGCAGCAACACGATGCCCTCGAGCAGGGCCTCGGGCCGCGGCGGGCACCCCGGGACGTACACGTCAACCGGTACCACCTGGTCGACGCCCTTGGTGACCGAGTAGCTGTCCCAGTAGGGACCGCCGCAGTTGGTGCACGCACCCATCGAGATGACGTACTTGGGGTCGGCCATCTGCTCGTAGAGGCGCTTGATGGCCGGCACCATCTTGTCGGTGACCGTGCCGGAGATGACCACCACGTCGGCCTGCCGAGGGCTGGCGGGCAGGGGGATGACGCCGAGGCGCATCACGTCGTAGCGAGGCGAGGCGAAGGCGGCGCCCATCTCGATGGCGCAGCAGGCCAGGCCCCACTGATAGGCCCAGAGGCTGTACTTGCGGGCCGTGTTGAGAAGGGAGGTCAACGGCTTGGGCAGCTTGCCGCTCTCGACAAGGCCCATCAGCGGTCGTCCTTACTGGTCATCGGCAGCATCAGATCCAGCGGAGGACCTTCTTCTTCCAGGCGTAGAGCAGCCCGAGCGCCAGGACGACGATGAAGATGCCCATCTCGATGAACCCGAACCAGCCGTACTCCTCGGCTCGGGTGGCGAACGGGAAGATGAACACCGCCTCGACGTCGAACAACACGAACAGGAGGGCGAAGAGGTAGTAGCGGACCTGGGTCTGGCCCCACATCGAGCCGGCGGGGTCGACGCCGGACTCGTAGTTGACGTACTTCTCGGGCTGCGGGCGGGTCGGTCGAACCAGGCTGCCCAGCCCCATGATGGAGGCCACCAGCGCCACCGCAACGGCCAGGAAAACGCCGGCCGTCAGGTACGAACGGAGGAGATCCGACACGTGGCGGGAGCCTAGTGACCGTTTGCACGAGGGGCCAAAGCCGCCCCCACCAGGTTTTTCACTCCTTGAAGAGCGCCAGCGGATAGGCACGTACTCTTGGCTAACGGTGGTCAGCGCTGCTGGGCGGCCCAGCTGTTGAACCGCGACCCAGCAACAAATTCCCACGCGGGGGTGCCCTTCGGAGCCCTATCCGCTGGGCCTCTAGAGCTGCGGGTTCAGGGGCCAGTCGTCATAAGCATCCGTCCACGTAGCGGACGATGTCGTGGGCGCCCACGGTGATCTGATCCACGGTCAAACCGTCGGTGAGGTAGGCGATGGCCAGGCCCGTCTCCGGCGCGGCCGGGGCGATGAAGACGTGCCCACCGGGCGTGTACGGGTGGCTGTGGTCTTCGAGGTTCCCGGCGTAGGTGGAGAGCACCTGGTCCTGGGGTGCGCCGAGGCCGATGCCGTTGTCGCTGGTCCGGGTTGTGGGAAGGCCCGACTCGATGCCGACCGCGGCGAGCACGCCGTCCGCCGGATCGTCGAGCCCCTCGCCGGGCACGGGGCTGCGAAAGCGGAGCAGGAGGTCCAGCGCCCCGGTGACCCGGGCGTCGTAGCAGGAGCCCCCCGAACCCTCGAAGGTCGCCTGGTCGACGGAGAGGGCGACGCCGGCCGCCTGTAGGTCACGGAACGACGTATTGATCCGCAGTGGCCCGACGCCGTCGGGCGCCAGCGGAGCCGAGGCTTCGACGGTACCGGGCGCGGTCGTGGTGGTGGGCTGCGCCGTCGTCGTCGACGGGCTCGTCGCCGCGGTCGCCGACGTGGTGGCGGTGTCGGCCGAATCGCCCGCCTGGGTCTCGTCGTCGGGTTCGTACAGGGCGGCGGCGATCACCAATGCGGTCACCCCGATGGCCAGCCCCCAGGCGAGGAGGCGCAACGGCCTCCATCCCCCGGCCCGGGGACGGGGGCCGGCAAGGTGCTCCGCGAGCTTGCGGTCGTCGATGACGGGAGGCGGCTGGGTGATGGGCCTGATGGCGGCGCGGGGCGCCAGGCGGAGTTGGGGCTCGTCGGCCAGCCGACGATCGAGCTCGTCCCAGAAGGACGGCGTGTGCTCGGGGGGTGCAAGCTCCCTCAGCGCGACGGCCACGGGGTTGGGGGCGCCGGTTCTCGCCACCGCCCGGTCGGGGTCGACGGGAGCGTCGCCGTCGCCGTCGCCACTGGTCGCAGGCGGCGTCACGGCCCGCTGCCTCCGCCGTCGGTGCCGTTGGTGTTGCCGCCGCCGGTGGCTCCGTTCGAGGACCCGCCGGCGCTGCTTCGGCTCGCGACCTTTGGCTCGACCGGATCCGCCGACTTGGTGTCGTCGAGCATGATCTCCGGCTTCTCGGACGACACACCCGACTCCTCGGATTGCGTCGCCGCCCCCTCGGCCAGTGGCTCCACGCCCTCGGCCGCGGCCTCCGCCTCGTCGGCCGCAGGCTCCGCCCCCTCGGCCACGGCCTCCGCTTCGTCGGCCAGTGGCTCCACGCCCTCGGCCGCGGCCTCCGCCTCGTCGGCCGCAGGCTCCACGCCCTCGGCCACGGCCTCCGCTTCGTCGGCCAGTGGCTCCGCCCCTTCGGCCAGTGGCTCCACGCCCTCGGCCGCGGCCTCCGCTTCGTCGGCCGATGACGCGGCCTCGTCGTCGGGCGCGACCGCGGCATCGGCGAGCTGGTTCGTGAGTCGGGCCCGTGCGCCGGCCAGCCGTGCCGCCAGCACGTCCGGGGTGAGGCCGAGGATGCGAGCCGCCGCCACCGGCGCGAACCCCTCGCGGTCGACCAAGACGACGGCCACGCGGTCGGCGGGCGCCAAGGCCGCCAATGCCTCGACCACACGCGTCTGATGGCCGTACGCCGGCGGGGACGAGGCCCCGTTGCCGCCCATGGGCATCGGTTGCACCGGAGGGTCGGCCGCCGAGTCCGGCACGTCCGGCACATCGGCCGCGGTGGGCGGCGCGGCACCTATGCGGTTGCTCTCGCGCCGAAGCCCATCGATGCAGGTGTTGTAGACGACGCGGTAGAGCCAGGCTGCTGCATCGGCCCGGGGATCAATGCGAACGACCTCGCGCCACGCCTTGACGTAGGCGAGGCGGAGCACGGCGTCGACCCGGTCGGGGTCGAGCAGCAGCGCGTGGGCCAGGCCCCGCAATCGCCAGTCGTAGCGGCTCAGGAGCGCGCGAAAAGCCCTTCGGTCACCCTGTTGCGACCGGCGCATCAGGCGGGTGTCGGTGACGGATGTGTTCCTCGGCATGTCGACGGGCGGTCTTTGCCCAATGGCATTCCACCACACCCCCGACCCTGGATTGGGCCACCCATTCGCGTGAGGACTCGCGCGGACAGGTCAGTGTGACCTTGCGGGGCGCCCCCGGCGCAGCCTCGGTGATCTTCAGCCGAACGTCGCCAGGACCGGAACGGCGTCGCGGGCGAGGTCGGCGATCGAGCCGGGCCAGAAACCGGCGCCGATGGTGACGATCACGCACAGGGTCAGGGCGATGGTGGCACCGGCCGGAACGGCTATGCGCGGTGCACCCGACACGTCACCCTCTTCGGCCGCTTCAGGCGGCGGATCGGCCATGTACATGCTGACCGCGATCCGCAGGTAGACGAACGCGGCGATCACGGCGCTGAGCATGGCCACGGCCGCGAGCCACGTCGAACCAGCGTCGACTGCGGCGTTGATCACGTAGAACTTGGCGAAGAAGCCCGACGTGAACGGCACCCCGGCCTGGGCGAACAGGAACAGCGCCAGGACCAAGGCCAGCACCGGCCGCGACCGGGCCAGGCCCCGGTAGTCGTCGAGGCTGTGGTGACCGTCGCCCCGGCGTCCCACCAACGTGATGATCCCGAACGTGCCGGCGATCAAGAACACGTACGTCGCCAGGTAGAACAACGCCGCCTCGACCCCCTGGTCGGTGGCCGCCTGCACACCTACCAGCACGTAGCCGGCGTGCGAGATCGAGCTGTACGCCATCATGCGCTTGACGTCGGTCTGGACGATGGCGAGAACCGCGCCGACCAGCATCGTCGCCACGGCCACCGCATAGATCATTGGCTGCCAGTCGACCGCGTAGGCGCTGAACGCGAGGTCGAACACGCGCATGAGGCCGGCGAACCCCGCCACCTTCACCCCCGACGCCATCCATGCCACCATCGGGGACGGCGCGCCCTGGTAGACGTCGGGCGTCCAGAAGTGGAAGGGCACCGCCGCCACCTTGAACCCCAGCCCCACCAACAGCAGTGCCAGCCCGGCGAGGATCAGTCCGTCGTCGGTGAGGGCGCTGCTGCTGAACGTCTCGAGGATCGTCACCAGGTTGGTGGTGCCCGTGCCGCCGTAGATCATGGCGATGCCGTAGAGGAAGAACGCCGACGAGAAGGCGCCGAGCACGAGGTACTTCACGCCCGCCTCCTGAGACGTGACCCGCCGCCGGTGCATGGCAGCCAGCACGTAGACAGCCATCGACAAGACCTCGAGGCCGAGGAACAGCACGATGAGGTCGTTGGCGTGGGCCATGATCACGCCGCCGGTCGCCGACAGCAGCAACAGGACGTAGGGCTCGACGCCCTCGAGCTGTTCACGCCGCAGGTAGTCGTCGATGAACAGCGCCGACAGCAGCACGGCCGCAGCGATCAGGAACGTGACGAAGGTGGAGAACCCGTCGACCCCGACAGACCCCGCGAGCGTGGAGAACGGTCCCCGGTCCTCGTCGTTGACCTCGAGCCACAGGGGGATGGCGGCACCGGCGGCCCCGAGGGCCACCAGGCAGGTGAAGATGGTGTAGCCGACCGTCGAGCGGCGGCTCTGGACGAACGACGAGACCAGCATCAGGACCAGCGCGCCGCCGACCAGCACCAGCATGGGGGCGACCGCGCCCCAGCCGACGCCGGGCCGTTCGATCGGCGTCGGGTCGACCGGCAGCGGCTGGCCCAGGGTTCCCAGGATGCCGATCATCCTCCGTCGCTCCTTGCCTCGGGCAGGCCTTCGGCGCCCTCGGCGTTTCCAGGACCTCGCGCTTCTGGCTCGGCATCGTCCGAGGCGTCGGCTGAAGTGCCCTCAACGGCACTCTGGGTCTCCGAACCCTGCGGTCCTTCGGAGGCGATCGTGGGTTGCTGGTAGTCGCTGTTGGCCTCGACGTGCTCGATCAGGCGGTCGACGGAGGGTTGCATCCGTTCCAGCACCGGCTTGGGATAGATGCCCAGGAAGACGATCAGTCCTAGCAGCGGCGCCATCACCAGTCCCTCGCGCCAGTTCATCTCCGGGAAATGGCGGTTGTCGTCGTCCGGTTCGCCGTGGAACACGCGCTGGTACGCCCACAGCAGGTACAGGGCGGCGAGGATCACCCCAGTGGCGGCGATCACCGTCCACCATCGCCGGGTGAGGAACGAGCCGATCAGCACCAGGAACTCGCCCACGAACCCGTTGAGCCCCGGCAGCCCGATCGAGGACATCATCACCACGGTGAAGACGGCGGCGAAGATCGGCGCCACCTTCTGCAGGCCCCTGAGGGCGGCGATCTCGCGGGTGTGACGCCGGTCGGAGATCATGCCGACCAACAGGAACAGGGCGCCGGTCGAGAGGCCGTGGTTGACGTTCTGGAGCAGCCCGCCCTGCAATCCCTGAGTGGTGATTGCGAACGTGCCGAGCACGATGAAGCCGAGGTGGGCGACCGAGGAGTAGGCCACCAGTCGCTTCAGGTCCCGCTGCATCGCGGCGACGATGGCGCCATAGACGATGCCGATGACGCCGAGCGTCACGAGGGCGGGCGCGAAGAAGGACGCCGCATCTGGGAACAGGTAGAGCCCGAAGCGAAGCAACCCGTAGGTGCCCAGCTTCAACAGCACCCCGGCCAGGATCACAGATCCCGCCGTGGGTGCCTCGGTGTGCGCGTCCGGGAGCCATGTGTGCAGCGGGAACAGCGGCACCTTCACGGCGAACGCCAACGCGAAGGCCAGGAAGATCCAACGGGCCGCCGTCCAATCGAACGGGTTGGCGCCGCTGGATTCGTCGGTGACGGTGCGCGCCTCGGCGATCTCGACCAGGTCGAAGCTGAGGGGCGCGTCGGCCTGCAGTTCCGCGACCTGATCCTGGACGTCGGGGGGTACCGCCTGCGTGTCCTCCTGCTCGGCCAGCAGCTCGGCGGCCTCCGCGCGGTTCTGGTCCTCGACACCGTCACGGTGGAGGTAGGCGAGGGCGACGATGCCGACGAGCATCAACGCCGAACCGAACATCGTGAACAGGAAGAACTTGACGGCGGCGTACACCCGCCGGGCGTAACCCCAGCCCCCGATGAGGAAGTACATCGGCACCAGCACGATCTCGAACATCACGAAGAACAGGAAGAGATCGAGCGCCACGAACACGCCCAGGCAGCCGGCCTCGAGCAGCAGCAGCCAGGCGTAGTAGGGCTTGGCGTCGTGCGACGGTGTCGAGCCCAGCAGGGCGAGGGGGAACAGCACCGCCGTCAGCACGACGAGGAACAGCGAGATGCCGTCGACCCCCAGGTGCCAGGAGATGCCGAAGTCGCCGATCCACGAGCGGTTGGTCTCGAACTGCATCCCGGCGTCGTTCTTGTCGAACGCCGCCAGCACGTACATCGCCAGCGCCGCGGCCCCGGCCGAGAACAGCAGCGCCACACCCCGGTGCAGCTCGGCCCGGGCCCGGGGGATCAGCGCGACCGCCACCGCGCCCGCCGCCGGCACCAACACCAGGGCGGTCAGCACGGGGAAGTCGGGCGCCCCCTGTTGAGCCAACAGCAGCGCCCCCATCAGAAGGAAACCCTCGTCAGGAAGTAGCCGAGGACGACTACCACACCGATGGTCACGCCCAGCGCGTACGCACGGACGAATCCCGACTGCACCGACCGCAGCCGCCCGCCGAGGCCACGGACCACCGCGGCCACGCCGTTCACCGCGCCGTCGACGACGTGGGCGTCGAACCAGGCGATGGCCTCGAACGACGTGCGGCCGGGACCGCCCACGAAGGCGGTGACCGCCTCGTCGTAGTACCAGGCGTGCGCCAGCACCTCGGGCTCGACCGCTCGCACCCGTCGGCGCAGGTAGACGACGGCGGCGGCGGCAAGGCCGACAACCCCCGCTCCGACCGCGATCGCCGCCAGAGCGACCTTGGCGCCGGTGGACACGGCGATCTCTGCCTCGTTCGCGCCCAGCACCGGCTCGAGGAAGTGCTCGAGGAAGTGCACGTCTTCGTTGAACGGCAGGTTGAGTACACCTCCGGCGATCGCCAGAACCGCGAGCACGACCAACGGCGCCGTCATGAGCCACGACGGCTCGTGGGGCTGGGTGTGCTCGCGGTGATCGGATTCCGCAGCTTCGCCCTGCTCGTTCGCGGCGGCGCCAACACTCGCGGGCACTGGCTCCGGTCGGTCGCCCTCCCAGCGGGGCTTGCCGAAGAACACCATGAAGACCTGGCGGCTCATGTAGTAGCCCGTGAGCAGCGCGGTCACGAGCCCGATCGCCCAGAGCACCTTGGCGTCAGCACCGCCGCTCCCCCAGGCGAACAGGAGGATGTCGTCCTTCGACCAGAACCCGGCGAACGGTGGCACCCCGGCGATCGCCAGCCAGCCGACCATGAACGTGGCTGCGGTCAGCGGCATGAACTTGCGCAGGCCCCCCATGCGGCGCATGTCCTGCTCGTCGTTCATGCCGTGGATCACCGACCCGGCCCCGAGGAACAGCAGCGCCTTGAAGAACGCGTGGGCGATCATGTGGAAGATGGCGGCCACGTAGGCCCCGACTCCCACGGCGAGGAACATGTAGCCCAGCTGGCTCACCGTCGAGTAGGCGAGCACCTTCTTGATGTCGTTCTGGGCGACGGCGATGGTGGCGGCCACGAACGCGGTGATCACGCCGATCCAGGCGATCACGTCGGGCACCCAGTCGTAGCCGGCGCCCAGGATGGGGTTGACCCGGGTCATCAGGAACACGCCCGCCGTCACCATGGTGGCGGCGTGGATGAGGGCGGACACGGGCGTGGGGCCGGCCATGGCGTCGGGCAGCCAGATGTACAGCGGGATCTGCGCCGACTTGCCCACCGCGCCGAGGAACAGGAGCAGCCCGATGGCCGTGGCCGTGACCGGGGCAAGGGTCCCCACCTCGACGAACAGCCCCTCGTAGTTCAAGGTCCCGACGGTGGCGAAGGCCAGGAACATCGCCAGCATGAAGCCCCAGTCGCCGATGCGGTTGGTGATGAAGGCCTTCTTGCCGGCGGCGGCGTTGGCGTCGGACGTGAACCAGAACGAGATCAGCCAGTAGGAGCAGGCACCCACGCCCTCCCAGCCCAGGAACGTGACCAGCAGGTTGCTGCCGAGCACCAGCGCGAGCATCGAGAAGACGAACAGGTTCATGTAGACGAAGAACTTGGGGAAGTCCCCGTCGCCGTGCATGTACCCGATCGCATACAGGTGGATCAGGGTGCTCACCCCAGTGACGAACAGCGCCATGGTGATCGACAGCGGGTCGGCCAGGAACCCGATGTCGATCTGCAGCCCGCCGGCCGGCACCCATTCGAACAGCGTCTGGGTGAACTGGCGGCCCTCCTCGTCCTCGCCGAGCAGGCCGGCAAACACCACCACCGAGGCGACGAAGCTGCCGGCGCACATGATGGTCGCCAGCCAGCCGGCCGTGGGCTCCCCCAGGCGCCTCCCGGCGAACAGAAGAATGAGGAAGCCAGCCAGCGGCAGCGCGGGGATCAACCAGACGGCGTCGAGCACTGGTGCAGCCCCCCTAGCCTTCCAATATCGCCACGTCGTCGGCGGTGGCGCCCGGTCGCTTGCGCAGCAGGGCGACGATGATGGCCAAGCCCACCACGACCTCGGCGGCGGCCACCACGAGCACGAACACCACGATCGACTGCCCCCCGGTGTCGCGCACCATGCGCGAGAACGTGACGAACGTGAGGGTCACGGCGTTGAGCATCAACTCGATGCACATGAACATGACCAGCGGGTTGCGGCGGATCAGCAGCCCGAACGTGCCGATCGAGAACAGTGCCGCCCCGAGCACCAGGTACCACGCAGGCGTGACCTCGATCGCGCCGATCACGAGCGCTCGCCTTCAGCCTCGGGCAGGCCTTCGGCGCCCTCGGCGCTTCCAAGGCCTCGTTGTGCGGTCACAAAGTCGTCGGAGGCTCCGAACGAGGTGGTGTCCACGCTGGCCGGCTGCTCGCCGTTGCCCGCACCATCGCCACCCGCCCGGGCCTCGGCCCTGGCGATCCGCTCGGTGACCTCGGCCTGGCGCTCGGCCTGGCCGGGATCGACGATCTCCTCCTCCCGACGCACCCGCCGGGCGAGCAGGACGGCGCCCACGACCGCGATCACGAGCAAGAGGGACGTGATCTCGAACGCGTAGACGTAGCGGGTGAACAGCGCCTCGCCCAGTTGGTTGATGTCGGGAACGGCCTCGTCGACCTCGCCCACCGCACCGGTCGCCTCCCAACCGGTGCTGGCCAGGGTGGCCAGCACCAGGCCCAGGACACCCAGCGCCACCACGGCCGCCGTCACCCGCTGGCCACCGCCCAGTGGTTCCACGCGCAGGTTGTCGACCCGGTCGACGCCCAAGAGCATGATCACGAACAAGAACAGGACGACGATGGCGCCGGCGTAGACGATGACCTGCACGGCGGCCAGGAAGTTGGCGTCCTGGGCTACGAACAGCACGGCGATGCCGAACAGGGTCCCGACCAGGGACAGTGCCGCGTGGACGGGGTTGCTGCTGGCCACGACGCCCACCGCACCGGCCAGGCAGGCGGCGCCCGCGACGGCGAACACGACGAGCTCGATCACTGGTGACCCTCGCCGGGGTCGCCGCCCCCACCGGGCTCCGTCGCCGCACTCCGGTGTTCGAGGTCGTCGTCGACGGGGCTGTCGACCGGGTGGCCGCCCGGCTCGCCCGGGTGGCTGAATATGAGGTCGGCCTCGCGGGTGTCGGCCTCGCTCTCCGGCAGCGACTGACCCGCCTCCGGCGGGCGGACGCCGAAGCCCAGCTCGCCCGACCAGGCAACCCGGCCCTCGTACGCGGCCGCCCCCGACGGCGACGTGGCCCGCACCCACGCCGATGTGTGGGGCAGGACCTGGTCGGCATCGGTCCAGTCCTCCCAGGGGAGCTGCCGCGGCTTGCCGTCGTCGTCGACCATCAACTCGGCCTTGGTGTAGATGGCGTCCTGGCGGTTGCTGAAGCTGAACTCGAACAGCTTCGTCTCAGTGATCGCCTCGGTCGGGCAAGCCTCCACGCACAGGTCGCAGTGGATGCAGCGCAGGTAGTTGATCTCGTAGATGTAGCCGTAGCGCTCGCCCGGCGAGACCGGGTCCTCCGGCGGGTTGTCGGCACCACGCACGTAGATGCAGCGGGCGGGGCACACCCCGGCGCACAGCTCGCAGCCGATGCACTTCTCCATGCCGTCCTCGTAGCGGTTGAGGACGTGCCGTCCGTGCAGGCGGATGGGCTTGACGCGCTTGCCGCCCTGGTCCTTCACGTAGTCCTTGGTGAGACGTTCCTCGAACAGCTTGCGGAACGTGACCTTGAACCCGTCGAGGAAGCCCACTAGTGCTGCCTCCCGTGGCTGACGTGCGTGAATCCCAGCGTCAGGGGCGCCGCTGGCAAGGACGCAGGACGAAGGCGCACACCTTGCGGTGCGGCGAGGACGAGGACGCAGCCAGCGGCGGCGCTGGCCGGCGAGGTATGTGCGGCAGTCACGGGAGGTAGCACTAGACGATCACTTCTTCGCTGGCCGACTCTTGGCGGCGCTGGGCGATCGAGACGGCGCCCGCCAGCGCCACGTATCCGACCACCAGCACTGCGAACGACACGCCCACGACGGCGGCCATGTTCCAGTCCTCGTCGCGGCCGATGTTGATGGCCCCGAGCAACAGCACCCACCCGAGCGACAGCGGGATGAGTGCCTTCCAGCCCAGGCTCATGAGCTGGTCGTAGCGGAGGCGTGGCAGCGTGGCGCGGATCCACACCTGCACGAACAGGAACACGAGCAGCTTCGCGGAGAACCAGATCAACCCCCATAGCCAGTGCGGCAGCACGTCGAACGTGGGTCCGGCAGGGCCGCCGAAGAACAGCACGACCATGATCGCCGAGATCGTGATCGTGTTCATGAACTCGGCCAGGTAGAAGAGCGCGAAGCGGAACGACGAGTACTCGGTGTGGAAGCCACCCACCAGCTCCTGCTCGGCCTCCGCCAGGTCGAAGGGAGGCCGGTTGAGCTCCGCGGTGCCGGCGATGAAGAAGATCACGAACGGCACCAGCCCGGTGGCGATGACGTTCCAGCGCGGGAAGGGGATGGCGCCGAACAGGTCGTAGCCGTTGCCCGCCTGAGTCGCCACGATCTCATGCGTCGACAGCGACCCGGCCAACATGACCACGGCCACCGTGGCCAGGCCGAGGGCCGCCTCGTAGCTGACCATCTGCGCGGCGCCGCGCACCGAGCCGAGAAGTGGGTACTTGGATCCCGACGACCAGCCCGCCAGCATCACGCCGTAGACGGCGACCGACGACATCGCCAGGACCAGCAGCACGCCGATCGGTGGATCGGCCAGCTGCAGGTAGGTGTCGTGCCCGAACAGCCGGACCACTCCCTCCCTGTCGCCGTCGAAGGCGCCGGCGATGGGGATCACGGCGAACGTGACGAACGCGGGCACCGCCGACAGGAACGGCGCGAGGACGAAAACTCGTCGGTCGGCCTTCGCGGGGATGTTGTCCTCCTTGAGGATCAGCTTCATCCCGTCGGCCAACGTCTGGAGGATCCCCCACGGCCCGGCCTTGTTGGGGCCGATGCGGTTCTGGAGGTCGCCGAGGATCTTCCGCTCGAACCAGATCATCATGATGACGGACCCGAGCAGCAGCCCGAACGCCACCAGCGTCTTGAGCACGACGATCAGGAACTCGGCCAGCCCGACACCACCCTCCAACAACGGATCGAGCCCGATCACGTTTCGGACTCCATCACGACAGCCGGGTAACTGGCCGACGACCCTCGACGCAGGGACAGGCGGGGGGTGTGGGGGGCGGAGGCTCCTGCCGGAGCCCTCCACCGTCGCTCGAGCCGGCTCCGCCGGTCGAGCGACCGGCCAACGACGCCGCCGAAGGGCGGCGGCCCAAGTCTCGTCGAGCAACCTCCGGTTGCGAGGCGAAACATCATGGGCGTTCCACCCGGACGTCGGTGACCGGGCCATTGGCGTCGATCAGGACGTTGGCCCGGCCGCCCGCCTTGTTGGCGTCGAGCACCGCGACGCCGCGGGGCACGGCGGCGTCGGGCCGGGTGGCCACGGTGACGTGGCCGCGACTCGAGGCGACGCGCACGTCGTCGCCGGAGACGATGCCGAGCCGGTCGAAGTCCTGGGGATGCAGCCGCAGCGCCGCCCGCTCGGCCAGGCCGGCCAGCGACGGCGAGTGCTGCACGAGCGTGCCCCGGTCGTAGAGCTTCCGGCTGACGACCAGCCGTAGCGAGTACGCGTCGAGGAGGGGCGGATCGATCACCCGCCAGTCGGGCACGGGGATGTTGGGCTCGGGCGCTGCGGATCGTTCCTCGCTTCCTGCCGCCGGACCGGTGACCCCGGCGACCGAGTCCGCGGCGGGTTCGCCTGCGGTCTCGCCGTTGCTCCGGGACGGCAGGGAAACCAGCACGCCGTCCGCTCCCTTGGGGGACGCCAGGTCGTGCAGCAGTCCCGCGAACGCGGGGGCGACCGTCTCGATCTCCTCGCCGATCCCCTGGATCGACTCGAGCCCGAGGTCCGCGCCCAGCCGGAGGGCAAGCTCGGCGGCGACCGCCCAGTCGGGCTGAGCGGTGCCTGGGGGCGTGACCATCTGGGCCAGCGTGGATACGCGCCCCTCGAGGTTGGTGGTGGTGCCGCCGACCTCGGCGTAGCCGGCGGCGGGCATCACCACGTCTGCCTGCCTGACCGACTCGGTGAGGAACTGGTCGCAGGCGACCACCGTGCGGGCGCCGGCCACGCCGCGCTCCGCCAGATCGCGATCCGGAAAGTCGGCCAGCGGATCTGCGCCCAGCAACACCAGCGTGTCGATCTTGCCCTCGGATGCCGCCCGCAGGATCCCGGCGGCGTCGAGCCCCTTGGTCTCCGGCACCGTGGGCCAGTGGGCAGCGAACCAGCTGCGGCCGGCCTGGAG
>Ga0214469_1000117_pt1 | contig 23283 bp, 25 predicted proteins | sample RVTome_10_FD_187340 | JGI IMG/M metagenome (GOLD analysis project Ga0214469, IMG submission 187340) | Soil microbial communities from uranium-contaminated site in the Upper Colorado River Basin, Wyoming, United States - RVT153D57 HiSeq ... | reverse complement strand
GCGCGAATAGACAGGCCCTCGTGCCTCACGGTGGTCAGCGCTCACGTGAGGCCCAGCTGTTGGGCTGCGACCCGGCAGCAAATGCCCCGGGCGGGGGTACCCTTCGACGCCTTGTCCGCTGCGCCTCTAAGGTGCCGGCATGGCTCTCCTGCGACGTGCGCTCGCGGCGGTGGGCATCGCCGGCATCATCGCCGCGGTGCTGCGGGTCCGGGGCTCCGGTGGCACCCCACCCCAGTCGGGTGGTTGGCGGGAGCTCAGCGGGCCCGGACTGCGCTAGCCGGTAGTCGGGAACGACGGTGAGGGTCCTCATCTGTGGTGCCGGCGCGGTAGGTGCGCGTGCCGCTCGTCATCTGATCGCGGAAGGTGACATCGACGCCGTGCTGATCGCCGACGCCGACCGGAAGCGGCGCGCGGCGGTGGTGGGCTCCCTCGGATCACGCGCCTCGTCCGTCGACGAGGTGGAGCCTGCAGCCGCGGACGTGGTCGTCGTAGCCGCCCCGGCGGCGCGCCACGTCGAGGTCGCCAGGAGGGCGGTGACGGCCGGTAAGCACGTGGTGTCCGTGGCCGACAGCGTCGCCGCCGTGGAGGGCTTGCTCGACCTGCACGCGGAGGCCCGCGAGCGGCGGGTCGTCGTGGCCGTGGGGGCGGGGTTCGGGCCCGGGTTGTCGTGCGTGTTGGCATGCCACGCCAGCGACGGCTTCGACGCCGTCGATGAGGTGCACATCGCGCACCACGGGACCGGAGGTCCGGCATGCGCCCGGCAGCATCATGCCGCTTTGCGAGGGGTGGGTCTCGACTGGCGGGACCACGCCTGGCGTCGGCGCCCGCCGGGGTCGGGGCGCGAGCTGTCCTTCTTCCCCGACCCGATCGGGGGTGCCGACTGCTACCGAGCCGGGCTGCCCGACGCGTTGCTGCTGGTTCCGGCGTTCCCCGGGGTCGGCCGGGTGACGGCACGCATGGCGGCCACCCGCCGCGACCGCTTGACCGCGGGGCTGCCGATGCTGCGGCGCCCACACGCCGAGGGCCGCATCGGCGGGCTGCGGGTCGAGGTGCGCGGCCGTCGCGGCCGGGTGCGCGACACCGTGGTCCTGGGTGCCGTTGATCGGCCCGCGGTCGCCGCCGGCACCGTCGCCGCGGTCACCGCTCGGTGGATCGCCGCCGGGCGCACCCTCACGACCGGTGCCGCCGGGTTGGCCTCGCTGGTCGAGCCGCTGCCGTTCCTGCAGGAGCTGTCGCGGGCCGGGGTGCGCGCCGCGGTGTTCGAAGGCTTGTGAGCCCAAGGTAGGGTCGCCGGCCGTGCGCCAACGCCGACTTCTCGTCCGCTCGCTCGCGCTCGCGTGCGCGTTGGCCGTCGGGGCGGCCGCCTGTGGCGGCGGTGACGACGACAGCGGCGCAGGTGCCGTCGAGGGGGCCGAACCCCGCACGGTCAGCGGTGGGGACCCGCTGGGCCCGGCCGAGGAGGGCATCGACGGCGTCGAGGCGTTCCGTGTCGACAGCCGCACCCACACCCAGGCACCGCTGGTGTACGACCCCTCACCGCCGGTGGGGGGCGAGCACTTTCCCGTGCCGGCAACGTGCGGGTTCTACACCGACGATCCGCCACCGGATTCGATGCTGGTCCACGACCTGGAGCACGGTGCGGTCTGGATCGCCTACGACCCCGGCCTCGATCGGGCCCAGGCGGACACGCTGCGGGGACTCGTCGCCGAACAACCCAAGGTGACGGCGACGCCGTACGAGGGCCTGGACTCGCCGCTGGTCGTGTCGGCATGGGCCCGCCAACTCCGGCTCGACGACGCCGATGACCCCCGGCTGCCGGCGTTCATCGAGCAGTACCGCAACGGTCCCGAGGTCCCGGAGCCCGCAGCGCCGTGCCAGGGGATCGGTGATCCCGAGGTCGTGTCGCCGGTCGGCTGAGCCGGGCGCCGTCCGTCCGCCCGCCCGAGGTCAGACCTTCACGGCCGCCCGCCACCACTCGAGCAGATCGGCGTCGCCGAACACGTCACACCGCTCGGCCGGCACGCGGTTCCACAGCAGCAACAGCAGATTCGATGCCGTGCCCCGCACGGCAACGTCACCCTTGGCGTGCGCGTGGTCGACCGTCATCCCCTCCGGGCCGAGGGTGACGAGCCACTCGCCCTCACCCGCCTCGCCGCCGACGTCGGTGGCGTGGAGGTGCATCGTCTTGCCCTCGTTCTCGCTGCCGAGCTCGCCCGTTCCCCGCCACGGAAGGATCACCTCGAACAACTCGTCCACGGCATCCAGGGCCAGGTCGGTGCCGATCGGCCTGCCCTCGCCCGCGGCGACCTGCGCGTCCCAACGGTGCACTGCGGTCTCGATGGCCATGCGCCGGGGCCAGAAGATGGGTGGCTGATCGCCGGCCCAGGTCTTCACCGGTGTGTCGGGGCCGTCCACGCCGGCGGCGTTCTCGATGGCGGCGATCAGCTCGGCCAGGCCGGCCCGGGTCCACTCGATCACCGCATCGCCCACGGTCGCTCGGGCGACCTCCCGAGCGCTCTCCCCCTCCACCCATCCCGCGGTCCACCGGTAGGTGCGGCCGACGTGACCGACCAGCCGTTCCATCCTCCACCCCGGGCACGTGGGGACGTCGGCGTCGAGGTGCCCGGAGGCGGTGGTCAGAAGATCGGCGGCGTCGCCGCGGAGCGAATCGAGGTACGAAGCGCGGTCCATAGACCCATCTTGCGCCAGAATCACGGCGGTGATCATCGATTGCGCCGTTTACAGCAAGGGCGTGCGCCGGCCCGGCACGCTCGACCTGAACGATGCGCTAGGGGCTGGGCGCAGCAGCGAGGACAGCTTCGCGTGGATCGGCCTGTACGAGCCGACGGAGGACGAGTTCGAGGCGGTCGCCCGCGAGTTCGAGCTGCACCCGCTGGCTGTGGAAGACGCCGTCCATGCCCACCAGCGTCCCAAGCTCGAACGTTACGGCGAATGCCTGTTCCTCGTGCTCAAGACGGCGCACTACAACGACGAGGCCGAGGCCGTCGAGTTCGCCGAGATCCAGTTGCTCGCCGGCGACAGCTTCCTCGTCACGGTCCGCCACGGCGTGGGCAGCGCGCTGGGCCCGGTGCGCAAGCAGCTCGAGTCCGATCCGCAGCGCTTGGCCCTCGGCCCTATCGCCGTAGTCCACGGCATACTCGACCGAGTCGTCGACGACTACCACCCGGTGCTCGACGGACTCGACAACGACATCGCCGAGATCGAAGCCGAGGTCTTCTCGCCCGATCGCACCAACCCGGCGGAGCGGATCTACAAGCTGAAGCGCCAAGTCCTCGACCTGTACAGGGCCATCCAGCCGCTGGCCGAGCCCCTTGAGCACCTCCAGGAGGGCAAGCACCCGTTCGGCCAGGTCGACCTGGCCCACTACTTCCGCGACGTCGACGACCACGTGCGCAAGGCCGTGGCCCGGATCGAGATCCAGCGGGAGCTGCTGTCCGAGGTGCTGGGCGTCAACCTCACGCACGTCTCGGTGTGGCAGAACGAGGACATGCGGACGATCGCCGGGTGGGCGGCCATGGCGGCGGTGCCCACGATGCTGGCGGGGATCTGGGGCATGAACTTCGAGCACATGCCCGAGCTCGACGAGTGGTGGGGCTACCCGATGGCGCTCGGGCTGATGGCCGTCGGGTTGGTGGTGTTGTACCGGACGCTCCACCGGCGCGGCTGGATCTGAAGACCCAGGCCCCTACCCGGCCAGGAGCCCCAGCAGCTCGTCGTGGATCCGGCCGTTGGTGGCGACGCCGCTGCCACCGCTCGCGTCCTCGCGACCGTCGACGGTGGTGAACCGGCCGCCGGCCTCGGTCAGGATCACCGGCATGGCGGCCACGTCGTACAGATCCACGGCGGGGTCGACCATGGCATCGACGCGGCCGGTGGCCGCCAAGGCGTAGCCGTAACCGTCGCCCCAGGTGCGCAGCTCACACCCCGCATGCTTGACCGCCAGCAGCGCGTGGTCGGCCCAGTGGCTGTACCCGCTGGTCGTGAGGTAGGCACCGTCGAGAGTCGACGTGTCGCTCACCTGGGCCGGTCGGCCGTCGCTCCAGCAGCCCTGCCCACGCCCGGCGTAGACCAACTGGCCCAGTGCCGGCAGCCCGATGACACCCAGCGCCGGGCCGTCCTCGTCATGCAGCGCCAGCAGGGTCGAGTACAGCGGGACGCCCCGGGTGAACGCCTTGGTCCCGTCGATGGGGTCGACGATCCAGCGCCGGCCCGACCGCCCCACGAGCTCGGGCTCCTCCTCACCGAGCACGCCGTCGTCGGGGAAGCGGTCGGCGATCCGCTCCCGCACCAGACGTTCGGCCGCACGGTCGGCCGCGGTCACGGGAGTGCCGTCGACCTTGGTGTCGACGGCCAGGTCGGCCGACCGGAACCACCGCAGGGTCGTCTCGCCGGCGCTGGTGACGAGGTCGACGGCAAAGTCGAGGAGCTCGCGCTCGATGGGACGCGACATGGCCGCCATGGTGGCAGCCCGGGGGTGGTCAGCGCGCGCCGTCGGAGCCGGCGATCGGTGCCAGGACGAAGAACAGCCGGGCCTTGCACGCCGCCTTTCCGTCCACCGTGGCGGTGCCCTGACCCCAGCCCCCGCGCGCCGAGAGCCGGTCCATGACCACCTCGAGCACCAACTCGTCGCCGGGCCGGACCTGCCGGCGCCAGCGCACGTCCTCCACACCGCCGAACAGGGGCAGGGAACCGGCATAGCGCTCGTCGGACAGCAGTGCCACCGCACCCGCCTGCGCCAGCGCCTCGAGCTGGATCACCCCCGGCAGGATCGGGTTGCCGGGGAAGTGGCCGGCCAGGAACGCCTCGTCGCCGGTGACGCGGTAGCGGGCCCGAACCCGCTCACCGGGCACCAGCTCGTCGACCGCGTCGACGAATCGGAACGGCGGCCGGTGGGGGAGGAGGTGGACGGGGTCGTCCGCCCTCATTCCTCGGGCTCCGGCCGCGCCCCCAGCTCTGCGGCGGACAGGGCCACGGCGTGGACGCCGCCGTCCACATGCACGATCTCGCCGGTCGTCGCCGGGAACCAGTCGGACAGGAGCGCGACGCAGGCCCGGGCCACCGGCTCGGGGTCGCGCACATCCCATCCCAGCGGCGCCCGCTGGCCCCAGGCGGCCTCCATCGCCCCGAACCCGGGGATCGACCGCGCCGCCAGCGTCCGCAAGGGCCCGGCCGCCACCAGGTTGACCCGCACGCCCCGCCCGCCGAGGTCGCGCGCCAGGTAGCGGCAGGTGGCTTCGAGGGCGGCCTTGGCCACCCCCATCCAGTCGTAGGCTGGCCAGGCCTGCGCGGCGTCGAAATCCAGGGCGACCACCGACCCGCCCGGAGGCATCAGCGGCAACAGCGTCTCGGCCAGCGACTTGAGCGAGTACGTCGACACGTGCAGGGCGGTGGCGACGTCGTCCCAGTCGGCGGCCAGCAATCCCTCGTCCTGGCCCAGGCATGCCTCGGGGGCGAACCCGACGGCATGGAGGGCACCGTCGACCTTGCCCCAGCGGCGACCCAGCTCGGCGGCCAGCGCGGCGTGGTGGGCGGGGTCGGTCACGTCCAGCTCGACGACGTCGGGGGGTGTCGGCAACGTGCGGGCAACCCTCTCGGTGAGCCGCATGCCCCGCCCGAACGAGGTCAGCACCAGCTCGGCGCCCTGCTCCTGTGCGAGCCGGGCGACCGCGGCGGCGATCGAGTCCTTCGTGAGCACGCCGGTGATGAGCAGCTTCTTGCCGTCGAGCAGCATGGGCGTCCGTCCTCGGGTCACAACGGAATGTTGTCGTGGCGGCGCGCCCGCAGGCGCTCGCGCTTGGCCGCGAGCGCCAGCAACGCGCCCGCCACCGCGCCCCGGGTGTCGGCCGGGTCGATGATCTCGTCGACGTAGCCCCGCTCCAGCGCGACGGTCGGCGAGAGGTGCACCGCCTCGTAGTCGGCCTCGAGTTGGTCACGGCGTGCCTCTCGTTCGCCGTCGCTGCCGGCGCCGTTGAGCGCCCGCCGATGGAGGATCTCGACCGCGCCCTTGGCCCCCATCACCGCGATCTCTGCGGTCGGCCAGGCGAGAGCGCAGTCGTTGCCCATCGACTTGCAGTCCATGACGATGAACGCGCCGCCGTAGGCCTTGCGCAGAACCACGCACACCCGCGGCACGGTGGCCTCGGCGTAGGCGAAGGCGAGCTTGGCACCGTGGCGGATCATGCCGCGCCACTCCTGGTCCCGCCCGGGACGGAAGCCGGGAGTATCGACCAGCGTGACGATCGGCAGACCGAAGGCGTCGCAGAAACGGATGAAGCCTGCACCCTTCTGCGATCCCTCGATGTCCAGGGCCCCCGCGAGCTGGCTCGGTTGGTTGGCGAGAACGCCGATGGGTAGGCCGGCCACGCGAGCAAGACCCGTCACGACGCTGGTGCCGAACCGGGCCCGCAGTTCCAGGAACGCCCGGTCGTCGACCACGTCGGTGATGACCCGGCGTACGTCGTACGACGCCCGGCCATCGGTGGGCACGGCGTCGGCGGCCGCCCGCGTGGGCCGGTTCGACGGGTCGCTGGAGGCGACCGTCGGTGGCGCCTCGTGGTTGTTGGGCGGCAGATGGTCGAGCAGGTCAGCGACCAGGTCGAACGCCTCGTCGAGGTCATCGACCACGAGGTCGGCGACCCCGGTCCGGGCGCCGTGGACCCACGACCCACCCAGCAGGTCGGCGTCCAGGGTGGCGGATCCAGTGATGCGAGCCGACGCCTCGGGGCCGTTGACGAACGCGGTGGCTCGGGCGGTCATGACGACCACGTCGGCCAGTCCCAGCACGAGGGCGGTGCCGCCCAGGCAGGGACCGTCGACCACCAGGACCACCGGCACCAGTCCGGACGCCGCCGCCAACGCCCGCGCCAGGGCTCCCCACCCGTGCAGTGACGCCAACCCGGCGGTCGCGTCGACGCCCACGCCATTGAGCACACCGACGACGGGGACACCGGCATCGACGCCGATGGCAACCGTGCGGGCGATGACCTCGGTGTCGGCCCGAATCGGCGCGCCCCGGAACCAGGCGACGGGACTGTCGATCGGCAGCCACTGCGCATGCCCCACGCCGGCTTCCACGGTCCCCGGGCGGCCGCGACCGACCGGGAGGCGCGCCGGCAGCGGCGGAGCGGTGACGGCCCCGGCCACCTACGCCACCATCACGCCGGACCGAGGACCAGCGCGGCGTTGTGGCCGCCGAACGCGAACGACGTCGATACTGCGGGCGCCACCTCGACGGTGCGGGGCTCGCCGGCCACGACGTCGACCGGCAGGTCGGTGTGCCGGTGGTTGGCCGTGGGGGGCACGAGGCCCCGCCCGGCGGCGAGCAGCGCGGCGACGGCCTCGACAGCCCCGGCGGCGCCGATGAGGTGCCCGGTGACGCCTTTGGTCGACGTGACGGGGACGGCTCCGGGGCCGAACACCTTGGCGATGGCCAACGCCTCGGCCGCGTCGTTGTGGGGCGTCGACGTGCCGTGGGCGTTGACGTGCCCGATGGCCCCGGCCGCCATGCCGGCGTCGGCCAACGCCATCTCGATCGCCGCCACCGCGCCCGAGCCATCCTCGACGGGGGCGGTGATGTGGTGCGCGTCGCACGTGAGGCCATAGCCGAGGACCTCGCCGTGGATGCGGGCTCCGCGGGTCACCGCCCGGTCGTACGGCTCGAGCACCACGAACGCCGCCCCCTCACCCATCACGAAGCCGTCACGGTCGTCGTCGAACGGCCGGGAGGCGGCCGACGGGTCGGGGTTCTTGCTCAGCGCGCCCATGCGGGCGAAGGCGGCCATCGCCACGGGGCTCACGCAGGCCTCGGTGCCGCCGCAGACGACGACGTCGGCCATGCCGTCCCGCAGGAGGCGGGCGCCCTCGCCGATCGCGTGGGCCCCGGTGGCACAGGCGGTGGCAACCGCCAGGTTGGGTCCGGTGAAGCCGTGGCGGATGGCGACCAGCGCGGCGGCGGCGTTGGGCATCATCATCGGCACCAGGAAGGGCCCCACCCGGCTCGGGCCCTTCTCCGCGTAGCCGATGACCTGGTCCTCGAGCGTCCGGATGCCGCCAATACCGGATCCGGCCACCACCGCGCAGCGCAGCGGGTCGGCACCGAGGTCGTCGGGTGACGGGGCCGGGAGTAGGTCGTCCGTCCGGTTCATGCTCATCGCGGTGGCGTCGCCCAGCGCATCTGCGGCGGCGGCGACCGCCAGCAGGCCGGCCCGGTCGGTGCGGCGCACGTCCTTGGGCCCGACGTAGGGGACCGCGTCGAAGTCACGCACTTCGCACGCGAAGCGCACCGAATGGTCGGCGGCGTCGTAGAGGGTGATCGGCGCAGCGGTGGGGCGGGCAGCCACCAGCGTGTCCCACAGCTCGTCGACGGTCTGCCCTGCCGGGGTCTTGACCCCGATGCCGGTGACGGCGACACGCGGTCGTCCGCGATGGTCGGTGGACGCTCCGGCCCGACCCCCACCCGCCACGGCTTGGTGGTGCCGGCTTGCGCCCGACCCGCTGTCGCCCACCGCGACGGTCACGCCTTGGCGGCGCTGGCCGCCAGGATCAGGTCGAGGGCGTCGCCGACGGTGCGAACCTCGCCGAGGTCGTCCTCGGGGATGGTGACGTCGAGGCTGTCCTCCAGCTGCATGACCAGCTCGACCAGGTCGAGGCTGTCGGCGTCGAGGTCGTCGGCGAACGACGCCTGCTCGGTCACCTGGTCGGGCTCGACCGACAGCACGTCGACGGCGGCCGTGCGGAGGGCGTCGAAGGCGGCGGAACGGTCCATGGTGGTTGGTCCTTTCGTGGTGGGATCGGGGGGATCGGGAAGAGCGGGGCGTTCGATCGTGTCAGCGCCCCATGCCGAGGCCGCCGTCCACGGGCACGACGGTGCCGGTGACGTACGAGGCCTCCTCGGAGCACAGGAAGGCGACCACGGCGGCGACCTCGTCGGGGGTGCCGAATCGGCCCATGGCGGTCGCGTCCGCCAGGGCCTGGCGGCGGGGCTCGGGAAGGGCGTCGGTCATGGCGGTGGTGACGGGGCCGGGCTCGACCACGTTGACGGTGATGCCCCGGGAGGCGACCTCGCGGGCAACCGAGCGCGACAGCCCCACCAGGCCCGCCTTGGCGGCGGCGTAGTTGGCCTGGCCGGGCGATCCGGTGGCGGCCACGATGGAGGACACGCTGACGATGCGGCCGTAGCGGGCCCGGATCATGGGCCGTAGGGCCCTGCGGATGACGTGGAACGGTCCGCTCAGGTCGGTGTCGAGCGTGTGGCGCCAGTCGTCGTCACCGAGCTGCACGGTGAGCTTGTCCCGGTTGGTGCCGGCGGCGTTGACCAGGATCTCCGCGGGTCCCCACGCCGACTCGACTGCGGCAAAGGCGCCGTCGACCGCGCCGGGGTCGGTCACGTCGGCATGGACCGGGAGGGCGGTGCCGCCCGCCTGCTCGATGGCCTCGACCACCTTGTCGGCGGCGCCCGCAGAGGTGCCGTAGCCAACGGCGACACGGTGTCCCGCGGCGGCCAGCGCGCCGGCGCACGCCGCTCCGATGCCGCCGGATCCCCCGATCACGAGGGCGATCCGGGGCGTCCGCCGCTCCGTCATGCCGGCGTCCCCCAGCGCCACAGGGCGGTCCCCACCGTGAGGCCGGCGCCGAAGCCGCAGACCAGCACGAGGTCGCCCGTGGCCAAGCGGTCGCTGTCGGCCTCCTCGGCCAGCGCCAGCGGGATCGACGCCGCCGAGGTGTTGCCGAAGCGGTCGACGTTGCTCACCGTGCGCTCGGGCGGGATACCGACGCGGGGTAGCACGGCGTCGACGATGCGGGCGTTCGCCTGGTGGGGGATGAACCACGCCACGTCGCCGGCCTTGCAGCCGGCGCGCGCCAGCGTGCGGTCGACCGACGCAGCCACGGCTCGTACCGCTCGGCGAAAGACCTCTCGTCCGTCCATCTGCAGGTAGTGCTCCCGAGCCGCCACGGTATCGGCGGTGGCGGGACGGGCGCTTCCCCCGGCGGGCACCACCAGCAGATCGATGCCCCCGGGATCGCCCACGAGGTCGCAGGAGACCAGCCCCGGCGCCGCGGACCCCGGTCCGACGGCGCCGTCACCGTCGCTCGTGTCGGTGCCCGCCACCACCAGCGCACCGGCGGCGTCGCCGAACAGCACGGCGGTGGAGCGATCGTCGGGATCGGTGAAGCGGGTGAGGGTGTCGGCGCCCACCACGAGGGCGATGCGGGCCATGCCCTGGCCGATCAGCGCCGCGGTGGTGGTGAGGCCGTAGACGAAGCCGGCACAGGCGGCGTTGAGGTCGAAGGCGCCGCCGGTGATCCCGAGCTCGGCCGCCACGATGGCGGCGGTGGACGGGATCAGGCGCTCCGGCGTGCTGGTGGCGACCACGACGACGTCGACATCGGTGGCCGTGAGGCCGGCCCGGTCGAGCGCGGCGCGGCTGGCCGACACGGCCAGCGGACCGGTTGACTCACCGGCGCCGGACACCCGGCGTTCGCGGATGCCGGTGCGCTCGGCGATCCACTCGTCGCTGGTGTCGAGGGTCCGGGCGAGGTCGTCGTTGGTAACCCGGCGGACGGGCAGGGCGTGTCCCCAACCCGCCACCGCCACGCCGGTCGGCGATCCGCCGGCCCAGGGGAGGGGCGCGGTGTCCCGGGCGAGGTCGTCTACGGCGGGCGCGGTCATCCCACCACCCGCACCCACGCCAAGGGCTGATCGGCCCGGACCCGCTCGCCCGGCAGCGCCAGCAGCCCCATCAGAAAACCGGTGTGGGGGCTCGTCACCGGCACGGTGCCGTCGGTGACCTCGATGGTGCCCATGTGCTGCCCGCTGTAGACGATCTCGCCCTCGGCGGTCACCACCTCGGGCGCTGCCGCCCGGAACACACCGGCGGCCGGTGCCGCGATCAGGCGCTCGGGGACGTGCAGATCCTCGGCGATCGGCTCGTCGTAGGCGGGGTTGGCTGTGAGCGGGTCGTGCAGGGCGGTCATCGGGTGGCTCCGGCAAGGGTGTTGGTGGCTAGCAGGTTCGACAGGTCGTCGGGGGTGGCGACGTTGAGCACGCTCACTTCGGGAACGGTGCGCTTGGCCAGTCCGGCGAGAACGCGTCCCGGCCCGACCTCGATGAGGGCGGTCGCGCCCGACGCGGCGAGCGCGCGCTGAGACTCCCGCCACCGCACGGGCTCCACCAGGTGCCTGGTGAGCTGGTCGGGCCAGCAGTCGGAGTCGGTGTGCCCGAGGGCGTCGGTGTTGGCCACGACCGGCGCGGTCGCCTCGTGGAAGGCGAGGTCCTCGAGGAGGGGGCGAAGACCGGCGGCGGCGTCGGCCAGAAGCGGGGTGTGGAAGGCGTGGCCGACGTCGAGGGGCATCACCCGGCGCACACCGAGCCGCTGCGCGCGCTCACCGGCCGCGGCCAGCCCCTCGGGGGTCCCGGCGATCACGATCTGGCCGGGGGCGTTGTCGTTGGCGATCCACACGTCGCCGGCGCCCTCGCAGACACGCGCCGCGACGTCGAGCCCGGCGCCCACCAGCGCCGCCATGCCCCCCGGCCGGGCATCGGCCGAGGCCTGGGTCAGGTCGGCCCGGCGCGCGGCCAGCCGGTTACCGTCGCTGCGGCCGACGGCGCCGGCGGCCAGAAGGGCCGTGATCTGGCCCAGCGAGTGGCCGGCGAAGGCAATGGGCGCCTCGTCGAGCCGGGGCGCCAAGGCCTCCCAGGCCACGAGCGAGGTCAGCAGGACGGCAAGCTGGCTGGCACCGGTGGCCGCGAGCTCGGATTTGTCCGCCTCGAGGAGCAGTCGCGCCAGCGGCCGGTCGAGCACCGCCTCGGCCTGCCCCACGACGTCCCATGCGTGGTGATCGACCCAGGCGCGCCCTGCGCCTGGCGCGGCGGCACCCTGGCCGGGAAAGATCACGGCGTAGGGCACGGGCGGGTTCCTCCGGCGAAGCAGTCGGGCGGCGGGAAGGGTGTCCGGGGTCCGACCGCCCCACGAGCTGATCGTTACATGGTCCTGTGGAATTCTTCTAGGAATTCGCAAAGCGAACGGGACGAAGGGACCGCCGCATCGATGGCAGAGCAAACGCGTAGTGACGGATCGGCGCCGCACCGCTACCGAGCGGCCGACCTGGCGGCCGAGGTGGGCATCAGCGTGCAGCTCGTCCGCTCGTACCAGTCCCGGGGCCTGCTGCCCCCGCCGCGGCACGAGGGCCGGGTCGCCTGGTACGGGCAGCACCACCTCGAGCGGCTCCGCCACATCCGGCACCTCAAGGATCGTGGCTATTCGCTGCGCATGATCGAGGAGGTCCTGGGCGACTCGGCGGAAGCGGGGCTACCGCACATCGACGAGCACGAGGTGCTCCGGCTCAGCGAGGTGGCCGAGCGGAGTCACGTGCCGGTCGAGCTGCTGCGGGCGCTGGAGGCCTCGGGCTTGCTGCGGCCCCACCACATGGTCGACGGTGACCGCTACAGCGACGCCGACGTGCGCTTCGTCCGCCACGTGCTGACGCTGCTGGGCGTCGGTTTGTCGCTCGACGACCTGATGCGCATCGCCCGCCAGCAGCTGGTCACGTCCGACGCGCTCGGCCGCGACGTGGTCGACGCCTGGGCCCAGCTCGTGGGAACACGGCTCCGCAGTAAGCGGCGGGAAGCGCCCGATCAGGCGGCGCGGGTGGCGGCGTCGTTGCGGGCGCTGGCCGCCATCGTCGGCCAGCTGGTCGCCTACCGGGTGGAGCGGTCGGTGCTCGACGCCGCCCAGGCCGAGATCGAAGCCGAGGGGACGCCCGCCGAGCGGGAGGCGCTGGCCAGGTCGCTCACGTCGCCGCCCGTCGGGGCCCGCCAGCCCGCCCCCGAGGCAGTAGGGCCCGGGGGGGAAGTCCCGAGGCAGTAGGGACCGGGAAGGAAGTCCCGAGGCAATAGGGTCCGCGCAATCACTCTCGAGGCACTGGGGACCGGCCCCCGAGCCCTATCGCCTCGACTCCCGCGCGGCGGACCCTATTGCCTCGAGTGGGTCGGCTCCGGCATTCCAGCCGGCCCGCACCGCGGGCGCGAACGCTACCGGTCCCGGCGGGGGACGATCACCAGGTCGCCACCGTCGTCGATCACGGACACGGTGGCATCGAACACCCGCTCGACGAGTGCGGGGGTGAAGACCTCGCGGGCGCTGCCGCGCGCCACCACCCGTCCCTCGTGCAGGAGCACGAACCCGTCCGCGTGCTGGGCGGCCAGCGTCAGGTCGTGCATGGCCGACACCACGGTCAGGCCCCGACGGTGGCGCAGCTCGTCGACGAGCGACAGCACGTGCTGCTGGTGGCCGATGTCGAGGGCGGTGGTGGGCTCGTCGAGCAGGAGCAGAGGCGCCTCCTGGGTCAGGGCTCTGGCGATCACCGCGCGTTGGCGCTCGCCGCCCGAGAGCGTCACGACCTCGCGGTCGGCCAGGTCGGCGAGGTCGAGCAGTTCCAGCACCTCGGTGAGGACGGCGAAGTCGTGCGCGCTCTCGCGGCCGAGGAAGGGGATGTGGGCGGTGCGTCCGAGCAGCACGTAGTCGGTGACCGAGGCCCCCGACGGGATCGTCGGCTGCTGGGGGGCGACGGCCAGCAGCCGCGCCAGCTCCCGTGGTCCCAGCGCGGTGGTGGCCTGGTCGCCGAGCGTGATCGTGCCGGCGTGTGGCACCGTGCCCGCGACGGCGCGCAGGAGCGTTGACTTCCCGGCGCCATTGGGCCCGACGATCCCGAGCCACGATCCGGCGGCAACGTCGAGGTCGATCGGGTGCAGCACAGTGCGGTCGCCGTGGTCCACGCTCACGCCGCGAGCGCGCACCGAACCGGCGCCGTTTGCCGCGGCGGGCCGCTCGATGACGCTCATGCTCCCCTCCGGCCGAGGAGGGCCAGGAAGAACGGCGCGCCGACCAGCGCGGTGATGACCCCGATGGGGACCTCGGCCGGGCTGAGCATCGTGCGGGCCGCGAGGTCGGCCAGCACCATGAACGCCCCGCCCCCCAGCAGGGTGAGCGGCAGGATCACCCGGTAGCTGTGTCCGGCGACCAGCCGGATCGCGTGGGGCACGATGATGCCGACGAAGCCGATGAGCCCGCTCACGGCGACGGCGGCCGCCGTCCCCAACGACGCCGCCACCACTACGACCAGCCGGGTGCGGTTGACGTGCAGTCCGAGGGTGGTCGCCTCCTCGTCACCGACCGCCAACACGTCGAGGGGGCGCCTGTACAGCAACACGCCGACGGCGGCGAGCACGGTCCACGGCAGGATCAGCCGCACCTCCGACCAACCGGAGGTGGACAGGCCACCGAGGATCCAGACGTACACCTCGCGCACGGTGTCGTCGGCGCGCTGCTGGAAGTAGGTCTGCACCGACGTGAAGAGGCTGGCCATGGCCACGCCGGCGAGGATCAGCGTCGTCGTGCCGGTGACCCCACGCCCGGCGGCGCGCCCGACAAGGTAGGTGAGGCCCACGGCCAGCAGCGCGCCCGCGAACGCCGCCGCCGGCAACGCGTCGAACGGCCCCCAGCCGCCCCGGGCGCCGAGGGTGAGCACGAGGGTGGCACCAAGGCCCGCCCCCGCGGCCGCCCCGAGTAGGTAGGGGTCGGCCAACGGGTTGCGGAAGACGCCCTGGTAGGCGCCACCGGCCACGCTGAGGGTGGCACCCACCAGCAGAGCCAGCACCACGCGGGGCAGGCGAATGTCCCACAGGATGGCGGCCTGGCGGCTGTCGAGCCCCGAGTCGACGTTCACCAACGGCAGCCGGTCGAGGAGTTCGAGCACGACGCGTCCGGCCGGCATGCCGGCCGGGCCGATGCTCACCCCGGCCGCGAAGGCCACGGCCAGCAGGGCCAGGCACGCCCACCACGTGCGCCGCACCTGGTGCGCACGCCTGGCCCCCGCCGCTCGGGACACGGCATCGGCGGGGTGATCGGGCCGGCTCAGCTCCTTGGTCGCCATGACCGGGCTCGTCGTCCTACCCGGCGTCGGACGTGGCCTTGACGACCGTGCGCAGGAACTCGACGACGCGTGGCCCCCAGCGCGAGGTGATGTCGGGGTCGAGCTCGATGATGTCGCCATTGCGTACTGCCGTCACCTGGTCCCAGCCGGGGCGAGCAGCGACGGCGCCGGCGTCGATCCCGGCCGCCTCGTCGGCGAGGAAGATCATGTCGGGGTCCGAGTCGAGCAGCAGCTCGGCCGACACCTGCGGGTACCCGGTTCCGTCGTCCGCGGCGTCGGCCACGTTCTCGAGGCCGGCCAGGGCGTAGACCTGCCCGATGAACGTCTGGGACGTGGCGGTGTGCAGCTGGTCGTCCAGCTCGTGGTAATAGGTCAGGGGTTCGTCACGCTCAGCGGCCTGGGCGGCCAGGTCGTCGATGTCGGCCTGCATGTCGTCGACGACCTCGGCGGCCTCGTCCACGTTGCCAGTGGCGGCGCCGAGCTGCGTGATCTGGTCATAGCTCTCGTCCAACGTCATGGCCGCCGGGAACTCGAGAACCGGGATGTCCACCCGCTCCAAGCCGGCGACGACGTCGTTGGCGTCGAACGACAACACGACCAGATCGGGATCGTACGTGGTCACCGCCTCGACGTTGGGCTCGAAGCCCGAGAGGTCGGTCACCGGCGCGTCCTCGGGATAGTTGGAGAAATCGTCCACGGCGACGACCTGGTCACCGGCACCGATGGCGTAGACCATCTCGGTGGCCGTGGGCGACAGCGACACGATGCGCTCCGGCTCGGTCTCGATCGTCACCGTTCCGTTGGCGGCTTCGACATCCGCCGGGAAGGCGGCGCCGGTCGTCTCGGCCGCGGCGCCGGCGTCGGACTGGCCGGACTGGGGGACCGACTCGTCGTCGTCGCCGCACCCGGCGGCGACTGCCAGGGTCGCGGCGATGGCAAGTGCACATGTCGGTCGCCAGACCGACGCCGCCACGGGGCGGCGGGTAGGGGTAGGGCTGGACATTCTGGGGATTCGTCTCACGGTGCTCCTCCTGTCGGCTCGAGGGGTTGGCCTGTTCGCCGACCGGGCACCGGGGCCCCGTCGCACAAAGAGCCCTGTCCTCGAGGGTTTCGTGCGCCCGCGGGCCAGGCGACCTGGCTCGTCCTCGTACGAGGCATCACAGTTGCGGGACAGCGCCGGGATGGACCGGACTTCGCTGGCTCGCGGGCTCGGTGCGACCGTACTGCTTTTTCGGCCCTGGCCCCAGCGGCCCGAGCGGCCCGCTGCGAAAGCAGCGAGAGCGGGAAACACGGCGCGTAGGGGCGGCGTCGAAGGCGCCGCCCAAGTGGCCCGAGCGGCCCGCTGCGAAAGCAGCGAGAGCGGGAAACACGGCGCGCAGGGGCGGCGTCGAAGGCGCCGCCCCGTAGCCTGATGATCCGCATGTCCGAGACGCCCTCCGAGAGCGCGGCGCGCCGCCGCACGTTCGCGATCATCAGCCACCCCGACGCGGGCAAGACCACCCTCACCGAGAAGTTCCTGCTGTATGGCGGAGCGGTGCAGGAGGCCGGTCAGGTCAAGGCCCGGGGTGAGCGGCGCCGCGCCCGGTCCGACTGGATGGAGCTCGAGCAGAAGCGTGGGATCTCCATCACGTCGGCGGTCCTGCAGTTCCCCTACGGCGGCGACGTGATGAACCTGCTCGACACGCCGGGTCACCGCGACTTCTCTGAGGACACCTATCGCGTGCTCGCCGCGGTCGACGCCGCCGTCATGGTGCTCGACGCCGCCAAGGGCATCGAGGCACAGACCCTCAAGCTGTTCGAGGTGTGTCGGGCGCGCAACGTGCCGCTGCTCACGTTCCTCAACAAGTGGGACCGGCCCGGCCGCGACGGGTTGCAGCTGCTCGACGAGATCGAGGCACGGCTCGACCTCCAGCCGGCGCCGGTGACCTGGCCCGTGGGCATCGCCGGTGACTTCCGGGGGCTCATCGACCGGCGGACCGGTCGCTTCGTGCGGTATGGGCGCACCGCGCACGGTGCCGCCGAGGCGATCGAGGAGATCGTCGATCCCGTGCGCGCCGCTCGCGGTCCCGACGCGGACGCCTGGCGATCCGCGACCGAAGAAGTGGCGCTGCTCGAGGGGGTAGGTGGTGGGGTCGACCCGGACCTCTTCCTGGCGGGCGAGCAGACGCCGGTGTTCGTCGGTTCCGCGCTCACCAACTTCGGGGTCCGACCGCTGCTCGACGGCATCGTCGAACTGGCGCCGCCCCCGATGCCGCGCCTCGACGTGGACGGCGCTGCCCGCAAGCTCGACGACCCGTTCTCGGCGTTCGCTTTCAAGGTGCAGGCCAACATGGATCCAGCGCACCGCGACCGGGTCGCGTTCGTGCGGGTCTGCTCGGGACGGTTCGAGCGGGGCATGGTCGTGACCCACGAGCCGACCGGGAAGCCGTTCGCCACCAAGTACGCCCACTCCCTGTTCGGCCAGGAGCGTGACACGGTCGACGAGGCGTTCCCGGGCGACATCGTGGCGCTGGTCAACGCCACCGACGTGCGGGTGGGGGACACGCTCTACGTCGACGCGCCGGTCGAGTTCCCCCGGCTGCCGGAGTTCGCACCCGAGCACTTCGTGACCGCGCGGGCTCGCGACACGGGCCGGTTCAAGCAGTTCCGCCGAGGGATCGCCCAACTCGACGAGGAGGGCGTGGTGCAGGTGCTGCGGGATCGTGAGCAGGGGGACCAGGCACCCGTGTTGGCCGCCGTGGGCCCCATGCAGCTGGAGGTCGCGGCCTGGCGGCTCGAGCACGAGTTCGGAGCCGCCACCGAGCTCACGCCGACGGCATACACGCTCGCACGCCGAACCGACGACGTGTCGGAGGCGGCCCTGCGCGCCATGCCGGGAGTCCGGGTGCTACTGCGCGCCGACGGGACGCGCTACGCGCTGTTCGAGAGCCCGTATTGGCTGGCGCGTGTCGAGTCGGAGAACCCGGAGCTGATGCTCGAGCGTCTGGTCGCCGAAGGCACGGCGGGCTGAGGGCCACCGGTCACGAGCAGGTGGTGCCGTCCTCCGGTGGCTCCTGGTCGACCAGGTAGCGCGCCACGGCGTCGTCCACGCACGACACGCCGCTGCCGACCACGCCGTGGCCCTCGCCCTCGTAACTGAGGAGGACCCCCGTCTCGAGCCGCTCGGCGGTACGGACGCCAGCCTCGTAGGGGGTGACAGGGTCGTTCGTGGTCGACACCACGACGATCGGTGGACCTCGGGGCGCGGTCACCGCCGGAAGCGGGTTCTCGTCGACGGGCCACATGGCGCAGCGCACGTAGTCGTTGACGATCGGCTCGCCGAAGCGGGGCGCAGCGTCGGCGGCCGCCGCGCCCGACGCCAGCAGCTCCCCCGGCGACTCGGGCCACTCGAAGTCGAGGCAGTTGACCGCGAAGTAGATGTCGAAGTCGGCGATGCCCAGGTAGTCGTCTGCCAGCGAGACCATGCTGGACCCGTCGCCCTCGAGCCCGTCGGCGATCGCGTCGGCAAGGTCCGGCCACAGCGACTCGCTGTAGAGAGGCATGCTCACCCCGAGCCACAGCTCACCAGGACCGAGGTCGCGGGGCGTGGCCGGGATCGGCTGTTCCTCGACCCGGGCGCTCAGCTCGTCGAGGGCGGCGGCGGCATCCGGTGCGATCGGGCAGGAGGGATCGGCGTCGCAGTCCTCGGCAAAGGCGTCGAACCCGCTCTCGAAGCCGAGGGCCTGCTCGGCGGCGAACTCGGTTCCGGTCGGCCCCAGGTCCAGCACACCGTCGAGCACCATGGCCCGCACCCGGTCGGGGAACAGCTCGGCGAGCATCTGCCCGATGGCGGTGCCGTAGCTGAAGCCGAGGTAGTTCAGCAGCTCGTCACCCATGGCGGCGCGCACCGCGTCGATGTCACGGGCGACGTTTGCGGTGCCGAGGTGGGGCAGGAGGTCGCCGGCCGCGGTCTCGCACCCGTCGATGTAGGCGGAGCTGACGTCGAGCAGCGTGGCCTCGTCCTCGGGTGAGTCGATGGAGTAATCGACGCCGTAGAGCTCGGTGAAGTCGCCACCACAGTCGATGTCGCTGGAACCGAGGCCACGAGGGTCGACGCCGACGATGTCGAAGCGCTCGGTGATGTCGTCCGGCAGCGCGAAGGCGAGGTCGACGGCGAAGTCGGTGGTGGTGCCTCCCGGTCCGCCGGGGTTCACGAACAGCGCGCCGATGCGGTCGCCACTGGCGGGAACGCGGGCGACGCTCAGGGTGAGGGTGTCGCCCTCGGGCTGGTCGTAGTCCACCGGCACGTCGAGCGTGGCGCATTCTGCATCACCGGCGCACTCCTCCCAGTCGAGCGTGTCGGTGCCGGCGGCCCCCTCGTCCGGGCTGTCCCCCCCATCGGGGGCCGACGATTCGTCGCGGGCGCTGCCGCTGCCCGCCTCGACCAACGGGTTCTCGTCGGCCTCGCTGGCGCAGGCGGCGGCCAGCAGGGACAGGCAGGCTGTCAGGGCCAGGGCGGTTCGCGGCACCCACGGACGCTATCCGCAGGGCACCATCGCGGTGAGTCGGCCTGCGCCTACCCATTACCGCGGTCACCTGCGGAGCAACCACTCGCGGGGCGGGACGCCGGACGCATGGATCTGTGCGGCGATGTCTCGCCCGACATACCGCAGGTGCCACGGCTCGAACTCGTAGCAGCTGCGGTCCCGCGCGTCGGCCGGATAGCTGGGCACGAACCCGTACTCGTGGGCGTGGGCGGCGATCCACTGGCCCGCGGGGGTATCGGCGAAAGCGGCGCTGAGCGCGTCGGCCTCGGGATCGAGGACGTCGAGGGCGGTGCCGAGCTGGTGCTCGCTGTGACCGGGCCGGGCGACGCCCTCTGCGGCCTGCGACTCGCCCACTCGCTCGACCGCGTCCTGGTAGAGGCCTTGCTGATAGACGAAGCTGCGGTACGCCGAGATGACGAGGATCGGCGTCCCGTTGGCCTCGGCTGCCTGGCGGAGAGCCGCCAGGTCGGGGATGACGAGCTCGCGGACCCGGTCGAGCTGGGCGAAGCCGGCGGCGGTCACCTCCACCAGATCGCCGGGAGCGAACTCGGGCGGGAGGGCACGATTGGTGTCGATCATGATCGTCGCCCAGTCGGCGAGGGGGTCACCCTCGGCGGGCTCGTCACCCTGGCTGCACGCGGGGATCACCTGCGCAACCGTCGACGTGGTCGCAATGGGAGATGTTGTCGTGTTGATCAGCGGGTCAGGACCGGCGGTCAGCGTCGAGCCGTCCGAAACCCGGGTCGAGTCCCACGTCAGCCACAGCCCGATTCCGACGGAGACGGTGACGATCACGACAGCCAGGGTGACGATCCATCCCCTCACGTGGGCGAAACCTATGTCGCCGGCTTCCGCCTCGGGCGTCGCTTCCATCCGCGGTTCCCAGCGCGCACGCAGACACAACGAGCTTGGGCGGCCGGCACGGATCGGTACGCTGGTCGTTCCCAGGCCCCCATGGCGCTGGCCCGGGGACGTAGCTCAGTTGGCTAGAGCACCTGCTTTGCAAGCAGGGGGTCGTGGGTTCGAGTCCCATCGTCTCCACCACTTGCAGCTTGACCAGGTCTTTCTTGGTCCATCGAGAGCGGGTGCGAAGAGTATGGCGCTCGGCGTCAGCACCTGCTCGACGCGGTCGAGCAGGTGCATGCAGAGCTGGTGGAGCGTCCCGAAGGGAAGCTCCATCTCGGAATTCGACGCCTGTCGCCCGATCGACGCGGCAACCGTCGCTGCGCCCGCCACGTAGTCGAGCAGCGCGGTCTTGCCGCTACCAGCCTCCCCCCGCACCACGAGCGCGGCGCTCCGTCCGCTGCGTACGGCGCTCAGCAACTCGTCGAGCTTGGCGCACTCGGTAGCGCGACCGAGGAGCACCGGTAACGGGTTCGTGTGAGCGCGTAGAGGCGATCTGACCGCCGTCACAACGACTGGGTCGCCGTGCCGGTCGGGACCAGCGAAACGTCGAGCTCGAGGTCGACCTCTTCGGCTAAGGCGACGCCGCCGCCCAGGACCGGCGCGTTCCACGTGATGCCCCACACGGCGCGTTGCACCTTGGCCGTCGCTTTCAGGCCGAGCCGGGGATTGCCCAGCACGTCTGGCGCACGCCCGAACACATCGACGACGAGCCGAACCGGTTGGGTGATGCCACGCATCGTCAACTCGCCGCGCACCGTGTAGCGACCCGCGGCCAGCACGGTCGCCCCCCGAGAGCGGAAGGAGAGCTTCGGATGTCGCTCGACGTCGAAGAACTCCTCGCCCAGCAGGTGGGCGTCGCGCACCGCCATCGCCGTGTCGACCGACGAGGCGTCGATGTCGACGTCGATCTGCGTCGCCTCGGGATGCAGCGGATCGATCACGACGGTGCCGGAGAACGACGTGAAGCGGCCGCGCACGAGTGTGAACATCGCGTAGCGGGCGACGAACTCGAGCGCCGAATGAGTCGGATCGACCTCCCACGTTCCGGCGAGCGGAGACAGGTCGTCGCCGGCGTGAACGTCGATGATCGTGTGGTCGTCCGACATTCCCGGACCTCCGCTTCGTGCGTACGGGGTCAGTCATCCTCCCATACGGTGCCGGGCTGGTCGGCTGCCGACTCGCCGGATCCCACGGAATCGGCGCGGGTGAGCGATACGGCCTCACGCCAGGTGCCCAGCTCGTCCCGGGGGCCGACCAGACGCTCCGTCTGACGCAATTGGCTTCAGTGAGAGCGCGGGGCGCGGTGTAGGAACGCGGCCGCGGGGAGGCCACCGCGAGCCTGCGCGCGACCGGTCGACCGCTCGAGCTCGGCGGCCACATCCTCGTCGGGTGCGAGCGCGGGGTTGGCGCGGTGCCAGGCCCGGCGATCAGGGTCGATCTCGGGATCGGTGGCCGCGGCCAGGGCGCGATGGGCGCTACGGCGCTCCTCCGGTGATGCCGCGCCGCAGATCGCCGAGCGCAGGAGCGGGTGCCGGAGCGACACGCGCGCGCTTGTGTCGAGCAGGCCCGCAGGCCACCGGTGTCAGCAGGAGAGGAGCAAGGCCGTGGACTACAGGCTTCAGGTTGTGCGGCTGCCGACCGTGTTCTCGCCTCGAGCAAGCGCTTCGCAGTCCCTCGCCTGGCCGCGTTCTTGGACGTTGCCGGGGCGACGCTCCAGGCCTATCTCCGCCCCCGACCGATGCCGTGCACTGCAAGGTGCACTCGGTCGACTTCGGCCCCGGAACCCTGACCCCCGACAGGAGCAACGAGATGACCGACGTGACCGTCACCAACCGCCGGGCCGACAGCTCGGGCAACGAGGACCTGACCAAGCTCGCCCGCCATGGCGCCGACACATTCGGCTACAAGGCCACCGTGCGCATCGACCGCAAGCTCGCCCAACTCCTGCGCCTGCGGGTGTCTCAGATCAACGACTGCACCTACTGCCTCAACCTCCACTACGAGGCCGCACGCGACGCCAGCATCCCCCGACCGGTGATCGATACCCTGATCGCGTGGTGGGAGACCGACTTCCACGACGCCGCCGCCCGCGCCGCCCTCGCCTACGCCGAGGCGATCACTCGCGTCGCCGACGCGACCGTCGCCGACGATTTCGCTGAGCGTCACGACGCGCTCGCCGAGCACTTCTCAAAGGAGGAGATCCTCGAGATCATCGGGATCGTCATCAACATGAACGTCTGGACCCGACTCAAGCTGGCCGAGGGCGTCACCCCCGGGCTCGCCGAGCAGGCGACGTCGTGAACCCGCCCACCTGCCGAGCCTCGGTGCACGCCGCGAGCGACCAGCTCGCCGGGCTCCTGTCCGATGCCGCTCGAGGCGCGCTCGAGGACCACCTGGCCGGCTGCGACAGCTGCTCATGCCTCATGGACCAGCTGCGCAGCACCGTCGCCGTCCTCGGGTCACGCCCCGAGGTGCAGGTCCCCGACTCGCTCCGCGCCATGGTCGCAGACACAGAGGGGGAACGGGCCGAGGCACTCACCGCTCAGCTGCCGCATCTCTATGCACTCGCGAACGCGCTCGCCGCCAACGCCGCCGACGACCTGGTCCAGGAGACGCTCACCTCGGCGCTCGCCGACCCGATACCGACACGACCGGATCGGGCCTCGCCGCGGCCCTGACGCGCCTCGCCGCCGAACGGGGGCCCGAATTCGAGTCCCCGGCCGTCCCGACCGCAGGCAGTGATCCCGACGCCGACGAGGCGGAGCTCTTCTACCCCGACTTCTACACCGACGGCCCCGATGCCGGCGCATGGGTCGACCCGCCCGTGGCCTGGGGTGAAGCGCGGGTGCTCCGTCCTGACGACGATCTCGTCACGACCGAGGCCTAGGGCGCCGTCGAC
>Ga0214469_1000116_pt1 | contig 23331 bp, 24 predicted proteins | sample RVTome_10_FD_187340 | JGI IMG/M metagenome (GOLD analysis project Ga0214469, IMG submission 187340) | Soil microbial communities from uranium-contaminated site in the Upper Colorado River Basin, Wyoming, United States - RVT153D57 HiSeq ... | reverse complement strand
CACGACCGCGAGCACGACCGGGCGATCGGGATCACGTTCTGGACGACGAAGGAGGCCGCCGACGCGGGCGCCGCGAAGGGCGGACCGCTGCGCGACGAGATCGCCGAGAACGTCGGCGCGCTCATGAAGAGCCTCGAGCTCTACGACGTCATCTACACCGACGGGATGACGTTCTCCGCGTCGGCCGGCTGAGGAGGGGAGAACGCGAGGGGGGCGCCGGATAGGCGCCCCCCTCGCTCGTTCTCGGTGCGGGCCGGTCTAGTACGTGCCGGCCAGGTCGAGCAGCGCCCCGCGGAGCGCGTCGTACTGTTCGCCCTCGAGCTTGTCGGCGGCGGCCGTCAGCTGGCCCTTCGCCTTCTTGCCCTGCGTGGCCTCCTCGGCCATGGCGAGGTGCTTCTCCACCTCGTCGAGCGTCTCGCCGCCGATAGCGCCCGCCCGAATCAGCTGATCCAGGTGCGAGCGGACGACCGCGAAGCTCGGAGCCCAGGCGATCTCGGACTGGAGCTGCGCGTTCAGCCTGTCCACCTGCGGCTCCGACGCGGCCTGGATCTCGTTCGCCGTGAGATCGGCCGTCGGCGTGTAGTTGAACGCGTCGAACCCACGCGAGAGCTCGGTCGCGAACGTCGTGCCGTTGTAGAAGTACGTCGACCAGAAGCCGCCGAGGACGAGCGCGGTCGTCGTGCTGACCGGGCCGCGGTCGTAGTAGGCGATCTCCTTCGGGTTCGACGAGTCGGTGAAGTCCATCACCGAGTGGCCGCCCTGGTACCAGGCCTGGCTCAGGATGTCGCGGCCCGGCACCGGGATCAGGTTCCCGTTGTGGGCCACGCAGTTCTCCTGGCTCGTCTGAACCGCGGGCATCTTGTGGTAGCTGCGGAACTCCATCTTCCCGTCGACGATGTCGAAGATGGCGTTCGCGCCCCAGCTCAGCTGGTCGGTGCTCCGGCAGCGCGCGGACGTGCCGCCGCCCCACTCGTCCGTGAAGACGACCTTCGTCCCGTCGTTGTTGAACGTCGCCGAATGCCAGTAGGCGAAGTTCGGGTCGGAGACCGCGTCGACGCGGACCGGGTTCGCCGGGTCACTGATGTCGATCAGGATCCCGTTGCCCTCACACGCGCCGGCCGCGAGCCCGATCTCCGGGAACGCGGTGATGTCGTGGCACGCATCCGTGATCGGCTGCGGGCTCCAGCCGATCCCAGACGGGTGGAGCGGCGTCGGGGGGCTGTTCTGGAGACCGTTGATCGCGCCCGTGTCCGGGTTCGCGAAGATCCGCGGCTGGTTCACGATCGCCGCGTCCTGCGGGGCGGCGAGCGGGACCTTGATCACGTCGATCGCCCAGCGGCTCGCCTCGGGAACGGGCTGCCCGTTCTCGAAGCAGTTCGCCGGCCGGCCGACGTGCGTCGCCGAGCGGACGCCCGAGGTGCCCGAGTTGTAGACGTAGATGTTCTCCGCGTCGTTCGAGTCGGTCACGAGCGTGTGCGTGTGCGAGCCGCGGCACGTCTGGACGGCCGCGACCTGCACCGGGTTGCCGAGGTCGGAGATGTCGAAGATCCGGACGCCGCGGAACGCGGTGTCGGCCGTCTCGGCCTGCGTACCGCAGTCCGTCCGCGACGGGTTCTCGTAGGAGAGGAACAGGAGGTTCCCCCACACCGAGGGATCGCCCTGGCCGCCCGGACACACGACGCCGACCTCGAGGGCCGGGTTGCTCGGGTCGGAGATGTTCCACGCGTGCCAGCCGCGGAAGCCGCCGACGAACGCGATGTCGTCCTGGATCGCGAGATCCGAGTTCAGGAAGCCGAAGCTCCCGGGGTTGCCCTCCAGGAAGAAGCCGGCGGGCCGGTCGCGGTGCGCCGTCAGGTCGACGCCGTGCGAGGCGACCTCGGCGTTCTGGAAGCCGGGGTCGAGCCCGACGCGCGGGTCGTCCGGGTTGGGAAGCTGCGCCGTCGCGGCGGCGGGGAGCGCCACCATGACGAGCGCGAGCGCCGCGAAGACCACGACGCCCCACGTGCTACGGCGCCGGGATGCCCGCGCGCCATGAAAACGCTCTGCCATAAATCCCCTTCTGTTCGTGTCCCCGTCGTCCCCGCGTCGCGGTTCCGCACCCGGCGTACCCGGCCTCAATCGTCGCGGGAGCGCCACCATAGCCGCACTTTCGTAGTACCGCAAGAGTTGACATAAGTGTCTGCTTTGCGGGTAATTCTTGGGCGCGCGGAGTCGGGGTTTTTGTGGCACGCTGCATAAATGGAGAAATCACGCCCCTCGGCGCTGCGCCTCGGCGCGTCCGCCCTCGTCGCCGCTCTCGCCTTCGCCGGATGCAGCTCGGACAACGGGTCCGAGAACGCCGCGACCACCGCGCCCGAGACCGACACGGCGCCGCGCATCGTCCAGCCGGGCGCGCCCGGCGAGGACGCGCGCGAGCTGACGCCGGAGGAGCTCGATGACCTGGAGCCCGTCTCGCACACCGCGGCGGACGTCCAGTTCATGCAGTACATGATTCTCCACCACCGGCAGGCGCTCCGGATGACGGACCTCGTCGCCGACCGGTCGCGCCGCGAGGACATCCCGCTCCTCGCGCGCCGGATCGAGATCTCGCAGGACGACGAGCTCGAGCGGATGATCGCGTGGCTCGAGGAGCGCGGTGCGGACGCCCCACCGCCGGGCGGCGAGGAGGCGCACGCCGGCCACCTCCCGGGGATGCTGACGGCGGCCGACCTCGAGCGGCTCGAGGCTTCGCAGGGCCGGCAGTTCGACCGTCGGTTCCTCGAGGCGATGATCCGCCACCACGAGGGAGCGCTTCTCATGGTCGACCAGCTGCAGGCGACACCCGGCGCAGGGCAGGAGCCCGAGATCGCCGTGTTCGCCGGCCACGTCGTAGCCGACCAGACGATCGAGATCCGCCGAATGGAGGCGCTCCTGCAGGAGCTCGCCCGCTGATGCGCGGGCTCGTCTCCGTGGCGAGCGGGCAGGGCGTCGGCGCCTAGCCCTCCTCGCGCGCGGCGCGCTCCCGCCGGTCGTCGACGAAGAACGCGCCGATCGTCCCGGCGAGCGAGGCGACGACCACGAGGCCGAAGACGAAGCCGACGAGCATCACGATCCGCCCGCCGGCCGACGACGGCACGGGGTCGCCCTGGAGCGCGAGCACGACCGTGAAGGCCCAGAGCACCGCGTCGCCGAACGAGTCGAAGGCCGGCTCCGCCGCGTCGCGCTCGAAGAGGAACGCGAGCTCGGCGAGCGCGATCGCGACGACCGCCGACGCGCCCGCGAGATAGCCGAGCCGCGAGCGGAAGAGCCGACGGGCCGTTCCCACGGTCCGGTACGAGGACGAGACGACGCGGGCGGCCGGGAGTGCCCGCCCGAGGCGCACGAGCCGCAGGAAGCGGAGCACCCTGAGCGTGGGGATGACGAGCATGACGACCTGGATCCAATGCCGGCGCACGAACCGCCGCTTGGCGGGCGCGAGCGCGAGCTTCGCGAAGAACTCGAGCGCGAAGACGCCCCAGATCGTCCAGCCGGCGACCTCGAGCGCGGTCGACGTGCTCGGACTCACGTCGACCGCGATGTCGTAGCCGACGAGGAGCGCGAAGACGACGCCGAGCCAGGCCATGAACGGGTCGGCGCGCTCGGTCGCCCACCGCACCCAGTCGTCGAACTCGCGCTCGTCGCAGTCGCGCGGCGGAAGCGCCGCGGCGCGCGCCGGGAACTCGGTCATCGCAGCTCGAGGGTCGCCACCATCTCCTGGAGGACTTCCCCGTTGCGCTCGAAGTCGAGCCTGCCCTGCGAGCGCGTGGCCGCGATGAGCGTCTCGCCGTCGAGATCGACGAGATACTCGAGGCTGCGGACGCCCGCCGACAGCAGGCCCTCGCCGGTCGACTCGGTCTCGCGGCGAAGGGCCGGGCGACCCGCGACCTCGACCTCCCTGCTCACGACGACGCGTGTCGCGGGGCTCTCGCCCGTCACGGCGGCGAACGCGACCGGCTGGCGCGAGATCGAGACGGCGAGCGGCGGCGGCTCGCTCGCCTCCGGCAGCTCGAACGCCTCCGGATGGAAGAACGAGCACGGCGCCGTCACGGAGCCGTCGTTCGTGTGCCACCCGGCCGGATAGCGGACGGCGTAGCCCGCCTCCGGGTTCTCGCAGCGCTCGGCGAGCTCGTTGCCGCCGCCCGGCTCGTTCTCGACCGTCTCGGTCTGGACGACCGTCTCCGTCTCGATCTCCGTCCGCGTCACCGTCTCGGGCTCGCCCGCCGAGTCGCCGCCGCACGCGGACGCAGCGAGGAGAAGCGCGAGGGCCGGCGCGAGCAGGAGCGGCCGCATGCTCACGGCCCGAGCCTCGTCGCGGCGAGGTGGAGGCTGAGCCGCGCCCACGCCCAGTCCGGAAGCCTGCGCGGCGCGGCGTCCGGCCTCGTGACCGGGCTGCGGAAGGACGTGTACTCGTCGTGGCCGAACCACCACTTGGAGAACTGCCACGTCCAACGCGGCACCGGGCTCGGCGCCTCATCCGGGTACGTGGCCGGGTCGCGGAAGTCCAGCTCCTTGTACTCGCCGTGGTGGAGGTACCACCGCAGGAACTCCCATGTCCACGCCGGCACCGGGCTCGGCGCGACGTCCGGATACGTCGCCGAGCTGCGCGCCGTCGTGTAGTCGTCGTGGCCGACGTACCACCTGAGCCACGGCCAGAACCACCGGGGCATGGGGATCGGCCAGTAGGCGCTCCGACCGAGGCGGAGCCACTCGCTGTAGAGCGGCCAGACGTTCGGCTCGCAGCCCTCGAGCGACTTCGACTGCTGCTGCATCACCGCGGCCCGCTTGCCCTTCCCGCAGTAGCTCACGTGGCCGAGGCCGAGCCAGTGGCCGACCTCGTGGTTCACGACGTAGCGGCGATAGGCGTTGTAGCCGAGCGTCCACGCTTCGGTGCCGTGCCGCCAGCGGTAGTCGTTGACGAGCACGTCGTCCCCGACGCGGCAGCTCCACGGGCGGTCGCAGACGGGCGAGGCGGAGTTCACGGCGGCAGGTGAGGCGAGGATGAGCCGGAAGTCGCCGCCGCTCGGCACCTCGACGAACCGGTTGTGCCCGCCGAGCGTCCACCCGCGCTCGTTCGTGAGCGCCGTGCGCGCGATGTGGCGGAACCACTCGAGATCGGCCTGGACGGCACCGCGTGTGGCGATCGAGTACGTGTGGCGGTGGGCGGCGGCCGCGCCGGCGAGCGCGGCCGCCGTCACCGCGACCAGTCCTACCGCGGCCGAGCGAAGCGACCGGCGGCTCATCAGCTCTCCGCCGCAACCGCCTCGTCGACGGTGCCGTAGACGGGCAGGAACGTCCAGAGGCCCGAGACCTGGAGCACCCGCCCGATCGCCTCCCCGGCCGAGGCGAGCACGAGCCGCCCGCCGCGGGCTTCCATCCGCCGCGCGGCGAGCAGGAGCAGGCCGAGGACCGTCGAGTCGAGGAACGTCACGTCGGCCAGATCGACGACCACGACGTGCCGGCCGCCGGGCACCGCTTCCTCGAGCTCCCGGCGGAGGACCTCGGCCGAGAAGAGGTCGAGGTCCCCCGCCAGCGTCACCACGTCGACGCCGTCGTGTCGCGCCGTCGACGTGAGCGGCTCACCGGCGATCGTCATGAGAGCTCCGGCTCCGCGAGCCGCGTCTCGAGGCGGCGGGCGGGATCTTTGATCGCCCACTCCGTCAGGATCCCGACCGCCTCCTGGGCGACCCGCTCCTCCACCAGCACGTCGTAGAACGCGGCGTCGAGGGTCCGCACCGACTCGAACGGGCGCCGCTCCGACCACGCATGCAGCGCGAGCGCGAGCAGCGCGCCGATCAGGGCACCGAGGATCGCGCCCCAGAAGAGCGTTCCGGCGACGCCGACACCCTCGGACAGGAGGCCGAGAAGGATGCCGACGCCGCCGCCCACCACGACGCCCGTCCCGGCGCCGTCGGCCGCGGCCCGCCTGCGCGTCCGCGTGCCGACGACGCGCTCGACGAGCTTGAGGTCGCGGGCGACGATCGTCGCCCGGTCGATCGGGAAGCGCGCGGAGGAGAGCCACTCGATCGCGTCGGTCGCCTCGCCGTACGTGGGCACCGTGGCGACGCGGACCGGCTCCGGCCGCTCGTCCGTCGCCGTGTTGCCGTTCATGTCTGCTCTATGTCTGGTCGTCGTTTCCATGCCGAGTCCCTTCCCGCCCCGCCGCCGGTCCAGCGCGCGCCGCGCTCACGATCCGCGCAGGGTTCCTCAGCGGACGCTGAGGGTCAGCGAGCCGCGAGCTTGTAGCCCGCCCCGCGTACGGTGAGGATCCGCTGCGGGTTTGCCGGGTCGGCCTCGATCTTCCGGCGGAGGTTCGAGACGTGAACCTCGCAGGCGTGCTCGTCGCCGACGAAGTCCGTCTGCCAGAGGTGCTGCATGACCTCGCGGCGCGAGACGACCCGCCCCGGCTCGGACGCGAGCAGCGCGAGGATCCTGAGCTCGGACTGCGTGACGGCGACCGGCTCGCCGTCCACGGTCACCTCGTGCCGGGTGAGGTCGACGCGCAGGCCGCCGACCTCGAGCGGGGCGCCTCCGGCCTCCGAGCGGTCGAGCTCGCGGCGACGGAGGATCGAGCGCAGGCGGCTCACGAGCTCCGCGGAGGAGAACGGCTTCGTCACGTAGTCGTCGGCGCCGAGCTCGAGCCCGAGAACGCGGTCGATCTCCGCGTCCTTCGCCGTGAGCATGACGATCGGGACGCTCGACTCCGCGCGGAGGGTGCGGCAGACGTCGAAGCCCGAGCCGTCCGGGAGCATGACGTCGAGCACGATGACGTCGTACTCCTCCTCGCGCGCGCGTGCGAGGGCGCCGGCGGCGTCCTCGACCGGCGTCACGGCGAAGCCCTCGCGCTCGAGCGCGTAGCCGACCACCTCGCGCACGCCTGCGTCGTCCTCGGCGAGGAGGATTCGCGTGCTCACACCGCCTCCAGCCGCGCGGCGCGGAGGACGACGCGCGCGAGAGTCCCACCGCCGGGCGCCGCGTCGATCCGCACGTCGCCGCCGAGCGCGCGCGCCGACTCGCGGGCGATCGCGAGCCCGAGCCCGAAGCGGTCGGCCGCCCGGCCCTCCACGCGGTAGAACCGGTCGAAGAGCCGCCCGCGCGCCCGCGCGGGGACGCCGGGGCCGGTGTCCGCGACCTCGATCGTTACGCCGTCGCCGTTCGCCTCCGCGGAGAGCCGGATCATCCCCTCCTCCGTGTGGTGGGCGGCGTTCGCGGCGAGGTTCGCGACCGCCTGCTCGAGCAGGTCGGCGTCGGCGAGCGCCTCGAGGCCGGGCGGGCAGGCGACCTCGACCCGAACGCCGGGAGGCGGCTGGAGCGCGCCCGCGACGGCCTCGAGCAGCGGCCGGATGCGTACGGGCGCGAGCTCGACGCGCTCCGCCCCGGTTTGCGCCCGCGCCAGGACGAGGAGCGCGCGGGTCAGCCGACTCAGCCGCCGACCCTCCCGCTCGATGAGGGCGAGGAAGCGGCCGCGCGCGTCGGCGTCCTCGAACGCGCCCGCCTGGAGCGCTTCGACCGCGCCGAGGATCGTCTGGAGCGGCGTCCGAAGCTCGTGTGAGGCGTTCGAGACGAACTCGCGCTCGGCCCGCTGACGGCGCTCCTGCTCAGAGACGTCCTCGAGGACGAGCATCGCCGTGTCGGCGCCGTGGGCCGGGATGCCGACGACCGAGAGTGTCCGGTCGCCGTCCTCCACACGCTCGTGCGCCACGGTGGCGCCCGGGCGGAAGAGGGCGGCCGCGAGCGCGCCGAGGCGGGGCTCCGGGACGGGCGCGCCCTCCTCGAGGCGCGCGGGCGCGAGGAGCTCGGCGGCGGCCTCGTTCGCGAACTCGACCGTCCCGTCCGAGGCGATCGTCACGACGCCCTCGTGCAAGCGCTCCAGCAGGCGCTCGAGCCGGTCGCGCTCCCGGCCGAGGTCGGTGAACGCCTCGCGGAGGTGCAGCCGCATCCGGTCGAGGGAGGCGGCGAGCGCGCCGACCTCGTCCGGGAAGCGCGCGCTGACCGGCCGGTCGAAGTCGCGCGCCTCGATCGCCGCCGCCGATGCGGCGATGCGCCGCAGCCGCCGCGCGATGAGAGCGGCCACGAGGATCCCCGCGACGCCGCCGACGAGCACGCCCCAGAGCGCCGCCTCGGTGATCGTCGAGCGGGCGAGGCCGAGCCCGGCCTCGAGCTCCGGGTGGCTCGCAAACGCGACGACCGCACTCGCGGGGCCGCTCCGCACCGGCAGCGCGACGACCGTGCCCGTGCCGTCGTCGGCCGTGTCGACGTAGCGCCGTCCGGCGAGCGCCTCCTCGAGAGCCGGCCCGCTCTCGGGGACGAGCTCGAGCGGGATCCCACGCGAGCGCGCGGACGTGAGGAGCGTCCCGTCCTCGGCGAAGGCGAAGAGCGCGACCGGGAGCTCGCTCGAGGCGCGCGTCGTGACGCCCTGGACGGCCTCCACGTCGGTCGCGCGCGAGATTCGGCCGGCCGCGTCGACGCTGTAGCCGACCGCGATGTTCCCGGCGCGGCCCTCGAACTCCGCGTCGAAGCGCCCGACGAACGCAGCCGCGACGGCTGCCGCCGTCGTCGCCACGAGGAGCGCGAGAACCGCGGCCAGCCAGACGCGCATGCTGAGCGTCCCTGGCACGCCCACGAGGTCACCATGCCCAGTTGCGGCGCCGACGTACCGGGGGAGGCGACCGGCGTAGGATCCGCGCATGCGCCGCCGGCCCACTCGTCTCGACGGCATGCCGGGTATCGGGGTCGACCGGATGGGCGACGCCGCCGACGCCGCCGGCGACCCCGGCCTGCTCCGCCTGGAGAACCTCGACACGGACGTCCGCCCGCCCGAGGCGGCGCTCGCCGCGACGCGGGCCGCGGTCGACGACGACGCGGCAAACAGCTACCTCCCGTTCCCCGGGCATGCGGGCCTGCGCCGCGCGGCGGCGGCGCACGTCTCCGCGCTCGCCGGCGTCGAGTACGACTGGCGCGCCTCGTGCGTGATCGCGGCAGGCGGGCTCAACGGGATCCTGAACGTGCTGCTCGCAATCCTCGATCCCGGCGACGAGGTCGTCCTTGCGGAGCCTGCCTACGTCGGGCTTCTGAACCGGGTGCGCGTCGCGGGCGGCGTGCCGCGACTCGCGCGCCTCGTGCCGGGGGAGGGCGGCTGGCGGCTCGACCTCGACTCGCTCCGAGCCGCGGTCGGCCCGCGCACGCGCGCGATCCTCGCCGTCAGCCCCTCGATGCCGACCGGCGCCGTCCACGACGGCGAGGAGTGGGAGGCGATCGCTGAGCTCTGTCGCCAGCATGACCTCTGGCTCGTGGACGACGCGGCGTTCGAGCGGCTGCTCTTCGACGGGCGCGAGCCTCTCCACCCCGCCTCGCTCCAGAGGATGGCGGAGCGGACGATCGTCGTCGGCTCGGCCTCGAAGGAGCTGCGGATGATCGGCTGGCGCGTCGGCTGGGTCGTCGGCCCGCCGGACGTGATCGCGGACGTCGGCCTCGTGGGGATCTCGAACGTCGTCTGCCAGGTCGGGATCGCGCAGGCCGCCGTCGAGGCGGCGCTCGCAGGCGACGACGGGGTGCCGGCCTTCGCCGAGGAGCTCGAGCGGCGGCGCGACGTGATCCTGCAGGAGCTCGAGGGGCTCCCGGTGCTCGCGCCGCACGGCGGCTGGTCGCTCCTCCTCGACACGGGCGCGCTCGGCCTCTCGGGTGCGGAGGCAAGCGCACGGGTCTTCGTGGACGGCGGCGTCGCGGCGACGCCGATGGAGAACTGGGGGAGCGAGGACACGGCGCGCTACCTGCGCTTCGTCTACGCGAACGAGCCGGTCGAGCGGCTCGCCGGGCTCGGCGAGCGCGTCCGGCGCGCGCTCGGCACGGATGGCTGACGCGCTCCTCGTCCGTGGCGGCACGGTCGTGGACGGAACCGGCGGGCCGGCGCGACGCGCCGAAGTCCTGCTCCGTGACGGCCGCGTCGCAGGGCTCGGCGCGCTCGACGCGCCGCCGGGCGCGCGGGTGCTCGAGGCCGACGGGCTCGCCGTCGCGCCCGGCTTCGTCGACCTGCACACGCACGCCGACTTCACGCTCCTCGCCTTTCCGGACGCCCAGAGCGCCGTGCGGCAAGGCGTGACGACGGTCGTCGTCGGGAACTGCGGCGGAGGCGTCGCGCCCTGCTCGCCCGAGCACGACTTCCGCCGCACCGCCTTCGCCTACAGCTCCGACTGGGGCGTCGAGGTCACGTGGACAAGCGTCGGCGAGTATCTCGAGACGCTGGGCGGCAAGGGCGCGAACGTCGCGGCGCTCGTCCCGCACGGAGCGGTGCGGAACGCCGTCATGGGCCTCGAGGCCCGCGCGCCCGAGGCGGCCGAGCTCGATCGAATGCTCGGGCTCACCCGTGAAGGCCTCGAGGCGGGCGCGATCGGCGTCTCGACCGGGCTCGAGTACCAGCCCGGCTCCCGGGCCGGGACGGACGAGCTCGCCACCCTCTGCACGCTCGCCTCCGACCGGGACGGCGTCCACGCGACGCACATGCGCAACCGCGCCGAGCGCTTCGCCGCCGCGACGGAGGAGGCGCTCGAGATCTCCCGCCGCACCGGGGTCCGGACGCAGCTCTCGCACGTCGCGCCACGTCCGTACGCGCCGCCGGCGGAGACGGAGGCGGCGTTCGAGGCGGTCGAGCGAGCCCGGGCCGAGGGCCACGCGGTCTCCGTGGACACGTTCCCGGAGACCTGGGGCCCCGGCAACCTCGCGGACCTCTTCCCGCCCGAGATCACGCAGGGCCGCCCGGCCGAGGTGCTCGCACGCCTGCAGGACCCGCGGGCCCGCCGTGCCGTCGAGGAGCACTTCGCGGCCGGCCGCAACTTCCTCGTGCGCGCGGGCGGGTACGAGCAGATCTTCGTCTCGTCGAGCCCCGTGCGGCCGGAGCTGACCGGCCGCTCGCTCGCCGGCCTCGCCCGCTGCGCCGGGACGACCGTCGGCGCCTGGGCATGCGACGCGCTCCTCGACGCGGGCTCGCTCCTCATGTCCGTCGGGATCCGGCACGTCTACGCGACGGAGGCGGATCTCGACCGCGTCCTCGCGCTCCCGTACTGCGGGCTCGGGAGCGACGGTGTCGTCACGGACGGCGAGGACGGCTCGTGCCCGTTCCCGTGGAACGCGTCGAGCTACGGCTACGCGGCCCGGACGCTCGAGCACTATGTCCGCGAGCGCGGCCTCTTCACGCTCGAGGAGGCGGTGCGCCGGCTCGCCGCGCTCCCTGCGGAGGCGATGGGACTCCGCGACCGCGGCCTGCTGCAGGAAGGGCTCGCGGCCGACGTCGTCGTCTTCGACCCCGCTCGGATCCACGACCGGACGACGCCGGAGGACGTCGCCCATCATCCCGAGGGCGTCGTCCACGTCCTCGTGAACGGCGTCCCCGTCGTCGAGGGAGGCCGGCCGACCGGCGCCCGGCCCGGCTCGCTCGTCCCGTAGACGGCCCGGAACGCGGAGCGGCCGCCCGTAGGCGGCCGCTCCTAGTCCAGTCGCTTCGCTTCGCTACTTCTGGGTCTGCGGGTTCATGTCGTGGAACCCCGTGTTCCGCGTCCGGCCGGGCGACGGGTCCGTGAACCGGACGACTCGCGTCCCGAACGGGATGTCGCTGCCGTAGATGTAGCCGTTGTACCAGTAGGCCGACCAGATGCTGCTCGACCCGCCTGCGTCGTAGTACGCGATCTCCGTCGGGTTCGAGCGGTTGGTGAAGTCGACGACGGTGATGCCGCCGCCGTACCAGGACGAGACGAGCACGTCCTGCTTCTTGCCCGGCACGTTGTTGAACATGTGCGCCGAGCAGTACGCACCGCCCTGGTTGCGCGGGATCTGGTACGAGCTGTGCAACGCGCCGGTCTGGCGGTCGTGGAACCAGAGCTGGCCGCTTCCGGTGCCGTCGAAGCAGTGGCCCGTGATGATCTCGTCGCCGAAGATCACGGTCTCGGTGTCCTCGCTGAAGAGGGCCGAGTGGTAGAACTGCACGTCCGGCTGGTCGGTCTGCCAGAGCGGGAACATCGTGCCCGGGTTGTACGGATCGGAGATGTCCCAGAGCTGGCCGACGCTCGAGCAGGCGGCCGCCGCCTGCATCAGCTTCAGGTGCACCTGGATGTCGTGGCACCCGCGCATCGGGTTGAACGCGGGCGGCGGGAGGAAGACGGGATCCTCGTTGAACGTCGGGATGTTGATCGGGACTTCCTTGACCCCACCCGACTTCGCCGGGTGCTGCGGGTTGACGGTCGCGATCGAGAGAATCTCGTGGAGTGGTTTGTGCGTGTCGCTCGGATCGTCGTGGGGACCGCAGTCGGGCCCGGAGCGCAGCGGGTAGGAGGCGACGTAGATCGCGACCTTCCCCTTCCACGGGATGCCCGTGTGGGTGTGCGAGCCGCACTTGATGTAGATCGTGGCCGCGGGCTGCAGGCGGGTGAACCCGTCGGCGTCGGCCGGCGTCGCGAGGATCTCCTTCAGGCTGAAGACGCGGAGGCCCTCCCAGCCGGTCTCGAGCGTCGCCGGGACGGCCGGGCCGGCGCCGCAGGCCGAGCTCGTGAGGACCTCGTCGACCGAGACGACGAGCGCGTCGCCCCAGATCGAGACGTCGCCCTGCTGGCCGCGGCAGAACACGTCCTTCACGACCGTCGGGTTGGCCGGGTTCGAGATGTCGAGGATCCGGAACCCGTTGTAGTTGCCCGAGATGAGCAGATTGCCCTTGAACGCGAGGTCGGACTGCGTCGCGGCGCTCGAGCGCGGGACCTCCGCCACGTCGAGCATGTTCGGACTGAGCGTGACCTGGGCCCCGGCAGCCGGCGCGGCGAGCGCGGCGACGGCGAACCCGAGGAGCACGATCCGTCGAAGTTGTCGCATGTCAATCTCCCCTCTCCTGGGTGCGTACGAAAGGCGAGTGTAGTGCCTGCTGCGACCAGGGAGTAAAGAGCCGGCGTCCGGCCGTCCCACTACGCCGGCAGCGCGCGCCGCGGCAGATCGGCGGTCGCCGGCCCCTGGACGAGCGTCCCGTCTGCGGCGAAGCGTGAGCCGTGGCAGGGGCACTCCCAGGCGAGGTCGGCGGGATTCCAGCCGACGATGCAGCCGAGGTGCGTGCACCGCGCCGAGAGGAGGTGCAGCTCGCCCGCGTCGTCACGGTAGGCGGCGTACTGCGCGGCGCCCGCGCGGACGATCGTCCCCTCGCCGGGGCCGAGGCGATCGAGCTCCTCGCGCCCCCGCCGAGGCCGCAGGCGGTCGAGCACGAAACGCAGGCCGACCTCGCCGTTCTCGCGCGCGAACGCGAGCGCCGACCGGCGCGCATGGAGCCGCGTCGAGTCGTAGAGGTCCGCGTACTCGTTCGGGCGTCCAAGGATCGCGTCCGCGAGGATCCCGGCGGCGAGCGTCCCCTTCGTCATCCCCCACTTCGCGAACCCGGTCGCGACGAAGACGCGATCGTCTCCCGGGCGCAGGCGCCCGATATACGGGAGGTCGTCGAGGGGCTCGTAGTCGTGCGTCGACCACCGGTACTCGACCTCGGCCGGGCCGAAGCGCTCGTGCAGGAACCGCTCGAGCCGGGCATAGCGCTCGCCGGTGTTCGGATCGGTCCCCGGCCTGTGGCCCTCGCCGCCCACGACGAGGGCCCGCCGACCGTCACCGGCCGGCGCGGAGCGGATGGAGCGGGTCGGCGAGTCGCTCGTGATGTACATCCCACGCGGGGCGGCGTCCGCCGGGACGACCGCCGCGACCGCGTACGACTTGACCGGATGCGCCCGCGCGAAGAAGAGCCCGCGATCGAGGAACGGCAGCTGGGTCGCGACGATCACGTGACCCGCGAGGACGCGCCCGGCCGGTGTCTCGACGACGCACGGGTCCCCGCTTCGGACGTCCGTCGCGCGCGTGAGCTCGAAGACGCGTCCCTCCCGGCCGGCGACGAGCCGGACGAGGCCGGCCACGTACTTCCACGGGTGGAACTGCGCCTGGCCGTCCACCCGGAGCGCGGCCGCGACCGGATACGGGAGATCCGTCTCGGTCGTGAGCTCGGCGTCCACGCCGGCGGCGCGGGCGGCCTCGGCCTCGCGCTCGAGCGCGGCCACGGACGCCTCGGCCTCGGTGTAGACGTAGTTCGCCGCGCGCTCGAAGTCGCACGCGAGCTCGTGCTCGGCGACGAGCGAGGCGACTCGCTCGATCGCCTCGGCGTTCGAACGCGCGTAGCCGCGCGCGACCTCCTCGCCGTACGCGTCGACGAGCGTCCGGTAGACGAGGTTGTGGCCGACCGTCAGCTTCGCGGTCGTGTAGCCGGTCGCTCCGTGCGCGACCCGGCTCGACTCCAGGAGGGCGACGCTCCTGCCCGCCTCCGCGAGGAGGTACGCGGCCGTCGCGCCGCTGATCCCGGCGCCGACCACGGCGACGTCGACCTCGAGATCGCCGGAGAGGCTCGGATAGCCCGGCCGCGCCTCCTCGAGCCAGAGCGAGCGGTTGAGGCGCGGTGCGTCCACGCCCTGGCACTGCCCGCCCCGGCTCACGCCGACACCCGCCGAAGGCTCCTCCTAGAGCACCTGGTCGCCGCCGACGAGCGCGCGGAGGCTCTCGTGCTCCTCCCGGCAGGCCGGGCACCCGTCGAGATGGGCGCGCAGGCCGGGGATCGCGGCATCCGCGTCGCGCCCGGACAGCTCGAGCTCGACGTAGCGGTCGAGCTCGTCGAAGCACTCCTCGCAGCCGACTTCCGGGCCGGCAGGGCCGAGGAGCCGTCCGAGCGCCTGCTTGAGATCGGGCCGCTCCATCAGCTCGCCTCCTCCAGGTCGTCAAGGGACAGGCCTCGCTCCTCGAGATGGCGGCGGAGCCTGCGCCGCGCGTCGTGGAGCGTCTTGTACAAGGCGCCGCGCGTCGTGCCCGTCCGCTCGGCGAGGACGTCGATGGGGACGCCGTTCAGGGCGAGAGCGACGAGCACTCGCCGCTGCCGCGGGGTCAGGACGTCGGCGATCGCAGCCTGCAGCACCGCGATGAGCTCGGTCTGCTCCGCCTCGCCGGCCGGGCCGGGCCCCCCGCTCGCGAAGAGCCCCCACGTCTCGGGCGCGAGCGGCACCTCCCGCCCCTGCCAGGCACGCTTGCGCAACTTCACCGCGGCCTCGAGGAGCGCGAACTTGTACGCCCAGGTCGTGAAGCGGCTGAGCCCGCGGAACGTGTCCAGCCGCCGGAGGACGCTCACGAGCGCGTCGTCGGCGGCCTCGAGCGCGATGTCGTCGAGCTCGCCGCCGCGCAGGTGCGGGAGCCCCGGCCGCCGGCGGGCGACCTCGAACCGTGCCGCGCGCAAGAGGAGCGCGTGCAGCCGCGCGACCGCCTCCTCCCGCCCGGGCTCCCCGGCGCGGAGCGCGCGCAGCCAGTCGCGCGACTCCGCGTCGAGGAGCGGCGCCGTCGTTCGCGCGTTCGTCGCGTGCGCGTTCACGAGCCCGCTCCGAACGGTAGCGGCGGCGGCCGGGGCCACGCCTAGCGGAACCTCCCCGGGAACTGTCGCACGATCCCGGTCGAGAGCACGTCCGCGAGGCCGAGCACGTGCGCGTGGATCGCGTCGTAGGCGGCCACGTCGGCCTCCCAGTCGCCCGCGAGCCGGGCGAGAGCCTCGTCCGTCGTCAGGCGGAGGTGCTCCTCGAGCGACGCCCGCAGGACGGCCTCGTCCCACGCGCGCGGATTCGCCGCCGCGAGGAACGCCGCGATCTCGTCGGCGTTCGCGCCCCAGCGGGCCTGCGCGTCGGCGACCGCGTCCGCGTCGCCCGCCCTCGCGGCCGCGACGAGCTCGGCCGCGATGACGATGTGGTCGCGGAGCAGACGGGCGAGCTCGTCCCCCGCCGCCTCGCCGTAGAAGGGCGCGATCGCCGCGCCGATCTCGTCCTGGTTGCGAAGCAGCCGCCCGACCGTCGCCTCGGTGTCGGGCGCGTCCGTCGTCAGGCTCACGATCGCGAGCCGCGTCCAGACGATGTGGTCTTCCCAGAGCCGGCGCATCTCGTTCCGGAACGCGAGCTCGGCCTGCGAGACCGGTCGCTTCACCTGGGCCTTGCCCTGCGCGGCCGCGCCGTTGCCGCCGCCGAGCGAGCCCGCCACGAGCGCCGCGGCGAGAACCGCGACGAGCGCCGCGACGAGCCGTGTGATGCGTGTGCGCGTGATGCTGGTCATCGGACGATCACCTCCCCTTCCATGTCCTTGCGATGGAGCGTGCAGACGTACGCGTACGTGCCCGGCTCGTCGAACGTGATCGAGACGCTCTCGCCGGGCCCGACCTCGTGGTCCTCCTGTCCCTCGACCTCGACCGTGTGCGTGAAGCGGTCCTCGTTCCGCCACGTCACGGTTGCGCCCGCCTCGACCTCGATCGCCCCCGGGTCGAAGCGATAGCTCTCCGCCATCGCGACCTCGGTGGTCGCGACCGGCTCCGAGGCCTGCGCCGCCCCGCCGCACGCGGCGAGCACGAGGAGGAGCAGCACGGCGAGCGCGTAGGCCCTCACCGCGCCGCCTCGACGGCGGGCCGGCGCACCGCCTGGTACACCGCCCCCGCGAACACGAGCGCGAAGGCGGCGAGGTTCAGCACCTCGGCGATCGTGTGCGCGAAGAGGAAGACCGTCCAGTCGAAGTGGTACGTGACGTACACGAGCTCGGCGAGCGCCCAGAGCGCGAAGCCGGCGCCGACGAGCCCGAACTCGCGCGCGAACGCGAGGCGGGCGAACACGGCGCCGAGCGCGAACGCGCCCAGGTGCACCGCGAGGAAGAACCCCGTCGGAAGCTCGTTGACCCAGTCGCCGTAGGGCATTCGTTCCCTCCTTGATCGCTGGTCTCGAAGGGATTGGTGCGCCCGCGCCGCCGGTCCTTACGTCCCCGGTCGAGCCGGTCTCCGTCGTAGGATCGGCGGCGATGCCCGAGCCTCCGTCCGGCGCCTCCCGGAACCTCGGCCTCTCGACCGTCGCGTTCGCGCTCTGCTTCAGCGCCTGGGGCCTCATGGCGCCGCTCGCGCGGCGCTTCGAGGACGACCTAGACCTCTCGAGCACCGAGACGGCCGTCCTGATCGCGATCCCCGTCGTCCTCGGCTCGCTCCTCAGGATCCCGGTCGGCGTGCTGACCGACCGCCTCGGCGGGCGGATCATGTTCACGGCGATCCTGCTCCTCTCCGCGCCGCCGGCCGTCGCGCTCGGGTTCGCCGAGAGCTACTGGGCGCTCGTCGGAGTCGGCTTCGTCCTCGGGGTCGCAGGCTCGTCGTTCGCGGTCGGCGTCCCGTTCGTCGCCCGCTGGTACGGGCGCGAGCGGCAAGGCTTCGCCGTCGGCGTGTACGGGATGGGGAACATCGGCACCGCCGTCGCCGCGTTCAGCGCCCCCGCCGTCGTGGACGGGCTCGGCCGGCCGGCGCTCGGCCCCCACGCAGGCCTGAGGTCGCTCAGGCGCGGGCACCTTCGCGGTGCCGGCCGACGAGGTGCCAGGTCTCGACCGGGCCCTTGCCCTTCACCTCGACCTCGCCTCGCCGCTCGCAGCGAAAGTCGCCGCGGACGCGCTCCCACGTCGCGCGCGTGATGTGGACACGGCCGGGGACGCCGTGCGACTCCATCCGGCTCGCCATGTTGACCGTGTCCCCCCAGAGGTCGTAGAGGAAGCGGCGCCGGCCGATCACGCCGGCCACGACCGGCCCGGAGCTGATCCCGATCCGCAAGCGCAGGTCGCGCGCCTCGTGGTCGGCCAGGCAGCGGGCGGCGCACTCGTGCATCCCGAGCGCCATCTCCGCGAGCGCGTGCGCGTGGTCCGGCCGCGGGCTCGGCACGCCGGCCGCGACCATGTAGCAGTCGCCGATCGTCTTGATCTTCTCGACGCCATGGTCGTCGGCGAGCCGGTCGAACTCGGTGAAGAGGGCGTCGAGGACCTCGACGAGCTCCGTCGGATCGAGGCGGCTCGAGAGGGGCGTGAAGTCGACGACGTCGGCGAAGAGCACGCTCACGTCCTCGAAGTGGTCGGCGAGCGTGCCCGGCTCGTCCTTCAGCCGCTCCGCGATCTCGTCGGGGAGGATGTTCAGGAGCAGCCGCTCGACCCGCTGCAGCGCTTCCGCGCGCTGACGCGCGAAAACCGCGAGGAGGGTGAACGCGACGAGCGAGACGCCTGCGATGTTGAGCGCCGCGAGCGCGCTGCGTGCGTCGACCGGGATGTCCGCGGCCTCAGGGCGGACGAGCGGCGCGACGACGATGCTCGCCACCATGACGCCGAGGAACGCGGCGAACCAGAGCCACGCGCGGGCCGGCCGGTCGAACACCACCGCGCCGAGCGGCGCGAGGAGCGACCAGAGCACGACGCCGCTTGCCGCCGACAGCCCGCCGAGCACGACGACGAGGAGGGCCGGCAGCACGAGGATCAGGCCGAGCTGGGCGATCCGCAGGAGCCGCAGGTCGTGCGTCCGTGCGAAGACGCCGAGCGCGACGACGTCGAGCACCGCGTACGTCCACGGGACGAGAGCGGCCAGGCGCTCGTCGAGAATCCAGTAGACCGCTCCCCAGGCGACGCCCGCGGGGAGCACCATGAGCGAGACGCCGACGAGCAGCGCCTTTCGCACGGCGAGGTCGTGGTGGTCGGCTTCGTCGGCGCCGAGCCGCAGCAGGCCCGCGAACGCCGCCGGGACGCGGAGCCGGGAGGCCGCGACGCCCGCCGCGGGCCGCTCCTCCGCCGCGCTCGCGCCGGCGGCTCCGGCCGTGTCGGTCGGGGGCAACACGTTCTCGAGGCGGAGTATCTCGCCTTTCCGGCCGCGGCGTACGACCGGCGACCATGCGCGCCCGCTAGCCGGGCGCCAGCCAGTCGCGGAAGAGCGCGCTCGTGCCGAGCCCGGAGAAGTCGCCGCCGGTGCGGATCGCGAGCGCGGCCGCGGTCGCCGCGCCCACGGCGGTCCACGCGAGCGAGCCGCCGACGCTGACCCGCTGCGCGCCGGCACCCGCGACCTCGTCGAACGAGAGCCCCGGAACGGCGAGGACGTTCACCGGCTGCGAGACCGCCTCGCAGACCGCGTGGATCTCGTCGACCGTGGAGAGCCCCGGCGCGTAGAGGACGTCCGCGCCCGCCGCCGCGAACGCCTGCAGGCGCGCGATCGTGTCGTCGAGGTCGGGGTTGCCCCGGATGTGGTTCTCCGCCCGGGCGGTCAGCATGAAGCGGAAGGGCAGCCGGCGAGCCGCCTCGACGGCGGCGGCGACTCGCTCGACCGCGTGTGAGAGGTGATAGATCCGCCCGCCCGGGTCCCAGTCCTCGATCGACCCGCCCACCGCTCCCGCCTCGGCCGCGCGGACGATGGCGCGCGCAGCCGCCTCGGGCTCGGCGCCGTAGCCGTTCTCGAGGTCTGCGGAGATCGGGAGCTCCGTCACGCGGTCGAGGAGCTCGACGTGCGCCGCTACCTCGTCGAGCGTCGCCGTCCCGTCCACCCGGCCGAGCGTGAAGGCGAGGCCGGAGCTCGTCGTCGCGAGCGCCGGGAAGCCGATCCCGGCGAGGACGCATGCGGATCCGGCGTCCCAGGGGTTCGGGATGACGAACGGCTCGCCCGCGTGCAGCCCCGCGAACGCCTCCGCCTTCCGCCGCTGCCGCTCGCTCGCCACACCGGGACGATGCCACGCGACGCCGGTGCCGCGCCGGGCGGCGCCGCGTCTACCCGCCGGCGCCGCGGGCCGCGAGCTCGGTCTCGAGCCGGTCGATCTCCGCGTCGAGCCGGTCGAGCTCCGCCTTCACGGCGGCCCTCTGCTCGCCGAGCTCGTGCAGCCGCGCGGCGAGATCGGCCTCGCTCAGCGTCTCGATCACGTGCGCCTCGCCCATGTCACACCTCCCTCAGATCCGCTCCGGAACCATCTCGATCGCTCCCGAGGGGCACTCCGCGACGCAGATGCCGCAGCCCTTGCAGAAGTCGAGGTCGATCTCGTACGGGCGATCGGGGTCGCCCGTCTTCACGACGGCGTTGTCGGGGCAGACCCCGTAGCAGTTGTCGCAGGAGAAGCAGTTGCCGCACGAGAGGCAGCGGCGCGCCTCGAAGAGCGCGGTCGACTCGTCGAGCCCGCCCACGACCTCCTCGAAGGTCGACTGCCGCCGCGCAAGCTCGAGCCCGGGCTGCACCGTGCGCGGCGCGTCCGAGTAGTACCAGGTGTTCAGCAGGTCGAACTCGGCGAGGTCGTGCTTCGGCGCCGGCGCGTACGCGCCGCTGCGGAGCCAGGCGTCGATGTGCCGGGCGGCCTTCTTCCCGTGCCCGGCCGCGACCGTGACCGTCCGCTCGGCGGGAACCATGTCGCCGCCCGCGAAGATCCCCGGATGGCCGGTCATCATGTCCGGCCCCACCTTCACGACGCCGTCCTCGACCTCGAGCCCCGGGACGCCGTCGAGAAGCGAGAGGTCGGTCTCCTGCCCGAGCGCGAGCACGACCGAGTCGGCGCCGAGCTCCTCGACCTCGCCCGTCGGCTGCGGGAACCCGGTCTCGTCGAGCTCCATCCGCTCGACGAGGATCGTCCCGGCGTCCGCCCGCTTGATCGTCGAGAGCCACTTGACGAGCACGCCCTCGGCCTGCGCCTCCTCGAGCTCGGAGTCGTGCGCGGGCATCCGGTCGCGGGTCCGCCGGTAGACGACGATCGCCTCCTCGGCGCCGAGCCGCTTCGCCGTGCGCGCCGCATCGAGCGCGGTGTTGCCGCCGCCGTAGACGACGACGCGGCGCCCGAGCTGCGGCCGCTCCTCCCCCTCCATCGAGCGCAGCAGCGAGACCGCGTCGAGCATCTTCGCGGCCGAGCCGGCCGGGATGTACGCGCGCTTGCCGAGATGCGCGCCGACCGCGAGGAAGGCCGCGTCGAAGCCGCCATCCTCCATCGTCTCGAGGATGCTCTCGACCTTCGTGTCGAGGCGGATCTCGACGCCGAGCGCCGCAATCCGCCCGATCTCCGCGTCGAGCACCTCGCGCGGCAGCCGGTAGCGGGGGATCCCGAAGCGCATCATCCCGCCGGCCGCCGGGCCCGCGTCGACGACCGTGACCCCGTGCCCGAGCCGCGCGAGGTGGTAGGCCGCCGAGAGCCCGGAGGGGCCGGCGCCGACCACGAGCACGCGCTTCCCGGAGGGCTCGCCGGCCACGTCGACCGTCCAGCCGTTCCTGATCCCCTCGTCGCCGAGGAAGCGCTCGACGGAGTTGATCCCGACCGCCTCGTCGAGCTGCGCGCGGTTGCACGAGGTCTCGCACGGGTGGTAGCAGACCCGGCCCATGACGGCGGGGAACGGGTTGTCCTCCATGATCTTCCGCCAGGCGCGCTCGTAGCCCTCGCCGCCCTCTTCGGCCTCGTAGAGCCAGCGCTGGATGTTCTCGCCGGCCGGGCACGCGTTGTTGCACGGCGGCAGCCGGTCGACGTAGACGGCGCGCTCCGTGCGCCAGCTCCCCGTCTTGTTGGCGAGGCTCGAGCCGACGTCGAGCGTGATCGCGAAGGGCTTACCGTTCATCCCGTCGCCTCCTCCCCGTCGACCAGGCCGAAGCGGCGGATGTTCCGGTCGGCGCCCGCCTGGATCCGCTCGATCACGTCCGTCCGCGGCGGCTCGCCGAAGAGGTGCGCGTAGCGCCGCTGCAGGCGCAGGTACTCCTCGACCGGGACCTGCCGCCTGATCTTCGAGACGTCCACGACCTCGCCGGCCTCGGCCTCGAAGACCGGGAAGAGCCCCGTCTCCTTCGCGAGGCGCGCGATCTTGATCGTGTCGCGCGCGGCCGAGCCCCACCCGAGCGGGCACGGGACGAACACGTGGAGGTAGCGCGCCCCGTGGAGCTCCATCGCCCGCTCGACCTTGTACTCGAGGTCGCGGAGCTCGGCGACGGTCGCGGTCGCGACGTACGGAATCTCGTGCGCCATCGCGATGAGCGGCGCGTTCTTCCCCTGGCCGAAGACGTTGCCCGGCTCCGGGCCCACGGCGCCGGTCGTCGCCGTGCGCGCGGCGGGCGGCGTCGCGCTCGAGCGCTGCACGCCCGTGTTCATGTACGCCTCGTTGTCGTAGCAGACGTAGAGCACGTCGTCGTTTCGCTCGAACATCCCGGAGAGCGCCGCGAAGCCGATGTCCATCGTCCCACCGTCGCCGCCCTGGCCGACGACCCGGATGTCGGTCTTCCCCTTCGCCCTGAGCGCGGCGGCGATCCCCGTCGCGACCGACGGCGCGTTTGCGAAGAGCGAGTGGATCCACGGGAGCTGCCACGACGACTCCGGATACGGCGTGGAGAAGACCTCGAGGCACCCGGTCGCGTTCGCGGCGATGAGCCTGCCGCCGGTCGCGCGCATCGCGGCGTCGAGCGCGTAGCGGGCGCCGAGCGCCTCGCCGCAGCCCTGGCACGCGCGGTGGCCCGACGTGAGGGTGTTCGAGCGGCCGGTCCGGGCCTGGACGGAGCGCTCGTCCGGGTCGAGGAGCCGGTTGCCGACCACGAAGCTTCCCGCTTGGTAGAACTTGATCTGCTGCTGCGGCACGGCGACCTCCCTAGTGCGACCCGGCCGCGACGGCGCCCACGTCGCGCAGGATGTTCTCGGCATGCGGGCCCGTGCGGCGGCCGCTGCCCATGCGGGCGAGCTCGCGGCCGACGAGCTCGCGGTCGAGGTCGAGGAACGTGAGCCGGCCCTCCTCGAGGCGGCCTTCGAGCGCGTCCGCGAGGAGCCCGTGGAGCGAGCGCTTCGTGATCGCGCGACCGCCGAGCCCGGCGACGACGTCGAGCACCTCGACCGGCAGGCCGGAGAGCGCGAGGCGCACGTTCTGCCCGACGATCCCGCCCACGCCGACCGCGAACGCCTTCTCGAGCACGACGACGCGGCGCGCCTGCCCGAGCGCCTCGCGCAGCTCGTCGAGCGGGTAGGGGCGGAAGCAGCGGATCCCGACGGCGCCGATCCGCACGCCCTGCTCGCGCAGCTCGTCCACGACCGCCTCGACCGTGCCGAGGACGGAGCCGAGCACGACGACGATCGTCTCCGCGTCACTCGTCCGGTACTGCCGCAGCAGCCCGCCGGCGCTGCGCCCGAACGCCTGCGAGAACTCGGCCGCGACCTCCGGGATCAGGTCGAGCGCCTGCATCTGCTTCGCGTGCATGAGGTACTTCACCTCGGTGAACGCCTCGGGGCCGACCATCGCCCCGATCGTCACGGGGTCGTCGGGATCGAGCACCTGGCGCGGCTCGAACGGCGGGAGGAACGCGTCCACCTGCTCCTGCTCCGGCACGTCGATCTCCTCGACCGCGTGCGTGAGGACGAACCCGTCCATGCAGACCATGACCGGGAGCGACGCCGCCTCCGCGAGCCGGAAGGCCTGGACGTGGAGGTCGACTGCCTCCTGGTTCGAGTCGGCGTAGAGCTGGATCCAGCC
>Ga0214469_1000115_pt1 | contig 23353 bp, 14 predicted proteins | sample RVTome_10_FD_187340 | JGI IMG/M metagenome (GOLD analysis project Ga0214469, IMG submission 187340) | Soil microbial communities from uranium-contaminated site in the Upper Colorado River Basin, Wyoming, United States - RVT153D57 HiSeq ... | reverse complement strand
CGGACGGGACACCCGTCACGGACTTCACCACCGAGCACGACGCCGACCTGCACCTGATCGTCGTCAACCGCGACCTGTCCGACTACCAGCACGTGCACCCGGCTCTGTCCGCGGACGGCACCTGGTCCGTCCCCTTGGCGCTCGAGAGCGCCGGTGTCTACCGGGCGTTCGCCGACTTCGTGCCGGCGGGCGCCGGCGGCGGGCTGACGCTGGGCGCCGACCTGCTCGTCGCCGGCAACTTCGAACCGTCGCCGCTTCCCCTTCCTGCGCACACCGCTGAGGTCGACGGGTACACGGTCGAGCTAACCGGGCGGCTGGAGCCGGGTGCCGACAGCCCGGTCACGCTGACCGTCAGCCGCGAGGGCGAACCCGTCAACGACCTGGAGCCGTACCTCGGCGCATACGGTCACCTGGTGGCGTTGCGCGAGCGCGACCTGGCCTACCTGCACGTCCACCCGGACGGCGACCCGGACGATCCTTCCGTCCCATCCGGCCCAGAGGTCGGCTTCGTGACAGAGGTCCCGTCCGAAGCCACCTACCGCCTCTATTTCGAGTTCCAGCACCAGGGCACCGTGCGAAGGGCCGAGTTCACCGTGGAGGCTTCGCATGACCACTGAGCGCATCGACACCGGCCGGTCCGAGGTCGAGTTGCAGATCGGTGGCATGACCTGCGCGTCGTGCGCCGCTCGGATCGAGAAGAAGCTCAACCGGGTCGAAGGCGTCACCGCCAGCGTGAACTACGCGACGGAAAAGGCTCACGTCGTCCTCCCCGACACCGTCACCGTCGATGACCTGATCGACGTGGTGGAGCAGACGGGCTACTCCGCGGAGCTCCCCGCTGCCGCGGCGGACACCGCGTTCGGCGACGGCGAACCGGCGGACCCGACCCGCGAACCACGGATCCGGCTCCTGGTCAGCGCCGCCCTGTCGGTCCCGGTCATCGCCATGGCGATGGTGCCGGCCTGGCAGTTCACCTACTGGCAGTGGCTGTCTCTGACCCTCGCCGCGCCGGTGCTCATCTGGGGCGGCCTGCCGTTCCACCGGGCGAGTTGGGCGAACCTCAAGCACGGCGCGGCCACCATGGACACGCTCATCTCGATGGGCACGTCGGCGGCCTTCGCCTGGTCGGTGTATGCGCTGTTCTTCGGTACGGCCGGCGAGCCGGGCATGACCCATCCGTTCTCGCTGACGCTCACCCGCACCGCGGGCGCCGACAACATCTACTTCGAGGTCGCCGCCGGGGTCACTACCTTCATCCTGGCGGGTCGCTACTTCGAGGCTCGGTCGAAACGCCGGGCGGGCGCGGCGCTTCGGGCCCTGCTCGAGCTCGGTGCCAAGGACGTGGCCGTGCTGCGTGACGGCATCGAGCACCGGGTTCCGATCGATGGGCTGGCCGTCGGCGATCGGTTCGTCGTCCGTCCCGGTGAGCGCATCGCCACGGACGGCGTGATCGAGCGGGGTACGTCCGCGGTGGACGAGAGCATGATCACTGGTGAGTCGCTGCCAGTGGAGGTCGGGCCGGGATCCGTGGTGGTCGGCGCGACCGTCAACGCCGGTGGGCGGATCGTCGTACGCGCGACCAGGGTGGGCGCTGACACCCAACTCGCCCAGATGGCCAAGCTCGTCGAGGAGGCGCAGAGCGGCAAGGCCGCTGTGCAGCGGCTCGCCGACCGCATCGCCGGCGTGTTCGTCCCGATCGTGATCGCCCTGGCCACGGCCACGTTGGGCTTCTGGCTGGGCACGGGAGCGGCCGTCGGGATGGCGCTCACCGCGGCCGTCGCGGTCCTTATCATCGCGTGCCCGTGCGCACTCGGGCTCGCCACTCCGATGGCCCTGCTCGTCGGCACGGGACGCGGCGCCCAGCTCGGAATCCTCATCAAGGGACCTGAGGTGCTGGAGTCCACGCGCCGGGTAGACACGATCGTGCTCGACAAGACCGGGACGGTGACGACCGGTGAGATGACGCTGCTGGAGGTAGTGCCGGCAGACGGCGAGAATCCGGACCAGGCACTGCTGTTCGCCGGTGCTCTCGAGCACGCTTCCGAGCACCCGATCGCGCGGGCGATAGCCGCGGGCGCGATCGCGCGGGTGGGCGAACTGCCGACGCCATCGGAGTTCGCGAACTCCGAAGGGCTCGGTGTCACGGGTGTCGTCGACGGGCACGGCGTCGTCGTGGGCCGCCCCGCCCTGCTCGCAGACTGGGCGATGCCGCTCACTCCGGAGCTGGAGGCGGCTCGGCAGCAGGCCGAGTCCGCTGGGCGTACCGCGGTCGCCGTGGGGTGGGACGGGCGGGTTCGCGCCTTGCTGCTCGTCGCCGATGCCGTCAAGGCGACGAGTGCGGCGGCGGTGGACGAACTCCGCTCGCTCGGGCTGACGCCGGTACTGCTCACCGGCGACAACCAGACCGTCGCGCGTGCGGTGGCGGCCGAGGTGAACATCGAGGCGGACAACGTCATCTCCGAGGTTCTGCCGGCGGACAAGGTCGATGTCGTCAAGCGGATGCAGGCCGACGGCCGGGTCGTAGCGATGGTGGGCGACGGTGTCAACGACGCAGCCGCCCTGGCCCAGGCCGACCTGGGGTTGGCGATCGGAACCGGCACCGACGTCGCCATCGAGGCCAGTGATCTGACCCTGGTTCGCGGCGACCTTCGAGTGGCCGCCGACGCGATCCGGCTCTCCCGGCGCACGTTGCGGACCATCAAGGGCAACTTGTTCTGGGCGTTCGCCTACAACGTCGCGGCGCTGCCGCTGGCGGCGGCCGGCCTGCTCAACCCGATGATCGCGGGCGCGGCGATGGCGCTCAGTTCGGTGTTCGTGGTGTCCAACAGCCTGCGGTTGCGCCGGTTCGGCGCGCCGCCGCGCTGAATCACTCGACCTCGGCGCGCACCTGCGCCACCGCTTGGTCGAGCTTGGCTCGGACGGTGGGATCGTCCAGGTCGATTCCGGCGTCCACGGCGACGACCCAGGCCAAGGCGCGTCGGCCGGGTCGGCGCCGGCCGCTGACTCGCACACCGCGCTCGTCGGTGATCGGAACGTGCCGGCTGATGACCACGCTGGCCTGGACCTGCTCTCGCACGACGTCCAGGAATCTGGTGGCCTCGCCGAGCCCGACCCGGTGGCGGCGCGGCTCGGCCCCGAGAGGTGCGGTCTCGACGACGACAAGCTGGTCGTCGTCCCGGCTCCACGTCGCTCGCTCCACTTTCTCCCAGCCGATCGCACGGAACCCGCCGTCGGCCGGGAGCACGAGGTGGCGTGTCGTCGCGGCGATCGGACCGGCTTCGGACTCGGCCCGGGCCAGCAGGCGCTCGCCCGGCCCGAGCGTCAGCCCGGCCGGAAGTGCAGGACGGCGAAACAGTTGTGGCATAGCGCCTGCCACCCTACGGTCTCGCGTGGGAACTCCACCAGGCATGGCGGTGCCGTACCACCCGCACGCGCCTGGTACGGCACGCACAGCCCTGCTGAACGTGATCGACCGGCAGCTAACGCAGGTAGTCGCGCAGGGCTGCGGCGAACTGGCCTCGCCGCAGCTTGGCCAGGGTCTTGGCCTCGATCTGGCGGACCCGCTCGCGGGTTACGCCGAACTGCCGGCCGACTTCCTCGAGGGTTCGCGTCTCGCCGTCGTCCAGGCCGTAACGCAGGCGCACTACGGCCTGTTCGCGTTCACCGAGCGAGGCCAGGATTCGATCGATGTGCCCCTTGAGCATCAGCTGGGCGACGAGTTCGGCGGGTGCTTCGTAGTCGCCGTCCTCGATGAGATCGCCGAGTTCGTTGTCGGCCGCCTCCCCTACCGGGGTGTGCAGGCTCAGCGGCTCGGTTGCCAACGTCAGCAGGTCTATGACACGCGCCTCTTCCAACCCGGTCTCGTGAGCGAGTTCGTGGATTCGAGGCTCTCGGCCCAGCCGTTGGGAGAGCTGGCGCTGCGCACGCAGCAGCTTGTTCATCGTTTCGACAACGTGAACAGGCATCCGGATCGTACGGCTCTGGTCGGCGAGTGCGCGGGAGATCGCCTGCCGGATCCACCAGGTGGCATACGTCGAGAACTTGTAGCCCTTGGCATAGTCGAACTTCTCGACGGCCCGGATCAGCCCGACGTTGCCTTCCTGAATCAGATCCAGCAGCGGAAGGCCACGGCCGACATACCGCTTGGCCACGGACACCACGAGTCGCAGGTTGGCCTCGATCAGCCTGCGCTTGGCCTCGCGGCCGAGCAGCACGATCTGCCGTAGCTCGGACCGCTGGACAGGTTCCAGATCAGGCTGGTTGGCTAGCCGGTTCTCGGCGAACAGCCCCGCCTCCACAGCCCTCGCGAGTTCGACCTCTTCGACCGCTGAGAGCAACGGCACTCTGCCGATCTCACGCAAGTACTGCCGTACCAGGTCAGGAGCACGTTCGTCGACCGCCCACGAACGCGTCAGGTCGATCGGCTCGACGAGCTCCAGCTCGACTACGTCGGGTTCTTCGTCTTCCGGCGGCACGCCGACCACGGCATCGGAACGGCCCGGCACCTCAGGCTGCCGCTGCGCCGGCACAGCCGCCGTCCTTGCGAGTTCTCGTAACGATCCTCGCGACACCGCCCACCCACCTCGAGTCGGTACGAGATCCAGTGTGCCGTGAACTAGCGGGGTTACTGGTAGTAATTTTGTCAAAGGATCATGAAACTGCTACTGGAGTGACCAGTGTGACGGGCGTGAGATGCCGCGAGGTGTGGTCTTGACCTGTTCGGTCAGATGATGGATGACCCGATTCGGCGCATGCCGCCCAGTTGATCACCCGAGCGAATTCGTTCCTTCCTGATCGAATCGCCGGCTGGACCCCGAAAAATCATGATCACCGGACGATTCGATCAGGAAGGAGCGAATTGATCAGGCAGGTTAGCGCTTTCCACGGACTCACGAGCCTGAGCTGGTGCACGTGTAACGGCGCGGCCCCCCGCGCGTAGGGCGGAAGAGGCTGTCGAGCTCCGTCGCCGAATCTCAGGACTGGACGAGGTCGGCCCGAACCCAGCGCTCGTCGCCGGGTGTGACGACGTGCGGCTCCCCAGTGAGACGAATGGTCGCGCGCGCCGGCCCGTCGGTGGCGTCGGCCGTCTTCGTCGGGTCCGATTCCAGCGGGGATATGCCCTCGGCCACCGGGCGGGTCCGGTTGTCGGCGGCTGATCGCCCGACCCACACCTCCACGTCACCCGGTTCGACGATTCGGACCATCCGGCGATCGGTGAAGGCCAGCCGTGTGGTCGGCACCTCGAAGCGGACGACGGCGGACCCGCCCGGCGCGAGGTGAATGCGCCGATAGCCCAGCAGCTGGGCGGTCGGGCGGGTCACCGAAGCGACGAGGTCTCTTGCGTACAGCTGCACGACGTCGTCGCCGGGACGATCGCCGGTATTCGTCACCCGGATCGACGCGACGAACGTGCCGCCGGTGGTCACTTCCGGATCGACGGCGAGGTCCTCGTGGGCGAACGTGGTGTAGGACAGCCCGTACCCGAACGCCCGGACGGGGCTGGTGTCCGCAGTCGTGACGTCGGTCGGACCGCCGAGCCACGGATGCAGGTACGTGTACGGCTGGGCGCCGGCCGACCGGGGCAGGGTGACTGGCAACCGTCCGGACGGGTTGACGCGACCGGAGAGCACGCCCGCGATGGCGGTGCCGCCCTCTTCGCCCGGGAAGAAGGCCTGGACGACCGCGCCCACCGCCTCGGAACCGTCCAGCGCCCAGCCGATCGCGTACGGACGTCCGGCGATGACAACGAGCACGGTCGGCGTGCCGGTCGCACGGACCGCCTCGACTAGCTCGCGCTGGACGCCGGGCAGCTCGAGCGAGTCGACGTCGTTGCCCTCCCCCACAGTTCCCCGGCCGAACAGTCCGGCCTGGTCGCCGACCACGACCACGGCCACGTCCGCCTCGAGTGCCGCCGCGGTCGCGTCCGCGAAGCCGGAACGGTCGTCGCCGTCGACGTCGCAACCCTTCGCCACGACGATCTCCGCGCCGGCGAGCGGTCCAGTGGACACCTCCAAGCGCAGCCCCTCCGCCACGGTCGGGATGTCGATCCCGAGCGGGAGGTCGGGCCACAGCGCGAGTACATGATTGACGAACGAGTAGCAGCCCAGCAGCGCATGTGGCCTGGCCGCGTTGGGTCCGATGACCGCCACGCGACGCGGCACAGCGCGGCCGGGACCGCCCAAGGGCAGGACGCCGTCGTTAGACAGCAGCACGACGGATTCGTCCGCAAGCTTGCGCGCGATCTCCCGATGGAGCGCTGAGTCCAGCTCGACGGTCGCCGGCGGACCGCCTTCGAACGTCTCGTCGAGCAGGCCGAGCTCTTCCTTCTGGGCCAAGGCGCGCAGCACCGCTCGGTCGACGAGCTTCTCGTCGACTACGCCGGAGCGCACCCGCTCGGCAAGCGGCTCGAGATAGGCGTCACCGGTCGGCAGTTCGATGTCGATGCCCGCGTTAAGGGCCTGGGCAGCCGCATCGCCCCGGTCGGCGGCCACCCCGTGCAGCAGGGCGAGGAACGCCACGGCGAAGTAGTCCGCAACGACCGTCCCCGTGAAGCCCCAATCCTCCCGAAGCAGGCCGGTCAGCAGATCGGCGTCGACGGCGACCGGGACGCCGTCGATCTCGGTGTAGGAATGCATTACCGAGCGGGCGTTCCCGTCGAGCAGCGCCATCTCGAACGGCGGCAGCAGCACGTCGGCGACCTCGCGCGGCCCGGCGTGCACCGGTGCCTGGTTGCGCCCGGCCTGCGACGCCGAGTAGCCGACGAAATGCTTGAGCGTGGCGTGCACGCCAGCCGACTGAAGCCCCCGCACGTACGACGTGCCGAGCGTTCCGACGACGTACGGGTCCTCCGCGATGCACTCGTCGACCCGGCCCCAGCGGGGATCCCGGATCACGTCGAGCACCGGCGCGAGCCCCTGGTGGATTCCGAGTGCCCGCATGGAAGAGCCGATGATCGCGCCCATCTCGTGCACGAGGTCCGGGTCGAACGACGCGCCCCAGGCGAGCGGCGTGGGGAAAGTGGCGGCCTGCCATGCGGCCAACCCGGTCAGGCACTCCTCGTGGACCAGCGCCGGAATGCCGAGCCGGGTCTCGGAGCGCAGCCGGCGCTGCTGATGCCACAGCCACTCGGCGCGCTCGACCGGGTCGACCGGGCTGGTGCCATAGACCCTGGTCAGGTGGCCGATGCCCAGGCGGCCCGCCTCCTCGAGGGACCTCGGCATGGTAGCGGTCATCTCGCCCTGGAGCGGCGCGACGTCGAGGGCCAGCATCTCGGCCTGCATCGGCGCGACGTCTCCTGCGTTCGGCCGGTTGTCACCGCCGGCGGCGGGCCGCTGGTCGACCCAGTAGCCCACCAGTTGAGCGAGCTTCTCCTCGAGCGTCATCCGCGCCAGCAGGTCGTGCACGCGCTGGGACGCCCGCGGGGGCATGGGCAGGTCGGTGTCGAGGTTCGTCACTGAGTGGATTTCCTTCGTCCGGGGTCCGGGAATCATCCCTTGACCGCGCCTTGCAGGCCGTTGACGATGCGCCGCTGCATCACCAGAAACAGAACCAGCGCTGGAATCATTGCCAGCGAGGTGAAGGCATAGACGCCGGCAATATCGGCCGAGTATTCCGTGGAGTAGTCCGCGACCCCGAGCGGGAGGGTGCGATTGCTGCCTTGCAGCAGCAACAGCGGGAGCAGGTAGGCGTTCCAGGACTGGACGAACGTGACCACTCCGACCGTGACCATCGCGGGGCGCGACAGCGGCACGATGATTCGCCAGAAGATGCCGATCCGCGACGAGCCGTCGATCATCGCCGCCTCCTCGAGCTCGTCCGGCAACGCGATCACGAAGGGGCGCAGGATGACGACGCTCAACGGCAGCGCGAATGCCGCTTGAGGTAGCGCGATGCCCCACCAAGTGTTGCTGAGCCCGAGGTTCTGGCTGACGAGGATGAACAGCGGAATCGCCGCGACAGTCGCTGGGAACAGCAGCCCGGCGACGAAGACTGTGAACAACGCTTCCCGTCCCCGGAACCGGTACCGCGCCAGCGGGTAGGCCGCCATCATGCCGAATACCACGACGACGACGGTCGTGATGATGCCGATGGCAAGCGAGTTCAGCGTGAAGCGCCAGAACGCCGGGTTTGTGAGGGCCTCCTGGTAATTGAAAAGGACCCACGGGTCGGGCAATCCGCCTGGATTCTCGGCGAGTTGGGCATTCGTGCGGAAGCCGCCGAGCACGGCGATGAGCACCGGCCCGATCGAGCCCGCGACGACGATGAGCGCAAGCAACCAGACGAGTGGGGTACCACCGGAGAAGATGTCCCGGCGCTGCCTGCGCGAGTCCACTGCCCCGGTGCGCGGGCCCGGCGCTGTCGAAACGGTCATCGTCCGGCCTCCCTGGTATCCCGGCGCAGGAAGAGCCGCTGGTAGGCGATCGCCATGGTGAGCGCGATCACGAACAAGATCACCGAAGCCGCGCCCGCGATGCCGAAGTTGTACCGCTCGGTTCCTTCGTTGATCAGGAACGTCACTATCGTGCTCGTCGCACCGGCCGGGCCACCGTGGGTAAGGACCCACACCATGTCGAATTGCTGGAGTGATCCGATCATCGACAGGAACGCCCAGGTCCGCATGGTCGGGCCGAGCAGCGGGAATGTGATGTTCCGCTGTGCCTGCCACCAGGAAGCGCCGTCCAGCTGCGCCGACTCGTACAGCTCGTCCGGGATGCTTTGCATGCCGGCGAGGAACAGGAGTATCGGGAGGCCGAGGTACTTCCACGTCAGCACGATCAGCACGGTCCACAGGGCGAAGTCGGAGTCGCCGAGCCATCCCTGTTCGGGGACCGGGAGGCCGACGCTGCCCATCAAGGTGTCCAGGACGCCGTAGCGCGGCTGCAGCAACTGGAACCAGATGACGCCCGCGATGACCTCGGACAGCACGAACGGCACGAAGACGATCATCCGCAGCAGTCCCTGGCCCCTCATCCTCCGGTTGAGGAGCAGGGCGACCGCCAGCCCGAGCGGCAGCTGGAGAATGATCGAACCCACGACGATCGTCATGGTGTGGGCCAGAGCCTCGTGGAAGTCATCGTCGGTCAGAACCGACGTATAGTTGCCGAGCCCGACGAAGTCCTCGAGCGGCCCGAAGCCCTTCCACCGGTACACCGACATCTGGACTGCCGTGAGCACCGGCACGATCACGAACAGCACGAACAGTGCGAGGGCGGGCGTGACGAAGAAGACGATCTCCGCGCGCTTGCGCCAGTTGTCGCGCCGGCGGCTACGGCGAACCTGCGGGCGCGCGACGTCCGTCGAGCCCGGGTCCGCTGGCGGGGCCTCGGAGGCCCCGCCAGCGGACCCGGTGATGGCGTCGGTCACTGCTCGGCTGCGACCGCTTCTTGCAGCGCGTCGACGATGTCCTGCGGCGACGCCTGGCCGGCGAACATGTCCACGACCGCCTCGTTCAACGCACCACCGATGGACTGGCCGAGGTACGTGTCGAGGTAGAGCTGCGCGTACGGCGCGCTGTCGCGCACCTCGAGGAGTTCGGCCATCGCCGGATCGGCAACGAACTGCGTCGCCGCCGGGTTCACCGGCAGACCCATCGAGTTCTCGGCGAAGGTCTGCTGCACCTCATCGGAGAGCAGGTACTCGATGAAGTCGACCGCCGCGTCCGGCGCGTCCGCGGACGCTGCCCAGGCGTCACCGCCGCCGAGCACCGCGGCCGGGTCACCCTCCGCGTCCGGGACCGACGGGAACGGGAACCAGGCGGTCTGTTCGCCAAGCCCGGTACCGTCCTCGGTCAGGCCCTGCATGACGCCGGGCTCCCAGTGGCCCTGCATCTCCATGGCCACCTTCCCGGTCGCCAGCAGGCCGGACGCTGAGGTCGGGCCCTCCTGGGCCACCGTCGTCAGGAATCCGGCGTTGAACGGCTCGGCCTCCACAATGGTCTGGACCGTCTCGCCCGCGCGCACGAAGCACTCATCGGAGAAGTCCAGGCTCGCGAGCGCTTCGGTCAAGACGTCCTGGGCGCACTGTCGCAGCGCGGCGTAGTACCAGTAGTGCGCCGCCGGCCAGGCGTCGCCCGCACCGACCGAGACGGGCTCGATGCCCGCGTCCTTGATCGCGCCGACCGAGGCGACCCAGTCGTCCAGGGTCTCCGGCGGCTCGCTGATGCCCGCCTGTTGGAACAAGTCGGTGTTGTACCAGAAACCGACCACGCCGAGGCTGAACGGCAGTGCATAGGTGCGATCGTCCACCTGCCAGCCGGCGACCGAGCCGCCGAGCTTGCCGATCGTCTCGGCCGCGTCGTCGGTGATGTCCTTGATCAGGCCGGCATCGACCTTGGCCAGGAGTTCGCCGCCGCCGCGTTCCATGAAGATGTCAGGCATGTCACCGGCCTGCATCGCCGCTTCGAGCCGGGTGACCATGTCCTCGTGAGCCTGGGCGCTGATCTCGATGGTGACGTTGGGGTTGGCCGTCATGAAGTCCTCGGCCGCTTGTTCGTAGACGTCCCTGCCGGGCGGGTTGTTCGAGTTGTGCCACCACTCGATGGTTACCGGCTCGTCGCTGCCGGCCTCGTCGCCGCCATCGGCCGTCTCGGTCGCGTTGGCGTCGGTGTCGTCGGTAGCGTCGTCGTCGCCTTGTCCGGCACAAGCCGTGACGACGAGCGCAACGGCCGCGGCAACTGCCAGGGCCGGCCTTCGTGTCCTGCGAGTCATGTGGATCCCTCCGGTTGTCCCTGACGGATTGCGGCGAGTGTGGCAGTCCTCCGGTAGGTCGTCAATCGTTATCGATAACGGTATCGAAACCGTTATCTAACCTGACGGACATCGAGCCCGGAACGTCGGTCCAGCACGCTACTGTCATCACCATGCAGCCCACGGGAAGGGTGACCATTGGAGACGTTGCGAGAACCGCAGGCGTCTCGGTCTCGACCGTGTCGAAGGTGATCAACGGCAGGTACGGTGTCGCACCGGAGACCGAGTTGCGGGTTCTCGGCGTCATCGAGCAACTCGGTTACGAATCCTCGATCGTGGCGCGCAGCCTTCGCAGCCGCCGCACCAACGTCATCGGCATCCTCGTCGCCGAGTTCGAGCCGTTCTCCACCGAGCTTCTCAAGGGAATCTCGGAGGCGGTCGAGGGAACCGGCTACGAGCTGATGGCCTACTCCGGTGGTCTCGGCCGGCACGACCGCGTCGGCTGGGAGCAGCGCTACCTGACCCGGTTGGCCGGCACCCTCATCGACGGCGCCGTGATCGTCACGCCCACCGTGATCACGGTCCACGACACCATCCCCGTGGTCGCCGTCGACCCGCACACCGGCCCGTCCGGCACCCCGACCGTCGACTCTGACAGCCTCGCCGGCGCGCGTGCTGCGACCGAGTACCTGATCTCGCTCGGTCATCGCCGCATCGGATTCCTCGGCGGCCGCCCCGACCTCGAGTCCGCGCGGCTGCGCGAGCAGGGCTATCGCGAGGCACTTGAGGCCGCCGGCATCGGCGTCGATCCCGCCCTCATGCGCGTCGGCGGCTACCGCCCCGACCTCGCCGACCGGCCGGCGCACGAGCTGCTGTCGATGCCCGATCGCCCGACCGCGATCTTCGCCGCCAACGACCTGTCCGCCATCCGCACCATGGAGGTGGCCCGCGAGCTCGGGCTGCGCGTTCCCGAAGACATCTCTGTGATCGGCTTCGACAACGTCCCGGAATCGGCCCTTACCGATCCCCCGCTCACCACCGTCGCGCAGCCGATCCACCAGATGGGCGCCGAGGCCTTGGGCTTGGTCACCGACCTGATCCGCGGTGTGCCGCGTGAGCCGCACCTGCGCCTGCCGACAAGTCTGGTCCTGCGCGGCAGCTGCTGCGCACCGGCCGGCACTACCGCCTGACGAACCGCGACTCGACATCGGCGACAAGCGGCCTGGCGTTGCGCCGACAGCAGGGCGACCCACACGCACTCACCACCACTCAAAGGTCGCGACACTGGCCAAGCGCGATACCGGAGATCGTGTTCGGACTCCCGCCGTTGTCCGGCGCCGGCTCGTTGGCGCTGCACACCAGGACGCCGGCAATCGTGTTGCCGGACACCACGATGGCATCGGTTCCGGTCGAGTTGCCGGACAGCCGCACCGGCCCGGTGATGTGGTTGCCCACCAGCGACACCCGGCCCGTCGTACCGGTGATGCTGACCGGCCCGGCGAGCGTGCTGTCGCTGATGACGACGGTATCCGCACCGCTCGAACTGACCGGCCCGATGATGGTGGCGCCATCGGCCACCAGCCCGGCGCTCTCGCCGACCGTGACCGGCCCGCTCACGTGGGCGCCCGCGGTCAGGCACGTCGTGCCCTCGTCGATCACCAGCGGGCCGTCGTGGGCGCCGTCGACGGTGATGTCGCACTGCGGACCCGCGGCGTCGACCAGCCGGGCCACTCCCCAGCGCGACGTGCTCTGGTAGGAGCGGCCGGTCGGGTCAGACCAGGTGCGCACCGAGTTGCGGGCACCGTTCGTGGCATCGTTGACCTGCAACTCCAGGCCGACGAGCTGGCCGGGCTCGGGCTCATACCCAAGCTCGACCGCGACCTCGACGACATAACCGGTATCGGTGATCGATGTCGCGGACGTCAGCCGGTCCTGCACCGGCGGCTCACCGCTGATCGACACGGCGTTCTCGAAGTTGACCCGGTACTGCCCGTCGACCGGGTTGTAGGCACCGGACTTGGCGTTCGTCGGGTCGACGAAGAACTCCACCGAGTCCTGCTCCCAGGCGTTGGAGTTCGCCGCGTCCAGCGCCGGGTCGGTGACCTCCGCCAGGGCGTACAGCGCGCCGCCGGACCACAGCAGCCGCACGTCGGCACTCGCCCCGGGAGACCCCTCGACCTGCACGTCCGTGGAGACGACCGGTGCGACGTCCCACGCCGCGTCGATGTTGCCGTCGATCACCGGCGCCGTGGAGGCCTGCGGCACCTCGACGTACCCGACCGGCTCGATGAGCGTCAGCACGCCGAGCCGCTCGCCGTCCTCCTGTTCGTGCGACAGGTCGTTCCAGGACGTCTGCGAGCCGGTGGAACCGTCGGTCACCCGAATGTCGAAGCCCAGGGTGTCGCCGCCGGCCAGGCCGGCCGCCGCCAGGTGCGCCACGACCTCGTACCCGTCGGCGCTCGAGGTCACCACCGCGGACGGCCCGCCGCCGGCGCGCGTCGCCGCCAAGGTGCCGTCGGGCCAGAAGAACTCGACGGCGTCGCCCGCTCCGTCGTCCGTGGGGTCGACGACGGAGACGTAGGCGGTCAGGTGGTCGTCCGACCAGCGCAGCTGGAAGCCGCTGCCGGCCGAACCGAGCGGAACGTCCGGCACCAACTCCCACTCCGCGGCTTCGGTTGCCGTGTCGTCCAGCGGCACGTCACCGGCGTGCACGTTGGCCTGCCGGGTGAGCGTCGGCAGTTGGGACGGATCGACGATGCCCCAGTACGCGGGCTTGGCTTGCAGGTTCCCGTCGAACAGCAGCGGGAAGCCCGCGGCCCGCCACGAGCGCGGGTCGGTCGGGCCCCACACCGTGATGGCCCCGAGGACGTCCGTGTGCTCGCCGAGCACCTCGAACAGGTCGCGGTAGTAGTAGCCCTGTTCCACCAGGCGCTCCATCGGCGCGGTGGTCCATGTCTCGCCGGCGGTGTTGATCGTGACGTCCAGCTCGGTGACGGCCTGCGTTACCGGCAGGGTCCGGAACAGCTCGAGCGAGTCGGCGATCTGCGGGATCGGCTGGAGCAGGCTCAGGTGCAGCTGGTGGCCGACGCCGTCGATGGGCACGCCGTCGTCGAGCCACTCGGAGATCCGGTCGTAGTACACCTGCCGCTTGGCCGGCAGCTCGGTGTTGTAGTCGTTGATGTAGAGCTTCACGTCCGGGCCGAACGCCTGCCGGGCGTATTCGAACGCCAGCGGAATGTAGTCCGGGCCGAGGACGCGGTACCACTCGCTGCGCCGCAGGCCGTCCGGCTCGCTCTCGGAGATCACCTCATTGACTACGTCGATCGCGACCAGCGGGTTGTCCTCGCCGTACTCGCCGAACGTGCGGAAGTGGTCGGCGAAGGTGAAGATGTGGGTGCGCATCCGGTCCCGCAGCAGCTGCTGGTGCTCGGGGCTGTTGGTGAGCGGGTTGCCGCCGGCGTCCTGGAACATCCAGTCGCCGACCTGCGAGTGCCACACCAGCACGTGTCCGTAGACCGACAGGTCGTTGTCCTTGGCGAACTGCATGAGCTCGTCCGCCTGGCCGAAGGTGAAGGTGCCCTCGGACGGCTGGATCTCCACCGGCTTCATGTGGTTCTCGGGGGTGATCTGGCCGAAGTGCTTCCGGACCAGCTCCGAGCTGGGCCCGACCGTCTCACGGCCGTCTATCGCCACCCCGAACGGCACCGGGACGACGTCCTTGAGCGACGGGATGGTGGGGTCGATGGCGACGCTGGAACCTGTCACCAGGATGTCGTCGACCATGAAGTCGGCGAGGCCCGACGCGGTCTCGAAGTACAGCAGGGCCGACTCGAACGTGCCGGGCGTATAACTGGCGTCCACCTCGACCCAGGTGACGGGGGTGACGCCGGTGACGGTGGCGACGGTGTCGAACGAGGACGACCCGCCCGCGTCGCGCTGGACGCTGACCCGGATGTCGGCGACGTTCGGGTCGGCCGTCGGTGCGAGCTTGACCCAGGCGGAGATCTGGACCGTCGATCCGGCCACGAACAAGCTGGTGACGTCATGGCCGATGCCGTGCCAGGCCTGGGTGCGGCCGGTGACGAGCGCGCTCTGGGTGTCACGCGGGTCGCCCTCGGTGCTCAGCGACACTTGCGGGTTGGTTCCATCGCCGCGTGGACCCCAACCGCCGAGGCCTTCCTCGAAGTCATCGTCGATGAGAACTTCGCCGCCCGCCGACGGCGCGGTGATGCTGACGTCGTCCAGGTAGAACGACACCGTGGCGTCAGGGCTCTCCACGTAGAGCTGCAGTTCGTCGTTGTCCGCGCTGGTGAACGTGTATGTGCCGGACACCCTGGTCCAGCCGTCATCGGTGGCTGCGACGTCGGACGCGACCCGCTCCCACGCGGTGCTGCCCCCAGCGGGGGTGCGCTGCACGGTCATGTGCAGGTCTGCCGACGGCGCGCCGGCCAGCCGGACATAGGCCTCGATCTCATACGTGACGCCCGGCTGGAGCACCTCGCGAAGGTCACGGCCGGGGCCTTGCCAGGTGTCGGCGCGCTGGGTCGTGAGCAGGCTCGCCTCCCCGGAGTGCGCCTGCTCGCCGCTCACCGCCACCTGGGCCGAGCCCCGGCCGAACCAACCCTGGGTAGTGCCGTCCTCGAAGTCACTACTCAAGACCGCGGTGCCGGTGGCGGCACTACTTGCCGACTCGGCGGACGCCGCAGTGGTCGCGAGCACCAGACCCGCGACGACACTGAAAACCAACCCTGTGAGGACTCCGCGACGCACCATCGAGCTGCCAGCCCCTCTCGGAACATTTCGTCGATACTTTCTGCAAGTTTCGACGCTGTGTCCCGGGACACTAATCAGGCGATGCAGTCAGGTCAAGAGTCCGTGACGAGGATGTGACCGGAAGGGTCACCTGGTGCACAGGATGTGTGCAAGTCGTGACCGGCGGGTCAGGCCCGCGCCGGCGGTGCGCTGCTCTCGCGCTCTATGAGCGAGGTCGCCAGTTCCACGCGCGGGCTGTCGACGTCCTCTCCCGCGGCAAGTCGCAGCACTGTTCGGGCCGCCAGCGCGCCCATCTCCGCGAGGGGCTGGCGGACCGTTGTCAACGGCGGCGACGACCAGCGCGACTCGGGTAGGTCATCGAAGCCGACCACGGTGATGTCATCCGGGATCCGCAGGCCCCGCTGGCGTAACGCCTCGTACGCCCCGAAAGCCATCTGGTCACTGGACGCGACGATGGCGGTCGGTGGCTCGGGCGCCATGCTCAGCAGCGCGCGGGCGCAGTCGAAGCCGGACTGGTTGGAGAAGTCGCCTTCTTTCACAGGTACCTCGCGGGAATCCACTCCTGCGGCCGCGAGAGCCGCGCGGTAGCCGTCCAGGCGGGCCCGGCTGCACAGCACCTCGGGCGGACCGGCGATGATTGCGATCCGCCGGTGCCCCAGGGCAAGCACGTGCTCCATCGCGGCGAGCCCGCCTGCCCAGTTGGTCGCGCCGATGGTCGGGGCGTCCAGGGTCGGCCCACCGACCGGATCGACGGCGACCAGGGGAATGTCGTGCCGCTGCAACTCGGTGAGCAGCGGCGACTCGAGTGTCGAGGTGACCAGGATGACGCCGTCCGATGCGCGGGCTCTCAGGTTGTGCAACCACTGGCGGGCCGGCTCGGCCCGGCGGTGGGTGGCCGAGACGACGGTTCCGACGCCGGCCGCGTGCGTCACGTCCTCGACGCCGCGAAGGATTTCGACCGCCCACGGGCTGTCCAGGTCCGGGAAGACCAGGTCGATCAGGCGGGCCCGAGTCCGCGACCGGGACGGGCGCCGGCGGTAGCCCCGCCGGCGAAGCAGTTCCTCGACCCGGGCGCGGGTCTGCGGAGCGACATCGGAACGCCCGTTGAGCACCCGCGACACGGTGGGCACCGAAACGCCGGCCTCCTTGGCGATCGCGCCGATCGTCACCCGCCCATCCTGGGTTGTCATGACGTCACAATACGGCGCGCTGTGCCGGGTCGGCCGACCCTGCCCGGCCACCGCGCTGAGTGCAAGCGTGGCCCGAGAATTTCGCTCTTGCGTCCGGTACCTGGTTCGGTGCGCACGAATTGATCTTACGCGCGGCGCACAGTGGCCCCCAGCGAGTTCTGGTTCGGACCCGCTGGCCCCCTCCCGATCTTGCGACAATCCACAGCGTCACGCGTCGTGGATTGTCGCAAGATCGGGAGGCGAGAGTTACCTGCTACCGATGCCGGATCGAGCCGCGGCCCGGACCAGGGCACCCTTCTCCTGTGGCGTGATCACGCCGTCGGCCACCAGCTGATCGGTGGTGGTGTCGACGTGGTTGAGGAACTGTCCGGGGCTCGCCCAGTCGCGGTGGTCGTCCAGCGTCCAGCCGACGCAGAAGTCGTTGCCCGCGTCGCGGTCCTCGACCCCGGAGTCCACGCCGTCGAACGCGATGGTCCCCTCACATATCGGCGGCCGCGGTGGTCCGGCCACTCCGTCACCGACGGCTTCGAGGAAGTTCAGGTTGAACAGCTCCGCGGCCGGATCGGCGTCGGGGTTGGAGAACACCAGGTAGAGAGTGAACGTGTCACCCGGATCCTCGACCGGTGTACTGACGTACGTCCACGCACCGCTGGTGTCGGGCACGGTGGCCGAGCCGAGCAGTTCGCCGTCCGGCCCGTCCTTGCGGACCTCGATGGTTCCACCACCGCCGGCGGACCGTACGCGGAACCGGAGTTCCTCGACGTTCAGGAAGTTGACCGGCGCATAGGCCGTCCAGTCGCCGTGGTTGACGCTGGTCAGCCGTTGGCCGCCACCTTCCTCGGGGTCCTGTGCGCCCTGCGTGGCCACTCCGCTACCAGCACTGAAGAACTGCGCCTGCTTGCGCTTGGGCTGCAGCCTCACCTGGTCGGTGCCGGACAGCGACGGCAGGCCGGGCGCAGCTTCGTCGGCGTACTGCGCGCTGAGCACCCACGTCACGTTGAGATCGGAGCTGTGCCCTGCCGTCGGCGGGGTCACGAACGTGCCGTCGCAGCCGGTCTCCTGGTCCATCGGGTGGGCGTGCTCGTCGTGACCGAGTGCCGCGTTGAGGGTGACCCGGTCGCAGTCAACCCTGGTGTCCTCCACGTCGGTCACCCGAATCCGGAACGGCGCCTCGTCGCCCCAGTCGAAGAACGCCCCGTCCGGCGGCCGCTGCAGATCGACGACCGGCGCGGTGTTGCCGACGACGATCGTCACGCCGGCCTTGCCGGTCTTTCCGTCAGCGTCGGTGGCGGTCAAGGTCGCCGCATATACGCCATTGGCCTGGTACGTGTGCGTCGGATTCGCGTCCGTCGAGGTCGCGCCGTCTCCAAACGACCACTCCAGGCTGACGATCTCGACGTCGTCGGGGTGATGCGTCCCTTCGCTGGAGAACTGGACTTCAAGCGGCGCCTGCCCTGAGCGTGGTTCCGCACTGGCGCGGGCAGCCGGTGCCCGCCCGTCGGCGACGTAGTCGACCCGGGAGAGCTGCGCGAGCGGGTGCTCGACGAAGAATCCGCCGCCGTACTCGAGCACGTACAGCGAACCGTCCGGTCCGTACTCCATGTCCATCGGCCGGTTCCACGGCACGTGCGGCAGCATCTCCTCGATCGCCGCGACGTCGGTGCGGTCCTCGTTGAGGTGGAACTGCTTGATGTAGTTTCGCGTCCACTCGTACATCAGTGGGATGCCGCTGAAGTCTTCAGGGAACGCGGTCGGGAACTCGGCCGCCACTTCTGGGTCGTACTGGTACGCCGGACCGCCCATCGGGCCGCCGCCGCCACTGCCGAGCTCAGGGAACTCGGGAGTGATGATGTTGTTGTGGTACCAGACCGTCGGCGGCGTGGCGGGCGGCAGTTGGGTCAGCCCGGTGTTGTTCGGCGACTCGTTGACCGGGTTGTCGCAGTCGAACGGCTCGAAGGATTGGCCGGTCTCGAAGTCGTAGTCGATGTACGGGAAGTTGTTGCCGTGGCAGTACGGCCACCCGTGGTTTCCAGGCTCGGTGATCAGACTCCACTCGACGGTCGCGCGCGGGCCGCGCAGCGGGTTCGGCTGACCGGCGTCAGGTCCGTAGTCGCCCAGGTAGACCGCGTCGGTGACCGGGTCGACGGTGAACCGGAACGGGTTCCGGAAGCCCATCGCATAGATCTCGGGCCGAGCCAGTTCCGGGTCGTAGACCCCACCTGGGAACAGATGGTCCCACTCACCACTGTTGAACAGGTTGCCGTCCGGGACGTCGTAGCTGCCGTCCTCGTTGACCTTGATCCGCAGCAGCTTGCCCCGAAGGTCTGCCGTGTTCGCGGAGGTGCCTTGCGCGTCGAAACCCGGGTTGCGGTACGGCCGCTCGTCGATCGGCGCGTAGCCGTTGGACTGGAACGGGTTCGTATCGTCGCCGGTCGACAGGTAGAGGTTGCCCTCCGAGTCGAAGTCGATGTCTCCGCCGTTGTGGCAGCACAAGCCGCGGGCGATCGGCACTTGCAGGATCTCCTGCTCGGACGAAAGATCGACGCGCGGGTTGGTCGGGTCGTCGACGAACTTGAACCTCGACAGGACGTTGTGACCCAGGAAGTCGTCGAAGACGCTGGTATCGCCGCCGGGTTCGACTTGCTCAGGCGCGGGACCTTCGGGGAATCCTTCGATGACCGGGGAGTAGTAGATGTACACCCACTGGTTCTCCTCGAAGTTCGGATCCAGCGCGATGCCCTGCATCCCGTCCTCGGAGAACTGGTAGACGGGCAGGTTCGTGATGATTCTGGTGCTGGCCGTGGCCGGGTCGTAGAGGCGTATCTGGCCCTGCCGGTTGGTGTGCAGCACCCTGCCGTCAGGCAGGACGGCCATCGACATCGGCTCGCCCACTTCGGTGGTAAGTGTGACCTTGTCGAAGTCGTTCCAGTCGAAATCTTCGTGGTCGTCGTGGGCGACGGCCTGCGGTGCGCCGGCCAGGCCGGCGGCGCACAGCGCCACGGCCGCGGCCGCAGCGCCTAAGCGGGATCGGGTAGGTTGCATAGAGCAGGTCTCCTTTGGGTGAACTGCGATCCGGGGCCGGGGCGAGCGTGGAGGTTCAGCTCCGGCCCCACTCATGTGGGCGAGAACTAGCCGCGCAGGTTGTACATCGCGTCGTAGCTGCGTTCGGCGGCACCCAGCGAGCCGCCGAGCTCGGCCGGGGTGCTCGGTGCGTTGTCCTGCTCCCAGAGGGAGAAGTGCTGCCGGCTGTTCGGGCCGATCTCGCGGTAGAACGCGGCGAAGTCGATGTCGCCGGCACCGAACTCGGTGAAGTCGTACCCGTTGGCCAGGTCCGGGCGGCGCTCACCGTCCTTGGCGTGGAACAGCGGGTACCGCTGGGGGTTGGCCTTGACGTACTCGGCCGGCTCGAAACCAGGTGCGATGTGCTGGCCGACGAACGCCCAGTAGATGTCCATTTCGAGGTAGACAAGGCTGGGGTCGGTCTCGGCGAGCAGCACGTCGTAGAGCCGGACGCTCGGGTCGTCGGCGGCGAACCGGAACTCGTTCTGGTGGTTGTGCTGGTACCACCGGATACCGCGTTCCTTCGCGGCCGCGCCCCACGCGTTGAACTCCTCGGCCACGGCCTTGTACCCGGCGACGGTTCTGTTGGCCGGGCTGACCGGCTCGTTCGCCGTCCCGATGAACGGCAAGCCAAGGATCTGCGCCTGGTCGAGCTCCTGCTCGAGGTTGCCGCGGAACGCACCCAGGCTTCGGTGCGCGCCGATCGCGGTCAACCCGTTGTCGTCGAGAAGCTGGCGTAGCTGCTCCAGAGTCTGGCCGGGTTCAGCGGGAGAGTTGTAGTTGAAGAATTCGAAGTGCCGGTAGCCCATTCGGGAAAGCTCTTCAAAAACCGGCCGGAAGCCCAGCGACGAAACCACATCGCGAATGCTCCATTGCTGGAGGCCGATCTTGCCCGGCGGGATGAGCCTGCTCCCGACACTCTCGGCCTGCGCCGGTGTGGCTAGGGCGGTGCCGCCGAGCGTCGCGGCCGTCAGCGCGACGGTCGTGCCGGTGGCGGCCCGCAGGAAACCACGCCGGGTGAGTTCTGCTCGGGCCTGCTGGTTCCTAGAATGATCTAGGTAGCGCACGTCTGACTCCCTCGCGAGTAGGTACGAGACGCCGCAGGGGCCCACGACGGGCGGCCCGAACCCCCTGCTGTGTCGATCGTGTGAACGCCTCTTGCGTTCACGCTTCGTGACGCTAATCACACTTTCGCCGCTCGTCAAGCAAAGTTTGCCGGAATTCGTGGACCTTTCGTGAGTTGAGCTGAAAGCGGGCATGCGTCAGCGGTGTGACGCCCTCGCGGGCCGGTCGGAAGCGCCACACCGCTGGTCGTATTCCGCCTACTCAGCCATCGGCGCTGAAGGCGGCATCGAAGGCCGCCTCGGGGGCGTCGAAGGCGAGGTTGCGGACGAAGTCGAGGGCTTCGGGGGCACCTCGCAGCCGGTCCATGCCGGCGTCCTCCCATTCCACGGAGATGGGTCCTTGGTAGCCGATGGTGTTGAGCATGCGGAAGCACTGCTCCCAGGGCACGTCGCCGTGTCCGGTCGAGACGAAGTCCCAGCCGCGGCGGGGGTCGGCCCACGGCAGGTGGGAGCCGAGCCGGCCGTTTCGGCCGTTGCCGACCGCCTTCTTGGTGTCCTTGCAGTCCACGTGGTAGATCCGATCGCGGAAATCCCACAGGAATCCGACCGGGTCGATGTCCTGCCACACCATGTGGCTGGGGTCCCAGTTCAGCCCGAACTCCGGGCGGTGCCCGATCGCCTCCAGCGTGGCCACCGTGGTCCAGTAGTCGTAGGCGATCTCGGACGGGTGGACCTCGTGCGCGAACCGCACGCCTTCGCTGGCGAACACGTCCAGGATCGGATTCCACCGGTCCGCGAAATCGCGGTAACCGGCCGCGATCATCTGCTCAGAGGCCGGCGGAAACATCGCCACGTACTTCCAGATCGACGACCCGGTGAACCCCACCACCACATCGACCCCCAACCGGCGAGCCGCGCGCGCGGTGGTCTTCATCTCCTCCGCGGCGCGCTGCCGCACCCCTTCTGGGTCGCCGTCGCCCCAGATCCGGTCCGGGAGGATCCCGCGGTGCCGCTCGTCGATCGGATCGTCGCACACCGCCTGGCCCTTGAGGTGGTTCGAGATCGTCCAGACCTTCAGGTTGTACTTCTCCAGCGTGTCGAGCTTGGCCTGCACATAGGCGTCGTCCTCCGCCGCGCGCCACACATCGAGATGATCACCCCAGCAGGCGATCTCCAGACCGTCATATCCCCACTCCGAGGCCAGCCGGCACATCTCCTCGAACGGCAGGTCAGCCCACTGCCCGGTGAACAACGTAATAGGTCGAGTCATCCCACACTCCTCGTGGATCTAGTTCGGTCGGTGCTGCTGGATCATTGCTGCACTGCCGACCAGACGCTGTCCTTGGCCGCGCTTTCCTCCACGGCAGCCAGCACCTGCTGCACGTTGAGCCCGTCAGCGAACGACGGTTCTGGGTCACGGCCTTCGGCGATTGCGGTCACGAGGTCGACGGCCTGGTGGGTGAAACCGTGCTCGTAACCGAGCACATGCCCCGGCGGCCACCACGCCGCGATGTACGGGTGCTCCGGCTCGGTGACCAGGATGCGCCTGAACCCGGCGGCCTCCGCTCCGTCCGAGTTCTGCAGCAGGTGCAACACGTTCATGTCTTCGAAGTCGAATGCCAGGCTGCCGTCCGTGCCGTTGATCTCGATCCGGATCGCGTTCTTGCGGCCGGTGGCGAACCGGGTGGCCTCGAAGGTGGCCAGCGCACCACCGCTGAACCGGCCGAGAAATATCGCGGCATCGTCGACCGTCACCGGGCCGGTGCCCTCGCCTGCCGTACCGGCAAGCCCGTCGAACGACGCAGCGACCGGCCGCTCCTTGACGAATGTTTCCATGATCGCGCTCACGCCGACGATCCGCTCTCCGGTGATGTACTGGGTCAGATCGATGATGTGCGCACCGATATCGCCCAGGGCGCCAGAGCCGGCACGGGTCTTGTCCAACCGCCACGACAGTGGTGCCTGCGGATCGATCAGCCAGTCCTGCAGATACTGCGCCCGGACGTGCCTCACCTCGCCGAGTTTGCCGTCCGCCACCAGGTTCCGGGCCAGCTTGATGGCGGGAACCCGGCGGTAGGTGAAACCGACCATCGAACGCACGCCGCGAGCCCGCGCTGCCTTCGCGGCCTCGGCCATCGCTTCGGCTTCGGCCACCGAGTTCGCCAGCGGCTTTTCACACAGGACGTGCTTGCCCGCCTCGAGTGCTGCGACAGCGATCTCGGCGTGCGTGTCGCCCGGCGTGCACACATCGACGACGTCGACGTCGTCTCGGGCGATGAGGGCGCGCCAGTCGGTTTCGACGTGCTCCCATCCGAACTTCTCCGCCACCGCTCGAGCTGCTTCACCATTACGTCCGGCCAGTGCCCTCCGCCGTGGGGCGAGAGGCAGTTCGAAGAAGCTTGGAGCGGTCCGCCAGGCATGCGAGTGCGCCTTGCCCATAAAGGCGTAACCGATCAGTCCGATACCGAGCTCACGGGCCGCGGAATTGCGTTCATCAGTCATGAAAAGTCCTTGCAGAAGGTCGGATGGTCCGAGAACCCGTTGGTCACGGGAGGTGGCGAATCGTCCTCCCCGGAGAGCC